>FLOH01000210.1_pt1 | contig 156898 bp, 140 predicted proteins | sample 756751 | NCBI WGS metagenome assembly FLOH01 (sample SAMEA4026879, study PRJEB14308) | marine metagenome | biome: coastal water; material: water | depth 74 m | reverse complement strand
AGCGTCAGATGTGTATAAGAGACAGTACGCTTGCTTCAAAGAACGTTTTCCGGATGCCCGCGAAATAATTGTGGGAGATGTAGCTGAAGAACTCAAAAAAATTCCCATCACCCCCTGGTGCCATGTGGTGATCGTTACCCGGGGCCACGAACAGGACGGTGTGGCCCTGGCCACTGTAATCCACTCACCCGCCCGATACCTCGGGATGATCGGCAGCCGTACCAAGAAGGCTAAGATCTATGCCGAATTGCTGGAGAAGGGCATTGAACAGGATCTCTTGGACCAGGTTCATTCGCCCATCGGGCTGAATATCGGGGCTGAGACTCCCGAGGAAATCGCCGTGGCCATTATGGCTGAAATCATCTCCATCGGCCGCGACGGTAAAGTGTAAATGACTGAGGGTCAAGTCTTTGATTGACTTAGCTTTCATGGTCTGATAGACGTACAAACCATGTCGAGACCACTCAGGATAGAATTCCCAGATGCATGGTGCGTTAAAGACGAGTGCCATTTCATCGGTACCCTAAACCTATGGTATTATCGACCAAATCAATTTCACGGCGCTGATGGCCTGGATCGGCGCTAACTGACTGATAACGAGGTAAAATCCGACGCAGGGTTACTCTATGAGAAGGGAATCCAGGTAGGAACTTTATTTCTCCCCACCGCCACCATACTCTTTGACAGGCACCGTCTTATCCAGAATAATGGAACAATTGATTCGTTGCAGCACTGGTAGCATGGAGAAAGCATTAGAATCCAATGGGGAAATCAAAATGACCAACCCCTCTTTCATAGAAGGTTTCGCCCCTGGTTTCGAGGTCAGACATCCAGCGGCGGAAAACGGTGGACGTATTGAATTACACAGTGATGGCACCATGGCACGAAATGGGGTAATGTCCATCGCCCTGAATGTTCAAAAGGGCATTCGGGATCGCCTTTCGGTGCAGTATATGACCTCATGCTTTCGGGGCACCGAAAAGGAATATCCCTGCTGCGGCGGTGACGGCGGCTGTTTCATCAAGACCGTTCTACCTGAGTAAAAGACCTGCCCGAAAGCCTTCCGGTTCCCCCTTGATAACGCTTCTTGCTCTCCATAAATATAAGAATCGCTAAATCGAAAAAAAGTCAATCAACACTCCCTTGCCAAAAAGGCACTTCGACAGTTTTGTCGATTGAGTCCTTCGTTTTTCGACATTTACTGCCTTCTTCAGCCTCCTCATCCTTTTGTTTAATATGGTCTCTCTGAAACGCAACTGGCTGAGTTAAAAGCAAAAACCACCGTTCAAGGATAGTTTGGCACAATTTATGCGGAGATCCTTTGACAACCAACGAAAGATCAAAAACGTTTTGAAGTCTTTCACCCATTCAGCCCTTATGCGACAAGAAGGAGCATGACATGCCATATGTGAAATTTCTCAAAGGTCTCAGGAAGAACTTGAAAGCGGTTTTCATGGCATTGCTGTTGGTCTTTACCATACGTTGAGATAAACCCCGAAGATACAAGGAGTGAAAGATGAACCGACTATGGATACGAAAGGCTGGCATGATTTTTTTACCGGTAGTGGTGGCGGTTATTGCGGCTGCCTTGCCGGTGGCGGCTGCACCAAATGATCCGACTTACGGCGAAAACGAAATGGAAGTCTTGGCGCATGGACCCGTCCATGAAGCATTGCCGAAACTGTGGCATTTAATCCGGAACCGGGAATCATCGTCCCAAAAGCGCCGCCTGAGCCCATCAACGAGATTCCACCGGATCAGAAACCTGATGGAGATGTGGACTGGATTCCGGGTTATTGGGGATGGGACGATGATCGGGACGATTTTATCTGGATCAGCGGTACCTGGCGTGCTGTGCCGCCCGGACGCCAGTGGGTTCCGGGGTATTGGATCGACACAGCAGAAGGTTATCAATGGATTACAGGATATTGGGCATCTGAAGCAGACAGTACCACCACATACCTACCCGAACCCCCGGAATCAGTGGAAGTGGGACCCAATGTGAACGCACCTTCACCGAATCAGACTTGGATACCGGGGTGTTGGAGATGGTATCAGAATGCGTACGCCTGGCGTCCCGGTTATTGGGCACCGGTGAGGGCGGACTGGGTGTGGATCCCGGCCCATTACGTGTGGACGCCAATGGGGTATGTGTTTGTGGGCGGCTACTGGGATTTCGCTGTCGGTTCTAGAGGGCTCTTTTTTGCACCGGTCGCCTTCGGCGTCAGCTTCACCTTCGGTAGCGGCTTCTACTTTACGCCGTCATTTGTGATTAACCTGGGGGTCTTTTCCAACTGTCTTTTTTTGCGCCCGCGGTACCATCATTATTATTTCGGCGATTATTATGCCACCCGGTATTATCAAAGGGGCATATATCCCTGGTTTTCACCCCATGCCAGGCGGCACGGCTACGATCCCATATACGCTCATCAACGGTGGAAGCATCGTAACGATCTCCATTGGAAAAGAGATTTGCAGACCACGTACCAACTACGTCTCAGGAATCAAGCGGCCAGGCCGCCCAGGACCCTTCGTGAAGCGAGAAGGCTTCAACAAAAATCAATAACGGCAAAGGCCTCGGGCCGTGGCTTTCAGCAACCTTTTGATCCCTTGATCAGAAGCAAAGGCGGTCTGCCAAAACTGAAGACCTTGAGCAATAGTGAGCGTGTTCAGTTTGAACGACGCGGCAAACAGGTTCGAAATCTCAGCAGCGAGCGACTTAAACTGGAATCCCGAGGACTCAAGCAACCGTCCCGAAGACCTTCCAGGGAAATCAAGGCAACACTTCCGAAATCTCCCATTGCTTCAAAGCCGGTGGGCCGGGCTTCCATAACGGGATTGCCTGAGCGCTCCTGGCCCTCCCTACCTACCAAGGCCGTGCCCTCGAAACGAAAACCCGTTCAGGTGCCCCAAACGCCCACCGTAAAGTGGCCGGAAAGCCGTACCGCGCCTTCCGGTGTTTCAAAGGCATCGGAACGTCGCTCTAAACCATCCGGCGTGCCGATCGCTCGAAAAACACCGCCGGCCCGCTATCAAACCTCTAAAACGGATCTGACGGTTCAGCCGGTTCAACAGAAACCCATAAAGACGTGGGGAAAAACTTCCAGCAGACCCTCACCGAATAGGAAGAGCGCGCCGGATACCCCCCGTTTATCGAAACTCTCAAGCGCCCCGTCAAAGCCGGCAGGTCCGGAAGCGCCCCAAATAATGCCTGAGGTTCAGCAACACCAAGGCGGTCCAGCCAGCGGGTGGGACCGGCCCGGAGGCGCCATGCCGGGTACCGGTGCTGGCAGACCGTCCATACCGGGAAGATAGGAGACGGAAATTCTAATAGAGGCTTAAACAAAATGCAGCACGCTTTTTCGGGTTGGAACGGACTTGCGCATTAATGGGTATCTTTGTCATATGGATCATGGTGTTGTGGCCGGTTTGTCCGTCGTGGGCAACCGAGCCAACCGATGAATTTATCAAAGGGAATGCGACAGCTCTCCTGGCATGCGCTATCCAGCGGGCGTTCACTCTGTTCGGGTGAACAAAAGGGTTGTGCACCTCGATGGAAGCCGTTTTTCAGAGGATGAACAAACGGCTTTGGAGGAAGTCCTGTCGGGAATAGATGGTATCCGCCGCGTGGTACTTGTTAAAATTTTGGAAATTTTTCGCGGAATGAGCGTAGGCTAGGGTAGCTTTTGAGTTAATAAGGAATCCATTACCGCATCAGCCGGAATTGATCAGACTTATTCTGGCCTATTATTATCCTGCTCTTAAACGATATACATTATAAGAGACTCAAGGGTACGGAGACGGTCTTTAAGAAAAACGATCCTCTAATGGCTGGCATAACTGCTCTTTCGCAGCCGTCTTTAAGATAAAATTCAGCGTAATATCGAACGCATATATCAGTATTGAAAATCTACCGGACTTGAAACTATTACCAGGTTTTTGACCCCCTAATATACTGGGTTCTTGTCAGATATTGTAATTCTCTAAAAACCTTAAAAACATTGAGTTTTGCCACCGCTCGATGAGCGCCCAGTTTCCCAAGAATCAATGAGATTTTTCGGCTTTGTTCAGGTTCATGCTTTCCGACAGTTTGACCAAGTCTTTCCGGTATGGTACTTATTTCGGTCAATACAATCCCTTTATTTTTTTCGATAGCAAGATGGAAGGTAAGGAAATCAAATGGCAATTATTACTATTTCGGAAAAATGTAATGGCTGCGGAACATGCGTCAAGGTTTGCCCCCAAATGATCCTGGCCGTGACCGAAGACAAAAAGATGGTGGTGGAAGATCCCGGCCGATGCATGAGTTGCTACGGTTGCGAGGACGTTTGCCCCCGGGACGCTGTTTTCAATAAAAAAGCCCTTCTACCGGATACCAGATTAGAGGATATCGAGACCGAACAAGCGAGTCCCATTGAAGAGGAATACGATGTTATTGTCGTGGGTGCCGGGCCCTCTGGCCTTGGCGTCGCAATAAGCTGCGCCAGGGAAGGTCTCAATACGGCCGTATTTGAAAGGCTTCCCAATCGAAGGGTATCCCACCATACGGACGGCGGCGTGCTTTTCGTGTTCCCCGGTGCCGCAACCATAAAAAGGGAAGGCGGTGTTTTTGAGCTTCCGGAACACAATTTCAAAATGACCGACGGCTTCATACATTCAGAAATGGAATGGCTAACCTTGGACGGACCCGGTGGATACCGTTTTGACGACCGGTTTCTAAAAGGCATGACCGGCTATTGCTGTTCCAAAGACAAGTTTGTTCATCAGTTGGCGGATGAGGCGGAAAAACACGGGGCTAAGCTTTATTATGACACCCGGGTGAAAACGGTTAAGCGTGAGGGTGAACGGATCACGGGGGTAATATTGCTGGACGGCACCGAGGTTCGGTCCAATGTCGTGGTCACGGCGGACGGTGTTCTGGCCCGACTTTCGAAAAAAACAAAGATAATACTGAATAGTAAGTCTGACGCGCATGTGCAGTACGTAACTCTTGAATACAAAAGGCCTGAAGGACTGAAAAGCGGTTTTAGCTTTATGATGGGCGACTTGCCCTTTGAAGATGACACCGTGAAAGCCTTGCCCTGTGTTGGAATTGGAAGCCATGTGGAAGTTTCCATGATCCTGCATTCAAAAACGAAATTCTACACTCTGAACAAACCCATTGATTATTGGGTTAAAAAAATAGCTAAAACGGACAAGCGTGTAAAGAAGTACCTTGGGGACCACCTGGACTCCCTGGAGCTTGTGGCCGTAAAAGGCACAAGGCTTCGGTTGCGGGAACTATCCAGGGATAACGCAGTGGACGGAGCCGTGGCGGTTGGAGACAACTGGGTGGCCGGTGCTCAGCTTGGCAATGTGAGTTCCCTGGCAAATGGGCTTTTTGCCGGGAAAGAGCTGAAAAAAGCCTTTGAGCGTAATGATTTCTCCAAGGGGTCTTTGAGCAGCGTCTCCGACTTCATTACCAAGGACATGGTAAAGACCATCAAACAGACGGAAAAAAGCATGCTGTACCCTGTGGTGATGGATAATCAGACTTTACTCAAATATTTTGAGATTTTCTCCTCTGCCAATTATCCCACTTTTTTTTACGGGACCAAGATGCAGATCAGCATGATGATGATGGGAATAATGGCCAAGAACATTTTCAAATTACTAGCTTATCCAAAAATATTCAAATATCTGTAATTTGGAAATCGGGATGGGGTATCAGGCTCTAAAAAGTTATCCGTGACCCAAACATCTGGTGGTGGGCTGCATGCCCGAAAATTATTGACATAACTGGTAGCTGCTCCCCGATCACTCACCATAGAGGAGTTCAATGACAATGAAACGAACACTACTCACCGTATTCACACTGGGTTTCGTCCTGGTTTTTGGTAGCCTGGCGACAGCTCAAACCGTTGATTCACTTCCATCCTGGAACGATGGCAAGACCAAACAGTCCATTATCGAATTCGTGGCGAAGGTAACAGAGAAAGGGTCGCCCGATTTTGTACCACCCGCTGAGCGCATCGCCGTGTTCGACAACGACGGCACGCTGTGGGCCGAGCAGCCGATGTATTTCCAACTCCTATTCGCGCTCGACTGTGTCAAGGTGCTCGCACCACAGCATCCTGAATGGACGGACAAGGAACCCTTCGCCTCGCTGCTCAAGGGCGACGTCAAAGGCGCACTTGCAGGCGGCGAACATGCGATCCTCGAAATCGTCATGGCTACCCACGCGGGAAACACCACCGAGCAGTTCGAGAAGATCGTGAAGGATTGGATATCCTCAGCGAAACACCCCACGACAAAACGCCCTTACACGGAGATGGTCTATCAGCCAATGCTCGAAGTTCTCGCCTACTTGCGCGCGAACGGCTTTAAAACCTTCATCGTTTCGGGCGGTGGCATCGAATTCATGCGCCCGTGGACAGAGAAAATATACGGCATCCCACCTGAGCAGGTAGTTGGCAGCAGCATCAAGGTGAAGCTCGAGATGCAAGAAGGTACGCCGGTTCTTGTCCGCCTGCCCGAACTAAACTTCTTAGACGACAAGGAAGGTAAGCCGGTTGCCATCAACCAGCAAATCGGCCGGCGACCCATTGCAGCGTTCGGTAACTCCGACGGAGACTTGCAGATGCTGCAATGGACCACTGCCGGACAGGGACCGCGATTTGCGCTCTACGTCCACCACACCGATAGCGAACGCGAATGGGCCTACGACCGAAAATCCAGCATTGGCCGCCTCGACAAAGGCCTCGACGAAGCACAGGCGAAAGGCTGGACGGTTGTCGACATGAGGCAGGACTGGAAGGTCATTTACCCGCATGAGAAAAGATAACAATAGGGTGGAATTACCGCCCGTTGTCAGTGTGAAATAATGGATCAGATTCCATGAAACTCTATTGTAGGAGTAAATAAAGAAGGCATCACCTTTAATCAAGAGAAAGGCGCATGAAATGAAAAAAGGACTTAAAACACTGTTCGCCCTCATATGTGCTCTCGTCATTTTGGTGGGAGTACAGCCGCAGACGGTGGAAGCAACCGCTGCAAAGGCTGAAACGGAACAAGCCAAAAAACCCAACATCCTGGTGCTCTGGGGCGATGATATCGGTGTCTGGAACACCAGTACCACCAAAAAAGATTATGAACCGATCCCCCTAAATGCAGTGGTTGTCAAAAAATGGAACAACAAGATTCCTCCGTTTGAAAAGCAGGTCGTATTCATAACGAACATCGACGTAAAAGATCCTTTCATAACTTTTGACCGCTATGACGATCGCAGTCTAATGGAAAATAAACTCTTCCGAGAGGTCAAACAAAACTGGCATTTTGAACACCCGCCTAAGAAAACCAAAGAAGGGGTCCATATTCAAGTATACATGACCATGGCTATGAAAGCGCTTACCACTGCCTTTTTGAAATGGCAGGAAGATCAACTAAAATTGGAAGCTCTCGGTAAACCAAGCACCTGGGAGATGTACAGACGAAAACTTAAGGTTCTCAACCGGAACAAACTGATTGTTTTTGCGAACGAATATTTCGGCATTTTTCCTTCGCATGAGGTTTTTATGCTGGCCAATGTTCCTGTTCGCGACACGGAAAAAGAACTCAACATAACCCGCGACCAGGTCTATGCCAAATATACTGGCGGACTTCTGATCGAAAAATCCTAAAAAGCGACCCCCGGCTTTCTTTGGGCCAGCAGTACATCGCTCAATTCTTATATCGGAGTTTTAGAAATCAATACAGTTAATTGCAGGTAGAACAGGACAGGAAAATAACCAAAGGAAAAATCGGAAAGGTGCTTTTTGGGAAGATCGGTATCATGCTACGGCAGTGCAAAATGATTCTCATTTAATACAGTGCATCAACTACATTGACATGAACATGGTTCGTGCCGGAGTTGTCGATCATCCTGAAGCGTGGAAGCAATCCGGATATAATGAAATCCAAAATCCCCGGAAAAGATATGGATTGATAAATTATGATTACCTGATGAAGCTGTTAAGTTTTTCTGAGTATGACTCCTTAAAAGCTGCACATAATCAATGGGTTGAAAATGCATTAACCCAAACAAATAAAAAAGACCAGGTGTGGACAAAAAGTATTGCTGTCGGGGATAAACAATTCATAGAAAAAACCAAAGCCCTTCTTGGCGACAAGGTGCTTGGTCCGACCCCATACTAATACTATGCCATACTCATACTACCATACTCAAAGAGAGGAAAGCGTGCCGCTGTCTCACAAATAAGGATGCCCGGCGTTTCCAGGCGGCGATTGATGCCCTCGACCGTGCTGGATACTTTAGTAATTTACGCCCGCAGCTTTAACAAACTGCGCACTATGGGAATGGCAGGGTGTTACCCCATATACCATTTTACAGGACGGGCATTGTGATTCCATGGTTGCCATTTGAAATACAGTGTCACAATTTGTACATTTAATCTCAAGTTCCTTGCCAATGGGGTTGACGTTAAAACCCATGGTCCTGATTTTATCCACAATTTGTTTCCCGGATTGAAATGTTTGGCTACAGTCGTCATGCATGATGTATTCCTCCATTTTTCTTGATTTTGAGTCATAATTAACCCAGTAGGAAATTAAATGAATTGACCTAAATCAAGAAAAATGAAAAAATTTTGTCAAAGGTGGTATTTTTTTTGCGGAGATGGGAGCGTTTCAACAACGCCGTGCTGAACTTTTTAGCCTGATACCACATGAGTTGTAGTGCCTCAAATCTTCGAGAGATAAAAGGGGATGATCGTGGATGAAATAAGCCAAAGACAGAGGTTTTTAGCAACCCTTTCAGGCGATGGCGGTGACAGGTTTCCGTTTTTCGACCTTGAGCCCGACGAAGAAACCCTCAACCGATGGGTCAAGGAGGGGATGCCGCGGCGGGAGTCTTTTTCAACGTTTTTCAATCTGGAAACGCACCATTCCGTCGGATTAATGCTCCGCAGTTACCCCTTTTTCCAAAAACCATCGGATCTCCTCCACGACCCGTCCTCTTTTAAACGACATTACAACCCTGACCAACGATCCCGTTATGCAACGGGCTTTGTTGAACGAAGCGAACGTCTTCATCAGGAAGGCCGAGTCCTTTATGTGGATGCGTCGGGTGGCGGTCTTCTACAGATGCTAGGTGTGGGAGATTGGGACTCTCTGCTCTCTGCCTGCCTTGCGCTTGTTGAAAGCCCGCAGAGGGTGGAGGACCTTCTTAAAAAAACAATCGATTTTTACTGTATCTGCCTTGAGAGGGTGCTTTCAAAGGTGCCGGTTGATTATGCCTCGTTTTATGAGCCCATTGCGTCTAACAGTGGACCTTTGATGTCTCCTCGGATGTTTAAGCGTTTTGCGATACCGGGCTACCGGAAAATCATTAATCTCCTGGAGAAGTATCACATCCCACTTCGTATTCTCTGTACCACAGGAGGTGACTTGACGTGTCTCCTACCCTCTCTGATTGATGCCGGCATCAATGGCCTCTGGATCAGTAACATCCAAAGTGCTCGCATGGAATATCCCAAACTTCGTCGTCAGTTTGGAGCCGAAGTCGCTTTGATTGGGGGAATTGACTCAACTGCACTGGCTCGGGATGAAGCGGCCGTGCGAAAGGCTGTGGAAGAAACAGTGCCAAGCCTACTTGAAAGGGGTCATTATCTTCCCTGCCTCGATGACAGACCCCGCAGTAACATTCCGTTCGCCCGTTACAGGTTTTATCGCCACATCCTTGAAGAAATTGCTCGGAAGGGATGATCTCATTACCCACATTCGGAGCAATCCTGCGCAATTATTTATTGGCGGGGCCTTTAAATTCCCGACTGCTGAGGCTGCTTTGGCAGATGAGTCTTTGAAGTGATGTGCGGCGCATACCCATGGCTTCGGCCGCTTTGGTGATATTGCCGTTATGCTCGGTGAGCGTGCGTGCCAGATATTGCCGGGTGAAAGTACGTACCACTTGACGTCGCATGTCTTGAAAACTCATTTTTTGATTAAGGGGATCGGAAGGCCGGTGCCGCTTTCGCCGTGGATTAATATGTTGCAGTCAACGGGCGCCACCTTTTCAATGAACCGCATAACCCGGTTCATGGCTTCAGAATTACCGAACACCAAAGGATGTTCACGGCTGTCCTTCAGTTGGTTTTTGAGTTCTTTGATTTCCTGCTGCAGGGATCTTACTTCAACAACTTTTTTTACCAGGTGGAGCAGTTCATCCATTTCAAAGGGTTTGGAAAGATAGTCATAGGCCCCGTGTTTCATCGCTTTTACAGCTGTTTCCACGGTGGCATAGCCGGTCATGATAATGACCTCCACAGACTGATGCCGGGTCTTGACCTTTTCCATGAGCTCTATGCCGTCCATCCCGGGCATCCGGATATCCACGAGCAAAAGGTCGAACCAGGCACCGTCCTTTTGGGTGAGCTCCAATGCGGCTGAAGCGCTTGAGGCGCCGATCACGTGATAGCCTTGCCGGGACAGAAGACGGACGCAACGCTTACGAATGGAACCTTCATCATCCACAACCAGAACCCGGAAGTTATGCGTCATGGTTGTTCTCCCATTTATGGGGCGTTGAAATGGGGAGCAGCATGCGAAAAACAGCACCGGATTGCTTACTCCGGTTTTCGAATGTGATCCGGCCGCCCTGTTCCTCCACAATCCGCTTGCTGACGGCAAGACCCAAGCCGGTACCTTTGCCGCCGGCCTTGGTGGTGAAAAAGGGATCAAAAAGTTTCTCAAGAAGTTCATGGGGAATTCCGGGTCCGGTGTCTGCGATGGAAATCCGTATCATGGGCGCTTCAATATTTGAGTCTAATATGCGGGTGGAAATGGTGATCCGGCCACCTTGTATCATGGCATCACAGGCGTTCTTGACCAGGTTGATGATCACCTGTTGCAGACTGTTCGAATTTCCCCAGACCGGCGGTAGGTCTTGGGCGTATTTTTTGTAAAAGGAAATGTTTTCGATTTCAGCCTGACGTTGAACGAGGGTCAGAGCATCTTCAATGACCCGTGTGAGATCCAGGTTCTTTCGCTCTTCCGGCATGCGGCGCGAAAAATCGAGCAGCTTTCGAGTGATCTTTCGACATCGTCGCGCATCATTTTCAATTTCCCGAAGCTCTTCCAGGGCCATTTTGAGATCCAGCTCTCCTTTTTCAATATCTTCCAGGAGCATTTGAACCGAGATAATCAGCCCTCCCAGGGGATTATTGATTTCATGGGCCACCTCAGCAGCAAGGGTGCCGATAAGGGACATCTTTTCTGATTGAAACAGCTCCGCTTTCAGGCGCTTCATTTCATCGTCAATCCGCTGTTTTTCCTTTTCTTTCGTCAGGTCCCGTGCAACACCGACCATGGCGATGGGCCTGTCCTGTTCATCCCGCAGGGGAACGCATCGCACATGAGCGGGGAAGTATCTGCCTGAACGGGTCTTCAGCGTGATCTCACCATCGAAGGTTTCGTCCCTGCAAATGTGTTGAAGCACATCAGGGGTCTTTGCGCCCAGTATGACGATGTGCTGGTTGAGTACTTCCCGGGCCTCAAATTCAAACATCTGCTCCGAATATTTGTTGAAAAAAACCAGGTATCCATCCAGATTCGTGATCACGATGGACTCTATGATGTTTTCAAGGACATTTTCGATAAATTCCTTGGTGGTCCTCTTCATGCCCAGAATGAGCTGATCCCAGTTGATGGCACCTTTCTCGCTGTTTTTCGACACAGATCCATCACCCTCGGAAAACCCTTCCGGCGGGTTCCTGATCAGTGGGTTGTGATTGTCCATGCCTGTTTCCATTCCGAGACCTTTTCGAAACACCCTGTTTTGCATCCCATCATTCATGGCGCCCTGGGATTTGATACCTTTCTGATTATGAAAGGTCAAGTCTTCGCATGGTATACCCTGCACGGTCAAGCAAACATCCGCATTGAAAACGTGGAAACTGGTCATCTGCCCCCTGACAACTGTCCCCTGCACCCTGTGAACCACACCTCAAAATGAATGCATTTGCCAGTGAAACAGAATCGGGGTTGATTCCCGGGTGCATCTGTCATATGAATGGGGCATTTTAATTTCTTGTGAGAGGACCGTTTCATGAAAGGACTTAGATCCGCTATCCGAACCCTGACCATTCTGCCGTGCAGGGGCGGTGAAAATGAAAATCTATCGGACAGCCTTTATTGGTTTGTCCCAACAGGTTTGTTGATGGGGCTTATCCTGTTTTTATTTGGTTCCCTTTGGCAGTGGATGATGCCTTTCCCATGGCCGTTGGGTGGTGCGGTGTTGATGGTTGCCCTGGAAATAGTTTTGACCCGCGGTCTTCACATGGACGGACTGGCGGACTGGGCTGATTCCATCGGCGGGTTTGGCCGTGAAAGGCGATTGACCATTATGAAAGACGTATCCGTGGGCGCTTTCGGATCTCTGGCCTTGATACTGGACGTGGTCCTGCGGGTAGCGATATTTTCACAACTCATGAGCACGGGTTCCCTCATATGGATACTGGCGGTCAGTGTTATTTCCAGGGATGTGATGGTGGCACTTATCACTGCCCTTCCTTACGCCCGTGCCGGGGAAGGGATGGCGGGTCCTTTTGTGGCCGGTGCTTCCAGGGAACACTGGTTTCTTTCCCATTGTCTCTGTCTTATGGTGTGCCTGGTTTTCGGACCGGTAGGCGTGGGGCTTTTCTTTCTGGCATGGGGTTTTACGATTATTTATGGCAAAAGGTGCCGGAAACAGTTCGGAGGCATTACCGGGGACCTTCTGGGGACTGCCAATGAACTGGTGAGCCTGCTTTTGTTGTTATTCTGTGCCGCCTGGGGAAATCAAATTATGTCCGTAACCGGTTGGTTCTGGCTGCGATAAAAGGAAACATTTATGTTTGAATGCATTATGGTGTTGTGGCTTGGGTTTTTGCTGGATGTTTTTCTAGGGGATCCGGAATACCGTTTTCATCCCATCCGGTTAATGGGGCACGGTATCTCCCTCGGGGAGAAATGGTTGAGAAAGCTGGGGATGGCAAGTCGGTCAGGCGGAATTATCCTGGCATTGGTGCTCATGGGCGTAACGCTTATGCTTTTTTTGCTGTTGTCTCGCATTCTGAACGGAATATATGGGCCCGTGGCATTCCTTTTTCAAGTATTTGTGTGTTTCTCTTGTCTGGCCCTGCGGGATTTAACCGTGCATCTGAACCCGGTGGTAGATGCTCTGGAATCAGGGGATCTCGAGGCAGCCCGACACAGTGTTTCAAGGGTTGTGGGTCGTGACGTGACGGTGTTGGATGAAAAAGGGGTTTGCCGGGCCGCCGTGGAAACCCTGGCCGAAAATTTTGTTGACGGGTTTGTTTCGCCCCTTTTCTGGTATATGGCAGGTGGGCTCTTGGGCTGGCTTTTGGGTGGGAACCCGGTCCTTTTTGCCCTTGGCGCCATGCTGATGTTCAAGGTTGTCAGCACCATGGATTCCATGGTGGGCTACAAAAATGAGAAATATGAAGCGCTTGGTTGGGCAGGGGCGAAACTGGATGATGTTATGAATTTTGTTCCGGCGCGGCTCTCCTTCATGTTTCTGTTTCTGGGGGCCATTTTCGCTGGGTGCGATGGCGTTCGAGGGATAAAAATCGGTATTCGAGACCGGTTGAAGCATGATTCCCCCAACTCAGCCCACGGGGAAAGCTTTGTGGCGGGAGCGTTGGGGATTCGCCTGGCAGGCCCCACAACCTACGGAGATGTCCGCAAAGAAAAACCGTGGCTGGGAGAAGGCTTTAGGGATCCGACACCCTCGGATATCGTGAAAACCATGTGGCTGCTCTGCGCCGCCGCCTGGAGCGCAATGGGGTTTGCCGCCCTTCCCCTGTTCTGGGTCTCCTGAAAAGGATCCAACCCTCTTATGCAGGACCTTTGGAGAATCCCATGCCTGAAGGATGCGCGAAGATCTAATGGCCGCCCATGCCATGCGTTCATGATCAGCATGAATACTTCAAAAAGCGTATCCCGCTTCTTCCCCCTTTCATATAAATTTGGTTGTTTTCCGAACTTTTGATACAAGCTTGAATCAGGATATGTGTTCATACAAAGTCCGAACTTCCGGTTTCATGGCAGCCAAGTATTGGAGGGCTTCTTCAGGCGAAACGGCCTTCAGTGATCCGTCTTCCAACTGGATGACCACGCCCGCGCCCGTCAGCATTTTGAAACGCACTTTCCGAATGCCTTTGTTCGGGTGGCAGATGAGCTGGCAATGGCCACAGGTGAGTTGCCCCTTGTTGCCCGGCAGGAGGGCGTGATAAAAGCCGATGCCCGCTCTGGGCCGAAAGGCGTAAGCCTTGACGGTGCTGCGTATTGCATCCAGAAACGCTTCGTCCTTTTCCGGAATGGGGAATCGAGCCGGCGACCAGGTGGACCACTTGCCCGACTTTGACAGGCCGGTAAACCCGCCGCAGACATAATCACAGCGATTGTAGCTCTGCCGCCTGGCATAGGAAAATTCAACCCCGCCCAGGGTGACGGTGGTTTTTTCATCCGGGTGCATGAGGCCCGAGGCACAGGCGGTCTGACACAGCCCGCATGCGTCGCAGTAGTTCTCCTCGGCAGGGAGCGGGTCGGTGGGTGTCAGCAAAACGTCTGTCACCACGGATCCCAGAATGATGGCAGCGCCTTCCTTTTTCCGGATGACGTTTCCGGACAGTCCGAAGTAAGCGATGCCGGCACGAACAGCCAGGTAACGATGGGAAATGGGCGGTTTTTCGTCAAGCAATCCCCTCGGTGTGTCTTTCCGGTAGACGAAGTTGGATTCCACAGGAAACGCAGCATGCCCCTTCATTTCCAGAAACCGTGCCAATTCCAGGGCGATGCCGCTGGCTTGGGTGTTGATGCGGATATTGTCCAGGCAGTGCTCGGAAAAGTCTTCTTTCTTTAGAAACCGCTCTATCTTTTCCTGGTCCAGGGGGAGTGCAAAAACCACGGCCGATTTGGCGTCATCCAACACATACGACAAATCGGTGGACGGTGGCCCGCCCTTCAATGTATCGGTTGTAACAATGCCCACATCGATGGCGCCCGCGTTCAATGCCAGATCTTTCACGAGTTGGCTAAGGTCTTCATAGCGTTTTTCGTTTTTCGCCATTTTTCACCTCTTCGGTTATATCTTCGATTTTTTCGCAGACGGATGATACGAAATCACTGTCTTACGTGTCAAATTTAAATGTTAAGCGTATACAGGGAAACACCTGAATCAGTAAATACCAGGATTATTTTTGCGATGGCATGGGAGGTTCATTGCATAATGCCCAATAAAGCACTCTTGACAAGATTTAGTCCATCTGAGTATGTTGTCTTCCGAAAGGAGTGTTATGATATCACCAAAACACTTTATTATTCTGTCCGTTCTTATCCTGATGCCGACAACAGCTTTTCCGGATACCATTTTGCTTAAATCAGACATTTGGTGTCCCTATAATTGCGCCTCCGATTCCAAATTGCCCGGCTATACAATCGAGATAGCAAAGAAAATTTTCGAAAAAGCGGGTCACAACCTCAAATACGAAGTGGCTCCCTGGTCCCGTTCCATAAAACTGGTTAAGGAAGGTCATATTACAGCAATCGTGGGGGTCACCAGAAATGAAGCGCCCGAGCTTATTTTTCCTGAGCAGGAATTTGGAATTTCAGTGATTCATTTTTTTAAGAGAAAGGGCTTTCCCTGGAAATTTTCAGGATTAGGGTCGCTCGAAACGGTGAAAGTTGGGATCATGGCCGACTATGAGTATGGTGACGGACTTGATGCGTATTTTGAAAAAAATAAAAAGACTCCAAAAGTTCAAATGATCAGGGCGGAAGAGCCTCTGGTATTAAATATTCGAAAGTTGTTGAAGGGAAGAATAGATGTTATCCCTGAAGATAAGTCGGTTTTTATTGAGACGGCAAATGCCATGGGCGTTCTGGAAAAAATTGAATATGCGGGAATTGATCCCATAAATTCAAAGGAAGGATTGGATGAAGCAAGGTTGTATATGGCTTTTTCTCCCAAAAATCCCAAATCGAAAGAATATGCGAAACTGATTTCCATTGGAGTAAAGCGGATGAGATTGTCGGGAGAATTGAGGAAGATCTTGGCCAAATATGGTTTGACGGATTGGAGAGAAGATTTTAAGGTCGAAATCAAGAAATACCAAAACTGAATTGGATACAACTCAAATCATTGTCATAAAGAGGGGCCATGCCTGATAGATCAGACAAAGACATCTTCCATAGAATAGAACGGCAGGAGGGCATATGACATTAGAAGATCAGTTTAAACCGCTCGCTAAAGAGGAAGGGTGTATCAGGGCGGGATCCTGAAGGAAATGAGGCGGTCGTCCGGGGCTAAAGCTTTTCCAAACGGCAGGGCACCCGGCGATGATAAGGGGTGCCCGCCAGGCGGTCCCGGTGCTTTGCATCGGTCAGCTCATTGACGTTCACACCGACTTTTTCATCCCCAAAATCCAAACCGAAGCCCTGGGGCATGAGCACCATGCCGGCCCTGGTAAAGGGGCTGATTTGTACCTCCACCTCGACATGACCGGCCTTTGTGGTCAGCCGGGCTTTGTTCCCATCGATCAGAGCCAAATTTTCGGCATCATCGGCGTGTACGGCCAGGCAACCGACCCGGCGACCCTTGTTCCAGGCCGGATCGCGCATGAGGGCGTTGGAAGTGGTATCCATGTGCCACCCGGCCATCATTATCAGCGGGAGTTCCGGGTCGGGCTTCAGGGCCTCGACTTCTGATTGGGGCATCACCCGGGTCATCCACTCCAGCAGCTCCGGGTCATGGAAATTGATTCGACCATTACTGGTGGCTACGAAATCCAGGTTCCGATCAGGATCCAGAACGCCCAACCATATTCCTTGACGATTTTCGAGAATGGCTTTCAAGACCGTCCCTGCCTGATCCGGGCCTTCCGGGAACCCGGCCCGGGCCATGGCCTTTTTAATCGTGGCAGGCGCCGACCAGAGGAGACCCCACAAGAAGGCCTGGTGGGGAGAAGCCATTGTCTCACCGAGGGTTTCAGCCAGGACGAAGGGGAGCATCAACATGGCTTCCGGGGTGGCTTTGACGTATTCACCCAATTGTCTGCCGAACGCTCCCAAATCACCCCTGGCCGCTTCTTTCAAAGATTGGGGAATGGGGGGAATGGACCCAAGCCTTTTGGCCAGTGCGGTCATAATCCAGCCCAGCTCTCTGGTTTCCGGCTCAGGCTCTATCACCGGATGGCGGAGTTGAAAGAATATTTCCGGAAAATTGAAACTCCAGAAGGAATTGTCAAAAGTTTCATAGGCCGTTCGGCTGGGGAGCACGTAATGGGCCAATGCGGCCGTTTCACTCAAAGCCACGTCCACCACCACCAGCAGATCCAGGTTCTTGAAGGCCTTCTCATAAGCTTTGGTATCGGCAAAGGACCTTAACGGATTAGCGCCCGCAACGATCAGCGCCCGAATCCGGTCGGCCCGGTCCGAGTCAATCTCCTCGGGAAGAATATTAGGGGGGAAAATGCCCATGATGGCCGAAATGTCAGTGGCTTTGGCCCGCCAGGTGGCGGGATCTTCGGCCGGGGTGTGGACTCCGAAAGGGGAGAGGGTTCCGGTAAAGACATTGCCACCAGCCGCACCTATACGTCCGGCGATGGTCAGGAGAATCTCCTCCAGATAACTGCCCAGGGTGGAGTGGCGGTTCATGAGCACGCCCAGATCGGACATGACGGCTGATTTTCGGCTGGTAAAGAGGCGACAGACCTCTTTGACCTGTTCGTAATCAAGGTCACAGACGGATAATGCTTCTCTGATCGGGAATCCTTCCAGGAGGGTGGTTACTTCATCCAATCCGGTGGTATGGCCGGCCATGAAGGACTCATCCTGCCAGCCCTGCTCCAGGATGATGGCGATCATGGCTTTTAAAAGGAGAGCGTCGGTGCCCGGCGTCAGGGCCAGATGGATGTCTGCGTAACGGGCCGTCTCAGACGGTCGGGGATCAATGATGATCAGGTGCCGGTCCGGATTATCGCTGAGGGCTTTCAGGTAACGACGGGTCTGAGGCATTCCATGTGAAGACCAGCCGTTCCAGCCCAGACCCAGCAAAACCTCAGTCCGGTGATGATCGGGATGATGGAACAGGGGCTGATTGCCGTAAACCCGTCCTCGCACATGTTGACGGCCGGTCCATTCCTGGCCCAGGGTGGCGTAGAGATATTTGGAACCGAGGCTGAAAAGAAGACGGCCTGAAAACCTGCCGCCCAATTGGCAACCACCTGAAGCACCGGCCATCAGGGCCAAGCTCTCCGAACCGTGCCGGTTCAGAATAGCCTTCAGCTTTTCACTTATTTCGTCCAGGGCGTTGTCCCAGCTGAGCGGTTCAAGGCCACCCGTCGTCTTTTTCAAAGGCCGGGTCAACCGCTGAGCATTATGCTGCAAGTGGGCGATCTTCAAACCTTTGCGGCAGACATACCCTTGGGAACGGAGGTTGTCCTTGTCGGGCCGGACCTTGACGATCCGGTTTTTTTCCACCATGACCTCAAGGCCACAACTCTGAAGGCACAGCACACAGCCCGTTTTTTGAAACTCAGACATATTCCATCCTCTTGAATAATTGTCGCCGGACCTTGATTCACCACCTGTTATCCGGTTTCGACTGAATTTATACGAAATTTTATTTGTGAAGAAAAACTCTAGGCGATTCGGATTTTTGTGTCAAGCAAAGCCAATATCGTGATGTTGTGGGTATGAAGACCCGCCCGGGATGAAGTTGACTCACACCGTCGATCATGACAATATGAAAAAATGCTGCCTTGGCCCATCAAGGGTGTTCGAAATTTTTCGGAACGGCTATTTTCGTTCACAGGATTATAGAGGAAAAGAATATGAAAAAATTTACACTGCTGGTGATCTTTTTCTTCCTTATTCTTATGACCTTTTCCAGTAACCTCTTCGCGGGTCAATTAAATGAAATTGAGCTGGTCGATGGTGGGATCATTCTTGGGGAAATTATTTCTAAGAGTGATGGTGTTTATGTCGTTAAGTCTGAGAGTCTGGGTACGCTGAAAGTAGAAGAAGCGGAGATTCGGTTTATCCGTATGGAATCCGCAGGTGTGATGGAAAAGGAAATCGTGAGTCCGCCAAAAGGCGCTGCCGCATTCGAAATTCAATCCCTTCAGCAGTCCATGATGAACAATGATGAAGTCATGGGTCTGGTCATGTCCCTTCAGAAAAATCCAAAGATGCAGGAACTCTTAAAAGATCCTGGTTTTATGAAAGCAGTATCCGCAGGCGATATCTCCAGCCTTATGGCCAATCCGAAGTTTATTGAGTTGTTGAATAACCCTGAAATCAAAGAAATCCAGAAGAAAGTCCTTACCCCCTGATGGGGAATGAAGGAAAGATAAATGATGAAGTATTGCCGCTGGTTTATTTTATTTGTTCTGTTCACAGTATCCGGTTGCCACGGAAGCGGCAATGGATCAGCGGTCCATGTGGCCACTGATTTTGAATCGGGCAGCATTGGTGAAGTCCTGATACTCAGCGATGGGGAATTGGAATTATCCCTCGCCAATGACAACCACAATCCGGATCTCCCGAAACGCTGGCGAAACTGGTGGTATGTCCGTATCGAAAACCTCTCCGTTGAACAACCGGTCATTATCCGGCTGAAAAACCGTGGATGGCCGTACTATTATTTACCGGTCTATTCCTATGATCAGGAAACATGGTATCGTTTCACCGAAAGTGACGTATCCCAGGATGCCGAAGATGAAATCACCATGGAGAAGCAGTTTGATTTTTCCACGGTCTGGATTGCACGATTCTATCCCTATTCTTTTTCAAATCTGGAAGCGTATATCCAAAGTGTGGAAGATATTCCATATCTGGAGGTCAAGACAGCGGGTACGACTCAGAATGGATATCCCATCCGGCTTCTGACGCTGACCGATTTTGATATTCCCCATACGGACAAGAAACGGATATGGATGCACGCCCGCACCCATCCCGCTGAAACCGGTCCTTCGTTTTTAATTGAAGGTCTCATGAACTTTCTCTTAAGTGATACAAATGAAGCCAGAGATATTCTGTCAAAATTTATTTTCAATATTGTCGCCATGCAAAATGTTGACGGTGTCATCGTGGGGAATTATCGAACAACACCTGAGAGTGAAAATCTGGAAGTCATGTGGTTTTCCGACCCTGAAAACTCGTTGCTCCTAACAAATGATGCGCCAAAGGAAGTCGAAGTACTCCATCAAACGATTCTGAATTTTCTGAATGAAGGTCCCCCCATCACCATTGCCCTGAACCTGCACGCTTCAAACAGCGAGCCCGACTGCAGACCTTTTTTCTTTCCCCATTTCGGCCCCGAATCTTTGGGGTATAAGGAACGGGAAGCGTCATTATGGCACAAACAGATTCGATTCATCGGCAGCCTGGCACGTCATTACGGAACGGAAATGCTTGAACCGGTCCCGGAGCAGGGTGGTTCGTCTTTTGCATCAAAATCATATCCCGAAAGCTGGTGGTGGAAAAACTTTCAGGACCTTGTGATGGCCATTACCCTGGAAACCACTTACGGTCGGGCAGGCTACGCACCAAGATGGATTGAGCCTTCCGATCTGCGAAAACTGGGACATGATGTTGCGTTGGCAGTACGTGATTACTCAGATCCTTCCATCACAGCGGCTGAGCTCGCTGTCGGATTGGAAAGGGAAATCGGAAGATCCGATCTGGAATTTCCCGAACTCTACCCGCCGGATGATTCCGATGAGTTGAAGGAATAGACCTCATTGCCGAGGTCCTCACCCGCAGCCCGGAAAACAGCGTTTCCGGGCCGCGGGGAAAAAATCATTCTATGCTTTCAAAGCGTTGGCGGTTTCCATACGTTTGTGGCCTGTTCTAAGGCATGACCCATTTGGAGTAATTTCCCTTCCTCAAAAGGCCTGGCCACCATCTGAAGACCGATGGGCAGTCCTCCGCTTGAGATAGGTTTCAAGAAGATAAACGGACTCCGCCAGAACGATATTGAACCCGGTCGGCGTTGCCAGATTCATATGCTTCGCTTCCACTTCTTTGACAACACCACCCAATTTCACGATCTCCTTGATGGATGCGTCGATCACGGACCGGGTATAGGCATAAAGGTTCATGCCATGGTGCAGACCGTCTTTCTTTAGGAAATCATTGAAAAACTCCGTCTTTTCAAGTGCCTCCTGGTCCATGACTTCACAAACAAGGGTCGCACGCCTTCGTTTCTGAAGCAGATGGATGATGGGGTCATGAAATTGGTGGTGGATTTCATACCGGGCGACATTGGCGGGGCACATGTTGAGTAAAACCGGGTCGCCGAAAGAAGGTGTGGATGGGTTCCATATAAAAGATGCGAAAAAGTCGGCTTTCAGGAGATGCAATAGATTCTTTTTTAAACACAAGCTCATAATGAGAATTGCTGCTCGCAATAAAAAATGCTTGACATCAATGGATTTATATCTTAAGGGTATCCATCGTTTGATGGAATATAAAGATGGAATAATACGATGGTTAGCCCACTTGAAAAGGCAAGAAGTAATCCCGATTCCATGAAGGGAAGGATCCTCAAGGTTGCGCGGACAGTGTTCGGGGAGTACGGGTTTCACGGTACGACCACAAGGATGATTGCCGAGGCGGTGGGGATTGATATCTCAACACTGCATTACCACTGGGGGGACAAGGGTGATCTCTATGAGGCGTCCGTCCTGGACATCACCGAAGATCTTCGGTTGAAGCTTATTGAGGTGGAGCGGGTCATACACGGTAAACCTCTTGCTGTGCGCATGGACATGGCCATTGGCTTGATGACCGAATATCTTTTTGAATTCCCCGAAATTTCCAATCTGATTCTGTTACGCTATTTCGGCAAAACCCGGCCTCAGATCCACTTTGACTTCCATGTCCCCGAGTTTATCTCCGACATCGCCCGCTCCATGGATCTGATCAAGGGTGAAGAAAGCGCCCCGGTGGGGGTCAAGATGCAGATCCTGACCATCATGAACGCCATTCACAATTTCGTTTCCGGCGAGAATTTCTTCAGACCCATGCTGGGTCTTGAAAAAGATGCGTATCGTGCAAAAGTCAAAGAGACCCTGAAGTCCATCATTATCCCCGCGTTTAGCGGGCGGACCGACCGGATGAGGTGACTGAATGAAAGAAACGTGAACGGGGTTATCGGCAAAACAGTTTGCAACCGGATTTTCCCGGGCGGTTTCCATGTTTGGACGTTTAAACTGAAATTCCCTTAAGGAGGTATGAGGATGGCCTTGAACCTTGATGCAATCGGCAGGAAAATCGGCCCTGTGGAGAAGCCGTATACGTGGAAGGATCTGGTGCTCTATGCCATGGGGGTGGGGGCCGGCTTCGAAGATCTGGAATATTGCTTTGAGCAGAAGCTGAAAGTAATCCCCAGTTTCTCCATCGCGAGCGTTTTTGAATTCCTTGCAGAGGTGGGGATCAGCTCAAACGCTAACCTCGCAGGGATTCTGCACGGAGAGCAGGATATTGTTTTTCATAACCCCATTCCCGTTGAAGGGTCCCTGATCACCGAAGGCGCTGTGACCCATATGTATGACAAGGGGGCTGAAAAAGGCGCTCTGGTGCTGGCCGAGGCCGATACCTTTCATTCCAACGGCCAAAAACTCTTTACCAATTATTTTACCCTCTTCTGCCGAAAAGACGGTGGGTTCGGGGGGGAACCCGGTCCCAGCGAGCGTGTGGGGTTTCCGGACGGACCCCCGGATTTTGAAGAGCATGCCGAGCCGTCACCCAACCAGCCCCTTATCTACCGGCTTTCGGGAGATATCTTTCAACTCCACGCAGATCCCGAGTTCGCAAAGGCGAGCGGATTTGAAAAACCGATCATGCATGGGCTGTGCACGCACGGATATGCCTGTCGGGCCGCCATTAAGCACCTGTTTCCAGGAGCGCCGGAGCGGATGCGCCGGTTCAGGGTGCGTTTTTCAAAGACCCTTTATCCGGGTGTGCCCATCACCACCCAGATATGGAAGATAGATGACGGGAAGGCATTTTTCAGGACCCTCAACCGGGAGACCCAAGAGGTGGTCATTGACGACGGGATCGTGGAATGGCTGAGCGAGGAAGCGGTCCTGAATCGGCGGAAACAGGGCGGGATCCGTTTTGACGACCGGGTGGCCGTGGTTACGGGAGCGGGAGCGGGCCTGGGCCGAGTCTATGCTCTTGAACTGGCGAAACGCGGCGCAAAGGTCGTGGTGAACGATCTGGGCGGTTCCCGTGACGGTTCGGGGGAGGGCGCCAAAACCCCTGCGGACCGGGTAGTGGAGGAGATCAGGGACGCCGGCGGAGAGGCGGTGGCCAATTATGATTCGGTGGCGACGGCAGACGGCGGAAAAGCCATTGTAGATACCGCCATTAAAGCATTCGGCAAAGTGGACATTCTGATCAACAACGCGGGTATCTTAAGGGACAAGACACTGGTGAAGATGGAGCCGGAAAACTGGGATGCGGTGTTGGACGTGCACTTAAAAGGCGCCTACAACGTGACGAAGCCGGCCTTTCTAAAGATGCGAGAGAACCGCTACGGACGGATTATTTTTACCACATCCGCAGCAGGGCTCTACGGCAACTTCGGGCAGACCAACTACTCGGCGGCCAAGACGGGATTGATCGGTTTCATGAATACACTGAAGCTGGAAGGGGACAAGCATCAAATTAAGGCCAACGCCATCGCACCCGTTGCCGCAACCCGGCTCACGGAGGACATTCTGCCGCCGGAACTTCTGGAAAAACTGAAACCCGAATTTGTCGCCCCCCTGGTGCTCTATCTCTGTTCAGAGCAGTGCCCGGTATCCGGCGCCACCTACAATGCGGGTATGGGATATTTCAACCGGGCGGCCATCGCCACGGGGCCGGGCACCGTAGTGGGAGACGGAAAGGCGCCCCCGAAACCGGAAGCTGTGGCAGAGAGTTTCAAGAAGATCAAATCGTTGGATCAGGCAGAGGAATATCCCAACGCAACCGCCGCTTTCGGTCCCATGCTGGACGCTTTCAGCCCCAAAAAAACGGGGGACACAGGGAAAGCAGAAGACGCCGGGGAAACGGAGGCCGGTTTGACGGTCCAGGGTATCTTTGATGGGCTGCCCGGGGCGTTTCAAGCGGACAAAGCCGCGGGGGTGGAAGTGGTATTTCAGTTTGATATTTCAGGCCCCAAGGGTGGAAGCTGGACCGCGACCGTGAAAGAGGGGAGTTGCCAGGTTACAAAGGGATCAAACGACAGCCCCACCACTACCATCGAAATGGGGGACGATGATTTTGTGAAGATGATCTCAGGGGAACTGAACGCCATGATCGCTTACACCAGCGGGAAGATAAAGATCGGCGGGGATCTGATGAAATCCCAGCTCATCGAAAAACTCTTTAAATTTTAGAGGAGTTCCCGACCCCTTAAAGCAATAGGAGGATAACCAATGATCGGTATAAAATCGTACGGCGGGTACATCCCGAGGTTGAGGCTTAACCGTATGAGCATTTATCAGAGTATGGGATGGTTCGCCCCTGCCATCGTCCTGGTGGCCCAAGGGGAACGCTCCTTCTGCAACTGGGATGAAGACGCTCTGACCATGGCCATGGAAGCTTCCAGGGATTGCCTCAAAGGGATCGACAGATCCCTGGTGGACGGGCACTACCTTTGTTCCACAACCCTCCCTTTTTCGGATCGTTCCTGCTCAGGGGTGGTGAAGACCGCCCTGAATCTGAGAGACGACATTATAACGGGAGATTTTACAACATCGCTCAAGTGCGGCACAAGCGCCCTTGTCACCGCACTGGAGGCCATCAAGGGCGGGGAGCGGCACAACATCCTTGTGACGGCATCGGACAAGCGGGAGGCGCGGGCCGCCTACTTCTATGAGATGTGGTTCGGTGACGGTGCCGGATCGTTGTTGCTAGGCGATACGGACGTAATCGCGGAATTCAAGGGGAGCTATTCGGTTTCCTATGATTTCGTGGACCACTATCGCGGGTCAGAAAATGACTATGACTACATGTGGGAGGAGCGCTGGGTCAGGGATGAGGGTTATTCCAGAATCATCCCCGAGGCGGTCACGGGACTGTTCAACAAACTCTCCATCTCCATGGACGACGTGGATACCCTTGTGTTCCCCTGCTTTTTCAAGGCCGAACACCGGAAAATAGCCAAGAAACTGGGGGCGTCACCGGATCAAGTGGTGGACAATTTTCACGAGGCCTGCGGTGAGACCGGCGCCGCGCACCCCTTTGTCATGCTCATATCGGCTCTGGAAAAAGCCAAACCCGGGGACAAGATCGTGGTGGCGGGCTTCGGCCAGGGTTGTGACGCCCTCTACTTCCAGGTTACCGACCATATGGTCAATCTCCCTTCCAGAAGGGGCATCAAGGGGAGCCTTGCCAATAAAAAGACCGAAGACAATTACACCAAATTCCTAAAATTCAGGGACCTGATCAAGACGGAGATGGGGATACGGGCCGAGGCCCCCACCCAGACGGCCATGACGGTACTGTGGCGGAAGCGTAAGATGCTTCTGGGTCTGGTGGGCGGAAAATGCGCAGAATGCGGAACCCCCCAGTTCCCGAAGATGGATATCTGCGTGAACCCGGATTGTGGCGCCTTTCACACCCAGGATGACTACACGTTCCAGGATGAGCCGGCATTCATTAAGAGCTTCACCGGGGACCTGCTGGCCGTGTCGGTGGATCCGCCGGCCGTATACGGCATGATCCAGTTTGAAAACGGGGGCAGGTTCATGGCGGACTTTACCGACTGTGCCCTGGATGATGTGAGTGTGGGACAAAAGGTGAACCTCGCCTTCAGGAGGCGGTATGTGGACCGGGATCGGGGGTTCACCGGCTATTTCTGGAAGGCCATACCCATACTCGGTACCGCTCCGGAAAGGGATGAAAGCCAGGGGATTCGTTTTGACGGCAGGGTGGCCATCGTGACCGGAGCCGGCGGTGGGTTGGGCCGCGATTACGCTCTTCAGTTGGCAAAGCGCGGAGCCAAAGTGGTCGTGAATGACCTGGGCGGCGCCCCGGACGGTTCGGGGACGGGCGCCAAAACCCCTGCGGACCGGGTGGTGGAGGAGATCAGGGAAGCCGGCGGGGAGGCGGTGGCCAATTATGATTCGGTGGCGACAGCAGATGGCGGAAAGGCCATCGTGGATGCGGCCATAGAGGCGTTCGGCAAAGTGGACATTTTGGTCAACAATGCGGGTATCCTGAGGGACAAAACACTGGTGAAGATGGACCCCGAAAACTGGGATGCGGTGATGGATGTGCACTTAAAAGGCGCCTACAACGTGACGCGGCCGGCCTTTCTAAAAATGCGCGAGAACCGCTACGGACGGATTATTTTTACCACGAGTGCGGCGGGGATCTACGGCAACTTCGGGCAGACCAACTATTCCGCCGCAAAAACCGGATTGATCGGGTTCATGAATACCCTTAAAATTGAAGGTGAAAAACACGACATCAGGGTCAACGCCGTGGCGCCGGTGGCCGCCACACGGCTTACGGAAGGCATTCTGCCGCCGGACCTGATGAAAAAACTGAAACCCGAATTCGTCACCCCGCTGGTCCTCTTTTTCTGCTCTGATCAATGTAGCGATACCGGTCTTGTCATAAACGCAGGGATGGGATTCTTCAATCGCGCAGCCATTTTAACCGGTCCGGGTACGGCCCTGGGCGGCGGCGCCGAGCCGCCCACCCTGGAAGATATTCACAAGCACTGGGATGCCATCAACTCTCTGGATGGGGCGGAGGATTTCCCCAATGCAACGGCTTCCATCGGCCCCATGCTGGATGCATTCAACCCAAAAAAGGAAGACGCCGACACGGACACAGGTTCCGGTCTCACGGTCAAAAAAATATTCAGCGGTCTCCCGGATGCATTCCAGGTGGATCAGGCCGCGGGCGTGGACGTGGTGTTTCTCTTTGATATCTCGGGTGACGGGGGCGGAATCTGGCATGTACACATACGGAATGGGAAATGCCTTGTGACGGAAGGTTCCCATGAGTCGCCCACCACCACCATCAAGATGGGTGATGAAGGCTTTGTGAAGCTCATTTCGGGCGAACTGAATGCCATGAGCGCCTTTACTTCCGGGAAACTCCAGATAGAAGGGGATCTCATGAAATCGCAGCTCATAGAGAAGCTGTTCAAGTTCTAATGGGTAATTGGCCGGATGCGGCTGCCGCGGAGAACGCCATCAGAGCGGCATTCGGCGCCAATGAGGAGAATGGATCATGGCAACAGGGATCAGGGATAAGGTAGCGATTATCGGTATGGGGTGTACGCGATTTGGGGAACGATGGGACGTGGGCGCAGAGGAGCTCATGGTCGAAGCGTTTTCCGAATGCATAGAGGACGCAGGAATCGGAAAAAACGATATCCAGGCCGCCTGGCTCGGCACCTGTCTGGAAGAGACCAATGTGGGAAAGAGCGCCCTGCCGCTCTCCACAACGCTCAGGCTCCCTTTCATCCCGGTCACCCGGACGGAGAATTTCTGCGCCAGCGGAACAGAGGCATTCAGGGGGGCCGTCTATGCGGTGGCCTCCGGGGCCTATGATGTAGCCTTGGCGCTGGGTGTTGAAAAGCTCAAAGACAGCGGTTATGGCGGGCTTCCCAATCCCGGATCCAATTGGGGGTCCCTCAGCTGGTTGTGGTGGCCCAATGTCACCGCCCCCGGTGCATTTGCCCAACTGGCCTCCGCCTATGCGGCAAAATACAAAATTCCGGATCAGGACTTGAAGCGGGCCATGGCCCATGTTTCCTCCAAAAGCCACGCCAACGGTGTCTTGAATCCCAAGGCCCACCTGAGAAAGGAAATCTCGGATGAGCAGGTGATGGCCTCCCCCATTATAGCCCACCCCCTGGGGCTCTTTGACTGCTGCGGCGTCAGTGACGGCTCGGCTTGTGCCATTGTGACCACGGTGGAAAACGCCTTGGCCATGGGCAAAAAGGATTTTATTACGGTCAAGGCCCTGCAGCTTGCCCTCAGCAGCGGCGAGGAAATGGGGTTCAACCGATGGGACGGAGACCACTTCATGACAACCGATAAATGCAGCACCAGGGCTTATGAAGAAGCCGGGATCAAGAATCCAAGGGAAGAGATCAGCATGATGGAACTGCATGACTGTTTCTCCATCACCGAACTGGTGACCTATGAGGACCTCCATATATCCCAAAGAGGTGAGGCGGTGAAAGATGTGATGGATGGATTCTACGACCGGGAGGGCGGGGGTGTCCCCTGTCAGGTGGATGGCGGGCTCAAATGTTTCGGGCATCCCATCGGGGCCTCGGGTCTCCGGATGATCTACGAGATGTATTTGCAGTTTCACGGCAGGGCCGGTGAACGGCAGATCAAGGACCCGCGTTTCGGACTGACCCACAACCTGGGCGGGATCCCCTTTATGAATGTGTGCAGTATTGCCATTCTAGGACGATACGAAAACTGAGAAGGGGAGAGCCATGCTGTAAAACGGTTTTCCCATGACCGGAAAGGAATCGATAATGGATTTCAAAAAGCTCTTTGAACCCATACGTATCAACAGGCTGGAGATCAAGAACCGGATCGTCATGCCCTCCATGGGGCTGGCCTACAGCACGAACTTCTCTTTTAATGAACGCCTAAGCGCCTTTTTCATGGAACGTGCCCGGGGCGGGGTCGGGCTTATGACCATTGGACCTCTCTCCATAGACCGGGTGGGGAGTGTCCCCATCATGCCGGGGCTCCATGAGGATAAGTTTATCGGCCCGCTTAGGGACTTCATTGATGAAGTGCACCGGGAGACGGATGTGAAGGTGGCGTTCCAGCTCCTGCACATGGGCCGGTACGCCTTCTCTTTCCTAAGCGGTATGACCCCTATCGCGCCTTCCCCCATTCCGAGCAAACTGACCAGGGAGACGCCCAGGGAGATGAGCCTGGCGGATATTGAGGAGGTCCAGGAAGCTTATGCCCTGGCAGCGGGCCGGGCCGTGGCCGCGGGTGTTGATTTTGTAGAAATCCTGACCTGCACCGGCTACCTCATCAGCCAGTTCCTCTCACCGGTGACCAATAAACGCACCGATGCATACGGCGGTACAATCGAAAACCGCATGCGGTTCGGGCTGGAGGTTATCGGCCGCGTCAGAAAAGCCATCGGAGAAGATACGGCCCTGGGTATCCGGGTTGCGGGAAATGATTTCATGGAGGGGGGGAATACCAACCGGGAATCGGCCCTGTTCTCCCGGGCAGCGGAAGAGGCAGGCGTAGATGCCATAAACGTAACGGGTGGATGGCATGAGACAACCGTGCCCCAACTGACAGGCAATGTGCCGGCCGGGGGATTCGTGTACCTGGCGCGCGGGATCAAGGAAGCGGTGACGATTCCGGTCTTTGCATCAAACCGGCTGGGGGACCCCCATGTGGCGGAACGGGCCCTTAGATCGGGTTCATGTGATATGATCTGCTGGGGCAGACCGCTCATTACGGATCCGGATCTTCCCCACAAGGTGCAGCAGGGCAGGCTTAAGGAGATCGTTCCCTGTGTTGCCTGTAACCAGGGCTGCTTTGATACCATTTTTTCAGGGAATCCCGTGACGTGTATCCTGAACCCCTTGGCCGGATACGAAGCATATTACAAGGTGGAGAGAGCGGAAGCGCCCAAAACCATCATGGTAGCGGGCGGCGGTCCCGCGGGCATGCAGTTTGCCATCACGGCGGCGGAAAGGGGTCACCATGTCACCCTCTTCGAAAAAGAGGCGCGTCTTGGAGGACAGGTCAATCTGGCAGGCAGCCCCCCAGGCAAAGCGGAATTGTTGAAGCTCATCATCAGCATGCGAGACCGGATGGATTTGCTGGGGGTCGAGGTGATGCGCAATACCCTCCTTACGCCTGACATGGTTTCTCAAAAAAATCCGAATCTGCTGGTGGTGGCAACAGGTGCTGAGCCCATCTCCCCTGATGTGCCGGGCGCTCACATGCCCCATGTGATGGATGCATGGGACGTGCTGTCGGAAAAAGCCTGGGATATCGGCCGGGATGTGGTGGTGGTGGGCGGAAGCGCAACCGGGTGCGAGACGGCCCATTTTATTGCCGCCATGGATGTGCCGGACTCCGACACCTACACCTTTTTGATGTTGCACCAGGCGGAGGACCGGGATTACGCCACATCCCTTTTAAGATCTTCCGGCAGGCGGGTTACGGTCATCGACATGGTTCCCAGGCTTGCCAACAACGTTGGGAAAACCGCACGCTGGTCCCTGATGAAGTCATTGAAACTTTTGGGTGTGGCAACGAGGCCCAGTACACGGCTCCTGGAGATCCGGGAGGACGCGGTGGTGGTGGACACCGGCAACGGGCAAGAGACCATTGTTGCGGATACCGTGGTGATGGCTGCCGGGGTCCGTTCGGTGCGCAGTCTTGCGGAAGCAGTTCAGGATATGGGCCCCGAATTGATTGAAATCGGAGACGCAAAAAAACCTGGAAAAATTACCGAGGCCATACGGCAAGGATTCCTTAGGGCATTAGAGGTTTGACGCCAGGTTCCCAATAACAAGGCTCCTAACAACAAGGCTCCTAAATAAAGGGAGATGACGGTATGGGAAAATGGATGGACGGCCACCTGGAACGTCTGGACCGGGTTCGGGCCGAAAACCTTGCAGGAGGGGGAGACGTCCGGCTGAATGTTCAGCGCGGGCTTGGGAAGCTCACCGCCAGAGAGCGCATCAGCCGTCTGGTGGATGAAGGGTCTTTTGAGGAAATAGGCTCTCTGGTGACCGATTCCCGACCGCCTTTTGACGGCAATTCCCGGTTATGCCCGTCCGACGGGGTGATCATGGGCTTCGCCAAAATAGATGGGAGAACGGCAGCCCTGTGTGCCATGGATTTCTCGGTCATGTCAGGGTCTCTCGGGGACCAGGCGGCCTGGAAGCTGGCGGATCTGGTTGAAATGGCCGGACAAAAAAGAATGCCTCTCATCTGTATGTTCGATTCGGCGGGGCTGAGGATCGGGATCAAGGGGGGGGATTGCGGGCTGAGCGGTCTGGGCCGCTTCATCAGGAACTATTCCCTCTATTCCGGTGTGATTCCCAGAATTTCCCTTGTGTTGGGGCCGTGTACCGGGCTCATGGCCTCCATTGCCGTACTTTCCGATTTCCTGATCATGAGAGAAGATGCGGCGTTTTTGTGGTACGGGGGCGCCAAGGAATCGGATGACGCGGGGACCGCCGAGTTTCATATGGAAAGAAGCGGGCAGTGCGACCTCATTGCAAGGGATGATGAAGACGCCATTCGTAGCCTGAAAGACCTGTTGGAATTTCTGCCGGCCAGTTGTTGGGAAAAACCGTCCTTTCAGGAGACCGGAGATGATCCCCTGAGGCGGGAAGAAGAGCTCCTAAATGTGATGCCCGACAATCCCAAATTTACCTATGATATCCACGAAATCATTGAATTGATCGTGGACCATGGGACCTTCTTTGAACTGAAAGAAGATTACGCATCGCACCTGGTGATCGGGTTTTGCCGGTTCGGTGGCCATGTGGCAGGTCTTGTGGCCAACAACCCGGATGAATTGAGCGGCATTATGGAACCTGATGCATCGGATAAGTATGACCGGTTTATGAGATTCCTGGATGCCTTCAACATCCCTCTGGTCACCCTGGTGGACACCACGGCCTTCCCGCCGGGCGACCGATGGGAGCGCATGGGCGTCATCCGGCACGGCGCCAAGCTCCTCCACTCCTATGCCCATCTCACCTGCCCCAAAATTACCATGGTGTTGAGGCGGTCATACGGCGGGGCCAACATTGTTCTGGGATGTTCCAAGATGTTTCCGGACCTTGTCTACGCTTGGCCCACGGCCGAGTTTGCGCCTACGGGCCCCGAGACCGTGGTTCATGCCATTTTCCACAAGGCGCTGGCCAAAGCCAAAGAGCAGGGAAATTATGATGAGGTGTTCAATCGTTTTTTAGGTATCCTCAAAGAGCAGTTTTCGGTGATGAATTTAGCCAAGGTATGGACGTCCTATTATACGGCCCATGAGGTGATTGATCCCAGAGACACCCGGCCCAGGATTATCAAGGCCCTGGAAGCGGTCCGGAACAAGCATGAAGTACTGCCGGAGAAAAAACGTTCCATAAAACCCGCTTAGAAGGTAAGGAGGACGGCCTAGATGGGTGAAAGAATGGATAATGCCATTTTGCGACTGACCGAGATCCATGAAAAAAACCGGTCGGGGGGCGGGCCGGAGCACGTCAAAAGACAGCATGACCGGGGTAAAATGACGGCTCGGGAAAGGATCGCCTGCCTCCTGGACGAGGACTCCTTCTCCGAACTGGGTTCCAGCGTGAATACCACCGGGATGAGAATAGACGGAAGGGAATTTGACGCCCCCTGTGACGGGGCGGTTGTGGGAACCGGGCGGATCGAGGGGAGAAAGGTGGTGGTCTATGCCAGTGATTTCACGGTCCTGGGCGGTTCCATCGGCACCCAGCACGGTCTTAAGTTCGTCAAAATGATGGAGATGGCGGCGGCCTGGGGGATCCCCATGATATGGCTCCTGGACTCCTCGGGCGGGCGGCTCGGTTACCGGGATGTGCCCATGGCCGGCATCGACTGGTGGTTTGCGCTGGAGTCCAGATTTTCAGGGATGATTCCCCAGATCAATGTCCTGTTGGGCCCCTGCATCGCGGGTCAGGCCTATTGTCCCACCCTGTGCGATTTCCTGCTCATGAGCAGGGGGTCGGCGCACTTGTGGCTCGGCGGTCCCCGCATGACCCGGGCGGCCACCTCCGAAAAAATCGGCGATGATGTGGGGGGTGCTGATTATCACATGATCTACAGCGGCACCTGCGACGTGGTGGGCGAAAACGATGAGGAGACCATTTTAAAGACCCGAAAACTTATGGGATACCTCCCGTCCAACTGGAAAGAGAAGCCCCCACGCAAGGAGACCACGGACAGTCCCCACCGGGAGGTGGGAGAATTAATCGACATGGTCCCCGATGACCATGACATCCCATACGATATGCACCATGTGATAGCGTGTCTGGTGGATGACGGGGCGTATTACGAAATCAAGGACGAATACGCCGGGCAGTTGATCACCTGTTTCTGTCATTTTAACGGTGAATCCGTGGGGCTGGTGGCATGCAATCCCAAAATCCCCGGCAGCGTCATTGAAATAAACGCCTGCGACAAATACTACCGGTTCCTGCAAGTGCTGGATGCGTATTCCATCCCGCTGGTGACCCTGGTGGACACACCGCCCTCGGTGCCGGGAGAGGCCCAGGAGGCGATCGGGTTGCTCCGGCATTTCGGAAAGATACTGGATCTCTATGCCACGGCTACCATCCCCAAAATCTCCGTGGTGTTGCGGCAGGCCCATGCGGATGCGGGGGGCATGATACTGGGGAGTGTCAAAGATATGGGCGTTGACATCACCTATGCCTGGCCCACGGCCAAATTCAGTGTGGAGGCATCCATTATGGATTACGGGAAAGCCTTTGCCTGCGGCATGGAAGATGACGCCTACCCGGGGTACCTGAACCGAGCCCGGGAAACCGTGGATGTCTTTGAAGCGGCCGGAAGCTGGACCGCCCAGGCGGTGGATGAGATCATCCACCCGAAAGATACCCGGAAACGAATCATTGAAGCCATTGACCTCACACGGAATAAGAAAGAGACACCGCCCCCCAAGGCCAAACGACAGGGAACAGGGCCTACATGACGGATCCCTCTTGAAGGGGCATGATGTTGAAGGCGAAAGGAGTATAAATATGAGTAACTCGGAAAAGCACCCGAAGCGGGTGGAGGTTCGAGCACCCATGTCAGGGGTGTTCTACCGGAGACCCGGGCCTGATGAAGAAATCTACGTGGAAGTGGGAGATGTGGTGAAAAAGAAACAAGTGCTGGCGCTGCTTGAGACCATGAAGGTTTTCCAGAGTGTCAAGGCGCCCGTTGCGGGGAAAATTGTTGAGATCGCAGCGGAAAATGAACTCCCCTTGAAGGACGATGACCTCATGTTCGTCATTGAGAAGGCATGATGTGATGCTGTCTAAGCCGTTATTTTCCAAGATCCTCATCGCCAACCGGGGTGAGATCGCCCACAGGATTATCCGGTCCTGCCGGGAGATGGGGGTCCATACGGTGGCAGTGTACTCGGAGGCGGACCGGGATTCCCTTCACCTCTCCCTGGCCGATGAACGGGTGTGCATCGGTCCGGCGGTGAGTGCAAAGAGCTATTTGAACATGGAAAACATCCTGCGGGCCGCGAAAGAAACAGGGGCGGACGCCATCCACCCGGGTTACGGATACCTGGCGGAACGTGAGGCATTCGCCACCCTTTGCGAAGCCGAGGGCCTGGCATTTATCGGTCCCACGGCCGCTAACTTAAGGCTTGCCGGGGATAAACTGGCCGCCAAAAAGATTGCCGAATCCGCAGGGGTCCCGGTGATCCCCAGCAGCCCGGGACCGGTCTCCACCGTCCGGGAAGCGAAGGTCGTATGCGGGGAAATGGGGTATCCGGTGATGATCAAGTCGGCCAGCGGGGGCGGGGGCCGTGGGATAAGGGTTTGCGAAGATGAAGAAACATTGGTGGAGGAATTTCCCATCGCCCGCATGGAGGCCGGCGCCGCCTTTGGAGATGGGACCCTCTATATTGAAAAGTTCATTTCCGAACCGCGTCACATTGAGTTCCAGGTGCTCTGCGACACCTTAGGTCACGTCACCCACCTGGGGGAACGGGAGTGTACCATACAGCGGCGCTTCCAGAAATTAATCGAAGAATCCCCGTCTCCCTTTGTTACAAAGGGACTTCGCCGGGAGATGGGGGAAGCGTCAATGGCCGTCCTGAAGGCGGCCGATTATGTGAACGCGGGCACGGTGGAGTTCCTGGTGGACAAAAACGGCGCTTTCTATTTCATGGAGATCAATGCGCGCATACAGGTGGAACATCCAGTGACCGAGTTAACCACAGGGATCGATCTGGTTAAGGAACAGATCAGGCTCGCCGCCGGTGAGGCTTTGGGATATTCCTTTGATGACCTATCCCTCAGGGGATGGGCCATGGAGTGCCGGATCAATGCAGAAGACCCGGATCGGGGGTTTGCACCCTGTCCCGGGACCATTACCCATTATCGTCCGCCCGGCGGGTTCGGGGTCAGGCTCGATACCCACCTCTACCAGGGGTATGAGCTTCCCATTTTCTATGACTCCCTGATGGCCAAACTGGTGTCCCATGACCTGACCCGGTTGGGTGCGGTCCGGGTCATGAAGCGGGCCCTTCTGGAATTTCAAATTGAACCCATCAAAACCACCATCCCCCTTTATTTGCGGGTGATGGATGATCCGAAGTTTCTGAAAGGGGATTTCCATACCGGGTTTATCAACCGATTTGTTCAGGAAGCGGCGGATGAGGACGAGGACTAGAAAATTGGGAGACGGCTGAATGGATTTTGAATTGACCGAAGAAGAGCGGATGCTCAAGGAGACCGTGGCCAGATTCGTGGACCGGGATGTCATTCCTCTGGCCCCCGAGATCGATGATCAGGAAAGATTTCCGGAAGAAAATTTCAGAGCCATGGCCGATATGGGCCTTTTCGGTATATCCATCCCCGAGGCATATGGCGGGAGCGATGCGGGGTTCTTTTCATGCGTCCTGGTGATGGAAGAGTTGATGCGCGGGTGTGTCTCCACCGGGAACACCTATGGGGCACACGCCATTTTGTGCGCGGAGAATATTTACCGAAACGGCAATGACGCCCAGCGTCAGAAATACCTGCCCGAATTGATCAGGGGAGAGAAGATCGGGGCTCTTGCCATCACCGAGCCGGAGGCCGGATCCGATGCCCTCTCCCTTCGAACCCGGGCGGTCAAAGAGGGGGATAACTATCTTCTGAACGGTACCAAGATGTTCATCACGAACGGTCCCCTGGCGGACGTCATGGTGGTCTACGCAAAAACCGATCCCGAAGCCGGCCCCAAGGGGATCTCCGCCTTTATCGTGGAAAAGGATTTCCCCGGTTTTTCCACGGGTAAGACCCTGAAAAAAATGGGCGTGAGGGGATCCCCCACCGGGGAGTTGATCTTTGAAAACTGCGAGGTGCCGGCCGAGAACCTGCTGGGCGGAGAGAACCAGGGATTGAGCGTCCTCATGAGCGGGCTGGATCGGGAACGGATACTCTGGTCCATAGCCCCCATCGGTGTAGCCCAGGGCGCTTTTGACCTGGCATTCAAATATGCCGCCGAACGGAAACAGTTCGGCGCGCCCATCATCTCTTTCCAGATGATGCAGCAGATCCTGGCGGATATGGCAACCGACATTCAGGCCGGCCGTGTGCTGGCTTACTGGGCTGCATCTAATGCCGCTTCAGGCAAGCGGGTCAGGCTCGATGCGTCGTACGCAAAGCTCTTTTGCGCCGAGGCGGGGGTGCGGGCCGTGGGCAATGCGGTTCAGGTATTCGGAGGGTACGGGTTTATCCGGGAGTTCCCCATTGAGAGGATGTACCGGGATGTAAAGGGCATCGAGTTCGGGGCCGGAACCAACCAGATCCAGCGGCTGATCATTATACGGGAACTGATGCGCGGGGTGAATAAACCCGCTTCTTCTTAGAATGCTCCTCAAAACAGGAGCTCTTAATATATAGGCTTTCCTTGGACCCCCTGACCACCGGGAGACGAGTGCATCTCCCGGTAAACCGTAAGGAGGAAGCACTATGGAAGACAGATTCTGGCACAAGGCCTACGCAAAAGACGTCCCGCCCACCATTAACTATGAAACAATGACCCTGCCCCAGGCCCTTGAACGGACCGCCCTTCAGTATCCGGAAACCATTGCCCTGGTGATGATGGGGAAAACCATCACCTACCGGCGGCTCAATGAACTGGTCAACCGGTTTTCCGGTGCATTGGCGGAATTGGGCGTACAGAAGGGAGACAAGGTGGCCATTGTACTCCCGAACATGCCCCAGGTGATTATCGCCGCCTATGCCGTGTTCAAGCTGGGGGGTGTGGTGGTCATGAACAACCCGCTTTATACGGAAACAGAACTGGCGCATCAACTCAATGATTCGGAATCAAAGATGGCCATCATCATGGATCTTCTCGTCCCTAGATTCCTCAACCTGAAGGAGAAGACGGGGATAGAGACCATCATTTCCTGCCACATCCGCGATTATCTCCCGTTCCCCAAAAAACAGCTCTTTCCATTTGTTAAAAAGAAGATGCACCGAAAGCACGATCCGACTGAGGGGGTCCTGGAGTTCATGGAGTTGATCAAGCGGTATCCGCCCGACCCGCCCAAGACGGAGGTCCTGTTTGAGGATCTTGCGGCGCTCCTATACACCGGCGGGACCACCGGCGTTTCCAAAGGGGTGGTGCTGACCCATGCCAATTGCAGCATCTGCGTTCAACAGTTGAAAGCCTGGCTTCCGGACGCGGAAGATGGAAAAGACAGTATGCTGGGCACCTTTCCGGTATTTCATACGGCCGGGTTTACCACCGGCATGAATACGGCCATATACCGGGGCCTCACCTACATCCTCATCCCCAGGCCCGAGCCGGGTGCGGTGCTTGAAATGACCCGGAAATACAAGCCCAACTGGTTTCCGTGTGTCCCCACGATTTTTGTGGGGGTTCTGGCGCACCCGGATTTCCAGAAGACGGATTTTTCTTCTGTCAAGGGATGCGTATCGGGGGCGGCGCCCTTGGCTCTAGAGACCATCAAAGAGTGGAAAGCGGCCGTGGGAGCGGATATTGTGGAGTGCTACGGCTTGACGGAGACGTCCACACTTTCCCATGCCAACCCCAGGGGAGGCATCAGCAAGCCCGGAAGCGTCGGGGTTCCTGTTCCCGATACGGACTGCCGGATCGTGGACGTGGATACGGGGACAAAGGATATGCCCCTCGGGGAGTCGGGAGAAGTTCTCCTGAAGGGCCCGCAGGTGACCAGCGGATACTATAAACAACCGGAAGAGACGGCTGAGACCCTACGGGATGGATGGCTCTATACCGGAGATATCGGATACATGGATGATGACGGATATCTCTTCATTGTGGACCGGAAAAAAGATTTGATCATCGCAGGGGGATACAATATCTATCCCAGGGATATTGACGAAGTCCTCTTTGAGCACCCCAAAATAAGGGAGGCCTGTACTATCGGTATCCCGGATGCCTACCGGGGGGAGACCGTGAAGGCCTTTGTTGTCCCGGAAACCGGTGAGACCCTCACCCAGGATGAGGTAAGAGCCTGGTGCAAGGAGAAGCTCGCTTCCTACAAGGTCCCAAAGCAGGTGGAATTCATGGATGAACTCCCCAAGAGTGCCATCGGAAAGGTGTTGAGGCGGAAACTCAAAGAAATGGAGAGGGCGAAAAACATGGCCCGCGAAGGGACGACCGGCGGGTAAACGGAGGATTTTCTATGGACGGCTATGATGCGATCGTCATCGGTGCGGGGAACGGCGGACTCACGGCATCGGCGGCATTGGCAAAAAAAGGATTCCGGGTACTGCTCCTGGAGCGGCACAATATTCCGGGCGGGTGCGCCACCAGTTTCTGCCGGGGCCGTTTCGAATTTGAAGTGGCCCTCCACCAGCTGAGCGGCATGGGGACCCCTAAAAAACCGGGGCCCTTGCGCATGATGCTGGGAAATTTGGGGATTCTGGATCAGCTGGAACTGGTGGAGATGCCGGATCTTTACAGTGTGGCCATGCCGGACGGTTTCAGGATCGGATTTAAACCCGACAAAGCGCAGGTCATCGGGGAATTAAAAGCACGATTCCCCCATGAGGGCAAGAATATCGACACGTTTTTCAATCTGGTCTATGCGTATGCCAACCAGATGCTGGCCACCTTTTTTTTCAAGGACCCCGCGCCCTCTCGCGAAAAATATCCGGACATGTACGCCTATGCCTTCAAAACGGCGACCGATGTCCTGGACGAACTCTTTACAGATCCGCTCTTAAAAGCCGTCATAAGCGTGTACTGGGGATATATCGGTCTCCCTCCCGACCGGCTGGCATTCCCCTACCTTGCCATGATCTTCTTTACCTACATCGAATTTAAACCCTTTCACATCAAGGGCGGTTCCCAGGCCCTCAGTAATGTCATTGCCAATACATTCCTTTCTCACGGGGGGACGGTACGCTACAACTGCGGGGTGGAAAAGATCATCGTAGAAGACGGAGCGGTCAAGGGTGTCGTGACTGAGGAGGGGGACCGGATCGAAAGCCGGTTTGTGGTCTCAAACGCATCGCAGGTGTCCACCTACGTGGGTCTCATGGAGCCGGGGCATGTTCCGGATCAGGTGCGCAGAGAGATGAGAGGAAGAAGCCTCAGCCCGTCGGCGTTCACCCTGTTCGCCGGTTTTGATTGTGAACCGGATGCCATCGGGTTTACGGAACCGACAACCTTCCTCTTAAACGATCTGGATGTGTCGGACCGGACCCTCAGCAAAATGCAGGAATTGCCCATCGGGAACCAGCCCATGGTCCTGAGCTGCTATGATGTGGCGGACCCGGATTTCTCCCCTCCGGGAACCTGCCAGGCCAACATCGTCACCCTCAAATACGGGAAGACCTGGCTGCGGGTTCCCCCGCGGGAGTATCACAGAGTGAAATTCCAATGTGCGGAAGAGATGCTCAGGAGAGTGGAAGCGATCTATCCTGATATCAGGTGGCACATTGAGGAACTGGAGGTCGCCACTCCGTTGACGCACATGCGGTATCTGGGCCATCCGGAGGGGGCCATCTACGGATACGAGCAGTATGTCAAGGATTCCATGTTCTTTCAACCGGGTCGGTATTCTCCCATTGAGGGGCTGTATTTTGCCAGCGGCTGGGTGGGAGATTGCGGGTTTCACCCCACCCTTCAGGCCGGCCTCAACGTGGCCAAATCCATCGTGCGTAAAATGGAGAAAGAAAAAAAATGAAAAAAGCCGTGTTTGAAGACTTTGACGGATATGACCATATCATTCAAGAGATTGAATACAGCCGGAAGTTCGGCGTGGATTATACCAAAGAGCGGAGTATGCCGGAGCGGTTCATCAACCAGCTTCATCCGCCCCGATTGAGTCTCCGCCTGGGCGATATTATAGAAGAAACTGCTTCGGCCAAGACATTCAGGCTGGTTCCAGAAGACGGCGATCTTCCGCCTTTCCTGGCCGGGCAGTACATTTCGCTTTCGGTGGAGGCCGGCGGCATCCTCACCAGCCGCCCCTACAGCATATCATCACCACCGAACCAGGCGGGGTTCTGGGATATTACGGTTCGGCGGGTTGAATCGGGGCTGGTGAGCAATTATCTCCTGGATCATGTGAAGAAGGGGGAAATCTTCCAAAGCTCGGGGCCCTGCGGCAACTTCTATCATAACCCCCTCTTCCATGACAAAAAAATGGTCTTGATTGCCGGCGGCGTCGGCGTGACGCCATTTATGAGCATGATACGTGAGATCACGGAGTGCGGTCTGGACCGGCATGTTCACTTCTTTTTCGGGAACAGAACCCTTGATGAGGCCCCGTTCCACCATGAACTCACATCCCTTTCCGGCCGATTTAAGAACATTCAATACATCCCGGTCATTGACCCATCAAATAAAAACTGGGCGCCGGCCGGCTACCAAGGCGAAGTGGGGCTGATCACCGGAAAGCTTATCAAAGAAAAGCTGGGTGATGCTGCGGACAAAACCTTTTATCTCTGCGGTCCCCAGGGGCTTTACGATTTCTGCATCCCAGAGCTTAAGGGGCTGAATATTCCGGAAAGAAAAATACGCAGGGAAGTCTACGGTGCACCGGCAAAGGTCTCCGCCTGTCCGGGGTGGCCGCAAGAAATTCCTGAAACCCAGGTGTTTTCAATCCGGGTAAAGGGCAGGGAGACCATTTCAGCCCGGGCCGGTGAGCCCGTGATCAAATCACTGGAGAAAGCAGGGCTTACCCTCAAGGCCCTCTGCCGATCGGGGGAGTGCAGCATGTGCCGGGTGCGGGTGGTGTCGGGACGGGTATTCCAGCCAAAGGGTGTGCCGGTCCGGAAGTCGGATACCCAATTCGGGTATGTGCATGCCTGTGTCTCCTACCCCCTTGAGGACCTGGAAATCGAAATTTAGAGAGCAAAGAGAGGAGATATTTTCCATGAACGATGCCCATCAAATAAAAACTGGGCCGGTGAAAAAAGAGCTGGTGAGATTTGAGAAAACGGGATACGTGGGTCGGATTATCCTGAACCGGCCGGAGAAACGCAATGCCATGAATCTCGCCGTTTGGGAGGCTCTTGATCGGGCCATAGGAGCTGCGGGCGAGGATCCGGAGGTGAGGGTGGTGATCCTCACCGGGGAAGGCAAGTCCTTTTGTGCAGGCATCGATCTCGGTCCTGAAAACGAACTGGTATCGGCCATCGGAGATAAGCCCGGTGCAACGCAGAAACTGAATTTCTTTCAAAAAATCAAAGAGGTCCAGGATATCCACAATCGCCTGGAGAGACTCTCCACGCCGAGCATTGCGGCTATTCACAGCCATTGTTTCGGGGCCGGTCTGGAGCTGGTTCTCTGCTGTGATATCCGTATCTGTACGGCGGATGCGGTCTTCGGCCTGCCCGAGGCCACCCTGTCCTTTATTACGGATGTGGGGGGGCTGCAGCGTCTTCCAAAGGTGGTGGGGAGGGGGCACGCCCGGGAGATCGCCTTTCGGGCTCATCGGTTTGATGCGGATCGGGCAAGGGCGATCCAGCTGGTCAATGATGTCTATACGGATAGAGATGAACTGGAAACAAAGGCCATGGAAATGGCTGAAGAGATTGCATCCAACCCCCCATTGGCCGTACAGGGGGCAAAAGATGTTTTTCTGTTCGATGATGAGATCGGTTTAAATCGGTCGCTTCATTACAATGCGGCCAGATCATCCATGATTTTGCCTTCGGAAGATTTGTTTGAGGCCATGAGCGCCAAAATACAGAAACGAAAGGGCAACTTCAAAGGGGCATAAAAGGAGGTCAATATGAATCAGAAAAAGACGGTGGTTACCTGTGCCCTCACCGGAGTCCTGACGGATCCGGCGGTTCACCATGTCCCTGTCACCCCGGAGGAGATGGCGGACCACGCGGTGCAGGCATATAATGCGGGGGCGTCCATCCTCCACTGTCATTTCAGGAACCAGACAGAAGGGATGGGCCATCTGCCAACATGGGACCTGGATACGGTGGGGAACATATTAGCGGCCATCAAGGACCGCATTCCGGAGATTATCATCTGCATGAGTACGGGGGTGGTGGGGCCCGATATCTCGGGTCCTGTGGCGTGCCTCGAAAAATTCCAACCTGAAATGGCTGCCTGCAATGCCGGCTCTTTAAATTATCTGAAACTTCGCGCCAATGGGTCATGGGCCTGGCCCCCGGCCCTCTTTGACAACCGGGTGGAAAAAATCAAGGGATTCCTGGATGTGATGATCGCCAACCATATCGTGCCTGAATTCGAATGTTTTGATACGGGCATTGTCCGGAGTGTGGGGCTTTACCGGAAAAACGGCATGTTTGAAGGGTCAGCCCATATTTCCTGTGTCATGGGGGTTGCCAGCGGCATGCCCGCACGGCCCGATCTGCTCCCCATCCTTGTGGATGAGATGGAGCCGGGAACCCATTACCAGGTCATCGCCGTGGGTCGGGATGAGATCTGGGATCTCCACCGTAAATGCGCAGAGTTGGGCGGGAATGTGAGGACGGGGCTTGAGGACACCTTCTATCTGCCGGGGGGTGAGAAGGCGAAAAACAACGGGGTTCTGGTGGATGCCCTGGTCAATAGGGTCAGGGAGGCGGGCCGGGAACCGGCGTCTCCGGCGGAAGCCCGTGAGATCCTGGGCCTGAGATCCGCCACAACCCATGGGAGGACGACATCCTGATGGAAATTATTCAATACACGGAAGAACATCGGATTTTCAGGGACACGGTAAGGAAATTTTTCGCAAAAGAGGTCATTCCAAACGCCGATGCGTGGGAAGAGGCGGGCCGGGTACCCAAGAGCGTCTGGCGGAAGATGGGTGAGCAGGGGTTTCTCTGCATGGATGTGCCCGAGGAATATGGCGGGCTCGGGGCGGATTTTCTCTATTCGGTGATTCTGACCGAAGAGTTGGGAAGAACCGGCAACACCGGATTGGCCGCACCGCTCCACAGTGACATTGTTGTTCCCTATATCTCATCCTTTGCTTCCGAAGAACTGAAGCAAAAATATCTTCCCGGGTGCGTCTCGGGAGAGCTGATTACGGCCGTGGCCATGACCGAACCCAATGCGGGGAGTGATCTTGCCGCCATCCGGACCACGGCTGTTGAAGACGGGGACGATATTGTGATCAACGGCCAGAAGACCTTTATCAGCAATGGCCTGAATTGCGGACTGGTTGTGGTGGCCACAAAAGATCCTTCCACCGAAAACCCCTATCAGGCCATTGATCTGTATCTGGTGGAGGAAAATACACCGGGATTTGAAAGGGGGAAAAGGATCAAAAAGGTGGGATGGCACAGCCAGGATACGGCTGAGCTTTTCTTCAGTGATTGCCGGATTCCCAAAGGCAACCGCCTGGGACAGAAGGGCGGCGGGTTTATGATGCTCATGGAGAAGTTGCAGCAAGAAAGGCTCATGTGCTGCATCATCGCGGTGGCCGCCGCCGAGCGGATGCTGGAGATGACCATCCAGTACTGCCGGGATCGGACCGCCTTCGGTCGTCCCCTTACCAAATTCCAGAATACGCAATTCAAGATCGTTGAGATGGCCACCGAAATCCGGTTGGGCCGTACCTTCGTGGACAAGCTCATCGTCGATCATATGGAGGGAGCCAATGTGGTCGTAAACGTATCCATGGGCAAGTACTGGACCTCGGAAATGGCCATGCGCGTGGCCGACCAGTGTGTCCAACTCCACGGGGGTTACGGGTATTGTGAAGAATACCCCATTGCCCGGGCCTGGAGAGACGCCAGGGTTCTGTCCATCTTCGCCGGGACCAGCGAGATTATGAAGGGGATCGCCGCCAAATTCATGGGACTTTAAAAGAGACGATGGACTTTCAATTTACCGAAGAACAGCTCATGTTCAAGGACCAGGTCATTCGGTTTGCCAAAAAAGAAATCGTGCCCAGGGTTCAGGAACACGACCTCAAGGGGGAATTTGACCGGCAGTCCTTTAAGCGGCTGGGAGAATTCGGAATCCTGGGCCTTCACTTCCCGGAACCTTTAGGCGGGAGCGATGCGGATGTGGTGACCACCGTCCTGGCAGGCGAAGCCCTGGGGGAGGCCGGGGTGGATGGGGGGTTGACGCTCGCTTACGGCGCCCATACCTTCCTTTGCGCGGATACGATTTATGCCCACGGGACCGATCAGCAGCGGGCCGCCTATATCCCGAAACTATCGTCGGGCGAGTGGGTTGGCTGCATGGGACTGACCGAACCGAACGCGGGATCGGATGTAGCGTCCATGACCACCCGGGCCGAAAAAAAAGGGGATCGATATGTCTTAAACGGCAACAAAATGTTTATCACCAACGGGCCGGTGGCCGATGTTGCGGTGGTGTACGCCAAGACCGGCAAAGATCTCAAGCATGCGGGCATCTCCGCTTTCATTGTGGAAAAAGGGCGACAGGGTTTTTCCGCCGGAAACAATCTAATCAAAATGGGGGTTCGCACCTCCCATACCTCGGAGCTGATCCTGGAAGATTGTGAAATCCCCGAGACGAATCTGATCGGTCAGGAAGGAGGCGGATTCCTCATGGCCATGCAAACGGTGGAATGGGATAGAAGCGCGCTTCTGGCCCCGTTTGTGGGTGGCATGACCTATGTTTTGGATAAATGCGCGCGTTACGCCAAAGAACGATACCAATTCGGCCGTCCCATCGGTCAGTTTCAGGCCATCAAACATAAGCTGGCCGATATTAAAATTTTTATTGAGGCCGCCAGGACCCTCTGCTATCGAATCGCCTGGTGCAAAGATCAGGGCAGGCCCCTCAATCATCTGGAGGCGGCCGTCGCCAAACTCTTTGTGGGAGACTGGTCTCTGGGGCCGGCCAATGACGCCATGGTCCTGTTCGGGGGGTATGGATACTGCCATGAATATGAGGTGGAACGGTATTTCAGGGACGGCCGGCTCGCCCCCATCGGTGGCGGGACCTCCGATATTCAGAAAAAGATCATCTCAAAGCTTATTTAGAGGACACGACCCAATGAATTTTGACTTTGGGGAGAAGGAAAAAAAGATTTGCGGGAAAATCCGGGAACTGTTCTCCGGAAATGACACCGCCGAGCTCATGCAAATGGAAACCCTCCCCCTGGAAGACCTTCGGAAATTAACCCGCCGCTGGCTCAAATCGCTGGGAAAAGCAGGATATTTGGCGCCTTCGGCGGAAGACGGCCGCAACAGCGTTTCCCTGGTGGTCAACCAGGAACAGTTGGCGGCGCTGGCTCCCTCGCTCTTTCTTTCAGTGGAGGTGAGCATTCGCATCTTCGGGCGTCTCATTGTCCGCTTCGGCTCCGAGGATCAAAAAAATGCCGTTCTTCCCGATCTTATTAGCGGAAAGAGCATCGGTGCCGTGGCCCTCTCCGAAAACAGCATGAACATTGAAAACGACATCCTCCATACGACGGGCGTCACCTCCGCGGACGGTTTCCATGTGACCGGGAACAAGGGTCATGTGGTCAACGCAGCCATTGCGGACTGGATCGCCGTGGCCGGAAAGATCGACGGCCGGGAGGGACCCGCCTTCTTCCTCATGGAAAAAAAGAGCGAAGGCCTTTTTGTTGGCGACAGACTTGCCACCCTCGGATATGAGGGGGCGCCCATATCGCCCATACGACTCGACAACTCTCCTGTTCCCGCGACACATGTGATTCATCCCCCCATAGATAGTGCTGCGTTTCAGACGGTCCGCATGTGGGAAGACCAGGTCTTAACCGCCGCAAGCCTGGGGTTGATGCGACGATCATTTGATGCCGCCCTGCAATACGCCAAGACCCATCGCAGCGGTGGAAAACCGATTATCGCCTATCAGGAGGTCGGTTTTAAACTGGCCGAGATGTTGACCCTGTTCCAGACGGCACAGCTTCTGGCCTATCGTGCCGCCTGGATGTCCGAATCGGAAGACCGGGAGGCCGATGTCCTGGCCCATGCGGCCAAGATCTTTTGCGCCGAGTCCGCCGAGAAGGTCACAAGCGAGGCACTGCAGATTTTGGGCGGAAGGGGTTATGTCCGCGGAAACCCCGTGGAAGCCGGATACCGGGACGCCAAATACATTCAGATCGCCGGGACATCCACGGAAATATCCCGCATGAAGATCGGGGATTGGGTTCTGGAACACCCTTAAATGCCGGATTGGAGGAACTTGACCCATGAGTGATGATCTGCTGTATGAGGTCAAAGACCGCGTCGGTTTTTTGACCATCAACCGGGAGGAGCGTCGAAACGCCATCAGCCTGGAAATGATCCGGTCTTTCCGGGACCGCCTGGGGGAGGCGGATCGGGACGAGGCGGTGGGGGCGGTCTGCCTCACGGGGAGCGGGGACAAGGCATTCTGTGCCGGGGCGGACCTGGGGGTTACCCTGGCCGGACGGGGGGAGGACCCATTGTCGGGTCCCAAAACCTATGCTGCGCTCCTCAAGGAAATGGCAAAATTCGAAAAACCGCTGGTGGCGCGCATAAACGGCCCCTGCATTGCCGGTGGGATGGGCCTGATGCTTGCCTGCGATATCGTCATTGCCAGGGATGACACCTACTTTCGCCTGCCCGAGGTCAACGTGGGCATTTTTCCCATGATGGTGGGGGCCCTTCTCTATCGGAATTTGCCTAGGAAAAAAGCCATGGACCTGGTCCTGACCGGCCGGAAGATACCGGCCGTGGAGGCGGAACGGTTGGGAATGATCAGCCGCGCTGTGGGGCCGCACCGGCTGGACGGTGAGGTTCAAGATACGCTGAAAGCGCTGACATCCAAGAGCCCCATCAGCACAAGGATCGGCAAGGCGGCGTTTTCAGCCATGGGCGACATGCCCTTTGAAGCGGCCGTTGACTATCTCTCGGAAGCCCTTGGCAAAGTCATCTCCACCAAGGACGCGGCAGAGGGGATGAAGGCGTTCATGGAGAAAAGGGCGCCGAATTTTATCGGTAAATAATTTGAGGAGGATGAAAAAATGGCGTTTACGAAAGTGAAAGAGATTTTCGGCAAGATGCCCGAGGTGTTCAACGCGGATGCGGCCCAGGGGCTGGATGCGGTTTTTCAGTATGAGATTACCGGCGATAACGGCGGGAACTGGAATGTGGTGATCAAAGACGGCGCCTGCCAGGTCAGCGAAGGGGTCCATGAATCACCCTCCGTGACCTTGACCTTGTCAGGCGACACATGGCTCGGAATCGTCAACAAAGAGACCAACGGCATGCAAGCCTTTATGTCCGGGGACCTCAAAGCCACAGGAGACATCATGCTAGCCCAGCGGATTGAACAGCTCTTTCCGCTCTAAGGGGCTCAGCAAAAAACACTTAAACAGCCGGCTTGTCTACTGCGTTACATCCACCGGCTGGATGAGTCCCTCCGATACATGCGGGAATCCCTGGTGGAAAGGCTCTACAGAGACAATCGTGTCCTCTCCATCGGAGGCGGGACCCAGGAGATCATGAAAGAGATCATCAGCAAGATGATCGTCTGATGATCCCTACTCCGCCACCTCGCCTTTGAAAAGATCTTTGATCCGTTCTTCGCTGTAGCCCAGTTCTCCCAGAATGTCGACCGTGTCGGCACCCCGAGGCCCCTTGCCCGGGTCGGCACGGCCTGGCGTTCGGGAAAGTCTGGGGGCGGGGGCGGGTTGCGAAATGCCGTCCACATCTATGATTAGGTTTCGTTCCTGATTGTGCGGATGTTCCCCCACTTCGTTCAGGTTCAGAACCGGCGCTACACAGGCGTCTTTTCCCAGAAAGACCCTTGTCCATTCATCCCGGGTTCGGGTCTTAAACACTTCCGCAAAACGCTCGATCATTTTGGGCCATTGCGTCATGTCAAATTGATGGGGAAGGGTATGGGGGTCCAGTTCAAGACCTTCAAGCAGTGCCCCATAAAACCGTTGTTCAACGGCCCCCACTGCCATGTAAAGGCCGTCTGAGGTTTCGTAGGTCTGGTAGAACGGGGCCCCGCCATCCAGGGGATTGGTTCCGATATCAAGGGTCATGAGATGGTGCGCCAGCATACCGTGGAACATGGTCGAAAAACCGGCGGCGCCATCCACCATGGCGGCATCCACCACCTGTCCTTTTCCGGAATTGTGACGTTCAAAAAGTGCCAGCAGGATGCCCATGGCGCAGAGCATGCCGCCCCCCGCGAAATCGGCCAGCATATTAACGGGAGGAAGGGGCCGTTCCCCTTTTCTTCTGCAGAGAGAAAGCGCCCCGGACAGGGCAATATAGTTGATATCATGGCCGGCCATGGAAGAAAGACTTCCGGTTTGGCCCCAGCCGGTGAGCCGGGCGTAAATCAATCCGGGGTTCAGTTTTGATATATCTTTGGGGCCCAGGCCCAGCGCTTCCATGACCCCGGGCCGATACGGTTCCAGCAAAACATCGGCCTTTTCAATCAGCTGCTTGATAATCTCGATCCCCTCTTTTGATTTCAAGTTCAAACGCATGGACCGTTTGCCCCGGTCAAAGGGGTTTTTTTTCATGATATTTCCAAATTCAGGTGCGCCCTTGGACAGACGGTCCACGATAACCACATCCGCACCGAAATCAGACAATATCATGCCGCAATAGGGGGAAGGCGCCAACCCCGCCATTTCAACTACTTTTATGCCGTTTAGAGGTCTCATGTTTTTTCCTTATAAAAGAGAGCGTTATTTTTTTAAACTATTGGGATAATACGGAAAATCAAAGAGGTCTGTCAAGAAAAACTGGGTCATGGGTCGGGATTGTCGAGTATGTTCAATACGAAAAAAATACACAACACTTTCGGAGCGTGATAGTATGGAAATGGTTCCATTTATTACCATGAATTAAAACATTATTTAAAAATTCTAAGACTTTCAAAAAACACCATGGACGAAATAACAACGAAAATGCTCGAAAACGGCGTGGTCAAAGTCACTTTTGACGATCCCCAACGATCGGTGAACACCATGACGCAGGATCTGTTGACCGAATTCGAGAAAAAGATCGTGCCCCTTATGGCGGATGACGCGGTCAAAGGAATGGTTTTCTGTTCAGCCAAACCCGATACGTTTATTGCGGGAGCGGACATCAAGCTTTTCGCCGAGGCGGATGACCCGGACCTGATCTGTGAGATGGACGGGGCCTACAGCCGGATTCTCACCCGGCTTTCAAGAGGAGAAAAACCGGTGGTGGCCGCAGTGCACGGGGCGGCCCTGGGCGGCGGGCTGGAGATTGTTCTGGCATGCCATTACATCGTGGCTTCCGACCACCCTGCAACCATACTGGGACTGCCGGAGGTCCAACTGGGGATTATGCCCGCTGCCGGTGGAACCCAGCGTTTGCCGGCCCGGGTGGGACTCATAAAGGGTCTGGATATGATGCTCACGGGAAGGCGGGTTAGAGCGAGAAAAGCCCTTCGAATGGGGTTGGTGGATGAAGTGACGTCTCCCGGGACTGTTTTCGAAAAGGCCCTCGAAAAGACAAAGGATTTGATCGAAGGCAGACTCAAAAGGCCTCAAAGGAGAAAACCTCTGGCTGAAAGAGTGATTGGCCTTCCAGTGGCTCGGGATATTTTTTTCGGCAAGGTGCGCAAAAAAGTCCTGGCCAAAACCAGGGGCAACTACCCGGGTCCTCTCAAGATTGTGGAATGCGTGGAACTGGGCGTGAAGGAGGGCGAAGATAAGGCTTTGGAACGGGAGATCAGCCATATCGGGCCACTTCTCATGACCCCCCAGAGCCGTTCCCTGGTGTGGCTCTTTCTGGCCACACAGGAAATGAAAACGATTTCTTTGGAATCCTCCCGGGCCGTTAAGCAGGTGGGCATCATGGGTGCAGGGTCCATCAGTATGGGGATTGCCTCTGTTTCCATCGATTCATATCCCGTGGTGGTGCATGATATTTCCGAGGAAGCCCTTCATCTTTTTGGCCAACAGATTCGGGCAGGACTGCAAAGACAGGTAAAATCTGAAGCCATCACACCGGAAACCCTGGAAAAACGGTGGACTCGCTTTTCGGTAACACGGGAAATGGATGATATGGCTGGGGCCGATCTAGTGATTGAAGCGGTTTCCATGGATCTTGATCACAAGCAAAAGATTCTGGCTGAGATTGAGGAACGCGTGGGCACAGAGACCTTGATTGCTATTAACACCTCTTTTCTACCTGTTTCCCGGATTGCCGCTGATGCCCGTCACAAAGAGAGGGTCGTGGGCCTGCACTATTTTTCTCCCGTTCACAAGATGCCCCTGGTGGAACTGATTGCGCCGGACGGTGTGGCGGATTGGGCCTTGCATACGGCGCATGGTTTCACCCATATGCAGGGAAAAACCGTCATTCAAGTGAAGGACACTCCTGGGTTTTACACCACCAGAGTTCTCTGCCGCTACCTTCTGGAAGCCCTGATACTCCTTGGCGAAGGAACCGACATTGAGAAAATTGACGAGGCCATGAAAGATTTTGGATATTCATCCGGGCCCATGGCCCTTATGGATGAAATGGGCTTGGACGTGGTCAATCAAGTGGCCCGATTCATGGCCGAGGCCTTGGAAGGGCGATGGCCTGAACCTATAAAAGCCCTTGGACTGCTTGTGGACGCGGGTTTTTTGGGACGGAAAACCGGCCGGGGGTTTTATACCTATCCAGAAGGAAAGAAAGGCAAAATAAAATCGAATCAGGAAGTCTATAATTATTTCCGTGACATGAACCGGAACGTCGCGGACAGCGGGAAAATTAGAGATCGACTGGTGTTTATAAAGGTGAATGAGGCGGCTTTTTGTCTGGAGGAAGATGTGATCGCCTCTCCCGGAGACGGGGATGTGGGAGCGGTCCTGGGGCTGGGATTCCCGCCGTTTTTAGGAGGTCCTTTTCACTATGCGGATAGCCTCGGCATTGAGACTTTGGTAAAGGGGCTGGAGGATTTGACCCAACAGGGTTACGCCCATTATGCGCCGGCAAGCGTTCTGAAGGACATGGCCAAAAAGGGAAAATGGTTTTTTAAATAGTCTTCCGGTTGAAGCGTTGGATCGAAATCAACGGAAACGTTCCTCGAACCCATAGCAAACCGGTTGATGATGGAGATGGAAATGAAAAACCCTTTCGTCCAATTGTTGGAAAAGTATCAAAAAGGAAACCGACCGGCGTTCCCCATGGGACCTTTTTTGCCCCTGGCTCGTATCAAGGAAAAAGGGTTGTCGTTTAATGAAATCATGAAGGATTCTCGATCCATGACGGAAGCCGCCATGATGAGCTTTGATTTCGGTTTTGAATCCACGGTATTGCCCTTTGACCTCAATGTGGAAGCTGAAATCTTAGGTGCCGAGATTCGATATCACGATGCCGTGGACGGCAATCCCGTCTATCCAACCGTTGTCGGAAAACCCATCGCCACGGTTGAGGACATCAAAATCCCCAATAACTTATCCGATAAAGGCCGAATGCCGGTCATCCTGGAAGCCATCCGTTCCATCAAGGGCCGTGCTCGTGATCAAGGAGCCATAGGGATATTCTTGCCCGGGCCATTCACATTGGCTGGACAGGTGATGGATATAGATGAACTCTATTTGATGCTCCTGAAACAGCCGGCGTCATGCCGGAAAATTTTCGACCGGCTTACAATGTTGATGCATAAATTGATCGATGTTTATGTTCGTGAAGGCGTTGATTTTATGATTGTCGTAGAGGGGGGCGGTGCATCCATCTCACCCAAAATATTTCGCAAACTGATTCTGCCCTGTATGCAGGACATATTCAAGGCCAAAAAATTACCTCAAATTGTTTATATTTTTGGCGGTTCGGAGAAGGTTGTCGAATTCATGCTGGCATGTAACCCGGATGGGATTGTCCTCGATAAGGACTGCGGCATTGAAAAGACAAGGGACCTCCTACCCGAATCGATGCCGCTGTTCACCGAGTGCGGTGGTTACGACATGCTGGCCAATTCAACGCCTGATGCCATAACTAAAAAGGTGAATCGCTATCTGAACATGGGTTTTACAACGGTGAACCCGCCTGCGGACATTTATCCACCTGCAAAAAGTGAAAATATTGAAACTTTCGTAATGGCGTTACGAAATTATAAAGAGTAGTGCTTGATACTGCTTAAATGAAAAAGAGGACGATCCGAAGAACCGCCGTTTCGGTATCAAAGAATCTTTAATGAACGGTTCTTCAGGGGTATCCTTCAAACAGTTCTTTCCAGGTAAATGGTTTTTGAGGGACCAAATTGGTTCGCGCTGAAGAATTGTATGAGCTTGGAATCATTCCAAGTAACCAACGTGCTTATTTTTTTAACGCCGAGCTTTTTTAAATGTTCCATAAATTCGCTGATCAACTGTTCGCCGATACCTTTTTGCTGACAATCGGGATCAACGCCGATGGTATCCAGGGTGGCCTCTTCCTGAAAAATACCGTATTCCCCCATAAAGATTTCCCCCATTACAAACCCCACCACCGTTCCATCTTTTTCCTCTGCCACGAGGGACGCAGGCAGATAATCTTTGGTTTTGAAAAGCTTTTCAAATTTCACATTATAATACTCCGGTCTCGAAGACTTGAGTACTTTCTCGTCAATCCCAACCACAGCGTCATAATCTTCAGCCTTCATGAGTCTAATCTTCACGGTGTTGTCGTTCATGGAGCCCCCCTTTCTTTTCAGGTAGCGTTATTAGGTTGAGATCCAACCAAAGGAACTTACATTCGGCGGTCTTCCCAAAAACTGCCCTTATCTTGATTATCCATGAGTTTCTTTACATGTCAACATTTAAACGCTAATGATATTTCTTGTCACATGATGAAAAAGATGGTTGAGTATAATAAATATCATGCTGATTTCATGGTATTATTTGATTGAAAACGGCTCTCAAATCGGAACTTCCGTTTAATTATGTCAGCCTGCCTTTTGGCTTGCGGGCATAGCCTGCACTGGGATAATATGACTGCGGTTCATGAAAATCGTATCAGATGGCAGGTGACATGCAACTATTCTGAGAAATTATCTTTTATGGATGGGATGTTTCCAACCATGGCGAGGGAGAACACAATGGGAAGGGAAAAAATTCACTACGGCTGGATCGTTATTTTCATGGGCCTGCTCACCACCATCGCCGCCCACGGTTTCGGTCGCATGGCCTACACCATTATCCTTCCCGCCATGAAAGACGGGCTCCAGTTTGATTACACGCAACTGGGCCTCTTGGGCACCGGAAATTTCATCGGGTACCTGACCATGGCCATTGTCGGCGGTTTCCTGGCGGCACGCTTCGGGACCCGCATTGTCATCACCCTGGCGCTGGTTCTCATGGGGATCACCATGGTGCTGACCGGTCTCGCCGAAAGCTTCGGCTTCGCCTTTGGCATGCGCCTCATGACGGGCCTGGGCAACGGTGCGGCCTATGTGCCGGCCATGGCCCTGGGGTCTGCCTGGTTTTCAATGGAAAGGCGGGGGTTCGCGACGGGAATCGTTTCAGGGGGCATCGGGGCGGGGACCCTCATCAGCGGGCTTGTGGTGCCGCCCATACTCCAGGCGTTCGGCCCGGATGGATGGCGCATATCCTGGTATATCCTGGGGGGAGCCGTGCTGGTGATTTCAGGGGTGGTATTTCTCTTTGTTCGCAGCCGTCCCGAGGATAAAGGACTGCTGCCCATAGGGGCTCGAAATACAGATGACCGGACGGCGGCTCCAGGCACAAAAAGCAAGGTCTCCGCCCTTAACTGGACCCGGATTTACCGAATGCCCTCCATGTGGTATCTGGGTCTCATCTACTTTTTTTATGGCCTGTCCTATATCATTTATATGATTTTTTTTGCCGCCTATCTGGTCAAGGAAATCGGCCTTTCCCAGGCATGGGCCGGAACACTGTGGGCCACGGTAGGGGGGTTGAGCGTGTTTTGCGGCGTCATCTGGGGGAGTATATCCGACCGGTTGGGTAGAAGCCGGGGGGCCGCTCTGGCCTATCTGGTCCTGGGCGTCTCCTACATTGTTTATGCGCTGATCAAGGTCAAATTCGGGTTTTACCTGTCCGCCGTTCTGTTCGGTTTTACCGCCTGGAGCATTCCCACCATCATGGCGGCAGCGGCCGGCGATTTTGTGGGTCCCCGACTTGCGCCGGCGGGTCTGGGTTTTGTGACCCTGTTTTTCGGCATCGGCCAGGCCTTGGGGCCGCTATTGGGCGGATACATTGCCGATGTTACCCATTCCTTCACCATACCGTTTCTGGTGGCGGGCGGCATATCACTGGCGGGCATGGTCTTTTCACTCTTTCTCAAAAATCCGGTGAAATCATAAAATCCTTTTTCGAGAATCCATAGGCCATGCCGACACCCGAAAATCAGAAAACAGTGGAAGCGGAATCAGGTGGTCCGCTTCTCGGTGCCCATTTTTCCATCGCCGGCGGCATTCACAAGGCCTTGTACACGGCAAGGGACTACCGCTGCACGGCAGTCCAGATCTTCACCAAAAATGCCAGTACCTGGAAAGAACGGATCCTGACCGATCAAGATATGGAATCCTTCGACCGGGCTCGGCAGGAGACGGGCATTACCGCCATCGCTTCCCACACGGCATACCTGATTAACCTCGGTTCTCCGGAAAAGAAAAAATTCGATCGTTCCTGCAGCGCCCTGATCCACGAAATGACGCGGGCTTTCCAACTCGGCATCCCTGTGGTGGTCCATCACCCCGGCGCCCATATGGAGGCCGGCGAAGCTGCAGGGATTAAACGGATTGCCGAAGGCATCAACCGGGTGATTTGTGAAAGCCAAGGAAACGGCCCGCGACTCCTGCTGGAAACCTGCGCCGGCCAGGGTACGACTCTGGGGCACACCTTCGAACAGCTCGCCGCCATTGTCGAAAAGATCGAACAGCCCGAACGCCTTGGCTTTTGCCTCGATACCTGCCACATTTTCGCCGCCGGTTATGACATCCGCACCGAAGAAAGCTATCACAAGACCATGGCTGCCTTTGATGCTGTCTTGGGTCTGGACCGGCTCAAAGTGATCCACCTAAACGACGCCCTGCGGGATCTGGGTTCCAGGGTTGACCGCCACGCCCATATCGGGAAAGGGAAAATCGGGCTTCCGGGGTTTTCCCTGATCATGAACCATGAACGCCTGGCCCATATACCGAAAATCCTGGAAACCCCCAAGAAAGAGGGTGGTATCGATTGGGATCGACGGAACCTGAATTGTTTGAGGGCCATGCTGAGAGACTATGAATAGTGAAGTCGCCAAACCATCATCAGGTGTGATATGGTCGTCTAAAGGTATTTGTGGTGATATGTGGTTTAAAGACGTTATGAATCCAAATGATATCCTGGAGAATTGAATATGAAAGTAGATGGAAAGGACATGCGGCCCATCTGGTTTGATAAGGCATCCAAAACGGTTCAGGTCATTGACCAGCGGTTTCTTCCCCATGAATTTATGATTAAAGATTTAAACCGTGTGGATGATGTCATTTACGCCATCAAAGAGATGGTTGTCAGGGGGGCACCCCTCATTGGGGCCACAGGTGCTTTGGGGGTTTATGTGAGCCTGGTGCAGGAAAACAACCGGGGGGCGGACAACGATTACCTTGAAACGGAATGTAACCGCCTCAAGGATGCCAGGCCCACAGCCATGAACCTTTTCTGGGGTGTGGACCGGGTTCGGGATGTTGTGCTGAAAGAAATCGATTACAACACCCGCGTAAAGGCCGCACTGTCGGAAGCCCTGGCAGTGGTTGAGGAAGAAGCGTTTAATTGCCGGGAGATCGGTCGGTACGGTTTATCCATCATTGAAGATATCAGCCGAAAGAAAAACGGCAAACCGGTTAATATCCTGACGCACTGCAATGCAGGCTGGCTGGCCTGTGTGGAATACGGTACCGCCACCGCCCCCATCTATACGGCCTTTGATGATAACATAGATGTTCATGTCTGGGTGGATGAAACGAGACCTTTGAACCAGGGTGCCCGCCTGACCGCCTGGGAATTGGGAAAACACGGGATCAATCACACGGTGATCACGGACAATGCGGGCGGTCACCTCATGCAGCACGGCATGGTGGACCTGGTCATTGTGGGAACGGACAGGACCACACGGGCCGGAGACGTGGCCAATAAGATCGGTACCTATTTAAAGGCGCTTGCTGCCTGGGACAACAACATTCCTTTTTATGTGGCGCTGCCCTCCTCCACCTTTGACTGGGGTATCACGGATGGGATCAAAGATATTCCCATTGAGGAACGAGATCCTGACGAAATCCGCTACGTCCAGGGACTTTGCCACGGTAAGGTGCAAACCGTGCTGGTGCCGCCTGAAACCAGTCCCGCAGCCAATCCTGCGTTTGATGTGACCCCCGCCCGGTTGGTAACGGGCTTTATCACGGAGAAGGGCGTCTGCAACGCCACCGAAGGGGATATCATGGCCCTGTTTCCGGAAAAACGGATCGCTTGATAGTGGGTGCCCCAGATTGTGAAGGATATCCTCAAGAAAATCGAACAGACCATTTCCCGTTATAACATGCTCGAATATGGAAATCGGGTTCTGGTGGCCGTATCAGGGGGACCGGATTCAGTGGTTCTGCTGGACGTTTTGGATCGGTTGAAGGAAACCTTTTCGCTGGACCTGCTGGTGGCCCATTTCGACCACTCGCAGAGACCCGAAGATGATGAACGTGAAACCCGGTTTGTGGCCTCCCTGGCGGCTTCAAAAAACCTCCCTTTTATGACCCAAAAGGCCTTGTCGCCCCCGGCCAAAAGCGGTAAATCCCTTGAAGAAGAGGCTCGGGACTGGCGGTATGCTTTTCTGGATCATGCCGGAAACGTCCATGGCGCCCACAAAATTGCGCTGGGACATAATCTCGACGACCAAGCTGAAACTGTCATTATGAGGCTTTTGCGCGGCAGCGGACCCGCCGGGCTTTCCGGGATTCCGCCGGTTCGAAACCACCATTTTATACGGCCTTTAATCGAAATTACCCGCCAGGAAATCCAGGATTATATTGCTCGCCATGAACTTCGGCACATTACCGATCCGTCAAATTTTGAAAAACACCATCTGAGAAACAGAATTCGCCTGGATCTGCTGCCACAGCTGAAAACCTATCAACCCAGAATCGTCGAAATTCTGGGTCAGACAGCCAACATCATGCGGGATGAAACCCGGTGGATGGAAACGGAAGCGGAAGAATGGATAAACGGACATGTGGAAGTTTTTGAGGCAGGGGGACATGCGGTTCCCCTGAAGGTGTTTGGGGAACTTGGGGAAGCGTTTCAAAACCAGGTCATCCGCCAGATCATCAAGCGTGTTCAGGGAGGACTTCGCCGCGTCAGCCTTCGGCATATAGAGGCCATAAAAGGCCTTACAAAAGGAAAACCTCAGGCAACCCTGAACCTTCCCGGTGGGGTTCTGGTTGAAAAAAGCTATGAAACCCTGTTATTCACAAAAAACAGAGACACATTAGAAAACCAAGAAAATAACGGGTTTCACCATATATTGGAAGCCCCGGGTATTTTCAATCTGGATGCGATCTCCTGCACGGTTACCATCGAAGAAGTCAAAACTGAAGAGATCTCGCCAGGAGACAGCTCATCCCCATGGATTGCCTGCTTCGATGCAGCCCGCATCGAGTATCCATTAATGGTCCGAAGTTTCCTGCCCGGAGACCGGTTTGTCCCCTTGGGCATGAGGGGACATAAAAAGATCAAGGATTTCTTTGTGGATCGGAAGATTCCATCCCATGTGAGAAGACGACTTCCTTTGCTGTGCCAGGGAAAAGATCCCATATGGGTATGCGGCTTAAGAATAGACGACCGTTTCAAGGTGCGTCCCGAAACGGAGAAGGTGGTGCGAGTCTCTCTTTCTTTCCCCACCGAAACCCTGAACGCGCTTTGCCGAGGCTCTTAGCCATCATTTAAGATAGTCTTGAAAAAGGCAATTGTGCTCTGAAGCCCTTCATTCAATGCTGTCCCCGGTTCCCATTGCAGTTTTTCTTTAGCCAGTGAAATGTTTGGCTGGCGCTGGAGGGGATCATCCTGGGGAAGGGGGCGAAAGACAATGCGGGATTTGCTGGCAGTCAATTGAATGATTTTTTCCGCCAGTTCCAAAATGGTAAACTCCGTGGGATTCCCCAGATTCACCGGTCCCACAAATTCATCGTCCCCATCCATCATACGAACCATGCCGTCAATCAGATCATCCACATAACAGAAAGAGCGGGTCTGTGATCCGTCCCCGTAAACCGTGATATTCTGGTTTTTCAATGCCTGAACAATAAAGTTACTCACCACCCGACCGTCGTTGGGGTGCATTCTGGGGCCATAGGTATTAAAGATGCGAACCACCCGAATGTTCACATGGTTCTGGCGGTGGTAGTCGAAAAACAGGGTTTCAGCACACCGTTTCCCCTCGTCATAACAGGAGCGAATTCCGATGGTATTCACATTGCCCCAGTAGCTTTCCGTTTGGGGATGAACCGTGGGGTCCCCATAGACTTCACTGGTGGAGGCCTGCAAAATTTTTGCATTGACCCGTTTGGCCAACCCCAGCATATGAATGGAACCCAGTACGTTTGTCTTGACGGTTTTCACCGGGTTATGCTGGTAGTGAATTGGGGAAGCCGGGCAGGCCAGGTTGTATATTTCATCCACCTCAAGAAATATGGGGAAAGCCAGGTCGTGACGGATCAGTTCAAAATTGGGGTTTTGTATGAGATGCAAAATGTTTCTTTTGGTCCCGGTAAAGAAATTATCCAGGCACAGAACGTCATGCCCCTCATGAATCAGTCGATCGCAGAGATGTGATCCTAAAAAACCGGCGCCGCCGGTTACCAATATCCGTTTTTGATGGTGAAGCATGATGATAATCTCCCGTTAATAATGGGTGAGGGGCGGTTTTCCGATGGGGAAAACATTGAAGCCGATCTTATGGAGGCCATGGTGGTCCAGAATATTCCGGCCATCGAAGATAAAGGCCGGTTTGACCATTGTTTGGAATATTTTTTCGTAATCAAGCCTTTTGTAGTGTGACCATTCGGTCATGAGGGCGATGGCGCAGCAGCCGGCAGCCGCCTCATAGGGATCTTCAACATAGGAAACGTTTCCGGGTTCCCCTTCCAGGTCATCTTTTGCGTTATTAATGGCCTTGGGATCCGTAATCACCAGGTCCGCTTTCTCTTCCATGAGCCGTTTGGCGATCCGGATGGCAGGGCTCTCCCGCGTATCCCCCGTATCCGCTTTGAAGGCAAATCCGAACAGACAGATTTTTTTGCCGGCCAGGGTATTGAACATGACCTGAAGCATGTTGAGGATGAAGCGTTCCTTCTGATAGTCATTGATTTTGACCACGCCTTCCCAATAATCCGCCACTTCCTTCAGATCATAATAGCGACAGATATAGACCAGGTTCAAAATATCTTTTTTAAAACAACTTCCACCGAAACCGACACTGGCATTCAGGAATTTAGACCCCACCCGGCTGTCCATGCCCACGGCCCGGGTCACTTCCTGAATATCCGCATCGGCCTTTTCGCAAAGGGCCGAGATGGCGTTCACCGAAGAAATCCGCTGGGCCAGAAACGCGTTGGCCACTAGTTTTGAGAGCTCACTGCTCCAGATGTTGGAGGTGATAATCTTATCTCTGGGTATCCAGTTGGCATAAATCTCCACGAGCACATCCCGGGCCAGGAACCCTTCGGGGGTCTGGGAGGAACCGATGAGCACCCGATCCGGGTTTTCAAGGTCTTGGATGGCCGTGCCTTCAGCCAGAAATTCAGGGTTTGAAAGGACATCAAAACAGACACCGTTATCCCCGCATGTCAGGATCCGTTCCATGGCCTGGGCGGTCTTTACCGGCAGGGTACTTTTTTCAACAATAATTTTGTTGGATTGGGAATATTTTCGAATCTCTCTGGCGGTTTTGTCCCAATATTGAAGGTCCGCAGCCATGCCGGCGCCGGCGCCAAAGGTTTTGGTGGGGGTATTGACGCTCACAAAAATAACGTCGGAATCTTGAATCCCTTTTTCGATTTCAGTGCTGAAAAAGAGATTTCTTCCTCTGGCAGCCTTGACCACCTCATCAAGCCCGGGTTCGTAAATGGGCAGGTTGTCGGAATTCCACTGAGCGATTCGTTCAGGATTAATGTCCACCACCGTCACCTTGTATTGTGGACATTTAAACGCAATCATGGCCATGGTGGGCCCCCCCACATAACCGGCCCCGATACAAAGAATATTTCTTTTAAAAGGCATTTTCGGTTTCATCTCCAAATGCGGCAGGCCGCGGGTTTCATCTCCAAGGACATTTTGAACGGAAGTTAGCATATCAGCGCGCTCACGTCATCAAAAAATACTGACTTTGCCATTGCATGAACAAAGACTCTCAAGTTTCGGATTCGGAAATGATTCTGGAAGTTTTAACCGGTTCGTGGTAAATATCCTGTCATTGAATATTTCTCAAAAGAGAGGGCGTGAAAAATGGGCAAATTCATCGGAGCGCTGGATCAGGGTACCACAAGTACCCGGTTTATTGTTTTTGACCATGGGGGCCAGATCGTCGGGTTGGACCAGAAAGAACACGATCAGATATTCCCCCAACCCGGTTGGGTGGAACACGATCCAATGGAAATATGGAAGAACACGCAAGATGTGATGAGAGGGGGCCTCTTGAATGCCGGGGTGAAAGGTGCGGATCTCGCGGCTATCGGTATCACCAATCAGCGGGAAACATCGCTGGTCTGGAACCGGCACACGGGAAAACCCTATGGAAATGCCATCGTATGGCAGTGTACCCGCACGGACAATATATGTCGGGAGCTCATCAAGGAGGGCGGCCAGGACCGTTTTAGGGAAACGACGGGACTTCCCATTGCGGCTTATTTTTCAGGGCCTAAAATCAAATGGATACTGGACCATATTCCGGAGGCACAGAAGGCCGCCCTGAAGGGCGATGCGCTATTCGGAACCATGGAAACCTGGGTAATCTGGTGGCTCACCGGGGGACCTGATGGCGGCGCCCATGTGACCGATGTCACCAATGCCAGCCGAACCCTGCTCATGGACCTCAAGACCCTTTCCTGGGATAACCATATTCTGGAGATTCTTGATATCCCGCCACTGATGCTCCCCAGAATCGTGCCGTCCTCCGACGAGGAAATCTGGGGCTTTACCGCCCATGACGGCCCTCTTAAAGAAAAGATACCGGTTTGCGGGGCGTTGGGAGATCAGCAGGCCGCATTGGTGGGTCAGGCCTGTTTTAAAAAAGGGGAAGCCAAGAACACCTATGGCACCGGCTGTTTTTTACTGCTGAATACCGGACCTGAACCCGTACCGTCTAAACATGGGCTCATTACCACGGTTGCCTACCAGGTGAGCGGGCACGACCCGGTCTATGCCCTTGAGGGATCCATTGCCATGGCCGGAGCACTGGTGCAATGGCTTCGGGACAACCTGGGGTTGATCAAAACCGCCCCTGCCATCGAAGAACTGGCCGGTACGGTGGAGGACAACGGCGGCATGTTTATCGTTCCCGCCTTTTCCGGGCTGTTTGCCCCTTACTGGCGGGACGATGCCCGCGGCGTCATGGTGGGGTTGACCCGCTATATTCACAAAGGACATATGGCACGCGCCGTGCTGGAAGCCTGCGCTTATCAAACCCGGGATATTCTTGAAGCCATGAACAAGGACTCAGGTCACCCGTTGCCCAGCCTCAAAGTGGATGGGGGCATGGTGGCAAACAACCTGTTGATGCAGATCCAGGCCGATGTGTTGAATGTTCCGGTGATACGGCCGCGGATCGCAGAAACCACCGCCCTGGGAGCTGCCTACGCCGCCGGGCTGGCAGTGGGCTTCTGGTCATCACAGGAAGAGTTGCGGCAAAACTGGTCTGAAGATCGTTCCTGGCAGCCGAACCTCGCTGAAGAGAAAAGAGCGGCCGGCTACAGAAACTGGAAAAGGGCCGTTGAAAAGACCTTTGACTGGGTTCAATAGATCCGTGAGCTTACCAAAACATTTCCAGGAACGCCTGGGGTTTCTGCCTGCAAAGGCGGTTAAATCCCTTTCGGGTAGCCCCAGGATCTGGATTCATGGGGCGTCCCTGGGAGAGATCCGGGTGGCTGCTGCGATTATCAAGTCTCTGAAGGCGAAACTGCCCGGCTGCGCCGTTATTGTTTCGACCGTGACGGAACATGGCCGAAATCTTGCTCTTGAAATTCTTGAAAATGATATCCCGGTTGTTTATGCGCCCATCGATCTGCCGGGGTGTGCCATCAAGGCCTTTTCCCTAGTTCGGCCGGATGTGATGGTTTTTCTGGAAACGGAACTATGGCCAGCCTGGATCTTTACGGCGCGCAAATTGGGCATCAGACTGGCCCTGCTCAATGGCCGTATTTCCCCGCGTTCATTGAAAGGGTATTTGAAATTCAGGCCCTTTTTCCGGTCGGTTCTGAAAAATTTTGACGTTTTCAGCATGATTTCCGAAAACGATGCGGACCGTATTCACGCCATAGGAGCACCTCTGAGCAAAATCCGGGTGAACGGAAATGCCAAATACGATAGTGCTGTCACTTCGCCGGACCCTGCCGTGGAACAGCAAATGCGGCAAATGTTAAACCTCTCCCCGTCGGACCGGACCATTGTCGCCGGTAGCACCCGTGGGGGCGAAGAGGAAATGCTGCTGGATGCCTATGCAAAAATTCACGAAAAATATCCGAAGATCCTTCTCATACTGGCGCCCAGGCATATCAAACGGGCCGCTGATATTTGCGCCCTGATCCGTTCCCGTGGGTTCCAATGCCGGCTGAGAACGGAAATCGAACAGGGGAAAATTGAACGAACAGCCCAAATCCTTGTGATCGATACCTTCGGTGAACTATTCAACATTTACAGCATTGCGACCCTTGTGTTCTGCGGCGCCAGCCTGGTTCCCCTGGGCGGGCAGAATCCGCTGGAACCGGCCGTATGGGGAAAACCGGTCCTGTATGGGCCTCATATGGAGGATTTCTTGGACGCCAAAAATATTCTGGAATCCGGTGGGGGCAGCATTGAGGTGTCGGACCCCCGGGAGCTGGCAGAGACTTTTTTGAAGCTTCTTGAAAATCCGCAAGAAGCTAAAGATCTCGGCAGCCGCGCCAGGGAAGCCGCGTTTCAAACGCGGGCCGCCGCCCACAGGCATGCTGATGTTATTAAAAGTTTACAGTTATCAGTTGTCAGTTATCAGTAACAGCATATTGATATTCATTTTTCTCCATTAGGGATTTGATGAGTTCCGGGGATATGGCCGAGATTTCTTTTGTTTCCCGAATCTACCCATTCTGACAACTGACAACTGACAACTGACAACTTAAAGAGGTGTTCCCATTGATTCAAACAACCCGTGAAATAATTCCCTTGCCCATTGATCACGATGCCATCGATGCCTTTTACGGGTCCCTTTCTGAAGAGATCCGGGCGCGGGTGGACCAGGCCGTCCACACCATGGTGGAAACCAAAAAGAACAACGGCCGCATTGTTGCCGTGGTGGGCAGTGGTCCCAACATCCATGAAGGCGTCACCACCCTGATTGCGGAGTTGATTCACAAAGGCCTCATTGATGGGGTGAGTACCAGTTCCGCCGTGGTCAGTCACGAGATGGCGGGAGGGCTGGAGAAGGTTAAACGGGTGGATGGGAAAGCCCTGGGGATTGATGCAGATCTCCTCCCCATTGATGGACGTCTTGAGGTCAGCCTTCTTGGGTTGGACCAGTTACACGCCCATGAGCACGAAATTTTTTTGGATATGGATCTTTACCGCAGGATGATCGGCGCCAGGGGAGATATCATCACCAAGGTCGCAGGCAACATGGCGTATCCCACCGGGCTTCGCACGGAGCGATTGGCGAGGGACGTTCTCGCACTGGCCCGACGATATGGTCTCCCTTTCGAACAGGTGGCCGGCTTGGGAGCAGACCCCTACACCATGATCGGCGCCGGTGCTCAAAAAAAAGTCCCTGTGCTGGTGACGGTCCCTCAACTGGTGGGGGGCGGAGAAGTGGGCCTGGCGGTGGGAGATTCCATTTCCATTTCAGAGCGGTGCCGCAGGATCGCGGATCTCATGGAGAGCGCGGATGTGATCATTGAGTCGGCCTTGGCCCTGAGCCAGGAAATTCACGATGGCCCATTTGAACGTTACACGGGTCACGGCATATGGGCCCACTGGGAAGGGGACCGAACCTATTCTCTGGCGAAAAAGAAGATCCTGCGCATTGATTTGGATCCGACCCTTGAAAAAGCATGGCTCAATGAGCGGGAGGAAGGCCGGGTATCCGGGGCCGTGGACCGGGGGCTGCCCAAAACAAAATCCATTGGACTTCCTTTTCGAATGGAAATGTCCGGGTTTGCCAGGATTCCCGGGAGCCTTCCCATTGTAGGCGATATCGGCGAAATATGGCCTATTCTGGCGGCCCGCGTATCGGAAGCCCTCGGCATTCAGTTGGATTTGATGAGCTATAAGCAGTCTACTCCCCAGGGCGAAGCATTCAGGGAATGGATCGTTCGCGAGGTTCAACCGCTGGATAGAAAACGCATGTTCGCGGCCCTCAAGGAAGGCTTATGACCCCTTCTTTCAATCGAACCATGGTGGCTCCCCATCCCGACGGGCCGTCATCCAGCTGGTATTGAACCACATCCGGGTGCTTTTCGAGGCGCGCATGCACCGTACGGCGAAGTACCCCTTTCCCCTTTCCGTGGATGATCCTCACGTCAAGGATTCTCTTCTGCATGCAGGCCCACAGGTATTCGTCCACCACGGAAGGAACATCCCGGGGGGCAAACGTGTGAAGATCCAAAATCCCGTCAATGGGAATTTCCACAGGATCGGAATCCATGGGGGTCATATGCGCTCCATATCCAGCTGATCCCCAAACGCTTCCGCCAGCTCTCCGCTCAATGCCTCGAAATCTTCTTCAGATTCCAATTCCACCACCAGCTCCCGGTCATCCAAAACTTTCAGGCGACCCCTCTTGTTGACGATCTCGATGGCTTTTTTGACATCAACGGTCACCCAGCCCTTCATGCGCATCACCAGTTCATCACCTTTGAAGGCCCGTTCAATGGTTAAATCAACTTTCCTGTTTTTGGCTTCCCAACTGATCACAGCGGGTTTGAGAATCGTTGGGGTAACCGGATCATGCATGGCGGCACATCTAAACCAGAGTTTTGTGCGAATCATTGTATTGTCCTTTATTTTATTCTAAATGGTGATTTATATGGAAAAACGATCAGAAGTTTTTACAGTTTTTTCCGAGGCCTTTAGATCGGCTTACTGAAGGTTGTTTTCAATGGCCCAATCGGCTACTTCAGCGGGGCTTTCCAGCACTGTCACACCAGCTGCCTGAAGGGCTTCGCACTTACCTTCCACGGTACCGGCTGAGCCGCGAACAATGGCCCCCGCATGACCCATGCGCTTTCCCTGGGGAGAAAAACGTCCCGCGATGTACGCGGCAACAGGCTTTTCCATGCGTGTGGAGATAAATTCAGCCGCCTGCTCCTCCTGGTCTCCGCCCACTTCACCCACGATAATAACCCCTTCAGTGTCATCATCTTTTTCAAATCGCCTGAGGATATCGGAGAGGTTGGTCAGTACGACCGGATCAGCCCCCATACCCACCACCGTACTCTGCCCGACGTTTTTTTCAGACAGGATACCTGCGAATTCGTAGGAAAGGGTGCCGCTCCGTGAAATGATGCCGGCCCGTCCGGGTGTAAAGAGTGACGCGGGCATGATGCCCATTTTCCCTTTTCCGGGAACAAGGATGCCCGGCGTGGTGGGACCCAGGGCGACCATATTTTTCCCCTCTGAATAGGCCCGCATTTTCATGACGTCGTGTACCGGCACGTGTTCCGGCACGATGACAATGAGCTCAACCCCCGCATCCACTGTTTCACAAAAGGCATCCAGCACAAAGGGGGCCGGAACAAAAAACACGGACGCATTGGCCCCGGTTTCCTTTACGGCCTCCTCCACACTGTCGAAAACCGGCAGTCCCTCGACGGTCTTGCCGCCTTTTCCGGGGGTTACACCGCCCACCACATTCGTTCCATATTCCATCATCCAGCGCGTTTGCACACTGCCGATTCTTCCGGTAATTCCCTGAACAATAACCCGGGTATGGTCATCTATGAATATACTCATTTTAAATCCTCTTCATGTCTATCAATTTTGATCTAGGGGTCTCACGACCGCCAATTCGACCGCTGCAACCTTATGGTCTATGGGGCTACCAGTTCCACCAGTCGCGCGACAGCGACCTCGGTGGCCGCATCGGTCACCACATGGACTCCACCTGAACGAAGAATTTCCCATGTCTCCTCCTGGCGGTTTCCCAGGGCCTTGGCCACAATGGGGATTTCCAAATTGTTTTCCTTGATAAATTGAACCACCCCTTTGGCGCCTTCGTGAATGGGGTTGATACCGCCATAAATATTAATGAGCAACCCTTTGATGCCTTTTTTGGTTGTGACCAGATCCATGCATTTATAGAGCAGCTCCGCGGTAATGCCACCACCGGTCTCCAGGAAATTGGCCGGTTTCAGGGTCTTCCCGATAATGTCCATGCTGGCCATGCCCAGGCCCGCCCCCGAGCTGATCAACCCGATATCTCCCTCCAGGTCCACATAGGTCACGCCGATTTCCTTGCCCTTACGTTCAAGAGAGTTTTCAATGCGTTGCCAGTAATCGGGAAGGGGATGCTTGATCCTGGAGAGTGCGGAATTGTCAATTTCCAGAACTGAATCCACAGCGAGAACACCGCCGTTGGCCAATACGGCCAGGGGATTGATTTCCACCTGAAGGGCTTCAAGCCGACTGAAAATTTTATACAGCTGTACCGTCACATCCGCACAAGCAATCAGGGTACGCTGGGAAAGACCCAGCTTTCTAAAAAGGTTTCGCGCATGATAAGGGTAAACACCGAACTCGGGATTCACCTGGAATGAGGCGATCTTGTCCGGGGATTTTTCCGCCACCGCTTCAATATGCACACCGCCTTCGGTACTGGCCACCACCACCGGCCTTCCCGAATATCCGTCAATGGTGATACCGATATACAACTCCTGGGCAATATCAGCCTTTTCGGCCACCAGGATCTTGCGAACTTTAAGTCCTTTTATCTCTTTTCCAAAGAGTTCTCCCGCCAAATCTTCAAGGTCTTCCGGAGTTTCGGCAATCTTAATCCCCCCGGCCAGACCTCGCCCGCCCACCAACACCTGGGCTTTAAGAATCACCGGGTATCCGATTTCCGCCGCAATTCGCGAAGCATCCTCCACCGATTCCGCAACATCTCGTCTCGGCACCGGGATCTTCATGCTTTCAAAAATATCCGCCCCTTCATATTCATGGAGTCTCATAGCAATTCATGTTCCTTTCATGGATTTAACAGGTTCACATTTCATCCGTACGGTTCAAATAATTAATACGTTCTGGAGGAAATTACGCCGGGCAGGATGATCAAGGATTCCTGATATTATGTCATTTTTTAAGGGGTTAGAATACAAAAAATAGAAGCATATGTCAACAACGAAAGAAACGTTGCACAGGGCAAAGATCGTCTTTCCGGTTGCCGCTTCTCAGGCTATATGCTAAGTCATATCCCGACCCTTAACAATTCGGCAGTTGAAAAGTAGAGGAAAAGATGGAAGATTTTGAAACATTGCTGGCCCGTTCCGTTCAACATCACGGCCACCTCTGCCCCGGCCAGGTCATTGGAGTCCGCATGGCCATGCTGGGCTGCCGGTTGATCGGCATCCAGGACCCCCTTAAAGACATTAAAAAACTCATTGTTTTCGTGGAAATCGATCGATGCGCCAGTGATGCCATTGCGGTGGTCACCGGAAGCAAACTGGGACGCAGGTCCCTAAAATTTGTGGATAACGGTATTATGGCCGCATCCTTTCTCAACCTTGAAACCAGCCGGGCCTACCGCATCAGCGCCACCGAAGGCTCCCGGGAATTGGCTAAAAAGTATGCGCCGCATATCCGGAACATTCAGGAACGTCAACTTCATGCCTATGGTATGATGCCCACATCCGAGCTGTTCAAAATTGAGGAAGTGAAAATTGACCTTCAGAGGCTGGACCTTCCGGGACCCACCCAACGCAAGGTCGTTTGCGAAAAGTGTGGTGAAACGGTTCGTGACGGAAAGGAAATTGTATCCGACGGCCGGATCCGTTGCCGCCCTTGTGCGGGTGATACCTACTTTTTGCCATTAAGGACTTGTAAGATTATGGTCGAAGAAAACGACGTTGCTGTCTTGAGAGAGGCCCCATGATTGAAAAAATCCCTTTTAAAGAGGCTGTGGGCCAACCATTAAGCCATGATGTAACTGAAATACGGCCGGGCCAGTTTAAAGGTGCCGCCTTTAGAAAAGGGCACGTCATACACGAATGTGACTGCGCCCATTTCAAAAGACTCGGCAAGGAAAACTTCTATAAGATTTCCATTGAAGAAGACGAATATCATGAAAACGATGCGGCCGAACTCATTAGCCGGGCCCTTTGTGGTAAAGGGGTGTCCTGGTTCGAGCCACCCCATGAGGGCAAAATTGTGATTCGGGCCAAATGGGACGGTCTTCTAAAAATAGATGTGGAAACCCTTGCCCGCTTTAATATGATCCGGGAGGTCATGTGCGCCACCCTGCACAGCAACACCCTGGTCAAAAAAGGGGAAATTGTGGCCGCCACTCGGGCAATCCCGCTGGTGGTAAAAAAATCGATCATTCATGATGCCGTCACGCTGGCTGAAAAAGCGAGGGGTGTTGCTGTTGTAAAACCCCTTCGCCGCGCGAGGGCCGGTTTTGTCATCACCGGAAACGAAGTCTTCAGCGGACTCGTCCAAGACCGTTTTGAGCCGATTCTCCGCAAGAAAGTGGAAGTCCTCGGCTCGGAAGTCATTCATGTGTGCTTTACTCCCGATGACAAGGAGGCCATCGCCTCCGGCATCAAAGATTTGCTGGCGCGCGGGGCTGATCTGATCCTCACTTCAGGGGGCATGTCCGTTGATCCCGATGACGTCACCCGGGAGGGTGTTCGTGAAGCCGGTGCCGACCGCCTGCTATATGGTTCGGCCGTACTTCCCGGCGCAATGTTCATGGTCGCTCATATCCAGGATGTCCCGGTTCTTGGAACGCCCGCATGCGGTCTGTTTCACAAGGTTACCGTACTGGACCTGATCCTCCCCCGCATTCTGGCCGGCGACACCATCACCGAAAGGGACATCGCCCTTTTGGGCCATGGCGGCCTGTGCATGAACTGCCGGACATGCATCTACCCCCGCTGTGCCTTCGGCAAAGGCAGCTGAGATGGGAAAAATTTTCAAAGGAGAAAGGATATGGCAAGAAAATTCGTAATTTTGTGGGTGATAGCCCTGGTACTGTTGATGAGTGGTCCATTGGGTGCTTCGGCAGGCGACAGCTTGATGTTGGCCACCACGACCAGCACCGACAACACTGGGTTGATGGACATCCTGGCCCCTCAGTTCAAAAAAGACACGGGGATTGAATTGAAATGGACCGCCATCGGGACGGGGAAAGCCCTGGAGATGGGAAAAAATTGTGATGTGGATGTACTGCTGGTGCATGCGCCGGCCGCGGAAAAAAAATATGTGGCCGACGGTTACGGCAGGGACCGAACCCAAGTGATGTACAATGATTTTGTCATCATCGGGCCCAAAAATGACCCGGCTGAACTCAAAGATTCCACCGTATTCGAAGCCATGGGAAAGTTCGCTGCTGGAAAAGCGACCTTTGTGAGTCGTGGAGACAATTCGGGCACCAATAAAAAAGAAATTTCCCTGTGGAAGAACGCCGGAATGGCCGTGCCGGACAAAGAAAAATGGTACATCCAGACGGGGCAGGGCATGATTTCAACCATCAACGTGGCCACTGAAAAGGGTGCTTACACCATGACCGACCGCGGCACTTTTTTCAAATTCGCCGACAATCACGGCGGCAATCCGCCCCTGGTGGTTCTGGTGGAGGGTGATCCCGGACTATTTAACCAGTACAGTCTTATTGCCGTCAATCCGACCAAATGCAAGAATGCGAAATACGAACTGGCCAGGAAATTCACCGACTGGCTAACTTCCGATGACATTCAGAGACTCATCGGCAACTTCAAATTGTTGAACAAAAAACTGTTCATTCCCAACGCCAGATAGCGAAACTTTTTCTTTTTGAGTCAGCAGCTTATTATCTTGAATCTATGGACTATATCCTGAGTGGGCTGATCCAAGCTTTTGAACTCCTCTTTTGCGGGGATCCGGAAACCTATTCCGCCGTGAAAACCACGGTTCTGGCTTCCACCCTTTCGGTGGGGGCCAGCATGGTCATTGGAGCACCCCTTGGATTTTGCCTGGGTTACACCCGTTTCCCGGGGGCCCGACCGGTTCGGGTTGTGGTGGATACGCTGTTGTCCCTGCCCACGGTGGTCATTGGACTGCTTTGTTACGCTTTCATGTCACACCGGGGGCCATTGGGGGATTTAGGGTTATTGTTCACCATTCCGGGGATGGCCATGGGCCAGACCATTCTGGGGCTTCCCATCGTGGTGGCCTTGACCGCCAACGCCGTTGAAAACCTTGACTATCGCCTCAAACAAACCTTATTGACCCTGGGGGCTGACCCGCGTCAACTTCTGCTGACGTCCCTTTGGGAAGCACGGTTTGCGCTGGCTTTGGCCGGGGCTGCCGCATATGGCCGGATTGTATCCGAAGTGGGCATCTCCATGATGATCGGCGGCAACATCAAATGGCACACCCGGACCATCACAACGGCCATTGCTTTGGAGACGGGCAAGGGCCAGTTTGCAATGGGAATCGCTTTGGGTTTGATTTTAATTACCCTGGCATTGCTGGTCAATCTGGCCATGTCCCGTTTGAAACGGTTATCATGACACCTAAAACCTGCAAGCGCCTCTTTTGCCGGAGATACAAGGCAGCAAGCGTGCAGCCGTATAGCATACTGCAAACGCTTGATAACGCAGTAGATTCGGTAAAAGAGGTGCTCCCGAAGGGTTCAACTTTTTGAGTAAAGACCTTGGATTCCGACAGCATTTTGGTGTCAAACAAAAGTTCTTATGTATAATATAACATATAGAAATCATAATATTTATATTCATTTTAGAAAAGTTGAATGCAGGTTTTAGGTGACAATGAACAAACCACTTTATCACTTGGAAAATTTGACTCATGTTTATGGGGATCGAACGGTTTTAGATGTGGATCGCCTGAACATCGAAATTCAGACCATCACCGGCTTAATCGGGCCTAATGGTTCGGGCAAAAGCACGTTAATGAGGATTTTAGCCTTTTTGGAAAAACCGGCTGCCGGCCGAGTGACTTTTCAGGGACAACCGTTGTCCCGGGTTGCACTGGACCAACGCCGCCAGGTGACCATGTTGAGCCAGGAACCCTATTTGCTAAAAAGATCCGTAGAAGCCAACGTGGCTTATGGGCTTAAAATTCGAGGAATATCCGATATCCGACATCCGGTAAACCGGGCACTCGAAAAAGTCGGTCTGGACCCGGCCCGGTTTTCCCACCGATCCTGGCGGGAACTGTCCGGCGGTGAAGCACAGCGGGTTGCCCTGGCCGCCCGACTGGTCCTTAAACCCAAGGTATTATTGCTGGATGAACCAACGGCCAGCGTGGACCGCGAAAGCTCCGACCTTATCCTGCGCGCTGCCTTGGATGCACGAAACCGGTGGGGTACCACGTTGATCATCATCAGCCATCAACTCACCTGGCTTCGTCAAATAGCCGACCGTATCCTTTCCATGGACTACGGACGGTTGACGTGTGTGCATTAGATTCCTACGCAATCACTCTGAAAGTTCATCTTTCACACTTGTAACAGGCTGCAATTAAATTGTTTTTTTGAACCGCAGAATATCGAACAAGGAATAACGAATGTCGAAAGAAAACTTCATCATTGGACATTCCTTGTTCGATATTGGATATTCGCTTTTAAAAATTTTCAAATATCTTTGGCTAGTATTAATACCGGCACAACTCCAGTAGATAAACATTTTCTACAAACTTTAAATCGCTATACTCATAAGCATAAAGGAACAACTGGACCGATATGGGCTCTATATTCCGCCAGCCCTCTGTGTTATCTTCACGTTTCCAGCTCTGGCAAAGGGAGGGACAGACAACTGGGCACAGATGGTCCTAACCAACGCCCTGACCTATGCTTTGGGTTGCCAACTGATTTCAGCGGGGATCATGCATATTTTCCGTTTTCAACCCGGCAATGCAGGCTACATGTTCTACTGGGATTTGTTCATGCCACCGACCCTGATCGTCCTTTATTGGTTGGCGCACAACGCTTCCTAATATGCATTACTTTCAATCCACGTCACAGTTTGAAGTGTAGTTGGTCCTGGACAACCGTTTGGCCGTAGAGATTAAAAGCACAAATCAATACGCGACAAACATTTGAAAGCTATCAGGCCTTGAAAGAAGAAGGAAATATTCTGAGTTTTTCGGTCTTTAGCTGTGACCGATATGAAAGAAAAACGCAGGATAACATTACCGTCTTCCCTGAAAGATTTTTTTAAGAAAACTATGGGGAGGAGAAACCATCTAAAACATAGCAGCATTTCCAAATTTAGATATTTTTGAAAAGATCCGACTTATGTCGACATTTCAATGGTGCTGATTCTTTTTGTGTATGCAGAAAATATCAAAGCATCACAGAACCGTGAAATTCGGCACTTATTCCAGGGTTACCCAATCCCTCCGACTTTATGATATCACAGACTTTTTGACCCGCCAATATGTGGCTATATTGTCAAGCTAACACAACCTATTGAGACTAGAAGATTCCTTCTGCATTCTTGATTTTTCAGCGAGCCGCTCAATGCATTAATTGTCGTTGGACCAGGCGCCTGAATAAAAGTCGTATTGGCTGTTTGTTGGTTATATGTTGAATTGTAGCCACCTTTGATCAGTAAATTCTTTGCGCTTCCAAGACTAAGTGAATCTGCATAAGTTCCCTGTTTCACCAAAATGACCGATCCGGTAGCGGCGTTGGCAATGGCAACCTGAATTCAGCTGTAGCAGGGGGCCATAGCCACAATTTCCATCGCTAGTGATGTATGAGAAAGTGGATAAATAGGAAGTCTCGAAATTGATGTCATTACCATAGCTCGTACCCACGCTGTTTGTTGCGTACGCTCGAACGTAATAGGTGGCGCCCGGGATCAAGCTTGTGATGCTGCTGGTAAAGTTGTCGTTGCCGCTGTCGTTTATCGTTTTGATGTCATCAATAGTGAGATTGGCAGATGTGCTCCAGCAAACTCCAGATTCAAAAAAATCGTCGTCACCGCCATCACAGGTCACATTGCCCCCGCCCATGGCGCTGGTTGGGCCGATGGAAGTTACGGCGATTGTGTTCATTGTGGGAAGTGACAACACACAACGGTCACATTTATTTCTTCAGTGTACAAGGTTAGTATGGAACTAACGTACTGGTTATGTGACAAACGTAAACACCTGAATCCGAACCCCGCACATTTGAGCTTGAATATATGGGAGATTCTAAAGCCGCTATCACCTCAAACCCGTCATGAAATCATCCGATTCCCATGGGTAGTAAAATCCTGAAAGTGATCCCTCTCTCAGCATTATCAAGGAGCTCCAGGCGCCCATCGTGTGCCTGGATAATCTTTTTTGTAACAGGAAGCCCAAGGCCGGTTCCTCCCTTTTTCGTCGTACAAAAAGGTGCAAAGATTTTTTCCTTTTGCCCAGGGGGTATACCACACCCGTTATCGGAAAGATCAATTCCAACGTAACTGCTCTTTTGATAGGTGCTCACGGTTACGGTTTCCCCTTCAGGGGAGGCTTGAATCGCATTCATCAGAAGATTAATCAAAGCCTGTTTCATCCTCATTACATCAAAGGAGACCGGGGGGAGATCATTGGAAAAATGCATATGAATTTGAACCTTTGAACTTTCGGACGCTTCAGAAACCACTGCGATACTCTCTTGTATCATTTCGTTTATGTCAGCTTGAGATCGATCAAGCTCCAGAGGCCTGGAGAAGTCCAACATCTCCTTGACCATGTTTTCCAAACGCCTTGTTTCTCCTATGACAATGTCCAGTTTTCCATAATTAGGATCATCCTTTTTTAACTTTTTCTGAACCGAACTGGTGAAGCCGCCAATGGCAATGAGAGGTGTTTTTATGTCATGGGCAACGGCCGCGACCGCTTTTCCCACTCCCGCCAGGTTCTCAGCCGCAAGCATGCGTCCGTGTTGGATTCTCTCCCGGTCCGCTAATAACCCCAGAATTACTGCCACGATATTGTATAGAAGTTTGTCCATAGCGAGACTGAAATCGTCTGGAGAAAGGTTCTGCCAATGTGTCAGCGTGAAGGGAATGAAGAGTATGGTAATTGTCAAAGAGGTCGCCAACGCCCCTCGCAGCCCAAACCAGAATGCTGCCAGGACAATCGGCAAAAAGTAAAGCTCCCGGTAAAAAATGTGCAGGTAGCGATGGCTGTTGTCTGTACCGTAATGGAGTGAGCTGATACCAACCACCAGGATGGCAATAAGGGCCATTTTTACTTTATTATTTTTCCGAGCCGTTGATTTATGATTATTCCATGCCAAAACAAGCCCGCCTTGGGCGCCCGGTGTCCTGCGCCACATTAAAATAAGGGGTTAGGGTTTTCAATAATCTCTACCTAATTGAAGTAGTCCGATCGGTGATAAAGGATAACCAGAAATTATTCGGCGATTAAACACGTCTTTCCTTGAAAATACCTGCCGTGCTGATTTCGATATAGGATGCCCCATGTTCAACGCCAAAACTTCCTGCAAGGACGATAATCAAATCTTCATTATTGAACCGTTTTTCATTGATCAGCTTGCTGATGGATTCGTCCAAATGCTCGGTCGAAGTGATATCCATGGGCATATATTCCGCGAAAACGCCAAAGGATAAAGAGAGCTGGCGCACAATCCGTCTGTCATAAATCAGGGCATAGATGGGATTATCGCCCCGGTAGGCTGAAAGCTCACGGATGGATTTTCCCGTCAGGGAATCCGCCACGATTCCTTTGGTATTGAGCCTTAAAGCTGCCTTTACGGCGGCTTTTGCGAGGTATGCAGTAACCTTGTTATCAAAAGTATAGGGAACATTGACATAGCTGCTTATTTTGCTTTCGACTTCCCTTGCAATCTTTGCCATGGTGATGACCGCTTCTTCAGGATATTTCCCATTGGCGGTTTCTCCGGAAAGCATCAGTGCATCCGTATGATCCAGGCAGGCATTGGCCACATCCGACACTTCGGCTCTGGTGGGTCGCGGAGAGTCAATCATGGAATGCAGCATCTGGGTTGCAACAATGACAGGCTTTCTTTTCTCAATGCAGGTTTTAATAATCGCTTTCTGGATCAGAGGAATGTGTTCCGTGGGAATTTCCACAGCCAGATCCCCTCTTGCAATCATTACCCCATAGGCATAGTCCAAAATTTCATGTAAATTTTCAACACCTTGTGCATTTTCAATTTTCGCAATGATTTTGATGGGAGATTTTTTCTTATCCAGAATAGTTTGAACTGCAATCACATCCTCTTTGTTTCTCACAAAAGAATGGGCGATAAAGTCAAGATCGTTGTCTGCTGCGAACTCAATAAAGGACTTGTCCTTTTCACTCAGGGCCGGCAGTTTCACATGAACCGAAGGGATGTTGATACTTTTTCTGGCATTGATAATCCCATCATTTTCCACATAGCAGCTTAAATATTCATCATCTTTTTCCATCACCGCAAGGGCGATACAGCCGTCGTCGATCAATATGGAACTTCCAATGGGGACATCCTTGACAAAATGCTCATGGGAAACATGGATGACATCATCATGGGAAATCCTTCCGGGAGTGCTTTTAACTCTGATGGTATCCCCGCATTTTACACAAAGCGGTTTTTCATTGTCACAGGTTCTGATTTCAGGCCCTTTGGTATCCAGAAGGATACCGATTTTATCTGAAACTTTCCGAGTGTTATTAATAACTTGAAGCGCATCATCATGGGACATATGAGCTGTGTTCAGTCGAACAACAGTCATCCCTGCCTTATAAAGCCCTCCAATAAATTCAGTGGAACAGTTCAAATTAGAAATGGTGGCGACGATTTTGGTTTTCATCGGCATAAACAAATCCTCCCTTGATTATGAGGGCATTTGGCGCCAAGAAGACAATGCATCTGTTTCGGCATCGATAAGTCTGGCACGATCTTCCCACTGTTTTCGCGCCAGGAGTCGCATGTCTTTCACCGTGTCTTTTTCATCTATGATTTCCATACTCATAAACGTTTCCACAACATCCTCAAGCGTCGCCAGTCCATCAGTGCCTCCGTACTCATCTACTACAATGGCGATATGTTGGTGGCTTTTAATAAAAAGCCTCAGCAGTGTTGGAAGTGACAGAGAATTTGGGACCACCAGTATGTCGCGTTTCAGGTCGCTGAGCGCGTACTCCCCATGATTCTGTGCGGCGGAAATGAGCACATCCACCTTGAGAACGAAGCCGGTGATGCTGTCAATATCCGTATTGTACAATGGAAGGCGTGAAAATGGCATCTTCATTACCTGTTTAAGGACATCATTTATTTTCATGTCTTCAGGAAGTGCAGATATTACAGTACGTGGTGTCATGACATCCTGCACTTTCAAAGATTCCAGATGGAACAGATTTTGAATGATTCGCGATTCCTTGTTGCCAATCTGACCCGTTTCTTCCACAACACAGGTCATGGCAATGAATTCGTCTTTGCTGAAAATATGAATGTCACTGCCGCGGGAAAAAAAACGCGTGAGCTTTTGCGAGACCCAAACGATGGGATAAAGTACGGCAATAAGCGTCTTGACGAATAGAATTGTTGGCCGAACGAGTTTCGACCAGTGAACAGCCCCTATGGTCTTTGGCACAATCTCAGAGAAGAACAGAATCAAAAGCGTCATGACAGCCGAAAACATTCCGACCCAGGCGCTTCCGAAAACGATCGCCGCTTGTGCACCGGCGCCAACCGCTCCCACCGTATGTGCTATGGTGTTCAGCGTTAGAATGGCAGCGAGAGACTGGTCCACGTTCTCCTGTTTCAATTGCTTTAGAATAGCGGCACGCCTGGGGTGATTCTCCTTTTGGGCTTCGATATAGGATGGCGTAATACTCAAAAGCACCGCTTCGGCTACTGAACAGAGAAACGAAAAAACCAGGGCCAGCAGTACATACAGAATCAATATGACAAAATCGGTATTGACCCCCTCAACGGTATGATTATACAAGTTTTGTTCACCATTTACCTGAGCAGCAAGACCAAGAAACATAATCAGAAGGTAATCCTCCATCAAAGAATTTTTCTTTCATAATAAAGCTTTCATCATTCGCTGTCTATGGAGACTCCATCAGTCTTTTCAGCCTTCGGCCATATGGGTTTTGAGGGGGCGCGAGTGGAAAAAGCCATTGACGCATCATCATTGTAATATGTAGCGGCATGTCCTCCTTCCACCTATCCTGCAATCCTTGCCATAAAAAAAGCATGAAATTGATCTTACATCATGGCCAAAAAGCAAAAATCCCGATTATGTGAAAGGAATTGTACAACTATCTGAGCAACAAAATCACTGATAAGAGAATGAATTTCAAAACATCTATGATACTCTCTCCCAAGCAACCTCGATCTGATATAATTCAAACCTTTTCACTTTACCATCAATTCCAGGCGTGTAATGCGCGCTTCCATTGGCGGGTGGGTTGAAAAAAGTTTGAGCATCGATGCGCTGCTTAGCGGATTGACGATGAACATGTGCGAGGTCGCCGTTGTTGCTTCTTTCATCGGCGCAACTTGAACTCCCATCTGTAATTTGCGTAATGCACCGGCCAAAGCCAAAGGCTTGCCGGAAATACGTACCCCTGAAGCGTCTGCATTGAATTCGCGAGAACGGGAGACAGCCATCTGGATTAGCATGGCTGCAATTGGAGCGATAAAAGCCATCGCGAGACCGCCAACCATCCCGCCGCCTTCTTCATCTTCATTGTTGCCGCCACCGAAAATAGCCACCCACTGCAACATGTTCCCGAGCATGGCAATCGCACCCGCTATAGTCGCGGCAATAGATGAGATCAAGGTGTCACGGTTTTGGACATGTGCCAGCTCGTGGGCCATGACCCCTTCCAGTTCTTCATCAGAGAGCAGTTCTATGATTCCTTCGGTTGCCGCTACCGACGCATTCTGAGGGTTGCGCCCTGTAGCAAACGCGTTGGGGCCTTCGGAAGGGATGATATAATTGGGCATCGGGATTTTGGTTTGCAGGGCAAGACGGTGAACCATTTTGTAAAACACCGGATTCTCTGTACCAGTAGGCGAAGAAATTCATGCCACCGGCAATGACAAAGGAGATAATCATTCCCGAGTAGCCGCCGATCGCACTCCCCATGGCGACCAACAGCAGCGCTAAACACACAAGCAGAAAGGCAGTCTTGATTCTGTTCATTTTTTTACCTCCGTGCAATTTGTTTGCTGAAGGCAAAAAAAACCTTTACCTACAGCAAGAGTTTTCATGCTTAGATAAAGGTCTTGCAGATTTCGACTTGACGTCGTAACCCCGTGCCCGAGTGATTGATCACTGAAATGACGTTACACGGGCCGGCAGTGTCCACTACCGGTTGCTACTCCCCTTTAATGACAGCAGTCTATTTCAGCCATATTTACCTTGTCAATAATAGTCAGTAAGTTAATACCCATTTTCGTTTTCGATAACCTCGGAAATCTAACTTATCGGCGATTCCTCTCACAAAAACCGCACCAGCTCTAATACAGCCACTGCTATTGCTACTTTTCAGTATACAAAAAGTATTAGAAAACCGAAGCCAAACCGGTTTTCTCTTCTATAATGATCCCGGTTACAGGATTTCTGACCTTCCGACTTTGATAGTCTACAAATAACCGGCTCTTAATGTAAAGCAAATGAAGAATTATAATCAGGGATCGCATTATTGAATTCTCCCGCATAAGAAATCAAAAGAAAATGATCCCACTTCTGAATGTGTATGATATAAAAGGATGCGATTTGAGTGTAATAGGAATATGGCAGGAGAAAACGGGGAATGCATAGAATCATTAAATTCAGAAAATCTACACCACAACCACCTATTGAGCGAGTTTTTGAACCTTTTGAAAATTTCTTTCATACCGAAAGCTCAAGGGGCATCCTTCTGATTGTTTTTACGGTTCTGGCGCTGGTCTGGGCAAACAGCCCGTGGCGGGAAATCTATCAGCGTTTTTGGACTCTGCCTCTGGCATTCAGTCTAAGCGATTTCTCTCTTTCCAAACCGATCCTTCTTTGGATTAACGACGGTTTGATGGCCCTTTTCTTTTTTGTGGTAGGTCTGGAGATCAAACGGGAAATCCTGGTGGGCGAACTGGCCGCCCTGAGGCAGGCTCTGTTTCCCATAGCCGCCGCTATAGGGGGTATGGTGGTTCCCGCACTGATATACGCGGGCTTTAACTCGGGGCAGGTCGGCTCTTCCGGGTGGGGTATCCCCATGGCTACCGATATCGCCTTCGCACTGGGTATCCTTTCACTGTTGGGGAATCGAGCGTCTCTTGGACTCAAGGTCTTTCTCACCGCAGTGGCCATTGTGGACGACCTGGGCGCTGTGGTTGTGATTGCCGTGGCCTACACATCTGAAATTGCATGGGGCTTCATCGGCCTGGGATTGGTTTTCTGGGCAATACTCATCCTATGCAATCGGCTGGGTGTCCGTCATCCTTTGATATATACCCTTTTTGGAACACTTCTGTGGGTTTCATTTTTGAAATCCGGCGTCCATGCAACGATTGCAGGCGTCATGGCGGCCATGACCATCCCTGTGCGAACACGCATCAACGCCAAAGAGTTTTTGGAGTGCGGCCGGTCGTATCTCGCCAAATTTGAAAGGGCAGGAAAAAAGGGCACCAATATCCTGACCAATGCTGAGCAGCACGGGTCACTTCAGGCCTTGGAGGTCGCATGTCATGTGGCTGAACCCCCGCTCCAGCGCTTCGAGCACGCCTTGCACCCATGGGTCTCGTTTGGTGTAATGCCGATTTTTGCATTTGCTAATGCCGGCGTTTTTTTAGGCGGAGATATCGGTGCTGTGCTGGTTAATCCAGTAACTTTGGGGGTGGGGTTCGGGCTGGTTCTGGGAAAGCAAGCCGGCATTTTGCTGTTTGCATGGGCTGTTGTTCGCATGGGGTGGGCCGACGTCCCAAAAGGCGTTTCCTGGCGACAGATTTACGGAGCGTCTTGGTTAGGTGGAATTGGTTTCACCATGTCTCTTTTTATTGGTGGTCTCGCTTTTATCCCAGGTCCACTCCTAGATGCGGCCAAGGTGGGTATCTTGATGGCCTCGGCAATTTCAGCGGCCGTTGGCTGGGTCATACTTTCCAGGTCCACTTCCCCTTGAGCCTTTGAAGTAAATTCGTCACACAGAAGTTGTGGACGTAATCGAAAAACAACTTCTCAGCACACATTTTCGCTGGCCAGTAATTTGAAGGATATATTCTAATCTTCCGTTACCGTATCTTTGAGTTTCTATGATTCGGATTCCAGCCAGCAATACCTGCTATCTCTTACAGGCGTATTTGTTCCGAAAATGAATTTAATATCAATAATATATGTCAGCAATATTCCGTCTCAACATGTTTAGGGGCGGTCAAGAAATCAAAGCATGAAGGAGAGGTTGAAAAGAACCGATATCTCAGGTTTGTTAGGACCCGGAATTTAGGATGAAAACAAATCAAAGGACTTAATGAGGTCCCCCGTTATTGGGGGAAGCCTCAGTGATGAAGTTCTGAACAGAATTTTAGCTTTTGCAGGAGCCGTCCTTTTTCCGGTCTCTGCTTTGCTGTTTGGCCATAGTCATCGGGTTATGGTAATTGTCTTGAATGGTGTAAGAACTGCAGGAACCGTCTCTCTTTCGGTCTTGAGTTCCACCGCCGTTGCCGCCGCCATTGCCTTTTCCATTGCCGGCAAAACCAATCCCCATACCCAGAGTCATCGCTACCAAGAAAACCATAACACCCGTCATTATTCGTTTCATTTGCTTCTCCCTTGTTTTTGTTATTCCGTTTAAAATTTTTAAATAGTAAAAGCGCGCCTTGCATGTGTAAGGTATCTGAGCATAAAATGTGCCAAAGTAGTATGTTCTCTTATTCCAACAACTTAATGAAAATAGAAACGATTAATGGGATCAAAAGCCCGACAAATTTGTCGACGAAAACGGCCTTTGTCGTAATGAAAAGGATGTTCTCATTTTATAATTACGTAACCAGGGTAATCTGCGGAAGGTTAAGATCAGATATGCAGAACAAAGAATTTTGTTGTTAAACCGCATTTGATTGAAGTACAATCTAGACTGAAAAGATAGGGCATGATCCCGCCGGGATGGACCAATTGTTATGGATTATCAAAAGAAGATTTATTTTATCGTTTCTTTATTTCTGGTTTGCACTGTTTTCTTAAACGGCGCATTGGCCGAAGCCTGTCTCTGTGGAGAATCCTGTCCGCACAGCCCGAAAAATAAACCGAAGTTTGCGGTTAACCTCACTTTTCATATGCGTTGCTCAGGAACTGTTTGCAGGAGTTGCGTCTTGGAAAAGGGTCAAATATTTAAGGCCGTAAACTCTTCAGTCCGGACATATCAAGTGAAAATTCTTGATATGGCCGTCTTCTTTCCTCCTACGGATTACCCTTCCATTTGTCATGTTTTTAAAAACGCCGAATCTTTTTACAACCGCGGATCGGTCCCATCAATCCCAGTCTACCTTCAAAATCTTTCCATCCTTCGATGATCTATTGAGCATTTCAGCACGGGTACAATAAAAACATCATTCCATTAAAAGGCACCTTCATTCATATAAGCGCACTGCGTGGATGCCATTGACGTTGGGACGTTTAACATGCTGATAAGATACTTGTTTTTGGTCTTTTGTTCCTGCACCCTTTTGTTGTCGGCTTGCGAGAACACAGATGTTCAAACCGCAACGGAAGCCGGTTTGGATGCGGTAAAGGCACTGACTTTTTCTGATGATGATGCTCAGGCGCTTGCCGTAAAATCAGCTCAGTATTCCGATCAAAAGCATAGGCTTGCCACTTCTGAAAACAAGTACGCAAAACGGCTTAATCGCCTGGTTGGGGAAAACTTTCAGGATGGCAATATGATCTTCAACTATGGGGTGTATATATCGCCCGAAGTAAACGCCTTTGCCATGGCAAACGGAACGATACGCATATACAGCGGTCTCATGGACATGCTCAATGATGGTGAATTGCGGTTTGTTATCGGGCATGAAATGGGGCATGTTGTAAAAAGACATATTACTAAGAAAATAAAACTGGCCTACGCAGCCAGCGCCGTGCGTAAAGGCGTTGCATCCCAGAACAATGCCGCTGGGGATGTTGCCCGGTCTTTGTTCGGCGGTCTCGCGGAATCCCTTATGAATGCTCAGTTTTCTCAGCTGGAGGAAAAAGAGGCGGATGATTACGGGCTGGTCTTCCTTAAAAGGGAAGAGTTTGAACCCCAGGATGCCGTATCCGCCTTAAAAAAGATTGCCACTTTGGGCAAAGGACATTCCTTTCTTTCGAGCCATCCGGACCCGGATAAAAGAGCTGACAGATTGCAGGCGCAACTGAAAGGAAGGGCCTTGCCCATAGAGGAGAACCTGCAGAACATTACCGGCAAGCTTAAAGCCTTTTTTGAAAAAGCCTTTTCTTCTCTCTACGAACAACTGAGAAAATGGTTTTCATGGTTAACGTAAAAGAAAGCCGGATGACAGACCAGATATGAAAACAGACATTTACAAATTGGGTGGGTACAAAATAATTGAAACCGATGTAGGGTTTTTGAGATGGGAAGCCCATTTCGGAGTAGGCGAGGTAAAGGAAGGAAGGTGCTTCAAGAAAGGCTCGATCCTGTTCATCGGGCCGCCGGAAAGACGGAGTGACGGTTTTCTAAAAACTGAGTTTATGGCTCGGACTAAAGGCTTCCCCAACTGGTTGAAGACAAAATATTATTGCAGAGGCTTTGAAGTTTACCACTGCAAGACCGGCAGAAAAGTGACGAAGGAAGAAATGCAGTTATGGAAGCATGATAGTGGTATCGACGTAATAGACAGACGAAATTCAGAAAGAGCTGGAACGGCTTCAAATGCTATCTCCACCAAAGGGACTTCAAGCGATACTTTCAGACTTCAAAGATATGAAATAACCAAAAAACAAAAAGATCAAATTGTTTGGAAAACACACGCGGGTCCGCACACCTTGAGTATTGGAACATGCATCATTCTGGAAGACATTATATTTATGGGGTCGCGGCAAATTGAACAAAACAATTTGAACAAACGGCAATTCCTTGCGAACCTGGAGAGATTGCCGCAATGGCATCAAACGAGATATTTCAGCCCCAATCTTTCTCTCCATGAATGTAAAACCGAAATCGAAATGCAGCATGAAAGGCAAAGGTGGTCGACTAGAAAAAGGGCAAAGGAAAATGATACTGGCCGGAAGAGGTATAAAAACGGAACTTCATCCGGGCTAAAGGCAGAAGATCTAGCTGAAAAGGGGACAGCTTTTTTGAGCCACTTGGCAAAAAAATGGTTATCCTATAGCGCTGATTGGCTAGCCTTAACTCTGCCAATCTTTTCCGCCTATTTGATCCGCCTCTCGAAAAAGCTTAAGAGAAAATGGCCTTTCAAAAGGGGTAAAAACGGTTCCATCCATCGCGGGGATGATTAAATCTGGGCCTTGTTTAATGTCAAAGGCCATTGGTTCAAGAACTGTTCGTAAGGATCAAAAAATAAATAAGCCCCTCAACAAAGGAAATCTTTACGCGTGATTAAAGGTTACAGAAACATACTCCTTATTGTAATGCTCTTGATGTTTCTCGCTTTTCACAGTTGGCCATGCGCAGTGATAGCAAACGATCACAAAGGGAACCAAAGCCATTTAAGACAATACGAAAGAGGGAAGGATAGTTTTGACTCAAATGATCATAAGAACAGACGGCTGAAAAGTAAGGATGAAGGAAATGCCCTGACAGGCTTAACAACCGCATGGCTCCTCGGGGCGGCCAACCTCACCGTTCTTCTCAGCCTCCTCCTCAAAGGCGCAAACCGGTATCTTCCCTTAAAGCCGGAAACAAAGAGCGCAGCCAGGCGATTCAACCAGTTCCAGAAAAAGCACCTGATGCGATTTCATTATCTTTTAAACCCGTTTGCCCTGTGCATAGGGCTTCTGCATTTTCTTTTGTCTTGCTGTCGGAAAACTGCCCTGCCTGAATGGGGCTTACTATTTGTGACAATGATGGTTTTCCTGGGGTTGATGGTGAAATTCAAAGGAACTCCCAGGTGGCTGAGGAAATTCCTTTATCTCTTGCATACATCCTGGATACCCTTTTCATTATTGATTCTGATGCTGCTTGTTGGGCATCTGATGGTTGACTGAGGTGAAGCGGCGGTGAAAAGCCTCATTATCATTCTGGCAGCAGGGTTCCTGTTGTTTGAGATTGTGGAACATGTAGTATTTCCTCTGGTCTGGTTCTTCAAGGATCGAAAGAGAAGATCCGTCTGCGGAGAGACGGGTATGTTGGAAAAAGTAGGTGAGGTTAGATACTGGGAGGAATCTACTGGCCGGGTTTTCGTAAATGGAGAATTGTGGCGGGCTGTCAGTGAATTCCCTTTGTCGGCAGGGGATAGAGTGGTTGTCCAACAGGTGGATAGGCTCACGCTGACCGTGATTCCTGCCAAGAGGCTCACCTGGCATAGTGATTCAACAAAAGGGTAAAGGGCTTGTCAAAAGCTTCGACGTAGATGTCATTTATCTAGGATCCCTTGTCTCTGCAGATGGCGGAGATGAACAAAATAGATGGAGCATATGTTCGGAACCATTCTTATATCAGTCTGCACGGTCATACATGTCTATGTCTTTTGGCGTGCCGCGTCCGTGCCATTTATTGACCGGCATGTGCCGCGAAAAGTTCTCATCGGGACCGGGTTGATCCTGTGGGCGGTTTTTTTCTTTGGCCGAGTCCTGGGGCACGGCGGAACGGGAGATCTGGCAGGCACACTCGAATTCTTTGGTATGAACTGGATTGGCGTTTTGTTCTTGACGTTCATTCCCCTCTTTTCCATAGACCTCGTTACGCTTTTCGGACTCCTCATGCCCCGGTTATCGTCCTCGTTGCGAGGATGGGCATTATTGACCGGTGGCGTGTTTTCGGCGATTGCGCTATTCCAGGGACTGCGGCCACCGGTGATCGAAAAATACGAAGTGAACCTTCCCCATCTTCCAGATAGCATGGATGGAACCGTGCTCGTGGCCCTCTCCGACATGCATCTCGGCTCGCAGTTCGGCGAACGTTGGCTGGCGGCCCGCATTGCTCAGGTAAAGGCCCAACAGCCGGATCTTGTTGTTCTAGTAGGTGACATTTTTGAAGGACATGGTTTACCTGATAAATCGTTGATGGACACCTTTAAAAAGCTGAACGCCCCCATGGGCATCTGGGCCGTCCCCGGCAATCATGAATTCCATGGGGTAAGTGGTATGGGCATGTTCAAGGCGGCAGGTTTTACACTGCTCCGTAACGGGTGGGCTGAAGTGAGGCCCGGTCTCATTCTGGCGGGCGTGGATGATCTCACCGTCAGACGTCGAAACGGCCAAAGTGGCGATCCAATGTCGCAAGCGCTGGCGGGTCGTCCACCCGGAGCTACCATCCTCCTCTCTCATACCCCTTGGGAGACTGAACAGGCGTTGAAAGCGGGCGTGGGTCTCATGCTATCCGGCCACACCCACGGAGGGCAGATATGGCCATTCGACTATCTGGTCCGCATCCGTTATCCCCTGTTGGAGGGAAGATACGAAGTGGATGGGATGACGGTTATTGTATGCAGAGGCACGGGCACATGGGGACCGCGAATGCGATTCTGGCGACCCAGTGAGATCCTCCGTGTGACACTGCGGACGAAGGGGGGATAGTCATTCTAACCTTCCATATCAAATTGAGCTGCGCATACCTGAATTATCGAGACTTCGAGTATTGCCTTTTTGCCCATATTGCACTACCTGCTATATCTCTCAGGCGTGTAACCGCTAAAAAAAGATGCAATATCAATAGTATATGGCAAAAATATTTCGCTTTGATATGTTGGGTCTGTGTCAAAGCATCACCGATCACGCTTAGATCATGTATGCACAATTTTTCGGCTAAGATACTAATTTGCGAATGGGATAATTATTCTTGACCTGAACTTTTGGCCTCATCCAGCACTTTCCGGACCATCCCGGCCATATCCGATTTTGAGATGGGCTTTTTCAATAACCCCCTGATGCCTAATCTTTCTGCATTTTGCTCATTCATCCGTTCACTGAAACCGATGAAGATAATCATCGGGATATCCTATCTGACCGAGAACAACTTTTCGGTAAGTTGATCTCCCCTCATTTTCGGCATGGCCATGTCCATTATTACCAGATCAAAAACATCGGGGTCGGCTTTAAACGCTTTTAAGGCGTCTCCACTGCTTGTAAAAGTGGTGACCCTGTATGCAGTTCGCTCCAGCACCCCTTATATGTTGTATGTCCATCATTGCTTTCGCGATCTATAATTTAAAACATGGAGATTAAAAGGAGAATAGCTATTTCATCAACAAAAACAAACGGACATAAGACGGCTAAGCTAATGAGTTTTCATGCTTTTTATGTTTAAACAGCAGCAATGCATACCCACATTTTATTATTTGGATTATGGATAGAGTCATCTTAAGTTAATATTAATTTATCCAAATATTTAATGCTCTTATCCCCATTTATTAATTCCGAAGATGATTGACGATTTTCCCCTTATAATCTATTCTCCTTAGGGAGGGAAATCGATGACGGTATGGTTTTGAATTTGGGTAATGCTAATGTCCTTCTCGAAAGACTTGTTGTTTATGAACCGTTGGTAAAAGTGTATAGAATTAAAAATAGATAATACGCAACAATGGATGGATGTGAGGCAAATGATATGAAAGGAAAACACGAGAACCCCTTGTCTCTGAGTGAGGGCAAAGATCTGGACTTGAAGCAGCGTTTGAATTTTGAAACACTGCTGTCAGAACTTTCCGCAAGATTTGTCAATTTGCCTACTGATAAAACTGACTTGGAGATTACATCCGCACTTGAGATGATTGGTCGATTCTTATCGATAGATCGGATTACAATAGGTCAGTTTTTCAACAATCTATCAAGGTGGGAAATCACCTATTCTTGGGCGATGCCGGGTTTGAAGACCTACATAGGGCTTCCGCTTAATGAAAAGTTTCCTTATTATTATTGCCAAGCTATTAAAGGGAACCCGATCTACTTATCAAAAACTCCGGATGAATGGCCCGACAACGCCCAGGAAGAACGCAGCTGGTGCAGACAAGAAGGCATTAAGGCATTTCTGACATTACCTTTGATTGTGGGCGGAAAACTTTTAGGGAGTTTGATGTTTATGACATTCAAGGAATCCAGGCTGTGGTACCCTCAACTCATAGATCGTCATCGTCTAATTTCTGAGGTTTTTTCCAATGTGTTGATGCGTATGCACTCAAAAAAAGAACTGTATGAAGCTCTTGAAGAGATTAAAAACCTCAAGGAGAAAATTGAGACAGACTACAAATATGTAATTGAAGAAATTTTAATAGAGCGTAACCATAACGAAATTTTAGGTAACAGCCCAGCCTTAAATCATGTTCTGAAACAGGTTGAAATGGTAGCCCCAACAGATGCCAGTGTCTTGATTTTAGGTGAAACGGGCACGGGGAAAGACTTAATTGCCCGTGCCATTCACAGTCTTAGTAAACGTGCCGGCCGGCCTTTGGTAAAGATTAACTGTGCTACCCTCTCGCCCGGTCTTATCGAAAGTGAATTGTTCGGACATGAAAAGGGAGCCTTTACAAGTGCCCATGCGGCACAGGTCGGGCGATTTGAGTTAGCAGACGGGTCAACGCTCTTTTTAGACGAAGTAGGCGAACTCCCGGTGGAGGTGCAAGCCAAATTGTTAAATGTTTTGCAGTACGGTCAATTTGAGCGTCTTGGAAGTCCGAAAACCATTAAAGTTGATGCGCGTGTCATAGCCGCCAGTAATAAAGATTTGGAAGCTGCCATACGCGAAGGGACCTTCCGAAAGGACTTATGGTATCGGTTGAATATTTTTCCTATTACTCTACCCCCTTTACGTGATCGTAAAGAGGATATTTCCACATTAGCCATCGCTTTTGCATACAATAAAGGGCGTAAGATGGGAAAAAAGATTACGACCATACGTAAAGAGGATATCTGTCGTTTGGAAAAATATGACTGGCCTGGAAATGTGCGCGAGCTAGAAAATGTGATTGAGCGGTCAGTGATTCTGAATAAAGGTAAAATCTTAAAGGTTGATCATAATTCATTTCAATCGGTTGGAATAGAAGAAGACGAAAGTAACCACATTTCTTCCATGGTTGAAATGGAGCAAAAGCATATATTAAAAGCCCTGGAGTGCAGCGGCTGGAGAATTAGCGGGCCGAAAGGTGCTGCCATCATTTTAGAAATGAACCCAAGTACCTTGCGCGCAAGGATGCATAGATTAAATATAAAACGCCCAGTTCTAAAATAAAATTCGCCATATTTGGTATTTTTCGCCATATACTACCATGGCCTTTCCGGCTAACACGCACCAACCACTATTATCTAAAGAATATTCTTTATATTTTCAATGGCTTAAATTTTTTTCTTGTGAAATCTCATTTTGGCGCATCTATTGCTAAGTCTATTGTCTATAGAAAAACAAAAACGCTGAAGCAAAGGATTAATGGGAGAAAAGAAAAACGAGTCTGCAAAACTTAGTTGCAGACAATTTGGGCAGGCAATTGCAGGAATGGGAATGGCCGGTACCGGATTTGCTCTTGGCGGAGCATTCAAGGCCGAATCACATACGGCTGACCGTGAAAAAAGGACTTCTTATCGCCAAACATCTTGATTAGGAGGCATACGAAATGAAACTGAACAGAAGGGCATTTCTCACAAAGGTTGGAGTGGCGGGAGCAATAGTGGCTTCGGGAATCATTACTAAGAATGGCTCCTTGGTCCGGGCGGATTCACGGACCGCGGAGCCCCCAAAAACCCTCGCCGAACCGACGTACAAAAAATACATAGTCGGCGAAATACCAAGGTACGACGCCAAAAACAATGCATTCAGCCGGATGACTTATGACCCCGAGTATTTCAAGATCAGGGCGCTTCAGATGAAGAACATGCAGTCGGTTGTCGGCGGTGATAAGGAAAATTTCGTTGAAATGGCTCTCCGGGGCGGCTCTTGGGCGACTGCCTATTTCGATGGAAATGTTTCAGGGGTCTACTCATGGGGCGGCGGCGGCATGCTTGGTTGGAAAAAGTACGGTCGTCTCCCTTTTTCCACGGCGGGTATGAGGAAGCTGGACGCGAAAGATATTGAGTTCAACACCGGTTGGGTCAAGAAAGCGGCACTCACTTACGGAGCGGATCTTGTCGGCGTTTGCGAAGTCAATCCGACTTGGATCTATTCTCAAGTATATAACATTATCACGAAAAAATCGTGGAAAGTGGAAATCCCGCCATCTCTCAAGTACGCGGTGGTCATGGCGATCGAGTTGCCCCATGAATTGATCTCTCAGTCCCCTCGTCCAATCGCGGCCGCCGCCACGGGTCTGGATTATTCCCGCATGATCGAGGTTTCCGCCAAGATGGCCGAGTTCATCAGAAACCTTGGTTATGAGGCTATCCCCATGGGGAATGACACGGCGCTCAGCGTTCCATTGGCCATCGACGCTGGTCTTGGGGAACTGGGACGATTGGGTGTACTGATCACGGCGAAATACGGACCTCGAGTCAGGCTCTGCAAGGTCTTCACCGATCTGCCCTTGATGACGGACAAGCCCGTCGACCTCGGACAACAAGATTTTTGCGAGTCCTGCGGCAATTGCGCCGCGGAATGTCCGACCGGGGCCATTCCGGGCGGAGAACGTACGGAGGTCCGGGGTCTTCGCAGGTGGGCCGCGGACCCGGTCAAGTGCTTCCAGGGATGGGCCGCTCGGGGGGTTGACTGCACCCACTGCATTTCCGTGTGCCCGAAGAGCGAGCCGCGGACCGCGTGAGCTCTTCCAAGTGAGGCTGTTTAGCGGGCGCTTGCCGGTCAAACGATTGCGCCCGCTCTTCCTCATTCTCATTCGAGCCAACAGCCGTAGGAATTGATCATCCATGAATTTATCTGTTTCTAAAGGCCTCGGCAAAAAATAAATAAACAATTATTGGCTAAAACAGAGAATGTCAACGAACCAATTGTAAGTGCCAATAAAACCGCATCCGCCCGGTGCTCGGTCGCCGTGTCATAATCTGGGCAACTTCAACCCGAACGAAGGTTGCCCATGACCAAACCCATCAACAACGAAGACCAAGTCAGAAACCGGCGCCGCTGGCAGGCCCATTTGAATGCTGCTGCAAAGAAGCGGCCTGAGCCGTGCCGAATATTGCAGAAGGCCCAACCTATGGAAGCCTTTCGGTCTCCCGGCGCGGCACAGGAGGCATTGAACGGACATGGTGAAATTTTTCAGGGAATCCTCGACGACGATCCCTCAAAGGTGGAAAACGCAATTCATGAACACATGACGCAAGGCAAGAGGGCCCTTTTGGGTCGCTGGTCTAACTAAGGAGTAGAAGCTTATGGCAACGGACTTATACGAACAGCTCGCTGCTCACATGGCGGACCTGGCTATCGGACCGCCTTATAACGAATATCTGGTGCAGATTTTGAGCGAAAGCTTGAATCCGCAAGAAGCCGAAATCCTGTTCAACATCCCTTCGGGTATCGGCCCCTTTGAAACATATTCCGCTCAGGCCATTGCATTGAAAAGCAACTTTTCTGCGGAAGAAGTGGACGCTCTTCTTTCCGATTTGGCGCTTCGAGGCCTGGTCTACCGGCGAAAAGGGGCCGATGATCAATGGGGTTATTGCCTGCACCAGTTCGGCTACGGCATGCCGCAGGCCATCTTCTGGCCCAATGAGGACACGCCCTATGCTCGAAAAATGGCCGATCTGTGCATTCGTCATTCACGAAAAGAAACCTTGTTAAAAGCCTTTGGCGGACCGCAAAGCCAGGTATACCGATGGATTCCCGCCCGCCGTACCATTGAAACCCAAAAACAAGCGGTGCTGCCCTACGCGGATATTGAAAATGTGATCGCTCAAACGGATCGCATTGCAGTGGTGAATTGCAACTGTCGGGTCATGTCAAGATTGAAAGGACGAAATCCCTGCCAATACCCCTTAGAAGTCTGTATGAAGTATGACGACCTCGCCGAATATGTGATCGATACGGGGATCGGACGGGAACTCTCAACCGACGAGGCGCTGGCGCTCAACCGGGCGTCGGAAGAGGCGGGTTGTGTCCATTTTGCGGACAATGTTATGGATGGACAAATCAAACACGCCTGCAATTGCTGCCCTTGCTGCTGCTGGAGTCTGGGGAATTACAAACGCCGCCGAATTCCACGTGATCTCTTGATGGCTTGCCAGTTCATACGGGAAACGGATGTGGACGGTTGTGACGGGTGCGGACTCTGTGTGGAGGCCTGCCCCATTGACGCAGTGAAGGTTACCGAAGATACAGCCCGAGTGGATCTCGAATGGTGCATTGGATGCGGCGTCTGTGCATCCAGCTGCCCCAACGATGCCATTAAAATGGTGCGTCGCGAAGATATCTCTGATCCGCAACCGGGGTTTTTCGAGCTGAGCCGGCAACGTCTGGATGAAAGGCACGCCCAAACAGAGTCCCCCACATAACGCGCATCGCGATCTGGAGGTATCCGGATGAATTCGAAAGCGGATGCATTTTCACCCCAAACGGATGGCATCATTTCGACCCTTTGCCATGGGTGTTCCTATAGCGGGTATAATTGCGGAATTCTGGCCCATGTGCAAAAAGGGGTCATGACAAAGGTGGAAGGAAATCCGGAACACCCACTCAATAATGCCAGACTTTGCGCCAAAGGCCTAGCTGCATCCCAGTGGGTTTACAATCCAAATCGCGTGCTGCATCCGCTGAAACGCAGGGGACCCAAGGGAACCGATCAATTTGAAAGGATTTCATGGGATGAGGCCATGGAAACCCTAGTTCAAAAAATCCGCGAAACACGGGAGGATTACGGACCGGAATTTATTCTGGCGAGCAAAGGCCAGGCAGCCGGGTGGTTCAGTCTGCATCATCTGGCCATTCTACGGTTGCTTCACGCGCTCGGTTCGCCGAATTTCAGCCCATGGAGTCCTTACGTCTGCTATGGCCCCCAGCTTTTTTACCACAAGCTCACAGTCGGTGGCCCCACTTACGCCAGACCAGACTATGATAACGCTGATCTGATCCTGGAATGGTTTACCAGCGGCGGGCAGGGCGGCCCGGCTCGGGGCGGTGTTGAAACCGTGGATACCAATCTACGAAGTGTGTCCAAGAAAATTCTGGATCGACTGGACCAGGGGGCAAAACTGATCGTTATCAACCCTCAGCTGATCCCTCTGGCGGCCAATGCCCGTTGTGACCGGTGGGTACCGATCCGGCCCGGCACCGACGGGGCTTTGGTACTCGGTATGATCCAGTATATCATAGAGCGGAGTCTGTACGATAAGGATTTCGTCTCCAAATGGTGTTCAGGTTTTGACGCCCTGGCCGCTCATGTAAAATCCTGTACACCCCATTGGGCCGCAGCCGTTACCGGCGTGGAGGCCCAAGAAATCATCCGTCTGGCCGAAACGTACGCCACGACCCCGAGAGCGGCCATTCGGTTTTCGGAAGCCCCGCAAAAAAAGGATCTTCAATGTTTCGGGACCGCCCTTCCCATTCTCATAGCCCTCACCGGACACCTGGATCGTCCGGGTTGCAACATATGGTTTCAACCGTCTGCCCAACTGGGCTTTGACGTACTTTTCCATCGACTTTCCAAACACCAAAAAGCCCGTGTTCTCGGGGGAGATCGTTTTTATGTCCGCCGCCACGGCAGGGCCTTTGCACATTTTCCCGATGTGATTCGATCCCTGATTGACGGCACGCCATACCGGCCCCGCACCATGCTGCTTTACGGTTCCAACCCCGTGAACACCGCCCGTGATCCTTCGCGAATTGCACGGGCTCTGAAACAGCTGGATTTTCTGGTTCAGTTCGATGTAACCCTGAATCCTACCAGCTGTTTCGCCGACCTGGTGCTTCCCGCAGCGACCCGCTACGAATGCGGCGATCAGCCTTGCCTGTGGGGAAACCATCTGGCCATGAGTCGAAGGGTCATCCCCCCTTTGGGCGAGTGCCGAGACGAATTGACGGTCACCCTGGATCTGGCGAAAAGCCTCGGTTTGGGAAAGGATCTCTGGGAGGGGGATCGAGAAACCATGGTGCGGGAATTCCTGGCGCCTTCCGGTGTGAGTCTTGAAGACTTAAGAAATAGCGGACCCAAAGGGATTTACCTGCAGCCCCGTTCGGGTATGAAGCAACGTGAGCGATATACCCGGTTTTTCAGCCGGCTTCCTGAAGGGAGGGTTCAGCTTTTCAACCGGCAGCTGGTCCATGAAGGCTTTGAAGCGGTTCCCACATATCAAGGCGAACCTGAGGATCTCTCCAATGCACCTGAACTTCAAAAGGCTTATCCACTCCTGTTCACAGATGAGCATTCGGATAGTTTCAGCCACCATTCGTGGATGCGGGACCTGCCCTGGCTGCGAGATCTGCGTCGTCACCCATTCATCAAAATGCACCCTTTAACGGCAAAAGTGTACGGCCTTGCCGCTGGGGACTGGGTGGAAGTTGAATCGCCCCATGGCAGAATGGTCGTCCGGTTGGCGCTGTTCGAAGGCATGCGTCAGGATACGGTCATGGGTCAACATGGTTGGTGGCAGGGGTGCCCGCAATTGGGACTTTCAACGCAATCGTCCTTTGACGGGGGTGTCAATCCCAATGTTCTTTACCCCTGGAATGCCAAGGACCCAATTACCGGTGATATCAGCAAAAACACGCTGGTGCGGTTAAAAAAGCATTCGTCTCCCCAATCAAGGGAGATAACAGAAGAGAAGGGATGAATGGTGAGATACGGTCTGGTGATAAATCTTTCCCGATGTATCGGTTGCCATGCCTGTGTCGTAGGTTGTAAGAACTGGCATGGCTTGCCCGCCGGAGGTCCTGGCCGCATACGGATTCTGGACTTCACCCTGGGGACCGATCTGGACATTAATCGGTGGATACTTCCGTTACCCTGCATGCAATGCGAGTACCCGCCCTGCCTGGCGGTGTGCCGATTTTCCGCCCGCGTTAAAGGGGAGGACGGTATTTTAAAGATTGATTCAAAACGTTGTGTAGGATGTGAATTGTGCGTTCTGGCCTGTCCTTATGGGGTGATTGCCATACGCACCGATACCCATAAAGCCGATAGATGCGATTTTTGCTGTGATCGGCTGGCCCAGGGGCAAAATCCCCTGTGCGTAGATATCTGTCCGGGAGAGGCTCTGATCTTTGGAGATCTCGATGATCCCAAAAGCGCGATTCGAAGAAGAATGGACCATGCTAATGCCAAGACGCTTCTAAAAAAGCATCGAACCGAATCCAGGGTTTTTTACACTGGATTGCAGGCGTTCCTGGGATTTCCCGATGCCGTCAAAATCCTGGAAGATGAAATCAGAGGACATGCGTCTTCCGGGTGAAACGTCGATTCAAGATAGCTGGCTCTTGTGGCGAGCCGGGGAGGGTGAAAATGAGTACCATGGCGGAGATGATCCGGTCCATAGCCATTCAACATTCCGACCGAACAGCGGTAGTGGAAGGGGCGATGTCCTTAACATACGGCGCTTTTCTGGATCGGGTGCGACGAGCGGCCGGGATGCTGCAGGCGAAGGGGCTCAAGGCAGGTGAGCGATTCGGCATCATTTCACCCAACAGCCTACGGGCCACTGAGCTGTTTTACGGCGGTTACTGGTCAGGCATCGTGCCGGTGCCCATCAACATTCGCCTAGCGCCGCCAGAGATTTGCCACATCCTTGAGGATGCGGCAATCAACTGCCTGTTTATTGATCATGAATTTCATTCATTGCTGGACCATGATGACCTCGCGCCCTGGCGTGAAAAAGCAGAGCTGATGGAGACCGGGGAAAAGGGTGATGCCTTTCAGGAACGATTGAACGGGTTCGAACCGGCTACTATGCACGCCGGTGATCCAAACGATGAAGCGATCGTGCTGTATACGGGAGGAACCACAGGAAGAAGCAAAGGGGTGCCGCTGACCCATGGCAATATCCTCTCCGATGCGCTTCAGTGCGCACCATCTTTCGGCCCCCTGCGAAACGATGTGTATCTGCATGCTGCCCCCATGTTCCATTCGGCGGACCTTCTGGGAACAATTTGGTACCTTTTTGGAGGGGCTCACGTCTATATGCCCGCATTCTCTCCAAAAGGGCTGCTTGAAACCATTTCCCGCTTTCAAATTACCTTCACCATGCTGCCACCGACCATGATCATTCTTGCGCTTCAAGTTCCGGATTTCCATATATACAACCTGTCGAGCCTTCGCGGACTGATCTACGGATCCTCGCCCATGGCCGTGGAATGGATTCGGCGTACCACAAAAGCCCTTCCAGATGTGGAACTCCATCAAGGGTACGGGTTAACGGAGACATCCCCACTGTTGTCCGTCCTATCGTGGGAGATTCACCAAAAGGCATTGAAAACGGGCAGATACGAACGATTGGAATCGTGTGGACGTGCCATCCCCGGCGTGGAATTAGAGATCGTTGACGATATGGGGAAAACCATCCCTGTCGGAGAAGTGGGGGAAGTGGTGGCCCGGGGGCCCAATATCACCAGGGGATACCTGAACCGGGATGATGAGAACCGCCTGAGCTTTCGCAAAGGTTGGTTCCATACCGGCGATGTGGGGCGAAAAGATCAGGACGGATTTATCTACTTGATGGATCGGAAAAAGGACATGATCGTTTCGGGGGGCGAAAACATCTACACCTCGGAAGTTGAGGCCGTGTTGTATCAGCATCCCGCCGTGCACGAAGCCGCGGTTATCGGCGTGCCGAATGAAAAGTATGGGGAGGCACTGCTTGCGGTGATTGTTTTATCGGAAGGGGCTGAGATGACGCCGGAAGAAATTATTTCCCACTGCCGAGGAAAGATCGGGGGATACAAGATTCCAAGGAAAATCCGGTTTGTCGAAAGTCTTCCAAAAAGCGCGCTGGGAAAAATCCTGAAAACAGAGCTTAGAAAGCGGTATTCCCAAGGTGAGGTGAGGTGATAGGTGATAAGGCATTGCTTTTTTCAGCTGTGAGTATAGAGAGAATCGGCTTGTGAGGCAACCAAAAAGGACCCACCAGATATATGGTATTGGTCTTAAAGGAAGCTGCTCACGCTGGAGGTGCTCGGCACAGGGCTTCAGATGAAGAGTCGGATTCTGCAATACGCTAAGAATCAGAGATATTTCAGACTGATCGAGCCATAACTGTGCATCAAATCCCCAGGTTATTCTTTTGAAAATTACGATGTGTATGCCACGATCGGGTATTCTGGATCACAGTAAAGATGATCTTCTCAGGAATGCAACTGAGAATACGAACTATCAATGTCGTACTTTTCGGCGCCGGTTTTCGGCGGGCCCAGTGAAGGCGCTGGAGAACTTAAATTTATCAAACTGGTGCTCTCCAACGTACATTGTTTCTTTGTGGACCTGCAATAGCTGCTATCTATTTCAGGCGTTCTAAAGCCAAAATATCATGTGATATCGGTAATATATTCCAGCAGTAACCAGCCTCCAAAGTGAAGGCCGTTTTGGCCTCCACTCCGGGTCAATTGACTTAAGCATACAAGTTTTCTATCCATCTCATGGCTTCGGTGTCAGGGACTTTTCCCAAATATATCTGGGTGGTCGACAGGTTGGCATGGCGTAATATCACCTTACTCACAATCTCTATCGGGACCCCTGACCGGGATGCATATGTCGCCGCATGCCGCCTCAAATCGTGAGGCCGCAACCGAATTCCGACCTTTTCGCCGGCTTTTTTGACCATTGTCCTGGCGGTTTCATAACATATGGGAAAAATTCTTTGATTGGGTTGGATGTTATTGTCCCTGATGTAAGCCTTGAGCCTGTCGGCCACTTTCTGAGGGATGAATACATGCTCACGCCTTTTACCGCTTTTTGGGCTCCTGAGTGTCAGCTTTCGCTCTTGAATATCAGCGGGAGTGAGTTTCAGCACTTCGCCGATTCTCATTCCGCCCCGGGCCATTAGTTCCAGGATGAGCCGGTCTCTTGGCTTGTCTGTCCTGAAAATAATTTCGTCGACAACGTCCTTTTCGATAATTTCCCATGCGGGAATGGGTTTTGCCTTGAACATTTTTCGTAAAATTGGAGTGGAACATGGGTTGTGGAAATCTGGGTCGATGTTGGCTGTGATGAAGTTGAAAAAAGCTGAGAGGTGACCGTAACGAACGTGTCTGGTTTGCTGTTTGGTGCCTTCGGTAATTCTGTTTAAAAAATCCAGGATCTGGTCCGATGTGACGCCATCAAGGATTTCTCCACCGAAGTCATCGCAGAATTTGGTCAATACCGCCTGGTAAGCTATCACCGTATTTTTTTTGTGAATTGGACCTGTGGTAATCCAGCCAGAATTTCGCCGCCTGTTTGATTTTCATCTTTTGCCCTCCTTTTTTGGGTTTTTAATGGAATCCTCACGTTAGCATATGGTATTCTTTAAGAAATCTCAATCCATCTCCCAAATTATAAGCATTTTTATGAGGACCAAACCATGACGTTTGAAAAGAAGATATCAATTTTTTCGGCATTTGGAGGAAAAGATGGTAGATAAAAGTAAGTCGCTATTCCGAGATAAGCTCAAGGTCAGTTTTTTACTTTTTGTGCTTTTCTCTGCTTTTGCAGTCGACCACAAACCGGCATCCGGAGATCAGAGTGCTTCCCAAAAGCTTATTACGGATTTCCAGTCAAAAAATGAGAGAAAAAATTGGAGAATAGTAAATGACGTCGTCATGGGCGGGATTTCAAGTGGCGAAATGCTCATGTCAAACGATTCTATTGCGGTTTTCAAAGGGAACCTGTCTCTTGAAAACAACGGGGGCTTTGCTTCGGTTCGAACTTTTCCAACTAATTACAATCTATCGGGATTCGACGGCGTTTCAATCAGGGTCAGAGGCGACGGTAAGAGATACCAGTTTCGCCTGAAAATAGGTAATCAATTTGACGGCATAAGCTACAAGGCACCATTTCAGACTTCGTCTGGTAAATGGACGATTTTCTTTTTCAAATTCGGGGAATTCATTCCGACCTACCGTGGCAGACGGGTCCAGGATGCTCCGGTACTAGTGCCCGACCGAATTCGTCAAATTGGTTTTCTGATCGCGGACCAGCAGGATGGACCCTTTCAACTTGAGATCGATTGGATAAAAGCGTACAAGCAATGACTTCTGATAGAATGGCCCTTAAGAGCATCATCAGCGACTTATACGTCATCCTGTGGACAATTCTTTTGTTGATGACCCTCGGGGCGTACCTGTTGGGGATAATTTTCTACCCCGTGGGGATCTTGCTTTTTACGGTTCTTCTCGTCATGCGAATACGAAAACTTCGAGATTCTAAGTAGCAAGATGAGGCTCGATATGGTAAGCTCGGATATATCTAGGCTCTGGTAAACCTGTTGTACCTGCTATCTCCCACAGGCTTTCTGAAGCTGAAAGCTCTTGTGATATCAGAAAGATACATAAGTATCTGGCAATGGCTGGTGCCGACGGGATTAGCAGATGCCGAAAGTGATAACCTATTTTCCCTTCAACTAGGCCTATTTTTGATACTTGAATGAAAGATTGATCTTCGCTCTGTAGCTCGTCACCTTACCGTTCTCTACAGTCACATCCAATTTGATGATTTCGGCAACCCTTAAATCTCTCACGGTCTCTGCGGCGGTTTCCACAGCCAACCTAACCGCTTCTTCCCAAGACTTATCGCTCGTTCCAACTAGTTCCATTATGTTGTATGTGCTTCCTTTTGCCATGCCTTCCTCCTTTCACTTGTCGCCCTGCGTTTTCCCATTGCCTAAATCCTCTCCTCTGGCATCTAAAGTTCCAGCACAAACCATAAGTAGCCTGTTCATAAAAGACCATTTTTCTGATGGTATGTTCGCCATGGGAAACGTGGTGTAAGCTATCGCTTCAGGTATATCTCCGCTTTCAAATATCTCAATAATTCCATTCAAAGCTGCCTTTATTCGCTCAGACATGCTTTTCACCTCCAGGCAATTTTTTGCCCAATTTCATTAGCAAAAAATTGTCGCCCTTCTTTCTTTTTCATTTTAGCCCGACCAAAACCTTTTTTGTGGCGTTCTATTAAACAGAGGGGGTGATGTGATGCGACGGATAAGAGTCCCTTCGGAAAAAGAAAAAGGTGGCGGAAGGCATTTTAATAGAATGGGAGGTACAGCATGGACATGAAGATGAGACGATATCACGAGAAACGGAGTAAAGCCCGTGTTCGTAAAATTCTGGCTCGCGAGGGATTTGATATCACCCCTGAGATGGTCGGAATATGGGCATCCACACATGGGAAACCCTGTAGCTGCATTTTATGTGGAAATCCCCGGCGGTATTTTGGGGAACGAACACGACAAGAAAAAATCATGGAATTGAATTTCAAGGATATGATTAATAACGGGGACCGCTGAGATGAAACGGATAAGAGCAATCTTAGTTGGATTCGCGGTCTCTATCGTGTTGGGACTTCTCTTTGCCACTGATTGCCTGGGCAAATCATACTACAGATGGGAGATTGAACAGATTTTCCGAGCTGAAACTATTCGGTGGCGAGGCACACCGTATAGGTTAGGTGGCACCGGAAGAAGTGGCATTGACTGTTCAGCGTTTGTGATGATTGCTTTTAGAAACACGTTTGGCATCAGACTTCCTCGCTGTACCTGGGAGCAGGTTTGTGTTGGCACACATATAAACAAAGCCCGGCTTCGGGCTGGTGATTTGGTTTTTTTTAAGACTTCAAGATATTCCAACCATGTTGGAATTTATCTTAAAGGTGGTGAGTTCGCACACGCTTCAGCGAGTCGAGGGGTGACAATTTCTTCCTTATATAATGGATACTGGCAAAGCAGGTATTGGACTGCCAGACGGATTTTTCGATGAAATTGGGAATTTCTGACGTAATACCTTTCAAGAACGAAATGGAATTGTGGATTAAGCCGTCATAACTCGGGGGATTTACTATTGACCTTTTTGGATGGAGATCGTTATGGTATAAAAAAAGAGCTTGCCAAACGAATGGAGCAAATAAAAAATGCCGGATTAAACAAAGTATCGTGGTGGGGTGATATCGGTGTTCGCATTGAAATCAAAAATCAGTATGAACTCTGAAAGTGGTACTGAAACCGCCCCAGTTTTGTGGTGTTGGTGTCACCCTGGAAAAGTCTGTTTATAGGAGTTGAAAACCATGATTGACAGAAAATTATTATTGAAAGACTTTGAAGATACAGCTGCTCGGTTGGAGAGAAAAGGAGTCTCAAAAAGCGATTTATTAAAAATTAGAGATTTAATTTTAGAACGAAATCAGCTTGAAAAAACGGTCAATGACTGTAAAGCCGAAATAAATAAACTCTCCAAAGAAATTGGGCTTGCTCTGAGCAAAAATCAACAGTCAGATGAATCTGACCAATTGAAAATGAAAGTTGCGGATCTCAAAGACAAAAATGCTTCGTCACAAGATCAACTATCCTCAGTCGAAAATGATTTAGAAAATCGTTTACTTCATATCCCTAATATTCCGTCCGACAATGCTCCTAATGGAACTACTGAAGATGACAATATTATTCTTAGATACGAAGGATATGACCAAAACAAATTTAGGACGTCCTCTTACAAACCCCATTGGGAGATTGCTGAAAATCTTGGAATTCTTGATCAAGAAAGAGCTTCAAAACTTAGCGGTTCCATGTTTGCAATCTTACGGAAAAGCGGGGCTAGGCTTTTACATGCCCTAGTTCAGTTAGGAATGCAGCTTAATCGTGAAAAACACGAAGAAATTGTCGCTCCACACTTTGTAAGAACTGATGTTTTTGAAGGAACTGGCCATCTACCTAAATTTGCGCACGATGCTTATAAAATTGAGGGTGAGGAGCTATGGGTCGTTCCTACCGGAGAAGTTGCATTAACAAGCTTACATAGAGGTGAAATGCTTTCATTTGAGGAATTGCCGAAACGTTATATGACTTATAGTGCTTGCTTCCGTAGAGAGGCAGGAAGCCATGGAAAAGATACTCGGGGGATGCAACGTCTTCATGAGTTTCATAAGGTCGAATTAGTACGGCTTTGTGCACCGGAGCAAGTTCAATCTGAGTTTGAGGATCTTTTGGCTGATGCGGAAAAACCGTTAAGAATGTTAGGTCTACCATACAGGGTTGTAGATCTTTGCGCCGGCGATCTAACATTTTCATCGACGCGAATTTTTGATTTAGAAGTTTATGCTCCAGGTGCTGATACTTGGTTGGAGGTCTCATCCGTAGGAATTTTTTCAGACTTTCAGACACGACGTGGTAATACAAGATTTAGACGGAAAGAGGGCCAGAAACCTGAATTTGTGCATGCGTTGAATGGATCGGGGCTTGCTACACCTCGAGTGTGGGCGGCAATTATTGAGAACTTTCAACAAGCCGATGGTACAGTATTAATACCGGAACCACTAAGAGAGTATATGGGTACTGATGTGATTAAACCATAATGTTGATAGCAATCCACTATGAATGATCTATACCCATTAGCTGGAGAAGTCTGTAGAGATACCAAACTGGTCAATAGGTATTTTGGGAGGATCAATTATCCAACATGTTAAAGGGGGAATACAGAAATGTATTCCCCTTTCATGTTGAATTCACAATAACTCGTTAATGTAACATACCATTGCTCATGATGGTATCTATCTCTCACAGCTATTTTGAAGCCAAAATCTCCCTTGATGTTTGTTAGATATATCAGTGATAATCCTTTTCGGCGTTACGCCCATTTTGACGCTTAAATCAAGAGGGCGCAGGCAATATGAATGGTGCGTTAAAGACGAGTGCTATTGCACCCTCCCGGGGTCTCAGACAGTATCGAGTTGGGCAACAAAATCGAAGTAACCAAGCGACTTTCGGAAAAGCCCAAAGGTTCCTGGCGAAGAATTCTGGATCAAAAGGATAGTAGCCGGTTATGATTGGCAGACATAAAAGTAGGCCATTCAGACGACACCGATGCGAGGGATGGGGAAAGGTATGACTGCAATGGTTTAGCGATGAAAAGACTAATCCCCTTTGAGCGAAGTTCCCAAAGGTTAAAGGTCTGTGGGTGGAGAAACATTGGCGCTATCCAAAGAGTGATAACCGAAGATCACGGGTCCGCCATGGATAGGAGAACGGTTGTTAAAGGACACTGGCCCCGAAGAAGTCTTCAAGCGGCAATGAATGGAGTCTTCTTTTTTTGCCGTCGTAAAGGATCGTTTCATATGCTTTCAAAGGTCATTGTATACTCTCGGCATTTGGAAAAACACTATCCCGGGTTGAGAACCGCATCCTGAAGCGTGGGCTCGAAAAAGGCTGTCTCGGGATAACAGCGGGCAACTTTATCTTGCCGGTCACGGCAGCATTGATTTAAATTCCGTTCATAATTCTATGAATCACTTTGCCGAAAGCCCGAGTATGCAATGCAGATAACAAGCAAAATCTCCGATCTCCCTCCTATCATCCCCCAGGACCTCCCGCCACGATACATCCCCCGATTTTTTCGCCATGTTCCGGCTCAGGATATTGCAGTTGTCAATGAGGGTGTTGTGGGCAATGGGTCCTGGCACCATCCATCTCCCTTCGGTCTTCGTGGTGACTCAAAAACCAGTCCGTTCTCTTCCGTGCATAACGCACCGCTGACCGAATCAGATCCTCTTTCAGCGAAACCAACTCGGTACATTCAATTGCCGCATAAATCTTTTTTACTGTTTCAAAATCCATAATAAAGCCTCCTATGAAATAATGTAAATGTTTCGCTTACGCCGGTTTTCAATTATTTTTCTGGCAGTGTACTTCCAAAAATCTTCTAGCAATTCAGAAAAGGATATCTTTGAGCGCCATCATTGCTAGCTCTTCCTATTGCTCGTCTTGAAAAAAAGGCATTCCAGGAATCATTGATCGCAATCAACGCTTCCATCAGGAATTCGAAAGGCAGGTCTGTTTCCAGCATATTTTTGAAGAAGGCTGTTCTGCACGCAATAATTCTATTCGGATAGAGAGCCAATCATTTCTTTCGCCAGTTTCAATGCCTCCTTCCGGTTGGCTACCAAGCCTGTATCCTGGGCCTCTCGAACAGCCTTGAGGATTTTTCCCATTTCCGGGCCTGCAGGCATGCCCAATTCCAGCAAATCCTTTCCCGTCAACAGACTTTGCCTCTCCAGCTCCTTTTTGATGTGCCCGTAATAATCTTTGATCGCTTCTCTAGACCATTGAAGCTGCTCTGTGATCTGTTTTTCATTTGAATCCGGCCCCAAGGTCCCCTTGATGTCGGCCATGCCAAGAAGGATGGCCGGCACGGCATCATCCCTGAGCTTCCGAAACCACTTCAGACGTGTGGTTTTTTTGAGTTCAGGATTGGAGAGGTTCAGAACGTGCAGATGTTCACGGACCAGCCGGGAAAGCAACCTGCGGTCACTATTTGGCATTTTAAGCTTGCGGCCCATCGCACTTATTATCTCTGCTCCCTGCTCATCGTGTCCGTAAAAGGTTATTCTGCCTGTCTGATCATTGATGCCTCGCGTTTGGGGTTTTCCCACATCATGGAGGAGAGCCGAGAGCTTGAGAACAGGCAATCGGTTTCCTTGTGCAAGATTGTCTTTGACAACGCTGGCCACATCACTGAAAGAAGTTTCCAGATGGCTCAGCATGTATTCACAGTTTTCCAGTACCAGGAGGGAATGGCCCCAGACGTCTTTATGGTGAAAGGAATTCTGTGCGCATCCTTTCATGGCTTGGATTTCTGGTAAGATCACCTCCAACACCCCTGTATCATCCATGAGACGTGTGAGAGGCGTGCTACGGGGGGAGTTAAATATTCTCATAATTTCAGAGAAAACCCTCTCAGCCGCCGACGTTTCAAGTTTTTGCGCTTCCTTTTTCATAATGTTCAGGGTCGTAGATTCAATATTAAAACCAAGCTCGGCTGAAAACCGAAAAGCCCGAAGGATGCGGAGAGGATCATCAACGAAAGCCTCGGGTGCCGTCATTCGAATCAGCCGCCTTTTGATGTCTTCTGCCCCTTTGAAAGGATCCAGCAGCTCTTTTAACAATCTCCCTTGAACTATGGGAATGGCCATGGCATTGACAGTGAAATCCCTTTTTCCAAGGTCAGACATCAGGGACCCTCCCTTTATGGGTGTAATATCAAGGTGATTGCTGGGGTCCTTTTTCTCTACCACCCGGTAGCAGGGTTCACTAATCTTCTTTTCAAATGGTACTACCACGGCTTCGTGGGCAGCTGCAAGACGTCGCGCAAACCCCTCGGGATCTCGACACACCAGATCCATGTCCCCTGGCGCTCGCCCCAGTTGTTTATCTCTTACGGCGCCGCCCACCAGAAAAAGCTCGGGGGAGCCACCTTCCACAGGTTCCAACCACAATTTCAGTTTTTTTTCAAAACTTTTTGACAGATTGGCTTTCTCGATGAGTGCATTCATAAGCCTCCTTTACAGAATATTCCAGTACTAAATAAACCGAACAAACAGACGTTTCGAATCAATATGTTTCCAACATACCGGACATTCGATTTTAGTGAATCTGCGATTTCTGCCACTATGTATTTGTAAACGATTAATCGTTATAAGCTCTGAGATATCCAAGTGATACATCATTCAATCCCTCTATTGATGATCAAACATGACAGATCCCAGAAGCAGCCGATAATCGCTTAGCTTTACTAAAAAGTCTACCTTTCATTAACCATACCGCAAAGATTCAGAGCAGAACTCACCGTAAACCGAAAGATTTAAAAGTTTCCAGTATTTCCCAAACAATTAAAGGCTTCGAAAAAATGGGCTATACGAATTCATTCCAAACAATTGATGGCAAAGTAATTGATAAATATAGGATTCAAAACGGAAATGTATGCCTCATTATTGAAGATGAGAATAAAAAGAAGTATTCCGTTGAGTTTGAAGATTACACTTCTCAACCATGCTTTTCAAATCTTTACGGGCTTCTCAGTTCAAAATTTCAAAATAAAAGTGATAATCTTGACCACTTGATCGAAAAGGACGACTATATTGGAGTTAAGGTCAAATATTCAGAAAACCCCATCCGAATAGGATATCGGTTAAACTATGTTTCAGATAAGCAAACAAAAAAAGTGAGCAATCCGAGCCCCTTTTTTGATAACAATTATAGTACCCATTTTGGAAGAATAAGGTGACCAATATTGAACATACGAAAAGAATTCCTACAAAGAAGCTTCTTTCTTAATAATACATTGAGTCAAACCGATATTTGGCGTGCTAAAGCAGAAGGCAAAAGATTAGTTTTTGGGTGTGGCTTTAATTTTGAGATTAATCCGCCTTCTTCTCTTTTTCGAGATTTTTAACAGATTCTTTACTGAGCGAAACGATATACTTCTCTAACTCTCTTTGTTTCTTGAAGATATGTTTCATAGCTGAGAGTTCTTTTTTGGCATATTCGAGATATTCCAAGCATTCATGCGGATGGATAGTTTTTAGCTTCTCACTTGCCTTTGAGATGGTTTTATTCAACTGTTGAGTAAATTCAAGGATTCGGTTTTCATAGGTTTGTATGAAATCTATGGTTTCTAGCATTTGTTTTTGGTGGTGGATTTCCTGCCTTATCATATTTTGCTGCGGAGGGTTATTAATGGCTTCCCGTAATCGCTTGTCCAGTTCCGTAATATCCTTTCTATGGTGCTTTTTGTATATCTCAGTATGTTTTTTTAGGATAGGTATACTTCCAACCAAGATATTTTCTTTTTGCGAGATTTGACGCAATAATTGAGAAATCTTGAAGGTTTCATCCTTTGTTATATTCTTATCATTTGCCTTAATCAGTTTAATTAGATGATTTAGACTGTTTTCCATATCATCTACACTTCGGATCTCCATCTTTGTGAGTTTCAATGTTTTGCCTTTCAACAGTTTCTTTTCTTTCTTGTCCTCATTTATCTCTTTATTTATCTCTGGTTCATCGTTTACAGCGATAGCGCTTTTTTCCAAGGTTTTTCCAATCTTAAGCAAATTAGGTTTGGAGTGTCTAAAGAAGGCTGTAATCAATCTGAAGAGTGATACTACAAAAAGTACCGCCATTATAGGTTTTGCAAGCGGAAAGATATCCTGGATGTTTGTCATAAGATTAGGCGTCAAGGCAAAGATTGATATGTAGAAAAGCACAAAGCCAAGCGGAAGTGATACAGAGACTTTCATTCCGTAGTTTCTTTGTAAGCCGAACAATATGAAAAATATGATTACTAAAATTAGCATAGCTCCAAACATTCCAAGCCCTTCCAAGGACAAATGGAGTTTGCCTTTATAGGTCATATAATAAGTGCCAACAGCCAGCATTAAGGCCGTAGATGTTGCAAGGAATCTTGATGCTTTAGTATCTCCAAAGTGTTTCTTGAGTGCGATTGTTACAACAGACCAGAAAAAAAAGATCAGGAGAGTAAATAGAATCCAATCAGAATATTTCGCTATGAATTGGCCTGGGCTGATGTTTCGGAAAGGTGATAGGATATCTATTTGAGCCATATGATTACTTATTAATATACTAGTATATATATTTTATGGTGATTTAGACATTTTTCATCAAATAAATAGGGTCTCCTCTGAAACGTGGATGGTTAAAACCCTATCTGTTCGCATTAAGTGACATGTTCGATGAACCTATCCTTAAAATAGAATTACATTCCTCTCCATACGATGAGGTCAAACCAAATCTTAAAGACTGCGTAAAATTTATGCAAAGAAAAGGATACAGCAGCGAATCGTGGATGAGCTTTATCGAATGGCTCCTCTGGGGATTTGGTGCAAAACTTCAACCTGATTTTTCAATAAAAGTCTCAGAAGATATCTCCTGGTACTGGTATAAAACATTTTACCCTGGACTACTGATGAAATTCCCTCATTACTATATATCTTGGAGATCTTGTGAACTTGCAGGTATGGCAAAAAGCGGAAACAGCAATGGATATTTCCCAACTCCTCAGAATATCGTCAAGAGGATGAACCTTATGACCATGACGGATGCAGACAAAACCAAGACCGTATGCGACCCGTGTGCAGGAACAGGTATAATGCTCCTCGAAGCCTCAAACTTTAGCTTGAGACTCTATGCCCAGGACATATCCTTGAATATGTGCAAAATGGCAACTGTAAACGCATTCATTTATGTGCCTTGGATGGCTTGCCTTGCCGACAATCTGATTGATTGGAATACGAAAGAGGACCACGAGAAAACCCTCATTAGCCTAAAAGAATGGAACAACCAAATGACAGACCAAATATTCAAAAAATGATTGATTAACATTCAAGAACAAATTCTCTGGATAGTTGGATGTGACTCAATCACTCAACATTGCAAACAAACATATCCAACAACCGAAGCCCCCACCGATGCAGAACCTTGCTGATTTTGGATTCAGTTTTCGGTGATTCCTTGATTTTGACTTCTACTTCATTAATTGAAATTAATCTGCGTTCTATGATATTGTCAGATACTAACCTACCATCTCTAACAACAGTCTCAGACATGATGTAACTTAGATTAGGATTGATAATCTTTCCACCATGAGGCTTGATGCGAATCCCTGAATAACAAACACAAACTGAGGAAAACAAAAAGAATAGAATAATTCCTGTGAGGATAACCTTTCGCATGACAATCACCTCCTCTCTTATTTTCAATCATAAGGAAAGGAAATCTATTTTGTCAAGCAAAAAAAACAATAATATCAATTATTTATTTGAGTTTAAACTTAAATCTTAGGCAAAGGGTAGATTTCGTCTGCTTTAATAAATGGTAGATAACCACATTTTTTCAAAAAGTACTCTATTTCTTCTCTAGTTGCAGTTTTCTTGTCTGAAGTCATGAACAATCTTTTGATCATAAAAATAGTCTTATGAAAACCATTTCCTACCATAAATTCTCTCGAAAAGATTTCTGTGATAATATCATTAATAAAAACCGGAAATGATTCACAAATGTCTCCTCCATACTGTGTATATGCAAGTTGAAAGTCCAGATGGCCAGAAACTTCCAAAATATCCTGAAAAATAAGGACACAAGGGATTTCTAAAGCGTCAATATGGTGGTACAAAAAAACATCACCTTTTAATTTTTTCTTTATAATAAATGATGCTAAATTTGAGTCATACCTCTCATTCAAGATTGATGTTTGATACATTTTAAGAAGAATCTTAAGTGCACTGCTATATTCCAACCAGCCCAATTCTTTACAAATTATATCCAAACCTTCAATTCTATCATACTGATTCTTGCATAACGATTTCAAAGAGACTTTGTTTTCTGAGAAGAAAATCATCAAGCGTCTAAATCTAAACGGAATTAGTAATTCTTCGAGTTTTGGAGGTGGTCCTTCGAATAAGAGCAAAGGGTGCAATCTAGTCATCAATGAAAGCTCAAAGATCGCAGAACAAGTATCTTTGAAATCGTCAAAGTCATCAATCCAATCTAATATTTGTGCAGGCATGTTCATAACAAATGCATATGTGCTATCTCTAAATTTCTTATTCTCAATATCTTCTAATTTATCCTTTATAAGAAGTGGATTAGGGTCATCATATGCATATGCAGCCATGTTTCGTAAATTACCGATCTCACACCACTTTGCGTACCCTTCTATGATTGTCATAGTCGGGACTAAAAACCCCTCTGCGATCGAAGATCTCGTAGGTATTTCTATAAATTTGTCTTCATCACAGGAAAATCTTGCATCAATAAAATGATCTGCATGTTTAACTAAATCTCGGTAGAGTCTATCTGTTTGTTTGTGGAAATTTATGAAATGACCGAAGAGATTCTTATAAATGTTAAAAAATGAATTGATGACCCAATCAATTAAGGCAAAGTAATCCTTTACGAAAGGATGAAACCGATAATCAAAGTCATTTCCGGTGAGAACTTTTAGCCTTAGCCATGCTTCAAGATGGTTGATGGTCTTTGAATGTATTTTATGAAATCTATTCTTCTTAGAGAGATCTTTTTCTGTATTATAGCCAAATTTACTGTTCTCACTTTTGAGGTGTTTAGATATTAATTCTCTTTGGAAGGTGCTTATAAAAAACAAGAGGGAACCTAAAGATGTTCCGAGTATGTTATAACAATGGCAATATTCATGAAAAATTGTTGAAAAATTAGGAGAGTAACCTTGATCAAACTTTCTTGCCCTTTCATATTGGCTTTTTTTCTCGAATTCGTTGTCATATTCGGAACTATTGAAATTCAGAATAATTGAAGGTGGAGAAGGGAAAAAGAATGCCTTTTCTTTTTCCTCATATGATGATATTTGTGTTGCGCTCTGACGTTTGATATACCTTTCAAACGCAGAAAGGTTTTGATCCTGTTCGTTCATTATTTTCCTGATCTTTTTGGTCTAATAATCAATAGATCCTCGTACATACCCTTCCGAATCTCAACTGTAAAATCATCACCCTCATAAGAATAACTCCCTTCATCTTTGTCTTGGAAACCAAAAGAAGGTATTCTTTCCATTCTTACAAGTTCTTGCCCGCTAAACTTCACAACAATGTTTTTAGTAGCATGATAAATTTTTTCGATATATTCACCCACCCACTTAACAACTTTCTCTTCATCATCAACAATCACATTGAAAGTCTTTGAGACTAATTGATTTTCGAGTGCCTCTATTCGATCCCTGATCTCCTGTGTCCCTGGCATCCACCCCAAAGCATCAGTTAGCGAGTCTATTGTAGATTTAATATCTCCTTTAGCCAGTTGTTCATCAGCCAATTTTACTAAACCCCTAGATTTTACTATAGCTGCTGCTTCTTCACCATATTCATCAATCATCTCAAACATAAGTTTCTTAAACTTCAGCTCATCAAGACAATAGTCACATGAAATAAGATGTGTTTCAAATGCATACTTTAGATACTTATTCGCAATACCGGCTCTCGCATATTCAAATAATAAATCATCTAAATAATCAAATCCTTTTTTGTTTAGATCATGATATTGATCCAGCGCTAACTTGGCATCCACATATGATTCCAAATTATCAACAGGTCTTATAATAGCTCCATTCTTTTCCATTGTTTAGCCCTTATGTGTCATGATGTTACCTTACAATTTTTTTAATTCTTTCTTCTCAAAAACTATTGTTTTCTTCATTATCCTCAAAAAATTGTTCGGAAAATTTTAACTCAATTTCTTTCTTAACCTTTGATACAGGTTTATTTTTTTCAGATTCTAAAATATCATCCGTCCAGCAAATCTCCTTTAACTCTGCATTAACATACGTTCTAGATATGTCAACGTAAAGTTTATCATAAACACATCTCTGTAAATTGGTTAAGCTTTCATAGAAGGCAACCATCTTTTCCAGATAAAACGGTATATTTTCCATTTGATTTCCGCCGATTTAACGTTAATATTATTTAATAATTTGGTATAGCCTTAGTACAGACCCATTTGCTCTAACAGTATGTGAGGCATTTCTCGAATCTTCATATGCGGGACGATCATATTTAGGCTTAGGCATAACCCTCTTGTAGCCTAAACTTAAGCGTTGATTCATAATCTCTTGCAGCAAACGGTCTCTATCCTCAATAGTTTGACTTCGGAAAAGTTCGTCTTTCCTAGTGTAATGATAAAATTTTATTTTAAAGTAAGTGTCTCTATAACCTGGAATTCTTTTGATTTGAGTCAACAGATCCTTGGCATCACTAGAGAGAGGTTTCTGCGCAAGGGCTTCTAAATCATCCATCGTTAAAATAGGTATGTTTAGTTTCATTCTTAAGAAAGAAAGTGCCTTCTCATTCACTAAAAGCCAACTCTTTCTTTTGCCACCATACTTAATAGGAGCCTCTATAATACTCGTAAAATATCTCTCTATGATTCTTATGATATAGGCATTTAAAGAAAGGACTGCATGGCGACAAGGTCTCGGATCGTTTCTTATATTTTCTTCAGCTGCTAATAACTCTTCTTTAACATGTTCAAAAATTTCTTCACACTTATTTGTAAAGAAAGGTTCGGAAAAGTTACCTACTTTATCTCTTGGCCAATCATCCATCTCCTTTTGAAACTGAAAATACTTTTTCTTAACCAAAGCAATGACAATATTCTTGATCTTCCCAAATGATTTTTTTTCAGAATGAGAAGGATATTTTTCCCAGTATTTCTTTTCGAATAACGCAGAGCAAAGTGGTATTCTCGTTGAGTCTAAGTTAATCCCACATTCAGGAACCTTTTGATTCTCTTTTTCAACCCTGTGAGCATCATCCAATAATTGTTTAATTCTGTTTCTAACATAAACCTGAAGGTCAGGAATTCCAAATCTAATTTCGTTTTCTTTGGCTCTTTCTTCATTGTCTTTTAACAAAGAAAAAATATGCCTAGAAAACTCAATAGATTTTTCATTTAGAAAAGTGCCCTCAATGTTTTTCTTTGTTTTATCTTTTGGCCACTGTTCAAAAATAATTTCATAAGTCGAATACGCGTCATTTACAAATGAAAGAATAATTTGTTTGATTTTTTCGGTGCCATCATAATACCTAACAAATAATCGCGAACACAAAGACTCTTCATTTGTCCCACATTCAAACCGAATTGAATTGTTTTTAGATTTTTCTTCTGATTTTTTTACGCTCATCAAAAACTTCCTCTTTTTATCTATACTAACTTAGGTAGGACAAACAGAAAAACCTCAAGGAGACCTCACATGACCGATGAATACGATAATTCAACTGAAAATACACTTGATAATCAAGGACCTAACATGAACTACCACGACCATAGCCAGGATGTCAATAAATCTCCTGATGCAAGATTCCAGGAGCCAAAGATAACATATAACCTGATGAGGGTCAAAGTGATCCTTACGCCACAGGAGGTAGACCAGTTTTCAAAAGAGTGGCATTTCCCTTCCACAAGAGAAGGCGTAAAAAAAGTAAACGGAAAAGCGACCGAAGTCATAGAAGAACTCTACAGGATTGACCCTATCGGCAGAATCGTCACTAACGACGATGTAGTAGGCATTAGCTGGAAAACTAATGTCCTGATTCCTCATGACCTTTTAGGCATTTGTCCGGGTTGGTTCGGCGTCCACAGAACTCAAAGAAATATCTGCTTAACTGTGGATGGCGAAAGAGAACTCGATGAATTCTTTTGCGACGCATGCCTGGAAGTCCTTGAAACCTATTTAAACTGGAACAAATGGACTCTCGGCCTTTTCAAAATACCTCTATAATTTAAAAGGAGAAACCCAGAATGTTAAATAGATATAAGATTTTCAGAGAAATAGTCGAAACCCTGGATAAAGGCGGAATGACAAAAGACCCTTTAGTGCTTAAAGCCTGCCAACAATTCTCTGACTTCGCATATATTAAAACTCTTGAAAGGCTCCTGAATAAACATCCTCAAATTCTGGAAATTGCCAGAAGAAATATTCAGGAGCAAAAGGAATATCCTTTCTGGCCCCCTCCTTGGAAAAAGCGAGAGATCGATAAACTCAAAGGTAAATATGACCTCGGAGTCATTAACCACAATGGAGATAAAGTCTATCTTGACCCAATCAAATTCACAAAAGGGCTAACGATCTTCGGTGAAATTGGATCAGGCAAATCATACCCTGTTCTCAGACTGCTTAAACAAATCCTATCAACATCAATCGAAGAAAGAGGATTCAATGTTCTTATTATCCAAGCATCTAAACAGGATGCTAATTTCCTTGTTAAACACAACAGTAACCTCCTGGTGCTCGATTGGAAAGACATCAGAAGATCACCTATGCAAGTGGAAGATTGGGATACAAAAGAAGAAAAAATCAATTCTTTCTGTGAAGTCTATCAAACTAATAATTGGCTTATGGCCTATGGCCAACCACTATTCAGAAATACTGTAAATATCTGCATGAATATGTTTGGCAACTATATCAACTTCCATAAACTCTGGAACAATGTGGATACCTCAGCAAAATATATGAATATCCAAGGGCCGGAACATAAAAACATTAGAGATAATCTCCGATCAACATTATTTTCATTTAGGGAAACAGGAAAAATTCTCAATTGCAAAAAGGGTTTTACCGTTGCAGATTTTTTCACCAAAAATGATCTCATCCTGAACGTACAACCCAAGCAGTTACCAAGCAATTATGTCCTTGCAACTTTTTTAAGCGACCTGTTCAAAGACATCCAAAGATACTATGAAAACAATCCCTTTCATGGAAAATTAAGAACCCTTATAGTCCTAGACGAGTGCAGAAGAGTCTTCCCCGCAACAAAAACACATAATCAAACAGGCCATGAACCAAATTCACCTATGATTGACTTCGTTACCACAAGACGTGGTTCAGGAATTGGCATCGTAGCAATTACACAAGAACCTAGCTCCGCACCTGACTGGCTTGTCATCAACTCAGCCTATGTCCTCTCAATGGCAATCAGTGGAAAAGGAAGAAAAGATGCAAAAGAAATTCTTAATCTCTCAAAAGAACAAGGCTCATTCATGGATATGTTCCCTGAACACGGAGTAGGCATCATGAGATACCGTGGTTTTGATAGAAGATTCCTGGTAGGTATCCCTGGCGATCTTGACGATACGCCGATCTCTCCGAATGAAATCAAAGAACTGATGAAAGACAAAATCAAAGCCCTCCATGAACCCATAGATAAATATCATGAAGATGAACTCATAGACCTCAAAGAAAAGCAGGAAAAGGAAAAAGAAATTAAGCAAGAATCCCAACTAAAAAAGCTCACCCTCAAAATGGCAAAAACACAAGCCATCACTAAGCTGGACAGTATATTGATAATCGAAACCCTCATAAAAACCCCTTTCCTTTTCAAAACGGGAATAAGGGATTCCCTGAAAATCTCAGGTGGAAGAATGGATAGAGCTGTTGACCATCTCAGTAGTGAAAACCTCATAGTAATCAAGGAATGTATGGATAAAAATTGTACAAAGCCCAAAACTCAATATCTAGCACTAACAGATGAAGCCAAAGAATACATAGGCTCAAAAACCAAAATAATCAACCCTGCACATTTCAAACATACCTTGTATAAATATAGGGTTGCAAAGTTTCTGAAATTCAAAGGCTATGAAACCAAAATCGAATACACTGAGAACGACAAAAATGGATTTATTGATATATTAGCAATCGAATCTAATACCCAAAAAAGAATAGCCTATGAGATAACACTCTCTTTCTCAAACTTGATAGATAACATCAATAAATGCCTCAATCTATTCAACGTCGATGACGTTCATATAGTAACTGAAAATGACACCGACGAAACTAAAGCAATAAACATGATCTCAAAATCAAACAGAATTCACACTACAGACCTTGAAAAAATAACATACGAGACCTTGAAAAAATTGAAGATTTAAAAAAAGGTTCACTTTCAAAAAGGGATACGCCTTTGTAATTGTAAACAAATACATCCAAAACATCCACTTCAACATAATACCAAAAGGGGGTTCTTATTATGTTCGATAAATATGAAAACCTCAGCTACGAAATCGAAGAAGAAGAATTCGATGAAGGCTATGAAGGAAGACTAGCACAAATCGAAAGTAACCTTGAAAAGCTTACAGAAACTCAGAACGAAAACTATGAAGATAAATACCTCTCCGCAGACGACATCGAAAAAATGGTTATCAACCTCGATGAAAAGCAGGATGATGAGCTTAAAAAAGTAAATGAAAGACTGGTTGATGACATTATCGATGCAGAAATTGAAAGCAATAAACTCGGTGAAAATAGAGGTATCAATGAATCTGAAACCCTTGAATCCTACTACCAGCCCGAACTCGTTAAACAATGGGAAGACGTTTACCACTCAGAAAATCAAGCAAAAGAACAAGAAGAAATCCTGTCACAAGAAGTCCTGAACGACATGCAAAAATCAATGGATGACATGCAAAATCAAAACGAAAACTCTAATATGGAAAACAATCCCGAAGACACTACCGAAAACATTACAGAAGATCCTTCTAAAATCAGCTTCCATGACCAGCTGGCAAATGCAATGGATGAATTCATGAGCGTGGATAACAACGATCTTGTCGGCAATGAACAAGAAGGAGAAAACCTCGACATCGGCTTAGACCTTGAGATGGGAAATGCAATACAGGATGGAATGTCCTCAGAATTTGATACAGAAATTGGCGAAGATTTAGAAAGCGAAGAAGACGCAGACATGAACACAGCCTTCGACATGGATAACAGTTCCTAAACGAATGAAAAGAGGTATTCAAAAAAAATACCTTTAATCTCGTGAAATTGTCCCATCTAGTAAAGATAAGGGAACAATTTTTACGGAGGGTCAATAATGAAACCCCATATGTTTATCATTCGAGGGCTTCCAGGCAGTGGCAAAAGTACTTTGGCTAAAACTATGTGTGCCAACAAAACATATGTCCACATAGAAGCTGATCACTTTTTCTGCAATCCTAAAACAGGTGAATATGAATTTGACTATCGAAACCTCAAAAAAGCCCATAATGGTGTCAAAAGAAGTGCCTCGCTATGCTTTCAGTTGGAAAGAATGTGATAGTAAGCAACACATTCATCAGAATTTGGGAAATGCAGCCCTATATGGATATGGGTGTCCCTTTCAATATAATTGAATGCAAATGTAATTTCAAAAACATCCATAATGTTCCAAGCTATACTATTCAAAAAATGTCTGAGCGTTGGGAGCAATATATACCATAATTAAAAGGAGATAAATAATGGAAGAAACATACTTTGATAATCAACTCTGCGCAGCTTGTGGAAAGCTCGTCAAAGAGCAAGGCAAATATGTGTACAACACTTCAATCTTCAGAGAGAAATATGTGAAAGATTGTGATGATAGAATTGAAATTCAACCTCTTAACCCTATCGATTTGGATTATTTCTGTGAAAAATGCCTTGAAGAAGAAAAAGCTGTTGAGCTTATGAAAAAAAACATGAAGGGCAAAGACGTTATATGCAGATCATGTGGAAATATCGTCAGCAATGAAGGTTCCATTGAATGGATAATCTATTTAGGCAAACATAACATTACAAAAAGCACAAATTGCGTGTGGGTCGTTTGGAGCGATTCACTTTACACATATTGCGAAGAATGTGGCAATAGCAAAGACCTCCATATAGACGCATATCAATGCACATTAGCAATCCTGAACCATGAAGTCAGAGATCACTTTGAGCCATATAAAGGAAAATTCATTCCCTCTCAATTGGAATTCTGTGAAGGTTGCGGTTCACTCAAAGAAGAGGAAGAAGCCCCTTTCCAAAAAAAAAATGGAAAAAAATGATCAAAGGGCTTTAATTCCATGAAATTGTTTCCACTACTAAAGATAAGGGCGCAATTTATACGGAGGGTCAATAATGAAACCGCATATGTTCATCATTCGAGGGCTTCCAGGTAGTGGCAAAAGTACTTTGGCTAAAACTATGTGTGCCAACAAAACATATGACCACATAGAGGCTGATCACTTTTTCTGCAATCCTGAAACAGGTGAATATAAATTCGATTCTTCAAAACTCCAAAAAGCCCATGAATGGTGCCAAAAGAAATGCCTTACTATGCTTGCAATGGGAAAGAACGTGGTCGTAAGCAACACCTTTACCTGTATTTGGGAACTGTCCCCGTATATTGAAATGGGTTTTCCTTACAATGTAATTGAATGTAAAGGTAATTTCAAAAACGTCCACAATGTTCCAAATTGTACTATTAAAAAAATGCATGAACGTTGGGAACCATACATATCGCAATGAACTACCGCCGCAAGCGGACGGGGTATCGTTAAAAGCATTGAACGCCCCAAGGGGCGGGGTATTAAACCCTAGGCTACGCAATAAAAATGGAGAATAAGCTATGAATCCTTATCAACATGCAAATTTCGGTAATCAAGATCAAGGCCAAAATAAAGAGCTAAATCAGTTTGGTAACCTGGGAGGTCTAACTCCTGGAGAAATCGCAGACGAAGAATCTTCCGTGAAGGAAACAATTCAAGGTATCAATCGTAAAAACATCATCAAAACAATCATAATCTCCGTCCTGACTATAATTTTTCTCATCATTGTTGGAAGACTCCTCTGGGCTGTGATTCAAAGCCTAGGCGACCAAGGAAGCACAATTGGCTATACTATCAGCAGTTGGTTTAACGGAAATATTAGCATAAACCCAGGCAATAAAAGAGGCTTCGCCAGCTTCATTAAACTGTCATTGACTGGTGTAGCTATCGCAGGTGGCCTATACGCCTTTAACAAATTCGTTAACACAAAAAGGTAAAGAAAAGGTCACGAGGTAAATGCCATGAACAATACCATAAAATCGATTCTCTGGGTCATTCTCGGTATTTTCGCCATTTCAATCTGTTCTGTCCTAATCAACCAAGGAGCAGAGATTGTTGCAGACATAGGCAAACATATCCAACACCTCACTCAAATTGGTGATATTCGACCCTCTCACAAAGGCTTCTCGGCCTTCGTGGAATTAGTCCTTATCGCCATATTCGTAGGGTGGACAATTCGCCGCTTCAAAAACAAAAACAAAAAATAATGGAGGATAATCAGATGTCAGACAATTCTAAAAACTTTTCCACTTTTAAAGTGCTTAAAAAAGACAATAACAAAGAGACAATCGATTTAGACGAAATGTTGCAAAATGAATTCGTTATTAGCCATGAAGTTCTTAATATTTTCCGCGAAAATAATACTAGGGCCTTAATACTCCTGGAGAAAAAAGGCGTAGGCATAAGAGTTGTTGAAAATGGAATTACGCTTGCTGCAATAGCTATATTTATCATTGATGAAATGAAAAATAGTATAGATCTGCGCCAATCAGTATTAAACCATTTGGCAGAAGATTGCGTAGATATTGTGAGCGTTGTGTAGATGACTCGCACGTGCTCCACTGATACCTTAAACGAATGAAAAACATGGTGATGGTGGGGCGGGGCTATAAGCAGATACAAAAACAAAAACAAAAAATAAGGAACTATAAAAATGGAAAAAGTAATTGAAAGAAAAATCAGAGAGTTCTCTGATGACATGGTCAAAAGTGATCTGGGAGTCCATATTCTTATTGAAAAAGGGGATACCACTATTTCATTTTCTGAAAACATTAAAAGAGGATCAATTATTGGATTCATTATGGATCAGATGATTGAAGACTCAGATATAAAGGACGAAGTAAGGGGAATCATTTACAAGCTGGACATACTGGACACCCTTGCCGAAATAAAAACCGAGATGAATAGTCTGGATTAAGCCCAAAGCAGATGCGGGAGAACCATTCACCAATCTCCCGCATTTCCCTTGAGTTTAAACTAAACACAACTGACTTTAAGCACTATTGATTGATTCTTCTTGACAAAGAAAGGAGATTTGATAACATGACTTCAAATACCCTAAACTCTAAAATCCTGACAGTAACAGAAGTTGCAGAATTCCTTCGAGTCCATCGCTCAACAGTCTCAAGGTATGCGATGTCAGGAGAACTGAAAAGCCATATATTGGGAAACCGTAGGCTTTTCAAAGAGAGTGATGTGTGCTTGTTCTTTGACAATCTGGAAGACAAAAGCTTCGCCTCCGTAAAGGAGGAGTAAATGGCAACTGTCGTAATCCAAACCATAAAAAGAAAAAAAGGGATGAGCTATAAATTAAATTACAGAGACCCTGTGACTGGTGAAAAGAAGCATTACAAAACCTTCAAAAAGAAACGTGAAGCCAACCAGGTAGCTAATGATCTCAGAGCCTTGCTTGACATGGGTGAAATTCCTAGACTACGTCAAACAAAAATATCTCCCTTGACGTTTAAAGAGGTCGGAGAATCTCTTAAAGCAGAATGGCAATCACGCCTTGCAACAAAAGACCTCAGCCAAAAGACATTTGATGAATACTGTATCTGGCTTAATGTCCTCTACAGAACATTTGGCAAAAAAATCCTTTGCAGTATCGCAAGCGAAGCAATCGAGAAACATAGAAACCTACTTGCGAAAGAGAAAAGTAATGTAACTGCAAATAGATACCTTTCCATCATCAAAAAAGTTTTCAAGCATGGGATTAAGGTCAAAGCTGTCAGAAAAGATGTTTCAAGAGAAATCAAACTTTTGAGCGAAAAAGACCATTTAAGAAACAGATTCCTACTTCCTCATGAACTTGACGAAGTTATCAAAGCTACACAGTTCAATCGAGGGAAATTCTACCTTCCAGCCATGATCTATCTTGGAGCTGAACACGGAGCAGCAAAACAAGAAGTCCTATCTTTGAAATGGGGTGACATCAATTTTGATTTCAATGATGGGATAGGGCTTATCCGGTTCTTTCGAACAAAAAACACAAGAGAAAGAACCGAACTCCTGATGCCAAGAACCAGAAAAGCTCTATTAGACTGGAAATCCCATCTTGACTGGAAAAGGCATAGAATTAATCTGGCTGAAGAAAAAGTAAAATCAGATCATGTTTTTTGTAGAATCGATGGAACACCCTTAAAACGCTTTGACAAGGCTTGGAAGGCTGCAAAAGAAAAAGCAGGAATTAAGGATTTTCATTTCCATGATCTGAGACATACCTTCTGCTCAAACCTGATCCTATCAGGAAGCGATCTCAAAGACGCAAAAGAAATGATAGGTCATGCAAACATCTCAATGACTGATAGATATTCTCACCTGACAAACGCCCATAAATTTTTCAGACAAAACCAACTTGCAGAATATTATATCTCTGCACCAGCCTCACCAACTACATAAATATCCAAAAAACTAATATAAACCCTTAAAATTTGCGGAAAAAACAAAAAAAGCCCAGTGAGGTACTCATTTGGTACTTTTTTTGAAAAATCCAAAAAAAAGAGCAAATCAGCAATTAGCTAACCTACTCTTTTTACAGGGTTTTTTTGGTCGGGGCGAGAGGATTTGAACCTCCGACTCCCTGCTCCCAAAGCAGGTGCGCTACCAGGCTGCGCCACGCCCCGTATTGATGTTGGATACGACAGAAGCAAATCTAGTCACTGAAAATCTTAAAATCAAGCAAATATTTCCAACTTAATTTCTTGACCCACGAAAAACCATTTTTTATAATAAGCGATCAATCAACTGAAGAACTCCACAGTGGGGGAATGATTTCGCAAAATTTATGCTTTTTATCCCCGAATTTCATGGAAAATATATGACAGGAGGCCTCATATGAACCTTTGGAGGAAAATCGGTGTCGGGATCGTATCAATGATTCCCGCTTTTGTTTTGAGTGGACTTATTTGGGACATGTCCCATTCGTGGTTGTCGGTGCTTGCCACAATCGTTATTGTGGGCCTTTTCAGTGGTTCGGCCATTGCTGGAAAATTTTCATCCCCGGAACAAAGCGCCCATCATCATTAAGTTGCCTTAAAAGAAAAAACCAAGGGGGAATCGGCTTAAACCGCTGATTCCCCCTTTATTTGTCTATGCAATTCCCAGCTGGAATTCCAGAGATTTTATGGGTTCTGCATTTCACACGCCATAATGGTCTGTTTGCAGAGCACGGATGTCGTTACGGAACCTACGCCCGCGGGAACAGGGGAAATGCGCGCCACAATGGGTTCCACCGCAGCATAGTCCACATCACCGCAATATTTGCCGGGGTTATCCGGATCGGCATTGATCCCCACGTCAATCACAATTTGTCCTTCCTTAACATAGTCGGCGTTAATCATCTTTGCACGGCCAACGGCTGCAATGAGGATATCGGCTTCCTGGCACACCCCGGGTAGATTTTCGGTCCTTGAATGGCAGATGGTCACGGTGCCGTGTTCCCGTAGGAGGAGCATGGCAAGCGGCTTACCCACCACAAGAGACCTGCCGACCACCACACATTTCTTTCCCTTGATGGGGATATCATAATGATGGATCATGTCCATACATGCAGTGGGGGTACAGGGAGGAAAACCTGTGGGATCGTCTGTGAATACCTTTGCCGCGCCACCCAGGCTCAAGCAGTCAACGTCCTTTTCCACGGGTATCAGGGTCCTTATCTTTCGTTCATCCAAATGTTTGGGCAGGGGAGAAAACATGAGGATACCGTTGACATCATTTTTGGCACCAACATCCGTAATGGCTTTCTCAAATGCCGCCTGATCAATGTCTTCGGGATATTCAAACACTTCACTTTCCATACCCACAGCGATGCATGTCTTTTTTGCGCCACCCTCATAGAACAGATCATCGGGACGGGCGCCGACCCGTACAATTCCGAGCTTGGGAACAATATTGCGGCCTTTCAGGGCCTCAACCTTTTTGGTAAGTTCCTCTTTAATCGCATCCGCGACGGGCTTACCTGTAAGTCTTTCTGCCATCAATAAACCTCCTTATTTGGTTAACTTGGAAACCACAAGATCAAGTGTTTCATCGGCAAGTTTGCTGCCTTCTTCCAACAATTTGTCCATTTCCTCTCTGGTTTGCGTTATAAAGCTACTGTCTTTTATTGCGTTTAAATTGATAATAACATTCAGTTTTCCGGCAATCAGGGCCGACTTCAAAAAGACAACGCCACAACCCACATCGGATATGGCAATCATGGTGCCAATTTGTCCCATCCTGTTATGCACCTTGATTCCCTCATAGGCCTTACGCATAATCTCCATGGGGACGGAACAGGCGACTTTACAGCAGTTTTCCATGGTTTCTGCTTTGTATTTTACCTCTTCGGGTGTGCTTTTGGGTAATCCATAGGCCTTTGATAATGGCTCGAACACCTCGGCATCTTTGTCCACAAGCGCTTCCAACTCGGCGATGATTTTTTCGCCTTCGGCTAGGAGTTCCTTTACCTCTCCTTCAACATCAGCATATTTCTTTTTCCCGACAGTGAGATTTCCCACCATATTGGAGAGGGCCATACCGATAGCGCCACCCATAGCGGCGGCTCCACCACCTCCGGGAACAGCGGACTTGGATGCCAATACTTCTACAAAATCCTTACAAGTTTTATCCAACATAGACATGTTCTACTCCTCTCTTTAATTAAGTATTTTGGATTGTTCACGGATTAGGACCATAACAGTAAATAACCGCGTAAACATAAGCAGATGTGTAAATATTTCTTGTCAAGGTCCTTACATGGCGTATAATTATTTGTCAAGTGAAAAGGGGGCAGCGGAAAACCATGAAAGCAAACCTGATTTATATCACGGCATCAAGCGAAAAAGAGGCATTGAACATTGGTAAAGCGCTGGTTTCGGAAAGATTGGCCGCATCGGTCAATATCATAAACTCCGTTCGATCGCTGTACTGGTGGGAGGGGAAAATACAGGATGAGCAGGAAGTAGTGATTGTGGCAAAAACAGGTGCGGCGCTAGTGGAAAAACTGACTGAAAGGGTGATATCCATGCACAGCTATATTTGTCCATGTGTTGTCAGCATTCCCATTGAAAAAGGTCATACGGCCTTTTTAGACTGGATTGAAGCGGTTACCCAAAAATGAGGTTTTTTCAATCCGAACCTCCCTTTTCCGCTTTCCGTTTTTTCCTGAGCATCCGCAGCAAGAAGATTAAGACCACCAGGGCCGCGAGGAGTAAAAATATTAAGTTGTATTGAAACAGGATGTACCCCATTTTTTCTTTAACGATTTCCCAGTTGTTCCCTAGTGAATAGCCGATGGCGATCCAGATGAGGTTCCATGCGCTGGCGCTGATCAGGGCCAGGAGAGCAACCCTGAAAGTGCCCAGATTTGAAATGCCGCCTGCCAGGGAAATGATGGAACGGATACCGGGGAAAAATCGGTTAAACAGAATCAGAAAATATCCATATTTTCGGAACCATTCCTCAGCCTGAATGATATTTTGGGCACTGAAAAGCCTGTAGTCCCTTTCAATGAAGAATTTTCGACCCAAAATATTGCCGACCCAGAACAGGGCCATAAAACCGGCCAGACTACCCAGGGTCGTGGATAGATAAACGCCCATGAAGTCGAGTTTGCGGGCGCCCACCAGAAATGCGCCGAAAGCCGTAATGGTATCTCCAGGGATGGGTGGGAAAATATTTTCCACGAAAGCGCTCACTCCCAGCAACAGATAGAGCAGAGAGTTTGGAAGCGTGTCAAAGAGATTCAAAAAGCGATCCAGATAAGACAAGGGGGTCCTTTCAGAAAAGTTCGTGTAAAAGTCGTAGGCCTCGGGCTCAATTTTTAACGAATTCTATGTTTCCCGGGCACGAAATGTCAACGGACTTAATGCTTCTTCGCGTCTTGGGTGAAACCTTTTTATTATCGGCTTTTTCAAAATGATAGTTGACTGCTTTTCATTCATTTGTTATTGATCTTCCCATAATATTAGGAGGATCATTATCAGTTATGGGAAAGAAAAAATTAAGCCGGAAAGAGCTTTTAAAAAACACCGATGAATTCCTGACCCTCTCCGGGAAAGCGGCACTTTATTTGAATGAACACATGCGCCAGGTAAGATTGGTCGGGATTGGTCTGGTTGTTATAGCAGTTGCCTATATCTCCATCTGGGGTTACCTGAAGCATACCAACAAAATGGGGCAGGCAGCCTATAATGTGGCCTACGACACCCTGGTCCAGTCTCTTCAGGCCGAAGATGCGGATGAAGATAGTATAAAAAAATCGGAGAGGCTTTTTGAAGCGGTAATCAGTGATTACAGCATGAGCAAAGCGGCGGATTTGGCTCTGGCCCAAGTGGGACATGGAAAGTTTACAAACAAACAATATGATGACGCCATTGATTATTACCAGGAGTTTTCGAGTAAAGCGTCGGGGAACGAAGCCTATGAAACCCTGACACTTCTGGCCCTGGCAGCATGTCACGAAGCCAAAGGGGAAATGAAGAAGGCCGCTGAGATTCTGGATGGCATTATGGAAAACTCCGACAATCCTTTCAGGGAGAACGCCATGCTAAATCTGGAACGTATATACAGACTAGACAACCAACCCGAAAAGGCGAATGAAATTCTAAAGGCCTTTGCCAAAGAATACGGAAATTCTCCTTTTTTTCCAATGGTCAAAGCCCGCATCTAATCATCCCCCGGGAACCGGTTTCCCCAAAACGCTGCCCAGTTTCCTGGTTTTGTGTTGTTCGCTCTCTTAACTGCTCCCGGTGGGTTGATCCTTTTATCTTTGGCCCGGCCTTTCTCAAGTTCACTTTCGACCTATGATTATTTCCTGAATGGGAATTTACAAACCGGAATTAAGACAATGGGTCTTTTTTCTTGACAGTTTCAGGTTCCTTTCTTTATAGTTACGATGTAGCTAAAATATAGCTTTTGAGGAGGAGGGCTTCATATGGTTATCACGGAAATTTTGGCAAGAAATGCCGGTACGTACGGAGATGAGATTGCCCTTGTTGAGCGAGATCCCGGAAAAGGGACGCGGACGACCTTGACATGGAAAGAATTTGATGAGATGGCCAACCGGATCGCCAATGGTTTGCTTGCCAAGGGGGTGAAACGGGGCGATAAAGTCATCCATTTGATGATGAATTGCCTGGAATGGCTCCCCGCCTATTTTGGAATCCTGCGCACCGGTGCCTGGGCGGTGCCGCTCAATTTTCGGTTTACCGCCGAGGACATCGGGTATTGTGCGGAGATTGCGGAGGCCAAAACCTTGCTTTTCGGCGAGGAGTTTGCCGGACGCATCAACGACATCAAGGACGAATTGGAATCCATCCATGATTTTATATTTGTAGGGCCTGAAAAACTGAAACCCTCCTATGCGGAATCCTTTGTTGATTTTCTTAAAACCGGTTCCACTGAAGATCCCGGCAAAGAACTCAATCTCATGGATGAAGCCGCGCTCTATTTTACATCCGGTACCACGGGAACCCCCAAGCCGATACTTCTGACCCATCGCAATCTGGAATCAGCCTGTATCATTGAAAACCGCCATCACAATCAGACCCACGAAGACACATTCCTCTGCATTCCGCCCCTGTATCATACCGGCGCTAAAATGCACTGGTTCGGGAGCTTTATTGTGGGGGGTAAAGGTGTCATTTTAAAAGGGATCAAACCGGAGTGGATATTGGAAGCCGTAACCGAGGAGGAGGCCACCATTGTCTGGCTGCTGGTACCCTGGGCACAGGATATCCTCATTGCCATTGAGAACGGTGACGTCAACTTAAATGATTACAAGCTGGATCAATGGCGGTTGATGCACATCGGAGCACAGCCGGTTCCGCCAAGTCTGATCAGAAACTGGAAAAAGGTCTTTCCTGCCCACGACTACGATACCAATTACGGTTTAAGTGAGACCACGGGCCCGGGTTGCGTCCATTTGGGAATGGAAAATCTTCACAAGGTGGGGGCCATCGGGGTTCCCGGTTTTGATTGGGCGTGCAAAATCGTAGATTTTAATCTGAAGGAAGTGCCACAGGGAGATCCGGGTGAGCTCATGGTCAAGGGGCCCGGTGTCATGAAAGAATATTATAAAAACCCTGAAGCCACCGAAAGCACTCTGATGGATGGATGGTTGCTCACCGGTGATATGGCCCGTTTTGATGAAGACGGATTTATCTGGCTTGTGGACCGTAAGAAGGATGTCATTATTACCGGCGGCGAAAACATTTTTCCCGTGGAGATTGAAGCGTACCTTATGGAAAACCAGAAACTGCAGGACGTCGCGGTCATCGGTATTGCCGACGAACGTCTGGGGGAAGTCGCAGCGGCTGTGCTCAAAGTCAAACCGGGGGCTTCTTTGAGTGAGGAAGAAGCCTTCCTTTTTTGTGAAGGACTGCCGCGGTACAAGAGGCCCCGCAGGATCTTTTTTGATGAAGTCCCCAGAAACCCCACGGGAAAGATCGAAAAACCCAAACTTAGGAAAAAATATGCAGGTATGGCTGAAAGCTTTAAGCTATAGCCGCTCACTCAACCTCTAACCAGTGCCCACCCACAAATGGCTAATTTGCCCGATTTCGGCGTCAGGCGAAAATTGTAATCCTCAAAATACTTAGCTGTATTCTTGCGGTTACAATTTTTCTCTTCCTTGAACTCGAACAAATTTTCTCATCCGTGGTCGGACACCAATCAGAAACGATCGGAGGAAAAAATGCACAAATTGCTGACAGACTCTCCAGGAGAAAAAATGCTTTTACTGGGCAATGAGGCCATTGCCCGCGGCGCTCTAGAGGCAGGCGTATCATTTGCCACATGTTATCCGGGTACGCCTTCTTCTGAGATTCCAATGAACTTTTTTAGCATCAGTCAGGAGTCGGACCTCTATTTCGAATACTCCACCAATGAGAAGGTGGCCATGGAGGTGGCTGCGGCTGCAGCTGTTTCAGGACTCAGGACAATTGTCACCATGAAGCATGTGGGTCTCAATGTGGCTGCGGATCCGTTGATGACACTGGCTTATGTGGGGGTCAAGGGCGGTATGGTAATCATCAATGCCGATGATCCTTCGCTCTTCTCGAGCCAGAACGAACAGGACAACCGCTACTTTGCCAGGTTATCCGGGTTGCCCATGCTGGAACCCACCACCAGCCAGGAAATGAAGGATATGACCCTGGCCGCCTTTGAAATGTCAGAAGCGCTGGAACTTCCGGTCATTATCCGGACCACCACGCGCTTAGCCCACGTGAGGGGGGCGGTGGAATTAGGGGAATTGAAACCCGTAACAAAAAAAGCCACCTTTGAGAAAAATCCCTTCCGCTTTGTGACGGTTCCCGCGGTTTCAAGGAATCTCCATAAGGTGTTGCTGGGAAAATTTCATCAGGCGTCTGAAATTTCCAATGGCGATGCCTACAATGAAGTGATCGGGACCGGGAAATGGGGTATTGTTGCCAATGGTGCCTGCTTTAACTATGTGAAAGATGCGGTTTTGGATTTGGGGATTGGAGACAGCGTTTCCATCCTGAAATTGGTGATGTCATGGCCCCAGCCGGAAACCCTTTGTATCGATTTCATGAAAAAAATGGATAAGGTTCTGGTGGTGGAAGAGCTGGAACCCATCAATGAAACCGAACTCAAGGCCATGGCCCAGGAAAACGGCATTACCATACCCATAAAGGGTAAAGGGGTCGGCGCATTTTCACGCCTTTTTGAATATGATCCCGGCATGGTACGTCAGACCATTGCCGACTATTTCGGCATAGAATACAAGGCCCCCGAACAGTTGGATATTTCGGCAACCCCCGTTCTACCGGCGAGACCACCCAACCTTTGTGCCGGGTGCCCGCACCGCGCAACCTACTATGCCGTCAAACAGGTTTTCGGAAAGGATGCCATCTTTCCAACGGATATCGGTTGTTACACGCTGGGCGTTCTGCCGCCCATTTCCATGGCGGATTTCGTCATCTGTATGGGATCTTCCGTCAGCTCCAGTTGTGGTTTTGCGCAGGCAACCGACCAGAAAGTGGTCTCCTTTATCGGTGATTCCACCTTTTTCCATTCCGGTATGACGGGCCTTGCGAATGCCGTTCACAATAACCACAAATTCACTCTGGTCATCCTGGACAACGGCACCACGGCCATGACCGGCCACCAGATTCATCCCGGTGTGAATACGGAAGCCATGGGAATTGAGCGGACTCGCATCTCCATTGAAAATGTGGTGCGCGGCTTAGGGGTCCAGGATGTGCATATGATAAAACCCTTTAAGCTGAAGAAGGCCATGGAATCCATTAAAAAGGCCATGGAATACGACGGCCTATCGGTCATCATTTCAGAAGAGCTGTGCCCTCTCTTTGCGAAGGCCACGAAGCAGTTCAAGAAGACCAAACCTTTCCGCGTCAATCATGATAAATGCAAGAACCACAGGGACTGCATCAATCTTCTGGCATGTCCTGCCATGTATCTGGAAGGGGATCGAGTGGAAATTGATAAAATCGCTTGCATCGGCTGCACCGTTTGCGCTCAGGTTTGTCCGGAGAACGCCATTGTGCCCGTGAAAGAGGGATAGGGAGGCTCAAAATGGAAACAAAGAGATTGGTATTTATCGGTGTGGGAGGTCAGGGAAACCTGCTGGCGTCTCGTTTATTGGGCGAAGCGGCGCTCTTAATGGATATTCCCACGGTCGTCAGCGAAATTCACGGGATGGCCCAAAGGGGTGGGATTGTTGAATCGGCAGTGTTGCTGGGGGATGTGTCGAGTCCCATCGTTTCCAGTTCTGAAGCCGATGTATTGATCGGTTTTGAACCCTTGGAGACGTTAAGGGCCCTTGGAAAATGCAACAAAAATACGGTGGTCATCACCAACACCCATCCCCTGCCCCCCTTTACCGTGGCTGTGGGCCAGGGAACCTACCCCCCGGTAGAAGAAACCCTTCAGTTTATTCGAGAAAGGGCAAATAGGGTTATTGAGCTTGACGGAAACGCCATCGCAAAAGAGGTGGGCAACCCCCTGTCTTTGAACATGGTGATGTTAGGCGCACTCATTGGCTCGGGAACGACCCCCATTGGCGCTCTAGAGATGAAGAAAGTCTTGTCAACGTCCACTAAAAAGGCCTTTCTGGAGTCCAATTTGAGAGCCTTTGACATGGGGATGGCGAAGGCGGCATAAACGCCCGCTGAAACAACAACTTTAGAAATAAAAAGAGCATCGGCCTAAAACGGCTGATGCTCTTTTTATTGTTTATGGTTGCCGGTTGGAAAACCGTGAACTGGAAACCGTTAACCGTCAACCGTTTTTTTCTGAAAACGGCTTTTCCGCAGGAGAATTCGCTTCATAACATCCTCTTCCATAATTTCAAGATCTGAAAGCAGGATCTTGCCATTGACATCGTGGCGAACCACGGGCACGTTTGAACTGATATACCCGTAGCGCAGATCATAGGCATTGTCTTCGTCCACAAGTACCGTTCCGGAGGGCAACTGAGAGGGTTGATCCATGCCCGACTGCTTCAAAACGTGGATCAGATAGTTTTTGCCGGTGGAAGAGGGCATATCGTTTGTATCAAAGGATCGCTTGAGCATGGCATCTTCGGTATACAGAAGTTCCAGGTTGGGGAAAACGCTCAAAATATTCATGTGCACCGCCACCCGAAACCCTGCTTCATCCAACCGATCTTTCAGGGTTGCAATGCGCCGATAATTATCCAGAATGTCGTCCGCATCTCTATGGGGAAGATCCAGAATAACGGATATCTCAAGAAATATGCTTCTATCCAGATATTGAATCATGTTTTCCACAGCCTGTTCAATGTCCCGGTAAAGATAACCTTTTGCCACATGTTTCAAAGTAAAATCAGAGGTCGACTCCAATCCGACGAGCAAACAATTGACATTGTTGTTAATGAACTCAATGTAATGTTTGTCTTTCAGCAATGTTATGCCGGTAAAGATGGTGATGTGGTACTCAGAAATTTGTTGAAGGATTTCCTGAACAACGGGTGAGTGCGGACGATAATAGGAGTCAATAAACCGGATGTGTTTGGAATTGAACCCTTGCATGATTTCATGGATTGCCGCCACAGCGTTTTGGATCTCCATTCCCTTCAGAAAATCCATTCGCGGCAATTCCTTGTAAGTGCAGAATTTACACCTTCCGTACCAACACCAGTTATTGAACCCGAGATGAACAGGAATGGCGGTCTTTCCCTGATAATGGGGTGTCAGGAAGTCATTACGGCATTCAAAAACAGACGCATAGTCATTTTCGGTGATTTGCCCATCTTTCCAATTATTGATGATTTGATACAGATCGGTTGTGAGATCAACATTGCCGGATATGACAATGAGGTTATCCTGAAGCTTTGATTTTTCAATCCCCATATGGGACAAAAAATGCCTTATGAAAACAGGGGATAGGCCGATATTGATGAGTGGACCGCCCAGAACAATTTTTTTCCCCTGTTCCAGCAGATTCTTTACAATCAGCAAATCACAAAAATTAATACAGGTAACAATGATGTGCTCCGCCTCGAAATCTTCCCTGATAAAATCATCATAATAACCATGGGCCATGAATACGTAAAAAACATTGTACACCATGTATTTTTGTTCCAGAAAGGAGATGACATTTGGAGAAAAACGGGAGGCAGCCTTTTCCATAATACCATCGTACAACGCTGTATCCTTGTTTGAGGCGTAAGTCTTAACGGGAATATGGCTGAATTGAACATCAAGATTTTTGTTGCGGAGAAGATTTTCCGTCATGATTCGGGTTGCCATGGGATAAAAAGGTTTGAACAATGGCGGATATACATATGCGACTTTCATTTTTTTGATCATCCCTGTCGGTTAAATAGTCTTCGGTTAGCGGTTATATTTTGGGGTTATATTCTTCAGTGATTCCGGCAAGTGCCTCAAAGACCGGCATTTTTTCCAATCCTCTTTCCTTTGCAGTATCCAGGACCTCGCCCAGGAACATAAGCCTCGACCAGTCAAAGGGTTTATTTTTGAGACTCTGCACCTTTTCCTTTGTCAGTTCCCCGGGAAAACTGGCGGGAATTTCGTGCCCCAGGGCCTTGAATGCCAACATGGTACGAACACATTTGTCGCATTGGCAGCAGTTGGTATCAGGGAGTGTGTCGAATCTGTATTGTCCTTCCCAGCAGACCTTGAGATTGTTCAGGGCTTCAGGCCATGAAAACAGGGCTTCCAGCTTGTCCATTCGTTTAAACACCGTATCGTGGTGCATTTTAAAACTGTCACTTGAAAGGAGTCGATCCGTCAAGGGGTGGCTCCCCCATGGACGGAGATGAAGATAAGAATGACTACTGCCGATAAGGCATCCCCCCCACATGGTGCGAAACAGGGACGCAACGGACGCGATGACACAGGCGTGGGCCATCCAGAACCTTCTAATGGAAAGTAGATATTTCAAGTTGGTTCGGACGTTTAGAAAAGTTAAATGGGGGAAGGAACGAAAGAGTTTCCGGTTTCTTTCGACAACATTTCTGCACTGTTCATTGTAGTTGATGTTCACATCGAAACCTTCAATATACAATATGGCATCCACATCAAACAGTTTTCGTTTGATAGGGCCCTTTTTCAACACATGATTCAGCGCACTGAAGGCGCCATCCACGCCTCCTGAAAAACTTAAGATGACCTTATTGTTGGCCATGTTTTCTTCTGTCTCACGTTCGGGAACAATGTCAATGCGCTGGTATTTATCCGGGAACCATGTACTGAAGATGATCTGAAATTCTTCCAGATTGTTCAGCAGGGACGTCGAAACCGGTCCATGCACCCGCAGGGTTGCCCTGTCCTCCATGGCTTTCAGTAAGGCTGCGATAACAAACGGATCCATTAAGTCGCAGGAGACATATTTCCATTGGTCCGGGGGAACCGAATACCACAGTTTCAGGTCTTCATCATAAGACCGCTTCAAATTGATGTTTATTCGCATCCGGCTATTTTCATCGCAGCTTTCAACAGGGCCTGGATACAGATCTAAATTCCGCATGCATACTCCTTAAAGGGCATGACTGACATTCCGATTGTTTTCCGACCTCCCATGAAGATTTCAGAGACAAGGCAACAACCCTGGAAATAAATTAATAGATAATTTTGAGTTCTTGTTGTTCCCTGAAATAGGATCAAAGGTCAAACGGTAAAATTCCAAAGAGGCGGGATAAATAGCAGGGCGCTACTTTTCATAGCTTTGCAGTTTTTCACCCTGTGCACGGATCCGAGCGCTGAGCGCCTTGCAGATGTGGAGGGCAATCTGCGGGTATTCCCTCACGATTTCACTGAACTCTTGCTTATGAAGCACCAGAAACCGGGAATCTTCCGAGGTTTTGATGGAGGCCGAGCGAACCGTGTCTTCCAAAAGCGCCATTTCGCCGAAATAATCCCCGGCCCCCATGCGGGCCAATTCGATCTCGCGAGCGCCTTCTTTTCCCGCACCCTTGATGACGGAAACCGTTCCGTTGATAATCAGGAACATGGTCTCGCCAGCTTCACCCTCCTTTATGACAAATTCATCCTTTTTGCAATCCAGCTCTTCTGTTACCGATGCAACGGCAGCCAGTTCACTCACGGAAAGACCTTCAAATATGTTGATGTTCTTCACCCGCAGGATTTTGTCGGGAATTGAAATTTCCGTTTCCATACCATCCTCCATTTTGTCCGAATCGCCATGCCGGGCGCCTATAACCCACGAGGCCATCTGCCGAACATACAAATTTTCCGATTCAGCCAGATCTTTTACAATTCCTTTGTCCAGAATGTCATCTTTCTGGCTTGCCGCTAAAAACAGGGTCAATATAACGCTAACCCAATCCCGTTTATTCAGGAGCTCTGAACAGATGGCGCGCTGGTCGCTGCCGAAATCGCGCAGTTTGAATTTTTTTCTGCCTACCGCCAATGCGTCCTGGTTGTTTTGGCTTTCCAGAAGTGGCAGCATGATGCTGGAAAGAGAAGTGTCCATCGTATCGTCCAGGGCTTCCAGGCTGTTGGACCTCGCACGTTTATCCGATGAAAAAATGCCGCGCCAGATGATTCGCATTTGTCCTGAACGGTCTTCTGTCGCCAGAACGCGAAGGATGGTTTCAAGCTCCACCTGCATTTTGTTGGAAAGGTGGCTTATAATGAGATCCTTGGCCTGGCTTTCAGGAAAGCCCTTAAGACTTTCCATCTCCGACAGGTGATTGTAGCATCTTTCCAGCTGGGACCGTGCAAATCGATAAAGATCAAGATCTTTGATGTTCAGGGATTCCAGCAGGTCAAATAGGCCTTCACGAACCCGCCGCCTGGGTATGTTAAGCGATTCAACCAGCACTTGCGGATTTTGATGGGTTGCGGTTAGAATTTTTTCCTTTGCCAGGGTGCAGATCATTTCTGAAGCGTCATCCATTCGGCCGATGGCAATTCGAATGGCGTCATCGTCGTTCAGCTCAAAGGCCTTCAAGGCGGCCAGCCTAACCTGTTCCGAAACATGAGACAGATAAGGCTGCACCAAGCTGTTGGGATCTTCTATTTTCAAGTCGTGAAGGGCGTCTAAAAGGTGATGGATGGCATCACGATTCTCAGGCGCCGTCAGCATGTCCTTTAACCTTGAAATATAGCTTTTATCATCGGTTTTCCCGGAAGCGATAATTCCGGCGCGCCTTTCAGCCGGGTCTCGGGAACTTAACCACGCATCAATAACCCCAATATATTCTTCGGGGGAAGCCCTGTACAAACCGATTAGCGCATAGGCTCTGACATCCGGACTTTCAAAGGTTTCAAATATTTCCTTGCAGAAATCCCGGCCGCCCTCGGCGGAAAAACCATTGGCTGCCTTGACCACGGCAATGGTGAGGTCTTGCTTTTCAGGATCAACCAATTCCCTGAAACGGACAATTGCGGGGTCGCCGGCTTCCGGAGACAGCATGGCAAGCAGTTTGATTTTAGTTTCGTCGTCGTTATTTTCAAGGACCGACAGGATGTGGCCGTCGAGATCTTCAATGTTTTGGGCCTTGAGCACCCGAGCATGCCACAGACAATCTTCTCCCCGGGAAGTAAGAAACGTCTCCAAAAGCTGATTCTGGATGCTTTTATCCGCAAAAACGCTGTCTGCATCCTTCTCTTCGAGGGATTTGAGATCCAGCATGTTGTTGGAGATCAGGTCCAGCAGAATACGGGGGTAGCTTTTCTTAAGAACAAATGTGGTGATGACCCAAGCCCCAACAAAAATCATGGCGGCAATGGAAAGATACCGAGGCGGGTAAAGCCCCTCCGAAACCATGATAATGCCGGACCCGATCAATATGCCCACACGGACCACCGTCCCCCTCAAAAACGGTCGGATCACGGCCCGGTAGGATACCGGGAAAAGGCCCATGAGAATGGCCCGGGCCGGATTGTTCATGGTGGTTCTCAGGATATTGGTGGAAATTCTGGCATACATGGCGGAAAAAATATCAAAGCGCAGCAGAAAGGCCAGAAACGCAAGCATATAGTTAATGGGATGAAACATGAGCACCACGGGCAGACCTAATCGGCCGTACAGTCGGCCTACGAAGAGCAGGATGATGAGACTTACAATATTCATGCAGCCGCGAAAATAGCCAAAGAAGTTCAGCATGCCGCTTTGGGTGGCAAAGGTCGAGTTGACCGAATAGGCGAACTGGTAATTCATGATGGGAATGGCGATATTGGGCAACAGGGTCAGAAGAATCAGAATTTTAACCAGAGTGGATTTCTTCATGAGGGGAAGAACGTTTTTGAAATCCTGCACCAGGTTGGTACGCTGTTTCCCCTTTTTTTTCTTTTTGTCAGATAGCAGCAGGGTGGGAAACTGCTTCCCCATCCGCCTCACCCCCAATGCCCCCAGGCAGGTGGTGACCAAATAGGCGAACATCAGGTTGTCCATGGTGATGGCTTTGGCCAGGGGCGGGGTGGCAAAACTGCCGATGATCCCCCCGACAACCCCTCCCGCGGTAATCAGCGGAAAAAGGCGCTTGGATTGTCTGGTGTTAAAAAGGTCATTGGCCAGGTTCCAGAAAATGAGTGCCAGAAGAACTTCGTATTGCGCTTTCAGGATATAGAGAACCGGGTAAATGAGGTCAAAACCCAAAGGGACCACAAAGCGAAGGGCCGCAACGGAGAACCCGCAGAACAGAAGCGTATTGCCCAACATGCGGCTGCCCGGAATCTTTTGCATGAGCCCGGTCAGAAATGCCATGATGAAGAAGGTGGAGATGGAATTAACCACATTCACGATGGGCAGGTACTCAACGCCGTATCGTTTCAGGAAGGCGGTTTCTGCGAAATTGTTAAACAGGATGCTGGACGTGCGGATCAGGAAAAGAAGCAGAACAACCCAAAAAAACAGCGAGATCTCATCTTCATAGACTTTAAGCCATTTCCCCAGGATTTTCAGCATTAACTTGCCTCAGTGTCAGGATGGTAAAGATGCCTATATTTACAGCGGGACCCCCTTCAGAGTCAAGGACATTCATAGCATCATTCAGGCATTGCCCGTTTCAAATATCCTTCAGCTTGCTTCTGACCCAATTGAAAGGCCTTTTTAAAATCTGAAAGTGCCTGATCTTTTTGTTCAAGGGCGAGATGGGCCAAACCCCGATTAAAAAAAACATCACCGTCCTTGGGATCAATTTCCAGGGCTTTGGTGTAATCCTGGATAGCAAGATTGAATTTTCCTAAAGCGTAGTAGGTATTGCCTCTATTGCAATAGGCATCTTGAAAGCTGGGTGTTAAGGTGATTACTTTCTGGAAATCCTGAACCGCCAGATCGTAATTATTCAGTTTAACCCGGATCATGCCCCGGTTGTAATAGGCATCTGCATTTTCCGAATTGATGCGTATGGCTTCGGTATAGTCCTTTAACGCCCGGTCTAATTCTCCCTTTGAAGCATACAGGCAAGCCCTGTTGTAAAAGGCAGTTCCGTTTTGGGGGTTGTTCTTAATAAAGAGATCAAGCGTCTTAAGATCCTTTTCAAAGTCCCGGTTGTCCGGTTGCGATTTTTCGAGTGGTATCTCTACTGGTGAGGTCGCATCTCCGATACTCTCTTTTTTATCGGTCCCGGTAACGGGTGCTGGTTTTTTAACTTTTTCAGTGCTTTTCAAGACCTTGGTGGGAGGAAGAACCTCAGTTTTGTTTCTTATGATTTTCGATTTCAAAACCCCTGTTTCCTTAAGCGACCCTTGGGAAAATGCCTGGAAGTGAAACTTGATCTCCTCCAGAATAAAAAATCCCGCGGAAGCAGCCAACAAAAGGCCCATGAGAAACGTAATGAGAACAGCTCTCCAGCTGGTTTGTACCGGTGGAAAATGATCAACAAGGTCTTTGTCACCAACCGCGAGACCGACCATTTGCCATCGGTACAGCATGCAAAGGGACCAGGGCGCGAACAAAGAAAGTGTGATGCTGTTCAGTATCCAGGTCAACAGGCAGATTTTGACATATTCGCCTAAACCTGCGCCAAAAGAAGTGAATTTTCCGCCGTATAAGGTATGTTCTTCCTTCCAGGCATGGAAACGGTACATTCCCACCAGGTAGTAAAACCCGAAAGTGACCATGGGCAGTAAAATCAGGTGAAAGGCATAGAGGACAAAAAGGGAACCACCCGTTCCCGTAAATCGGCTCGGGGTGCCATCCACCAGGGTATGACCAGCTTTCCACCTGAAAATATGGCAGAAAGCCCAAGGCCCATAGAACCCAAGTGTTATAAAAGTCAAAAGGCTGTTCAACAGGAGGCGCACAAAAAAGTCCCCCCCTGTTCCCGAAAAGGTAGTTTTTTTCCCTTGAATCATGGAGTGGGAGGCTTTCAGTTTGAATAACCGCACCAGGGCCCAGGGAAGATAAAGCCCCAGGGTCACAATGCTGAACAACCCCAGATGAAAAATCACGGCGCTGAAATACTGACCGCCGTTCCCCTCAAACTGACAGTTGCCTTTTGCCATTCGTCCACCTCTTAACAAAACCGTTCATAATCGTAATCGGCCAACCGACAACCATAAATGGCTATAGATATTCATCCCTTACAGGCGAAAAAACTTCCACGATCACCGAATCTTCAATGACGTTGGCTGAATGGGGCATATCTCCCGGTATGCTCCAGCTGTCCCCGGGTTCCGCATCAAAGGTCTTGCCTTCCATCAAAAAGTCTATTTTACCGGAAACCAGGTAACCGGTCTGTTCGTGGGGATGACTGTGTTGGGGAATGGCGCTCCCCGCATCCAGAACAAACTCGCACATGTGGGTTTTTTCACCATAAGTCAGGCTTTTCAGCTTTACACCTTTTGCGGGCGTATTGTAACCATCGGAATTCTTTTTGTAAAACATATCTTTTCCTTTCATCCATTCTTCAAAAAATTTGCTGTTTATGACCGTTTCCAGGATTTTCATATCCGGTGGAGGAAGCATCAGATCCGGCAGTTCATCAGGAGAAACCCATCGTATGGCCTGGCATTGTAACGGCTTGGGTTCGCCCTCCTTCCAGGTACAGTAAAAACCGTGAAGTACAACCCGTTTTCGAGGATATTCATAATCCACTGAGGCAATCTGCGGCCCAATGCGTACTGAAATCCCCAGTTCTTCGAAGAGTTCCCTTCGAAGACATCCTGAAAGGCTTTCTCCCTTTTCCTGCTTACCGCCGGGAAACTCCCAGACCCCTGCCAGGTGAGCGCCCTTCCGCCTTTTGGAAATGAGGAGCTTTCCGTTTTTCCGAATCACCCCCGCCGTCACCTGGTAGGTGGGCTTTTTCCTTCCTTTTTTCAATCCCCTCCGACCCCTTCAAGGCGCAATCTCAGATAGGCTTCCGACGCTTCAGGGTGCTCAGGTGAAAGATCAAGCACCCGCCGGTAGGCTTTTATGGATTTTGGAATCTGATTTTTCTTTTCACTGAGCCGCGCCAATTGCAGCCAAAGGGCCATGTCCCCGGGCTTTTCCATTAAAATCTTTTCCATCTCACTGATCGCCAGGGCCTCCTTTCCGGTTTTGAGGTAGGCGAAAATCAGGTATTCACGCAGGGTAATATTTTTGGGATCAACCTTCACTCCCTTTCTCATAATGTCAATGATAGCTTGATAGCTTTTTTGAGCTGCCAGAATTTCAAACAATTCATGAAGCATTGGAACCATTTGGCGCGATTCTTTCCTCAGGAGCTTTTCAATCTCCCGGGTCCCCGGCTCCACCTTTCCGGCTTTAAGATATGCCATTGCCAGGTATTCATTCATCAGGATCTGGTCGGGATTCTTCTTCGCCCCTCTCTCCAGCATGGGGATCAGTTGATCATATTCACCCCGATTTTTCAGATATTCGAAAACAAAATCGTAAGTGTCCGTTTCGTTTGGCTTAAGATCCAACAGAATCAGCGCTTGTCCGTAGGCGGCAGTGGCGCTATTTTCCTTTCTGTAGATATCAAAAAGGATTTCCTGGACTGTGATATCCTCCGGGTGATTCTTGACATAGCCCTCAAAATAGGGCAGCGCGGCTTTCAAGTCCCCACCTTCATATTCCAAGGCGCCCAGATTATAAGCCACAGCTTCATTATTGGGGTCGAGTTCAAGGATTTTCCTGTAGACTTGCCTGAGGGCCCCATTGTCCCCCTGTTGCTCCAGAATATTGGCCATGAGTGCCAGACCCTGTTTTGAATCAGGCATTTTCTCCAGGATCTGGGAAAGATATTTCCGGGCCTTTTCCACGTCTCCTTTCTCCGCAAGCCTTTCGGCCAGCTTTAACCGCCCCTCAAAATCATCGGAATTTAAAGTAACCGCATTGTCCAGATAAAAATCAGCCTCTTTCTGTCGTCCCAACTGTGCGTACAAGGCAGATAGATTGTAATGAAGGTTGGGATCTTTCTGATCAAGATTCGCAGCTGAAAGGTAGGCCATAACGGCTTTTTCCGGCTCCCCGGCTTTCGTATACAGATAGCCGAGATTCTTGTACAGCGGCAACCGCTCGTTGGGAGGCGCATGTTCAATCATTATTTCATACTGTCCGGCAGCTTCGCCCCATTCCCCCCTGCCCTCCAGTATTTCCGCAAGTCGCACCCGCGTTTCAAGATCGTCCGGACGTTTTTTGAGTATCTCCCCCAGTACCTGGACGACACCGTCTTGGTCCTTTAAAGCCCCGTAGCAGATCATAAGATCATTTAATGTTTCTAGATCATTTTTTTTCGCCGCCTTTTTACGGAGCATGGGAACTGCATTTTTCCATTTTTCCTGGGCCATGTACTCACGAAGAAGCCGATCATGGATTCGACTATCCCCGGGAAGAAGACGATTGCCCCTTTCAAGGATCGTAAGCCTCATTTGATCATCAATAATCCGGTTGGCTTTTTCCAGCCAATCCTCCGCATAGGGCTGAATGATCCAGGTGATGTGTCCGATGTCATGATTCAGGTATTTGACTTCTATTGGAAATTGGTAACGCTGAAATGAATCCTTTTGGGGCAACAATTCACTAAGGGTTATGACGTCGTATTGCAGGGCATTGACGTCAAGTCCTTTGCAAACCAGACGAATATCCATGTTGAAGGGGATGGTGGTGGAGATATCGGTGATTTTCAGCTGGTCTCTGGGGCGGAGGGAAAGGGTTTCCCCCGCCAAAAGCTTTCGGGGTTCTCCATTGACGGATATCAATAGGTAATTCAAACGAGAACGCTGGGATTTCTTCTGCTGCCACAGCCACCAGCCTGAAGCTGAAACGCTCAGAATTAAAAAAGTGAACAGCCAGAAAAGCAGTCTGCTGCGCGCCTTTTTTTTTCTGCGATTTGCCAGCAATGGACAACCTCAAAGCACCGATCTATTCGACCAATGACCCTTCTGAAGCGACCAGAGATCACAATTTTGACATAATCTGAGGCTGTTAATGGTTCATTGGCCGCTATCTGCCTATATTTTTTTTTGCACCTTTTTACCGAAACTTCCTTCCCAGATGAGAAGGATGGGACTGGCCACAAAAATAGAAGAGTAGGTCCCCACAATCACTCCCACCAGCAACGCAAAGGCAAAGTCATGGATGACACCCCCGCCCAGAACAAAGAGGGCAGTGATGACGATCAGCGTGGTGCCTGATGTCAGAATGGTTCGGCTGAGGGTTTCATTGATGCTCTGATTCATGGTTTCTTCAAAGGGCTTTCGCCTGAAGCGTCTCAGATTCTCCCGTATTCGATCGAACACAATAATCGTGTCATTGAGCGAGTACCCCACAATGGTCAAAAACGCAGCGATAATGGAAAGTGACAGTTCCCTTTCGGTCAGAGCAAAAAAGCCCAAGGTAATGATCACATCGTGAATAATGGCAATGATGGCACCTAAAGCGTATTTGAGATTCAGGAATAAACAGAGCGTGAGTGTTACAATGAGGGCAACCAAAATAAGCCAGGTGACGCTGATACCGAACTCGGAGGTAATATAAACCACAAAAGCCAGGCTTATGGCCATGATGATGCTCATGAGCCATTTCATCTCAAATCGCCCCGAAATATAGATGGCAATGAACAGAATTGAATAAAAAATGGCGAAGAGTGCCTTTTGTCGGAGGTCTTTTCCCACTTTGGGGCCCACCATTTCAACCCGCCTGATTTCAACGCTGTCTCCAAATGTAGTCCTCAGCGCTTGTGCAACCTGGTCACTCAGGCCGGAGAGTTCAGTTTCCGTCTTTCGAATTCGAATGAGGTACTCAAATTGTTCGGCTTCGCCGAATTCCTGAACAATGCTGTCATCAAGATTAACGGCGCGCAACGCTTTCTTAATTTCCATAGGGGAATATTTTTGCGTCATTTTGACTTGTACGAGCACACCTCCGGAAAAATCCACCCCATAGTTCGGCCCGCCCCGCCATAACAGCAAAACAATAGTGGCAAGGATCATTAAGCTGGAAAGAGCGAAGGCGATTTTTCGCTTTCCAGTGAAATTGACGTTAATTCCGGGTTTTATAAATTGCATTGAATAACTCCAAATGAAAGTGGTCATCAGGCCACGGGCCACACATTACGGATAGCCCATGGTCTGTAAGCCCATTATATACTCAATTTTTTCATGTTGCGCTTCACATACAGATAATCAAAGATAATCCGGGTCAAGAAGATGGCCGTAAAAAGACTGGCAACGATGCCGATACTGAGGGTCACGGCAAACCCGCGAACCGGCCCTGTTCCGAATTGAAAGAGGACCAGGGCAACGATCAAGGTCGTCAGCTGAGCATCCAGAATCGTCACCAGCGCTTTGGAATATCCGCTTTCGATGGCGGTCCTGGGGGTTTTTCCAATCCGAATTTCCTCACGGATACGTTCGAATATCAAAACATTGGCATCAACCGACATGCCGATGGTCAAAATAATACCCGCTATCCCGGGCAGCGTCAGGGTGGCACTGAAAAAAGCCAGCCCCGCCATGATAAAGATGATGTTCAACAAGAGTGCCAGATCCGCAATAACACCGGACAATCCGTAATAGATGACCATAAAGATAATAACAATAATACCGCCGATGAGCATGGACTTGAAGCCCTTTTCGATGGAATCCTTTCCAAGGGAGGGTCCCACGGTCCGTTCTTCAATGATTTTAACCGGCGCGGGCAGTGCGCCGGCCCGCAATACGATGGCCAGATCCCTGGCCTCATTGGTGGTGTATCGCCCTGTAATCTGGGCCTTTCCTCCTGAAATTTTATCCTGGATCACCGGCGCTGAATTAACTTTGCCGTCCAGCACGATGGCCAGGCGTTTCTTGATGTTTTGACCGGTCACCTGCTCGAAAAGCCTTGCGCCCCTGGCATCAAAGGAGATGGAAACATACGGTTCGTTATATCGGCTGTCGATTTGTACGCGGGCATCCGTCAGATATTCCCCGGTGAGCGCTGTCCGTTTTTTCAAAAGGTAGGGCGTCTTCTGTTCATGACCGGTTTTGGGATCAACGGAAACCTGGTACAAAATTTCATCCCCCGGGGGAATATTCCCTTTAAGGGCTTCTTGCAGGTTGTTTTCCTCATCCACCAGTTTAAATTCCAGGAGGGCGGTTTTGCCAATCAACGCAATGGCCCTTTGGGAGTCTTTTATGCCGGGCAGCTGAATCAAAAGCCTGTGGTTTTCCTGTGGACGAATATCCGGTTCACTGACACCGAACTGGTCGATCCTGTTTCGAATGGTCTCCAGCGCCTGCTCAACCGCCATTTTCATGATGTGGATTTTGGCGTTCGAGCTCAGAACCAGTTGAAACACCGGCTTTTCATTTTGCGCGGGCATGGATTCCACGCTGAAATCCGAATAACCGGCAGCCACCATGTCCCGGAAAACAGTCTCATCCTTTGAACGCATGAGGGTAATGGTGACCCCGTCAAGGCCTTTTCGTTTCAGCGAAATATACCGTATTTTATCCTTTCGCAGATCACCTTTCATCTCGTCCACCACCCGTTCCAGATGGCTCTCGATAGCCTTTTGGGCCTGTACTTCCAGCACGAGATGCATCCCTCCCTGCAAATCAAGACCCAGGTGGATCTTATCTTTCGGCAGAATATTAGACCACCATGCAGGAACTTCGCCGGGTATGGACGGCACGAGATAAACCAATGCCACCAGAATTGCCAACAGCGCGATTGCGCCACGCCAAGTTAAGCTTTTAGACACTTGTTACTCCCAGATTTGGTTCATAGGAACCGTTTTTTTTGTCCGTTTCTACTGTTGTGCCTTGGTTGCCACACCGGAAATGGAACCTCTTGCTATTTTGACCCGCACTTTCGGGGCGATCTCCACGGTGACCACATCATCGGTGAGCCCGGTGACCAGTCCGTGTAATCCTCCACTCGACACAACACGATCACCTTTCTTGATGGCGGCGAGCAGTTGTTTATGCTGTTTGGCTTTTTTCTGTTGCGGCCTGATGAGCAGAAAATAAAAGATTGCGAACATCAAAATAAGGGGCAAAAAAGCGCCGAAACCGCCGCCCGCGCCCTCACCGCCGCCCAGATTACCCATTGCATAAGCTAAAGAATTCATCCTTGAACCTCCTCTCAATCTATGCTGTTTTGTTTCAACGAATAAAATTCTGAACAAAAATGGTCAAAATCATCGTCTTTAATAGCAGATCGCATGCTCGATATCAAGCTGCAATAGTACGAAATGTTATGTATCGAATTCAATCGGTATGCCAGGATTTCTCTTGCCATAAAAAGATGTCTTAAATAGGCCCTGGAATAATTGGCGCAGGTGTAACAAGTACAACCTTCATCGATGGGCCTGCCGTCTTCCGCGAACCGTGCATTCTTGATGTTCAGTTTGCCGGTGGTTGTAAAGAGCGCACCGTTTCTGGCATTACGGGTCGGCATGACGCAATCGAACATGTCAACACCCCGCCGAACCGCTTCAACAAGATCTTCAGGCTTGCCCACACCCATCAAATAAACGGGGGCCGCTATGGGAAGAAAGCCAATGACTTCATCAATGACCCGCTGCCTTGTATCAGCATCCTCTCCCACGGAGAGTCCTCCCAGGGCATAGCCATCAAAATGCATGGCAACCAGTTCATTGGCGCTCTTCTCCCTCAAATCCTTGTACATGCCCCCCTGCACGATGCCGAACAGCGCCTGATCCGCCCTCTTTCTGTGATCCATGCAACGCCGAGCCCAAAGGCTGGTCAACTGAACGGACTTCAAGACATAATCATATTCAGCAGGGTAAGGCGTACATTCATCAAACGCCATAACAATGTCCGCCCCCAGGGCTTCCTGAATGTCTATGGCTTCCTCCGGGCCGATGAGGTGTTTTGATCCGTCTATGTGAGATCGGAACACCACCCCCCTTTCAGAAATTTCCCGCAGTCGTGCAAGACTGTAAACCTGAAAGCCACCGCTGTCCGTCAGGATTGCGCTTTTCCAGTTCATAAACCGGTGCAACCCCCCCTGACGACGGATCAGATGAGCCCCTGGCCTCAGATAGAGGTGGTAGGTATTGGCCAGGATGATGGACGCATCTGCATCCGTCAAGTCTTCGGGGGAAAGCGCCTTAACAGAGGCTTGGGTTCCAACCGGCATGAAAACCGGCGTTTCAAAGCTTCCGTGAGGGGTCTTGATGATTCCCGCCCTGGCCCGACAACCTCCGGCATTATGGGTAATCTTAAATTCCAAAATTAAATCAAATCCAAATTGTCAGCTAAACAATTATCATGGCATCGCCATAACTGTAAAACCGGTATTCATGTTCAACGGCCCAGGCATAGGCCTTTCTTGTCAAATCAAATCCCGCGAACGCCGAAACCAGGAAAAGCAGGGAACTTCTGGGCAAATGAAAATTCGTTATGAGTCCATCCACAACATGAAAATCAAACCCGGGTGTAATCAGCAGTCCGGTTTTTCCTTTGCCCGCACACACTCCTTTCTCCAATGCCCATGCACTTTCCAGAGTGCGAACCACGGTCGTTCCAACAGCAAAAACCCTTCCGCCACGCTTCCGGGTTTCATTAATCAGTCTCGCGGTGTTAGGCAAAATAACGTAGTGTTCTTCCTCCAAGTGGTGTTGCCTGATGTCCTCTGTTTCCACGGGCCTGAATGTACCGTAACCCACATGAAGCGTCAAAGGCGCCACCTGAATGCCTTTTTCCCCGAGCGCGGAAATGAGGCCTTCAGTAAAATGCAGTCCGGCTGTGGGAGCTGCAACCGCGCCTGCCTGTTCCGCATAAACCGTCTGGTATCTCTCCCTGTCAAGCAAGCTCGGCGAAACATCTTTCGATCGCTTAATATAAGGAGGCAGGGGAATATGTCCCTTTTCCGCAAGGAGACCTTGTATCCCTTTTTCACCCCCCGTAAAAGATATCCTTGTCAAACCTCGATCGAGAACATCCTTTATTTCTCCTACGACCGTTCCATCAAAAAAAATCCGGTTTCCCGGTTTGGGCTTTCTGGAAGACTTCAGCAGGCACATCCTGGTTTCGCCGCTACACGCCTCGCCATTGAAATGCCCAAGGACAAGAACTTCCACTTTGCCCCCGCTCTCCTTGTGACCAAAAATCCTTGCGGGGACCACCCGGGTATTGTTCACCACCAGAAGGTCCTGGGGCTCAAGAAGGGACGGCAATTCAAAAAAACGGCGATCCGAAAGAGAACCTGCTGAACGATCTACCCCGAGCAGTCTGGAATGATCCCGTTTTTCAGCCGGAAACTGTGCGATGAGGTTTTCAGGCAGATGGTAATTATAATGTTCTGTTTTCAGCATCGAAAATAACTTAAATCAGGCAGGGTATACAAATTCAATTTTTAAGTCAAACTGTTTTATCCTTGATATGAAGGGGCGCGGAACATTCAAACGGGAAAGGTGTTCAGGAGCCACCTCAAGTTGAATCCGTCCATTCCGCTTTAAGGGCGGGAAAAATAAGTGATGAGAAGCCCGATTCCCATGGCCAAAAAGCCCATTAGCCGAAGATGCGCGTTGGGCATTTCAAGAAGGCTTGCTACCCAATGCTTCATTTTTTCAGGGAACGCAAAATACGGCAGGCCTTCAACAATCAATACCAGACCCAGCAAACAAAAAAGTGTTTTCATTGAATATGCTTGATATAAAAAAAAGGATCAGTTAATTATACTGCAACAATAGACCACTTCACATTGGGAATTCAAGCAGGATAATAAAAAATATTTTGATGAACATCAGTAAGGAATCATTAACATGAAAACCAAAATCGATGGGATATTGAAAAATACCCTTTCCCGTTGTTTTGAACAGGGAGAACTCAAAAAAACGACTTTTCCGGATTATGTCATCGAAGTGCCCAAAAATTCCGAACATGGTCATTTCGCCACCAATTTGCCCATGACCCTGGCATCGAGTCAAAAAAGAAACCCCCGGGAAATTGCATCGATTATTTTAGATAATCTGAAGGATGAGGATCATTTTTTCGAGAAAATGGAAATTGCGGGACCCGGGTTTATTAATTTTACAATCCGGGCAGAAGAATGGTGCCTTATCCTGAGCCGGATCCTTCAGTTTCATGAAGATTATGGCCGCAGCGAAATGGGGCATGGTGAAAAAGTTCTGTTTGAATTCGTCAGCGCCAATCCAACGGGGCCTCTTCATCTCGGCCATGGCCGGGGCGCCGCTCTGGGAGATACCCTTTGCAGGATCCTTTCCTTTTGCGGGCATCAGGTGGTTCGGGAATTTTATGTTAATGACGCTGGGTTACAGATCAAGATCCTGGGTGAATCCATTTGGGCCCGCCTGAAACAAAAAGGGGATCCGGGTTTTGATTTTCCTGAAAACGGTTATCATGGCGAGTACATACTGGATCTGGCGGATACCATCTCTCGGGAAACGGATTTAAATCCTGAAGACCCCCATAAAGCCATAGACCACTGTGCCGAAATCGGAAAAGCGATCATGCTGAAGGAGATTCAGCAGGCATTGGACCGTTTCAGGGTGAATTTTGATATCTGGTCCCTGGAGAGTGATCTCCACGCTTCGGGATTGCTTGAAAAGACCTTGGAGGCCATACGGAACAGGGGATATTTGTATGATCAGGAGGGTGCTCTTTGGATCAAAACATCTGAATTCGGAGACGACAAAGATCGCGTTATTCGAAAAGGAGATGGCCAATTCACTTATTTTGCCTCAGATATCGCTTATCACCTGGAGAAACACCGTAGAGGTTTTACCAAAGCCATCAATATTTGGGGTGCCGACCATCATGGATATGTTCCCCGGGTAAAGGCGGCCCTCATAAGTCACGACATCCCTGAAACATGGCTCTCCGTCCTGCTGATACAATTGGTGAAGTTGTGGCAGGATGGAAAGGAAGTCCGCATGAGTAAGCGGGCAGGAAGCTTTGTGACACTCCAGGAGCTGCTGGATGAGGTGGGGGTTGATGCAGCCCGTTTTGTATTCCTCACCAAAAGCCACGATTCACCGCTGGATGTGGACATGGATCTTGTAAAAAAGCAGGATAGCGATAATCCTGTCTATTATGTTCAGTACGCCCATGCCCGCATATGCAGCATTATTCGAAAGGCTGAATTGGAAGGCATTGCCGTACCGGACAACCATGATGGGATTTCAAAACATCTTGTGCAGGAAGAAGAAATGGCCCTCATCAGGACCATGTGGGAATTCCCATCTCTTCTGGAGGATATCTGCAGGACGTTGGAAGCGCATCGGTTAACCTACTACTTGACGCATTTGGCAGCATCCTTTCATCGGTATTTCAACATGGGGTCAAAAAACGGTGACCTCAGGGTTATCACCGAGGATAGAACCCTGACCCAGGCCAGGTTGATCCTGGTTTCGGGCGTTAAGATCATCATCGCAAACGGGTTGAAGCTGCTGGGTGTCAGTGCGCCTGAAAAAATGTAAATAAAACGGCATGAAGGAAAAAATAGAAAAGGCTGAAAAAGAGAAAAAAGGCCTATCTCTGGAACTTTCCCGCACGGCGCTCTTTTTTTGGAGCCTGGGGTTTTTGGTCTTTCTGGGCTGGATTTTCACACTCGGCATTCTGGCGGGCAGGGGACTTTTGCCGAGCGGTGCAGAAACCCTGGCTGAACTCAAAAATCAGATTGTAAAGCTCCAGGAAATGGTGGGTCAGAAAGATACTTCCGAACTGGATGAGATCAAGGCCGTTCAAAAAGATGCGAGTTTTGCCTTTTACGATGAACTTTCTTCAAAAAAATCGCCGGAGGTGTTTCCTCGAAAGGAGCCACCGCAAAAAAACTCCCAGCAAAAAAATGCCGCTATAGACAATGCGAAAGAGACCCGTCCGCCATCACCGGCTTCAGGGCTTTATGTGGTCCAGGTGGCTTCTCTGGATCGAGAAAAACAGGCTTTTAATATGGTCAACCGATTGGTGAAGAAAGGATACCCCGCTTATCATTACAAAATTTTCATCAAAGGTCGGAGTTATTTCCGAGTACGATGCGGCACATTTAAAAGCAGATCGGAAGCTGTGGACATACAGCGAAAACTAGCTGAAAATGAACATTTGAAAGGTTTTGTTCAAAAGGTCGATCGTCAATAATGGCTTTTTCATCAATGGGCAAATACTGACAAGAAGGAATAGATTGTGGTATATGACAAACATGAATATCCGCTTGTGAGAAAAGCGGTTATTGAGGATGTTGAATCAATTCATGAAATCTTGAATACCTTTGCTGCAGAAGGACGATTGTTGCCCAGGCCTCTCAGCGAACTTTATGAGCATCTGCGCGCCTATTTTGTTCTGGATACAGCACCGGGTGAACGCATTCAAGGGGTCTGTGGTTTAGGAATATGCTGGAAAGACCTGGCGGAAATCGAATCGCTGGCCGTTGTTGAAAGATTCCAGGGACAGGGGCTGGGTCGGAAGCTTGTGGATGCATGCCTGGCCGAGGCTGTTTCACTTGGGATCGACAAAGTGTTTACCTTGACCTATGTCCCCGCATTTTTTATTAAAAGAGGATTTCATGAGGTTGACAAATCTTGTCTTCCCCATAAAATATGGGCGGACTGCCTGAAATGTCCCAAATTTCCTGATTGCGATGAAACCGCCCTGATGCTTCAATTGTAATCGCACCTTGAAATTGGCACAAATTGCTCCGGCCCCCTTATATTCGAGCAAGGGCCGCCGGCCATTGTTAGACTGACGTGTGGAGGAAAAAATGTTTGGTATCGGCATGCCTGAATTAATTATCATTCTGGTGATCGCCCTGGTCGTTATCGGACCCAAGAAGCTTCCCGATTTGGCCAAAGCCTTGGGGAAAGGGCTGTCTGAATTCAAGAAAGCAACCACTGAAATCAAAGAAGGTTTGAATCTGGATGAAGACTTTAAGGGGGCCCGAGAGGATCTGGTGGATGCCGTCAGCGGTCTGGATGAACCGCCGGACTTAAAGAAAACGGAGGATTCGAAGAAGACCGCTGATTTGGAGAATACGGAAACTGCTGACGAAAAGCCTCCGAAATTTGAAGACTATGACGAAATGCTGGATGCTTATCACCAGGAAAAGGCCAATTCTTTAACGGAAGCTGAAAAAGTTCCGTCCTTAAAAGATTCTGAAGAAAAAGACCTGCCGGAAGTTCCTGCGGAGAAAGATCGAAATGGATAAGGAAGAAAAACAACCGTTTATCGGTCATCTGGAGGAACTGCGGAAACGACTCATTGCCTCCGCCATTGCGGTGGGCGTCGGTTTTGCAGCGTCATACGCCTTTGCGGAAAGACTTTTCGGCCTGTTGGTGGCACCCTTGAAGGCGGTTATGCCCGAAGGGGATCATCTCATTTTCACCAACCTTCCTGAGATGTTTTTCACCTATTTAAAAGTTTCTTTGCTGGCGGGTGTAATGCTGGTCGCCCCATACATTTTCTACCAGCTATGGATGTTTATTGCACCGGGGCTTTATAAGAAAGAAAAAAAATATGTAATTCCCTTCGTGATCGCTTCAACCATTTTGTTTGTGGGAGGATCTCTTTTTGGTTATTACGTTGTCTTTCCGTTTGGTTTCAAATTTTTCGTCGGATTTTCAAACGAATATGTTAAAGCGCTGCCTTCGGTAAAGCAGTATTTTTCCTTTGCTATCAAACTTTTGTTTGCTTTTGGGATCGTTTTTGAGCTTCCCGTGGTTATTTTTTTCCTGGCAAAAATGGGTGTGGTGACACCCAAGTTGCTCAGAAAAAACCGTAAGTACGCAATTCTGATGACGTTCGTTCTGGCTGCGATCCTAACCCCACCGGACGTGATAACCCAATGCATGATGGCGGGTCCCCTGATCATTCTTTATGAAATCGGCATCCTGGTGGCACAAATCGCTTGGAAATCAAGAGAGAAAAAGAAAAAAGAAGCGGATGACGACGAAGAAACCGATGACGTTGAGGACGCTAATAAATAGGGATGGCTCTGTTTCCGGAAATGGTCAGTAACAACGGCGTTTTCAAGGCTTCTCCTTCAGCATCGAAGCTGAAGGACCCCGTCACCCCTTGAAAAACCGGCATATCCAGCAGGGCTTGGCGTAAATTGTCCCGTGTTTGCGGTCTGTTTTCAGAAAATATTGTTTTCAGTAGACAAATTGTATCATAGCCGTTAGCCGCCAGGATTTCCGGCGTAGCGCCAAAATTATTTTTATAATCTGTTACGAAATCCAAGACCCTTGGATTTTCGGACTCCGTCAAAAAGCCTGAAGAGAAGACTGCACCCTGAATGTAATTTTTTGCCATTTCCAGCAATTTGGGAGAATGCCAGAGCCTGGTGCCCAACAACCGAACACCCAGAACATCATGAAACGCCAGTTGTGGTGCAATCATGGCCACCCGTTGGAATGTGTCGGGAATAAAAACCGCGTCGAAGTCAATCAGGGGGTCATCTTCTTTCAATTTTATATCGCTTTCTGGGTTACCCGTGACGTTTTTCCGGGTATGCGTGCCCCTCCAGTTACCTGTCCTCGGGTAATAAAGCCCCACCATCTTCTTGATTTCATCTGCAAAGTCCGTAACATCAGGCGGATAGGCTTCAACCGCGGTGACACTGCCCCCCATTTCGTCCAGTCTGTCCCAGAATACGTTCATGCAAAAGCGTCCATAGGCGTTGTCCGGGTATAAAATACCGAACCGCTCCAACCCTAATTGACCCATGGCCACCTCAAGAAGCGAATCAATTTCCTGTTCAGGGGTTAGAAAATTTCGAAATACCATATCCCCCGCCTTCACAATATCCCTTCGTTGGGTCAAGGCGATTATTGGTACGCCCAGTTCCTGGGCCTTTTCGGAAATGACCGCGGCTGTCTTACTGGAAAGAGGGCCGATGACCCCCACGACTTTCCGAATGTTAACCAATGCTTCAAATTCAACGAGCGCTTTTTCCGGATTTCCCGCCGTGTCTTTGACGATGAGCTCCATTTTCGTCCCATCCTTGGGAGCGCCCAACATTCCCAATAATATGCCATTGAGGACTTCCTGACCATAGGCGGCAAAAGGGCCACTTAAAGGGAGCAAACAGCCGATACAGTTTTCACAGATGGCCATTTCTTTTTCAATCTTTGCCAGGATGTCTTCTCCCCGGGTAATCCAATGGGGATTCCGGGTGGATGCCATAAGCGTTCGAGCTGCTTTTTCTGCCTGGCCCAATTCATTTTGAGACAGAAAAACCAGGCTCATTTGATGATATATTTCAGGCGGGTAACGCGTCTCTTGTTCACTTTCAAGAAGATACGTAAGGAGCATGGGACTGCTCGTGACAATCAGGTTTTTCAGATTTTCATCCAGTAGGGCTTCCTTTTCCGGGTCATCCTTCCATACTTTTTTGGCCTCAACCCACCAGAAGAAAGCCTCTTTCGTTTCCCCCATTGCACAAAAATCTTTCCCCAGCAAAATAAAAACATCTTTTTTCAGGAAATGCTGTTCATACCGGCCAAGCCACCGCAGGGCTTCGTTGCTGGAAGCTTCATATTTCCCCAGTTGGTTGAGGATAACCGAAATCTGGTATCGGATTTCGGGCATCCAGGTATAATCGGGATATGCCTTTGATAGCGTTTCGAGAGAGGCGAGGGCCTTTTCCGGGTTTTTGAGCTTTAAATGGATCTCTGCCATACGTTGGAGGGCCAGAGGGGTTCGTTCGTCCTTTTGCGCCCGTTTCAGAAAGATCCGGTAGTTGTCCAGCGCTTTTTGAAAATCACCGCTTTGTTGGTATTTTTCAGCAATGGCAAAGGTATCCGATCGAATTTCCGTCACTTTGGGGGGGACGGTCCTTCCGGGTTGGCAGGCAAATAAAAAAAGGGCCATCCCTGCCAACAAAACAGAAACGGCCCTCTTAAAAAAGATGGTGCCAATGATCACTTCTTAACTTCCTCAAAATCGGCGTCCACCACATCATCATCATCCTTGGGTGCGTCTCCTCCACCAGCCTCCGGGCCCGGTTGGCCCTGCGCCTGTTGTTCCTGGTTCGCGTTGGCATAGATGGTTTCAGCCAGCTTATGGGAGGCTTTGGTCAATTCTTCCGTGAGTCTTTTGATCTCTTCCGTGTCTTCCCCTTCCAGGGATTTTTTCAAATTTTCGATGGTCTGGTCGATGCTTGATTTGGTAGCATCGTCCAGTTTGTCGCCCAATTCCTTGACCGATTTTTCGGTGGAATAGATCAGGGAATCGGCCATATTTCGAGCATCGATGAGTTCACGCTTTTTCTTATCTTCCTCAGCATGCAATTCCGCATCTTTCACTAGGTTTTGGATCTCCTCTTCGCTCAAACCGCTTGATGCGGTAATCCGGATGGATTGTTCTTTGCCCGTCCCGAGATCCTTTGCGGAAACACTGACGATGCCATTGGCGTCGATATCAAAGGTCACCTCGATCTGGGGAACGCCTCTGGGGGCGGGGGGGATTCCCACGAGTTGAAAACGTCCCAGGGTTTTGTTGTAAGCGGCCATTTCCCGCTCCCCTTGAAGAACATGGATTTCAACAGCAGGTTGACTGTCGGCCGCCGTAGAAAAAGTCTGGCTCTTCTTGGTGGGAATCGTCGTATTTTTTTCAATCAGTTTGGTGAAAACACCACCCAGGGTTTCGATGCCCAAAGACAGGGGCGTCACATCGAGAAGCAGAACATCCTTTACCTCGCCCTTTAGCACTCCCCCTTGAATGCCCGCGCCTACCGCGACCACTTCATCGGGATTGACTCCTTTGTTGGGCTCTTTTCCGAAAATTTCAGCAACCTTTGCCTGGACCTTGGGCATTCGGGTCATACCACCCACCAGGATAACATCGTCGATATCGCCGGTGGAAAGACCCGCATCTTTCATGGCCATCCGACAGGGTCCCACCACCTTTTCAATGAGATCATCCACCAATCCTTCCAGTTTGGCTCGGGTCAGTTTGATATTCAGATGTTTGGGACCGCTGGCATCCGCGGTAATAAAGGGAAGATTGACATCGGTTTCCATGGAGCCGGAGAGTTCTGTCTTGGCTTTTTCAGCGCCTTCCTTTAACCGCTGAAGAGCCATTTTATCGTTCCGCAGATCAATGCCTTGGTCTTTTTTAAACTCATTGGCCAGATACTCAATAATTCTCAGGTCAAAATCTTCACCACCCAGATGCGTGTCGCCATTGGTGGATTTGACCTCGAAAACCCCTTCCCCGATTTCCAGGACAGAGATGTCAAAGGTGCCGCCGCCCAAATCAAAAACCGCAATTTTTCGATCGCCTTTTTTGTCCATGCCAAAGGCCAGAGAGGCCGCGGTGGGTTCATTAATAATCCGCTCAACATTCAGACCCGCAATCCGTCCAGCGTCTTTTGTCGCCTGTCGCTGGCTGTCATTAAAATAGGCGGGAACCGTAATGACCGCGTCGGTCACTGTTTCTCCCAGATAATCTTCCGCAGTTTCTTTCATCTTTTTGAGGATGATGGCGGATATTTCGGCCGGACTGTAATCTTTTCCCCTGATGTTCACGTGAGCGTCACCGTTAGAGGCCTTGCTGATGTTGTAAGGGAGGACTTTAATGTCATTGCTGACCTCCCGGGAGTCGAATTTTCTACCGATTAACCGTTTAACCGCAAAAACCGTATTTTCCGGGTTGGTTACGGCCTGCCGTTTGGCGGTCTGCCCAACCAGTCTTTCTCCCCCCTCCGTAAAGCCTACAACGGAAGGCGTTGTCCGGCTTCCTTCGGCGTTAGCGATCACAACAGGATCTCCGCCTTCCATCACGGCTACGCATGAGTTGGTTGTCCCGAGATCTATTCCTATCGTTTTTCCCATTTACTTGCCTCCTAAGTATTTCTATTTCTTATTAACAATGACCATAGCCGGCCTGATAAGTCTCTGGTTTAATAAATATCCTTTTTGAAGTTCCTTAAGCACCGTTCCAGGCTCAGCGCGGTCATCTTCCTGTTCAGAAACGGCTTCGTGAAAATTGGGGTCAAAGGTCGCACCAACAGCCTCGACCCTTTCCACACCGGCTTTTTCAAGCACATTCATTAGACCCTTCAGCGTCAAATCAACCCCTTCACGCAAAGCTTCTAGGGAATTTTCGCCCTCAGAGTGGTCCAGAGCCATTTCCAGGTTATCCGCAACGGGAAGCAGCTGCTTGGTCAGGATTTCATTTCCGAATTTAACCAGATCCTGTTTGTCTTTCTGGAACCGTTTTTTCATGTTTTCCATCTCCGCCTGTGAACGGAGATAGCTGTCCATATTGGTATCCGCTAATGCCTTCACTTCCGATATTTTTTCAATCAACTGGTCTTTGGTCATCTCCGATACTGGGAGTTCCTTTTCATTTTGAGGTTCAACTTCAGAACCTAAATCCCCTTCCTCTTCACCGTTGACGTCTTCCATCAGATCTTCAGTTGATTTTTCTTCATCCATGACGTTAATCCTGGCCACATTTCACCCCTGAAAGAACCATAAAATGAAACTGTTTCTCATTTTGAACAATGGCGATACATTAAGCATCGGAAAAAGCTTTGTCAAGTTGCACTCCTTGAACTTTTCCCCATGTAAAAAGGATCTGCTTTTAATGAAAAAAGCGAGAGAAAAGCGGGCCTTCGATCATTCAGCGATTGGCATGGATCATCAGATAAATGCCTAAGAAAAGAAATATGCTGTTGGCCAGCCAGGCTGAGAAAACCGGTGGCAGAATGCCGGCAAACCCTAAGGTTCGGGAAAGCCCCATGATGAGCAGGTAAACAAAGCAGAGGGATATACCGATGGAAACAGCCACCGGTGTTCCCATCCCCTTTTTCCAGAGTGCGACGGGGATGCCGATCAGCGCCATGATGAGGACAATAAAAGGGAAGGCAATTTTGATGTTCAGCTCCACAAAATACCGGGTGGCATCGTACCCTTCCAGCTTGAGTCTTTGCGCAAATCGCTTGAGTTGAACATACCCCATTTCTTCAGGTTCTACCTTCTCCCTCAGAAAGTTCTCGGGATTTTCATCGAGCTTTACGTTCAGATGCTCAAACTTGTGAAGATCGTACCCCCCGTCCTTATCCTGGTTTTGGACAATACCGTTTTCAATTTGCCAGACATTGTCATCCCAGACCCCTGAACGCCCATCGATCCTCTTGGTGATTTTGAACCGGTCATCAAAAAAATAGAAAGTGGGGTCCACCATCCTCATTTTCCGATTGTCAAACTGCCTGATAAAGTAGATGCAATTCTTGCCTTTGTACCAGATATGGTTTTGCCCGTGAAATCGACCGGGATCCTCCTTTTTGACATCAATCCGCCATATTTCATTGCACCTGGCGCTGGCATAGGGCACAATGGTTTCGGAAAACAGAAACAGGGCAATTGAGAGAAACGCTGTAAGAAAGATGAGCGGTTGCGCGATCTGCCAGGTGTTGACACCGCTGGCCTTCAACGCAACCATCTCGTTGTTTCTTTTCATGAGGCTGAACAGGATAATCACCGTGGTCAGGGTGGCAGGGGGCAGCATTTGGCTTGCAATGGCCGGGATTTTGTAAGCAAAATAGGCAATCATGATGTTCTTTGGCGCATCGGCTTTAATGAAATCATCAATCCCACCGGCAAAATCAATCATCAGATACAGGGCGATGAAAACCAGCTGACAAACAATGAGCAGCTTGAAAAATTCCTTGAGGAGATATCGGGTTAAAACATTCATTGTATCAAATGACTTTAATTTGGGTTTCGCTACTCCCGGCTCCGAGGCATCAGCAGCAGGGGCGGCGGTGTAATGGCCGAATCAGGCCAGGGCTTAAGACCGGTCAAGCGAAAAAACGGTTCGTTGCCCACCATGACATTGGTGCTGTTTGCGGCAACGGGTTTAAGGGTCTTCCAGTTTCGAACCTTCGGCCAGGCCCCGGGGCGGATGTTCACCAGCAGGGGGACATCAATGGCGAGACGCTTAAGACTTTCTTCACCCGTTAAGAAATAATCACTATGATTGCCCTGGGAGCTCCCGTATGCCAGCTCACCTATTTCATCCACCAGGATGGTCCTTCTGCCACTGTAAAAACTCAAGGCTTGATCATAATTGCGCCATTCCGCAATCCTGATTTCCTCGGGTAAGGGGTTGGGCATGGCCTTGATGAACCCGCCGACTTTGCGGTGCTTGGCCACTGATGGTACAACCATAAGCATGGCGGGAAAAAGGAGCACCATGGCAAAACCGGTGGCAAAAGGGATCATACGACGTTTAAGAAGGGATACCAGCAGAAAGACACTGCCCAAAATAAGACCCGCCTGTCCCACCCGGATGGCCGGTATCAGTTCAGCCATGGACAGTGCGTCCTGCCGCATGGCCACCGGCATCAAAACCCCTGCGCATACCAGAAGCAGGATGGCCAGAATAGCGGCACCCCAGAGGACCGGCCGTTTCATAAGCGCCTGGCCCCTCACATAATGTGCCATGAGGAGCGCCATGGCCGGAAACGCGGGTAGAATATAGGGAATAAGCTTGCAGCGGCTCAGACTGAACAGCCCAATCACCGCAACAACCCAGATGACCAGGAAGAGAACTTCACCCTTCCCCCCGTCTCCCCGGGGTGACTTGACAGCCTTAAACGCCTTCCGGAAGGAATTTGCCACAGCGGGGAAAAAAAACGCCACCCACAACAGCATGCCGAAGGGGAAGATGACCATAAAAAACCAGAAGGGCTTGGCGTGTTCATGGCTCACCAGGCGGGCAAAATGCTGCACCACAATATAAAAGTGAAAAAACCCCGGATTTTTGGCGCTCACCGCCCAATGCCAGGGAACCACTATGACGGCGAAGATCAACAGGCCCGGTACCCATTCAAAGGATAACAGGGCGCGCCAGTCTCTGCGACAGATAATAAAACCACCGACAATCAATCCCGTCAGGGCAATGGCCGCAATGCCTTTGGTCATGACCGCCAGGCCGAGACAGGCCCAGGATATACAATACCAAACTCTCCTTGACGGTTTTGTTCGTGCGTTATACCCCATCCACCAGGTTCCCCAGGTGGCGGTCAGAAACAGGCTGAAAACCCCATCGATAATCGGCAGCCGCGCCAGAACCGTGGGGATCACACTGGTGAGATAAATCCAGGCTGCCATGACGCTGGTTCGTCCATCAAAAATTCTTTTGCCCAGCCCCATAATCAGCAGGAGGGTCTCTTATACACATCTGACGCTGCCGACGAAGATAGGGTTCGGCAGGGAA
>FLOH01000209.1_pt1 | contig 156989 bp, 122 predicted proteins | sample 756751 | NCBI WGS metagenome assembly FLOH01 (sample SAMEA4026879, study PRJEB14308) | marine metagenome | biome: coastal water; material: water | depth 74 m | reverse complement strand
TCTGGAAATGCGCATCCCACCATCACATCATCCAGATGCTGGGGCTCAAGGTTTTTAGTCCTTTCAACAGCAGACCTCATGATAAAGGAAATAAGTTCTTCAGGCCTTGTCTGGTTGAAAAGGCCTTTTTTCTGTTTGCAGCCAGGGGTTCTGACCGATTGTACAATATATGCGTCTCTCATGTCTTAATTCCTCCTTTAGTTTCTGAGTGGTTTGCCTGTTTTTAGCATGTGATCGATTCTGGCAACGGTTTTTTCTTCTTTGCAAAAGTCAACAAAAGCCTCTCTTTCAAGTTTCAAGATAGTGTCTTCATCAACTGTACTGCCCACTCTTACATCCCCACCACTCATAACATAAGCGATTCGTTTGGCCAGGAATGCATCGTATTCACTCATAAATTTACCATTGAGCATGTTGAAGATTTCCGCATTCACCATACCCTGGCCTGCATCTCCCATGACAATAAGGGGCTGTTTGGATGGCGGCACATATCCGTCGTCAACCATTTTAAGTATCTCTTTTTTTGATTCACCTATGAGATTGTCACGGTTGAATACAATTCTGTCTGCCTGGCCGAGAAAACCATTTCCCCGTGCCTGGGCTGCAGACATGGACACTGCTGCCATTCCGACTTTCATAAAGGCCGGCACAAATAATTTTGCCAGATCAATGTCCTTTGCCGTCTTGGCTGGAAGGGCGTTGATATATTTCTTCCAAAGGTTCATGCACCCCCCGCCGGCGGGAAGAAGACCGACTCCGATTTCTACAAGCCCCATATAAAGTTCTGAATGGGCCACCATTTTATCTGCACTCAAACAAACTTCACATCCACCACCCAGTACAAGTCCGTATGGTGCTGCAACCACGGGGAAGGGTGAATATTTTATTCTCTGGAAGTTTTTATGACCTTCTTTCAGGAAGGCCTCGATTTCAGCATATTTTTTATCATGGCAAAACTTTGAAATGGCACTAATATCCGCCCCTGCTGAAAATGCCCCCGGCATACCCCCGGCTTCATTTCCAATAACAAGTCCAGCCCCGTTATTATCGACATAATCAAGGGCCTGGACCATGACCTCAAAAATTTCTTGATTGAGAGCATTCATTTTTGTGTGAAATTCAATACAGAACACATCATCACCAATGTCCACAAGACTTGCGGATTTATTTCCCAGCACGGTTTTATCATTGCCTTTTGCTGCTGCAATGGAGACCATGTTTTTGCTGACAGGTACTTTTTTATAGGTAGAAGAAGCAAAATCATAGAAATATTTGATGCCGTTTTCAAGTTTGTAAAAGCTTGCGTTTCCTTTTACCAGCATTTCTTTCACATTGGCTGGAACATTAAACCCATCTTTTTCTATCCTCTCCACAGCCTCGCCAACACCATAGGCATCCCAGGCTTCAAAAGGACCCATTTCAAAATTGTATCCCCATTTCATGGAGTTATCGATTTCCACGATGGTATCGGCAATTTCAGGAATCCGGTTGGCTGCATACAAGAAATTGTTGGCAGCCATTTTCCAGGCAAATTTGCCTCCTTTATCATCCCCATTTAGAACGCAGCCTATTTTTTCTTTTAAAGTTGATTTTTTCTTGGCTTCATCAAGACAGGGGAATGAAGGTCTTATCAGGTCTTCATATTCCATTGTAGAGTGATTTAAGACCTTTCTTATTTTCTTCCATTCCGGGGTCAGTTCGGTTTTATAAAATCCGCCCTGGGTTTTATTGCCCAGAAGATTTTTTTGGGCCATTTGATTGATAAATTCAGGTAGGAGATGCGTATCTCTTTGTTCATCATTCGGGCAGAGATCATAGGAGTTTTTGAGGACGTGAATCATGGTGTCTAGACCGACAAGGTCGGTTGTTTTAAAAATGGCTGTTCTGGGACGACCGAGAGCCGGGCCAAAGATAGCATCCACTTCAGGGATTGTCATCTCATCTTCAAGCATGGCATTTATAACTGCTCCGATGCCCTGTACTCCGATCCTGTTGCCGACAAAGTTAGGGGTATCTTTTGCCCAGACAATACCTTTGCCCAGATTTTTTTCTCCAAACACGGCAATAAATTCAAGAATTTCAGGTAGGGTATCAGCCCCGGGGATCAGTTCTAAAAGGTGCATATAGCGAACAGGATTGAAAAAATGTGTTCCCATGAAATGTTCTTTAAATTCTTTTGAAAACCCCTCACAAATATCTTGCAGAGGAATACCGGACGTATTTGTGGTAACAATGGAACCAGGTTTTCTTATTTTCTCAACTTTTGTAAAAAGATCTCTTTTGATGCCAAGATTTTCAACAACAACTTCAATGATCCAGTCGCATTCAGCAAGTGTTTCAATGTTGTCTTCAAGATTTCCAATGGTGATGAGCCCGGCATCTTTTTTATTGAAAAATAAAGATGGATTTGAACTCAGTGCTGCATCAAGACCTGCTTTGACAATCCGGTTACGGGCAGTGGGATCATTTTTTTCTTAGTCTTTTAAATCAAATGGAACGATATCCAAAAGCTGTACCTTTACACCGGCTCCGGCAAGAAGGGCAGCAATACCGCCTCCCATGATTCCAGACCCGATCACAGCCGCCTTTCTGACTTTTCTTATCATAATTTCCTCCTAGGTAGTTCAAGGGTTATTTAATATTTATGAATGAGTATTCATTTTTGATTATCAAATAATTGCCAGTAATGTCAAGAAAAATTATTGAGAAAGAAAGAACGGTTCATCAGAAAATTATTCATTCAATTTCAAACTGTTATATATATTGATTATTTAAATTTGACCGCATGGATATCTTATGTAAAAAAAAGAAAAGCGTGTGAATGAGCATTCATGAATATGTTTTTCGTTACCTTGTAAAAAATAGGGGTTTCTGATATTGTGACGCTTTGTTTTTTAAGGATATTTGTTAATCGGAGATGTTTGATGGCGCTAAATGATCCAAAGGTTAAATTTTCTGAAACCCTGAATATAGACTCATTGGCCGGTTTTATTTCAAGCCTTCAAAAGGAATCCGGTGATATTCCCTGGCACATAGACGGGAAGACAGATCCATGGGATCTTGTTGAGACAATCATGGGCCTGAATATTGGAAAGCGTTTTGATGAATCTTACAATGCCTTTGAGTGGCTGAAAAGAATGCAGAATCCTGATGGATCATGGTATTCTTCTTATAACGATGGAATCCCCGGAGATAGAACCTGTGAAACCCATATGGCCGCATATATTTCCGTGGGACTTTTCCATACCTGGTTAATGAATAAAGACACCTTTTTCCTTGAATATTATTGGCCGACAATGAAAAAAGGGATTAATTATGCCATCAGCCTTCAGACAAAAGGTGGAGAAATATACTGGGCTAAAAGTCCAGAGGGCAAAATTGATCCCATGTCTCTTCTGGCCGGTTCCAGTTCAATTTTCCTTAGTTTAAAATGTGGTCTGGCCGTTGCTGGTATTCTTGGAAAACGAAAAATTGAATGGGAAATTTCTTTTGACAAACTGGGTAAATCCATTCGGGAAAATATCCATTTTTATAATGTCAGCAAATCCAGATTTTCAATGTATTGGTTTTACCCCATTTTATGCGGGGCGCTGACAGGAGAAAAGGCAAATAATAGAATTGAAAAATACTGGGATAAATATGTTATAGATGGCCAGGGGGTAAAATGTGTGTCAGATCAACCATGGGTTACCATTGCTGAAACATCAGAACTTGTCCTTGCCCTGTATGGTGTGGGAAAAATTGAAATAGCAAAGCTTGTATTCTCCTGGATCCAGGACAGAGTTTATAAGGATAACACTTACTGGTGCGGGTATACCTATCCTGACATGGTGATCTGGCCGGAAGAAAAAATATCATGGACCAATGCAGTGGTTCTTCTGGCAGCTGACGCAATTTATTCTTTTACACCGGCATCAGGTCTTTTTTCCCACAGGTCATGGGATGGATTTCTTTATACGGATCTTGTCAATTGATAAAAGATTATCGACCCTATTATATCAAAAAAGCATGGTACAGACTCCAGCATCTGTATATCCGTCACAAGCTTTCCCCCCAGTTGACATCCCTTGGAAAACACCCTTTCATCGTAAAGCCCTGGCATATTGAAATATTTGGCGGGCCCGTCAGTATTGGGAACAATGTCACCCTTTTGGGATGCTCTGATAAAAAGACCCGGTTGACGGTGTGGTCGGATAGAAAAGATATACGGGGAATTACAATTGGAGATCATGTCCTGATCTCCCCCGGGGTAAGAATAAGTGCTGCCAACTATATATCTATCGCTGACTCCTGTATGCTGGCAAGCCACGTCTATATTACTGATTCAGACTGGCACGGGATATATGACAGATCAATGCCGCCCAAAGAGAAAAGCTTTGTTGTGCTAGAAGAAAATGTATGGGTTGGGGATAGTTCAATTATCTGCAAAGGGGTGACTATTGGTAAAAACAGCATTATAGGTGCAGGGTCTGTGGTTACCTCAGATGTTCCGGCCAATGTGATTGCAGCTGGAAATCCTGCTAAGATTATTAAAAAACTGATACTTGATAAACCCATCATTACACGTAAGGACAGGTTTTCAGATACTGGTACAATGACCCAGGCTCTGGTGTCTGCTGAAAAAGAGTTTCTTGAAGGCAACACCCTTTTGGGTTGGATCAGGTCATGGTTTTTTCCAAAAAAATAAAATTAATTCAATAAAATTAATTCAAAAAGATCAAACAATTTTTTTTAAGATGCTGTAAAGTTGTTGAAGACTGGCATTTAGTCGTTCAATATCAAAGGATTGGGAATCTTGAGAGAGTTTTAAGCCAAATTCTGTGAGCTCAGGTATTTGGGAGGCTTGCCCGATTTTTATTATATTTTGTGTAATAATGTGAATATCCCTTATTTTTAAGCCCTCTTGAGATTCAGGTATGAGTTGAAAAATTTCAGAATTTATTTTTTTCTTTAAGTCATTGTTATCCACGCAGTATTTTTTTAATATTTCAACTGATAAAATCCTGTCATGGCTGTTTTTCTTCAAAACCAAGTTAGATCTGTTTTGAATGTCGACAATGGTTTTCGCGCCTATTTTACTATCATATGGAGGGAATAGAATCCCGGGTAAAACAAGGTTAAAAACAGTACCTTTACCAACAACACTCTCAACCTGGATAAGACCTCCCATTGATTCAACCAGGTGTTTGCATATGGAGAGTCCAAGGCCGGTTCCGCCATATTTTCTGCTGATTTTTGAGGAAGCTTGCTGAAAAGAGTCAAAAATAATATTCAGTTTGTCTTCAGCAATTCCAATACCAGTGTCTTCGATGGAAATGGCAAGATCAATTTTACTTGTGACCTCCAGGTTACGTGTGACCTTCAGGTTATGTATGACCCCTAGGTTACTCGTATCTTTATTTGTTTTTTCCTGATGAATCCTGAGTTTAACATGACCATTGTTTGTGAATTTAACGGCATTATCAATAAGATTGACAAGGATCTGCCGGAGCCTTGTATCATCCAAAAAAAGTTTATCCGGAAGTTTATTGTCCCGGTCTATAACAAATTCAATGGATTTTCCTTCAATCCTGGTTTTAAATAGTTGGAAAATGTCATCTAACAACACATGGATATTTACAAACCGTTTGTTGATTTCCAGCTTGCCCGCCTCCATCTTTGACAAGTCCAGAATATCGTTAATAAGTGCTAACAGATTTTCTCCTGCGGTTTTGATGGCGCTTAAATAATTGTTTTCCTGGGGTTTATTGATCATGTTGGACAAAATCTCGCTAAAACCAATGATAGAATTTAAAGGTGTCCTGATTTCATGGCTGATATTAGCAAGAAATTCATTTTTTGCCTTATACGCCTTTTTTAGCTCTATTTCTTTTATTTTCCGTTCCTCAAGCTCATTGTTCAAGGTTTGATTCAGCAGGAAAAGCTCCCTGGTTCTTTCTTCAACCTGATGTTCCAATCCCAAATAGGATTTTTTTAAGGCGTCCTGGGCAAGTTTTTGTTCGCTGATATTTCTTGAGTTTATAACAAAACCTTTGATAGCTGGATGATCCAGGAGATTTTCACTGGTGGATACAAGCGTGCACCAGTACCCATCATAATGTTTAAACCGGTATTCAGTATTCTTTGTAACAATCTCATCTCGGATTCTTTTTTTAAATATTGAAAACATGAGTTCTTTTTCATCGGGATGAACATAATCAAAAATATTTTTACCGATCATGTCTTTTGGATTATATCCAAGAATCCTTTTCATGGATGGGCTTGAGTAAATAAATCCTCCTTTTGAATCTATAATAGTCACAATATCACTAGCATTTTCAATCAGAGATCTGAAATATTCTTCACTGTATTTTAATGCTGTCAGGGTTTTTTTTAACTTGGCAGCCATTCTATTAAATTCTTTGGCAAGATTGGCAAACTCATCCCGGGTTTTGATTGAAATTATGGTGTCAAGATCACCTTTGCCGATGCGTTCAGCCCCTTGAACCAATGACTGCAATGGTTTCATGAGTTGACGGCTTAAGGCCATTAAAGCCAGTGATAGAATAATGGCGGCAATGACGCCAAGGGATAAAAGATATGGCTTCATCTGGTCTGCCAGGCCAAAGACATCTTTTTCAGGGTCAATGGCAAGCACAAACCAGTTCCATTCCGGGAAAAAATCGTAGATGGCAAGCGCTTTTTCATTTTGAAAGGTTAAAAATAAGCGCCCTCTTTCATACTTTAAAAGGCTATGCCAGTTTTTGACACCCACGCTCATGCCAATTAAATATTTGTCCGGGTGAAATATTATGGTGCCACGGGTATCTACCACAAGAAAATATCCTTTTTTCCCAATTTTAATGGTAGATATTTCCTTTATAGCATCCATTTTGGCTTTTACAACGCTTGCTGAAATATTTTCCAAACTGTATCTGTGAAGGATGCTTTCATGTTTTTTTACAATCCCTATGGCTTCCGATGCCCTTGTTGATAACCATTCCTCAGCAAGATATGTCAGGGCATTGCGTGAAAAATAGTAAGATACGCCAACCGTAGCGATAAAGAAAAAAAGAACTAAAGGCAGAGTTGTGACAAGTATTTTTGTATAAGTTTTCATGGATTATCCATAGTCGTTCAAAAAAGCTGTTCAAAAAAATAACATCCAAAGAACTATTTAATTTTATTTATATTTGTTTTTTCAGTAAACTGGGGATAAAGAGACATGGTTGAAACAAGGCTATGCCCGTAATCCACATAATTTTTTCTGAGATAAACCTGTTTTGTATACAAAATTGGATATGCAGCCATGTCACTTAATATCCTGATCTGGGCCTGAATCCAGAGGTTGACTTGTGCATCCGGATCAATTTCCAAACGGGCTGCTTCAATAATTTTGTCAATCTTGTCATAAAAGGCAAAATTAGTGTCCGGTTTTTTGCCAGTGACAATAATGGAATCAGAGTGAAAAAACCGAGTCAGATAGGCATCTGCATTGGGCCGCCATGCAGGGTAGATCACAAGTGGCTTAGGGCTTTGCCGGATTTGTTTGTGCATATTTGAGTGTGTTTCCATTTTTACATTTAAAATGATGTTAACTTTTGCAAGCTGTTTTTTGAGTGCGTTATAATAGGTCTGATATATCCATTTTTCCGAGGAGACAACATCCAGGGTAAAACCATTTGGAAAGCCTGCTTCCTTTAGCAGTTGCCTTGATTTATCAAGGTCTTGGAAATATTCCAGGTTTAAGGCCAGGACATCTTCCCTGGATAACCCTCCGGGCAAAAATTGATCCGGCACGGGGGAATAAACGCTTCCCGAGATTTTGGAGCTGATTGTGCTGAGGAAAGACTGCCTGCTTAAGCTAAATGCAATGGCCTGCCTGACCCTGATGTCATCCAAAGGTTTCATTTTAGTGTTTAAATACAGGGTCGCGACCTCGCCTACACCATGGGTATCAATAATAAGGTTTTTTTCATCTTTGATAGAGTCAGGCCATCCTTTTTTACCAGAGCCTGTGATAACATCCAGCCCACCATTTTTTAACACTTCTAAACGATCATTAACATCAGGGATGAAATGTATCTGAATACCATCTAACAGGGGACGTCCCCTGAAATACCGATGATGGGCTTTTAAGGACAGATGCCCTTTTTTATCATAGTTTTGAAAGGCAAAAGGGCCGGTTCCGACGGGATGTTTGGTAAAGGCATCATATCCCATGGTTTCCATAGCTTTTTGGCTTACTATGAATCCGCCGCCGTAATTTGTGATCTTTGGGAAGAAAAGAATCGAAGAAACAGCTTTGTCCAGAATGATCTGGACTTCGTAAGGGCCTGTTTTTTTTATGTTCATATCCACATATTCACCGGAATAGGCACTGAATTCTTTATTTTTTGACTTATTCAGGGAAAAAACCACATCATCGGCAGTTAATTCATAGGCCGGAGTTTTTGGACCCGCATGAAACATCACACCGCGACGAAGATGAATAGTCCATATCTGTTTGCCCCTGAACAATTTGAATTCAGGTATTTTTTGGGCAAGGTCTGGTTCAATCTTTGGGGAATTTCCCGGCTTGTATCGTAACAGCCCATTGAAAACCATGTCTGCAAATGCCCTGTCCTGGGAACCTGCAGCTAAATGCGGGTCCAGCTTTCCCATGGCACTGACGTGAATGCCAAACTTCAGAATTCGGCCATTTGGAGCTTCTGTTGAGCCAGCATGGGTTTTAAAAAAAGTCAAAGATATTAAAACAGATAAGAACAGGATAATAATGACATGGTTTTTCATAATCGGCGCATCCTTTGTTAAAGCATATCCGAATTTGATTCATTTTAATCCAACATTAATGAATGCATATCATGGAAGTATAAATTTTTAAAGATTCAAAAAATAAGAATAAAGTAGATTCAAATATAAAGCGCAACAGACATGGATACAATTGAGAGAATTGTTGACAGCATTATAATTGCGGATGCCAGTTGAGTATCACTGTTCAGCTGGGCAGACAGAACATAAATGGCAGTTGATGTCGGTAATGTGAAAAAAATCATTCCGGCTTTAAAAGGAATGCCGGTAACTGAGAAGGCTTTTAATAAGAAAAATCCTATTGCTGGTAGAATCAGTCCTTTTAGCAGGGATGCGATAAAAGAAACTTTTGAATTGAGTTTAAGACCTGTAATGGTCAATGAACCACCGATGGAAATAAGGGCCAAAGGCATTGTGACAGCGGTCATAAGGGCAAAGGTGTTGTCAATAAAAACAGGGAAAGAAAACTGGAATTTGGAAAAAAAAAGTCCGGCCATACACCCAAGAATTAAAGGATTGGAAATCAACGCTTTTAAAAGATACCTTGTATTTTGCCCAATGCTTCCCTTTTTACCGGAATGCCAGATCAATGTTGAAACGGCAAGAACATTTATAATGGGAATGGCAAATCCGATCAAAATACCAAAGGATCGGATGCCTGATTCTCCAAGGGTATTCATGACAATGGCCATGCCGATATAGGTGTTAAATCTATAACAGGCCTGGGAAAAGGTTCCAGCCTGAAAACTTGAAATATTGAAAAGCCGGATCGCTGCAAGACTTAAGAGATAAACAATAAGCACGGCCAGAATGGAGGCTGCACATAAATGAACACTGGCTCCATTGTCTGAGGTTGAACTTCCGATTTTCCAGAACAGCATGACAGGGAAAAAAATAAAATAAACCAGTTTATCCGAGGTCTTTAAAAATGTTTCATTGGTAATGTTATAGTGCTTGAGAAAACTCCCAAGCAAAAGCAGAGCAAATATGGGGAATATTGAATTCAGAACAATCATCGCAGTAAAATAAGGAACTTTAACAATTTTTGCAAATGAATAATTTATGATTATATTTGAGAGATAATGAAAATAGCAGCATAAAATTTCCTGCTGTCAATGATATTTTTTAGGAGACTTGTATGAGTGAACAAACCTTGAATCTGCCCATTACAGGAATGACCTGTGCCAATTGTGCTGCAAATATCACCAGAACCGTCAGCAAATTGGATGGCGTGACCAATGCCAATGCCAATTTTGCCGCTGAAAATGCAATGGTATCTTTTGATACGGATAAAATCGGTCCAAATGACATTATCCATAAAATCCATGATATAGGGTTTAAGGTCCCCATGAGCAGAAAAGAAATGCCGGTCACCGGCATGAGCTGTGCTAATTGTGCTGCAAACATTGAAAGAACATTAAATAAAAAAGTAGAAGGTGTAGTATCGGCATCCGTGAATTTTGCATCGGAAAGATTGCTTGTTGATTATATCCCATCCATTGTCTCTTTTGATATGATTGTGGCAGCCGTTAAAAAAATCGGTTTTGATTTGATTGTTGCAGATGATGGTCAGGATGAAGAAGATGTGGAAGAGATTGCAAGAAATGCTGAAATCAAAGATCAAATGCAAAAATTTGTTGTGGGTGTTGTTTTTGCCCTGCCATTGTTCCTCATCAGCATGTCAAGAGACTTTGGACTGATTGGGGCCTGGAGCCATGCTTCCTGGGTAAACTGGTTTTTTCTCTTTCTTGCCACACCTGTCCAGTTTTATACGGGCATAGACTATTATGTGGGTGCTTATAAGAATTTAAAAAATAAAAGTGCAAACATGGATGTATTGATTGCCCTGGGTTCTTCAGTGGCATATTTTTATTCGCTTTGCATTCTTATTCTTCCAGGACTTGGCGGGCATGTTTATTTTGAGACATCGGCCGTCATCATAACATTGATTAAATTAGGTAAACTTCTTGAGGCCAGGACCAAGGGCAAAACAGGCGGGGCCATAAAAAAATTGATCGGCCTCCAGCCAAAAACAGCCACAATTATCGAAGATGGTGCAGAAAAAGAAATTTCCATAGCCATGGTACAACTAAATGATATTATTGTTATCAGACCCGGAGAGAGGATTCCCGTTGATGGCGTGATTATTGAAGGTGAATCAGCCGTCGATGAATCCATGCTCAGTGGAGAACCCATTCCCGTTGATAAAGTAAAAGATGATATGGTCACAGGCGGCACGGTTAATGGTCAGGGACTTTTAAAATTTGTGGCCACCCGTGTGGGCAAAGACACAGCTCTTTCCCAGATCATTAGACTTGTTCAGGAAGCACAGGGCAGTAAAGCACCGATTCAGGCCCTTGCAGATAAAGTGGCAGCCATATTTGTTCCTGCCGTCATCGGTATTGCCTTGATCACTTTTGGCATCTGGTGGGGGATAACAGGAGAGTTTGTTCCGTCAATGATTAGAATGGTGGCTGTTCTTGTCATAGCTTGCCCTTGTGCACTGGGACTTGCAACTCCCACAGCCATTATGGCAGGCACAGGAAAGGGGGCTGAAAACGGGATTTTGTTTAAAAGAAGCGAAGCCCTTGAAAATGCAGCTAAGCTTGAAATTATTGTAATGGATAAAACCGGTACGATTACCATGGGTAAGCCAACCGTGGTAGATTGGATTCCTGCCAAGACTTCCGGCTTATCTGCAGATGAACTGCTTACCCTTTCGGCTTCACTGGAACAAGGATCTGAGCACCCTATAGGCAAAGCCATTGTTGCATTTGCCCGGGATAAAGGCCTGGAATTGAGTGATCCAAAAAATTTCAAAGCAGTGAGCGGTTTCGGAGTTGAAGCGCAACTTGACGGCAAGGTTTTCAGGTTTGGCAAACCCCTGTGGTTTGAACAGGATTCAGGTTATCCCGATGCCATCCGGGAAATGATCCTAGAATTGCAGAATAAGGGAAGAACCGTCATGGTACTGGCAAAAGACAAGGATGTGCTGGGAGTTATATCTGTTTCCGATGTATTGAAGCCTGAATCAAAAAAGGCCATTCAAGAGCTCCATTCAGAAAACCTTAAGGTGGTCATGCTCACCGGAGATAACTTACAGACAGCAAAAGCCATTGGCAATGAAGTTAATGTGGATGATGTCCAGGCAGAAGTCAGGCCTGAAGAAAAATCCGGACGAGTGAAGGCCTTTCAGCAAAATAATGTGCTGGTGGGAATGGTGGGGGATGGAATCAATGATGCTCCGGCCTTGGCCCAGGCAGATATTGGTTTTGCCATTGGCACGGGTACGGATGTTGCCATTGAAACAGGGGATGTAATCCTTTCCAGCGGGAAGCTGACCGGTATTCCAAAGGCCATCAAAATCAGTCGGAAAACCATTGCCACCATCAAACAGAACTTATTTCTGGCATTTGTTTATAATATTATTCTGATTCCCGTTGCAGCAGGAATTTTGGCACCTTTTGATATGTTCCCCGAATTTTTAAGACAGCTTCATCCGATTCTTGCAGCTCTTGCCATGGCAGCCAGCAGCATTTCAGTGGTGACAAATAGTTTGCGGCTGTATAATGCTGATATCAGCTAAACCCTAACGTTGCATAAAAATTTTAGAAAAAATCAGCTTTTTGTTTCAGACGATCTGTTTGAGTTGATGACCTGAATATCCATGATATGGCCCATATTGATAATGAGATTTTGACGGGATACCTGCTCTGAAATATTTGACAGCACCATGTCGCATTTTTTTAAGGTAAGTCTTTTTCTGAACCTTGAAAAGGTTGAGCTGTCCGGTGCAGTTTCTCCCATGGGAAGACCGATAAATTTTTTAAATGAGAACCGATCATTAATCAGGCTTTCCAGCTCAACATCAGATTTGATTTGAAACCAGTTTCTAAGCAGCAGGCATTTGAACAGCATTAAAGGGGAATAGGCCTGGGGTCCTTTTTTCTTTTTCCCCGTGGGATAGCTTTTAAGCAGGGTGGATTCAATGGGGTCCCAGTTTATGCTTTGATCCAGATTGTTTAAGTGTTCAAGCGTATTGTTTTTTACTTTTGTCTGGGACAATTCCAGGTCTGAGAATGAAAGCGTTTGACTATCAGGTTTAAAGCTCATGGTTCACCTCGCTTGGATTGACGATGCCTATTCATGACATGAATTTAAAAAATGTTCAATCATTTCAGAAAATTATTTTTATCCCGGGCAGTGTCCCGTAAAATATAAAATTATTGTCTGATATGACCCATAAAATTTAGTAAAAACGCATCTGGAGATGGTCAAAGATCCCTGGTCTTTGACGGTAGGCAAAACACCCCTTGAAAGGGAGGCCTTTTCTTAACAATGATCTGATTTTATTAACCGACATTCCCTTAAAAGTTCAAAAAGCATTCCGGTCGTTGATGAAAATCCGGATAAGGCCATCCTGATGTTGACCTATGCTAAATTGCTTGAAGCCTGTGGATGGGAAGGTATCTTGAGCCACCATGGCTTGAGGTCACAGATTGTGACCTCAAGTTGACTAAACACCATACTGCTTGAATCACATCAGCTTTTCTGATATTCTTGGAATCAACATAAAAATACAAAAGTCAAAGATTTATGCTAAAATTTTTAAATAAACTTCCTTATTCAACGTTGATCCTTGCAGCGGTTTTTATGTTATTGACACCCATAAGTCCGATGCCACACGTCGTTGAAAAAATTATCATGATTAAAAATATGACCCTTTATAAACCCTTAGATATTTTTGATCTCTTTTTTCACTTGTCTCCATTAATTTTGCTGATCATAAAGGCTATCAAAGACAATCGGTGATTTTTGATATCGTTAAGAATTCAATGATATCAGGAATCACCACAATTATTTGTCTGGACAAAAACTATGACAATAATAGCAACAATATCAAAAAGTCTTCAAAAAACAGGCTACTCATGGGAGAATATTTAGTGCCTGACTGAAAATCTAAGACCATTGAGAACACAAACCCCACCACGGTTGAGGATTAACCCATTTTTCTCAAAATTTGTTGAACCCAAGATGGTAATCGTTAAAAGAGGGTTGATATAAAATAATATTTTTAATGCAATAGGTTGTGTGAAATGGTGTTAACCTTACACAAAGTCAAGGTTTCAAAATAGATGGAGAATTTATGGTCAAGAACTTTTTCAATAAAATAATGGTTGCCCTTTTTCACATTCCCTGGGTAAAAAACCGCTGGGCACAAAATTTCAATGCAATAGAATCTGATACTATTCCATGGACTCCTCTTGTAAAACCTCTTTCACACTGCAAAATTGCATTATTGACAACGGGAGGCGTTCATTTACTAAACGATACTCCTTTTGATATGAAAGATAAATATGGAGATCCGACTTATCGAAAGATTCCCTCAAATGTTGCCCTAAAAGATATTACCATTACCCATGATTATTATAATCACAATGATGCGGATCAAGACATCAATTTAATTTTTCCGATCGAAACTTTAAGAGATGCTCAACAAAAAGGATTAGTGGGAGAATCAGCGGAATTTTTTTATAGTTTTATGGGGCATATTGATAAACATCACATCAAGACATTGATGGAGCAGACAGCAAAAGAGGTTGCTTATCTATTGAAAAAAGAAAAGGTGGATATAGCTTTTCTTGTTCCCGCTTGAGGGATGTGTAATCAGACCGTGGGTCTGGTACAAAGAGAGATTGAATTCCTTGGGATTTCAACTGTGGGGATTTCTTTAGTGCGGGAGATCAGCGAAAAAGTAAAGCCTCCTCGAACCTATTTTTTGAAATATCCTTATGGGAACGCATTGGGAGAACCTTTTAATAAAAAACAACAGGCAGCTATTTTTGAAGACTGTTTAAACCTGATTGAATCAACACAAGAACCAGGGATTATTGTTGATAGTCCATATCGTTGGCGTAGACACAAGTTTAATTGACGAATTCAATAAAGTTCAAAAAAATATAGACAACAATTGGGCGAACAACTTTTATATACTCCCTTCTTACAAAATTATTGATTTAACAAGGTAACAATATACTAAACTCCGGGTCACGCTACAAAGTGGTATACAATTGGTATACAGGGATTTGACACCATCAGATACTTTCAGTATATTATTTTTAGTTTTGTGAATATTAGATATACTGTTACCTGAAACATGGAACTGCGATTTTGCGAACCACAGAGAAAACATTTTGTGTTCTTTCAACAAGGAACCTGTTCTGGGAAAAATTACTGTTACGGCACTGTTGATTTGTTCATACGCAACGTGCGATGCATCGAGGTGAGAATGTTATATTCCGATGAAATGAAAGATTTTTTTTTAGATTTGTCTAAAACCAGCCGGTTTGACTTTCAGCTATGGACTTCTGAAAATGGGCCGATATTTTCTTCGATTCCCGAACAGGCCAATGAGGACGGTGGCAAGGAATTAAGCGCCTTATATAATAAAATCATTCGTAACGGCGGATTCCAGCAGGCCCGGTTTAAGAAAAATGGCGCTGCATTCGGTATTCAACTGAGAAATGGAACTGATGTGATGGGTTCTCTTGTGACTGTTCTGCCTGAATTTTACAGCGGCCCATCCCAGGACAAAAAAGATTCCACAAAGCTTGCGAACGTCAAAGATGTCCAATCGTTTCTCACCCATATTGCCCGGATCATTGAATCTCAAATTTCCAGCCAGACGGAAACCGAAAAAATGGCCGACGAACTGGGCCGGAGTTTCGAGGACCTTTATCTATATTCCAAGATCGGGGTCCAGACCATGCCGCTAAATTTTTCAGAAAAAAAACTTTATGCATTGATTGAGGATCTCCTGGAAACGATGCGGGCAGATCTGGCTTTTGCCAGATTTGTTGAAAATCCAGATTACAACGTCGTGACCTCATCGGCGCAGATGTCAGATAAAATTATTGACCAGGTCGCTTTTGTAGAAGCCCTGATAAACCAAATGCCTTCTGATGAGAGTACCTTAAAAGAAGAGTGTTATATTGTCAACGATTCCAAAAATGATCCGGGTTACAGCAAGTTACACCCAAAACGCTTTCGCTTCCTTGCAGTAACCATTGAAACCAATGACCATCACTATGGCTGGATGGGAGTGTTTTCATTTAATATGAACGAAATTTTCCGGCAAAGCGAATTAAAACTCTTAAAGGCACTGTCATCTGCCTCAGCAGTGGCGTTTGAGAACTCCCGATTGTATGTTGAATCCCTGCATATGGCAAATAAGGAACGCTACGTTCGTAATGTTTTTCAAAAATACGTTCCCGAAGCAGTGGCCAAAAAAATATTAGACCGCGGCGATCGCGATCTCATTGGCCTTGGTGAAAAGCGACTGGTTACCCTTCTGGATGTAGACATGCGCGGATATTCACGCATGTCCAAAAAACTGCAGAGCGAGGATGTGGTATCCGTGCTCAATTATTTTTTTATGACCATGGGCTCGGCGATTTTAAATCACAACGGCATTCTGGATAAATTCCTGGGGGACGGGATTCTGGCTGTTTTTGGCGCACCAATTGAAAGCGAAAATTCTGCGCTTGACGCTACCCTGGCCGCTTTGGAAATGAGGGAAGAAGTTGAAAAGGTGAATATTTTTGCCAGGGAGAATTATGGTGTATCCATATCCATGGGTGTCAGCATCAATACGGGTGAGGCCATAGTTGGAAATATCGGTTTTGAAAAAAAAATGGAATATACAGTTATCGGCGGCGTTGTCAACGACACCTTCCGCATTCAGGATTTTACCCGGGAAAAACCCAACTCAATTTTGGTCAGCAAATCAACCCAAAAAAAAATAAAATCTGTTATTTCTACACAATCGCTGGGCGTGAAGACGCTGGGCGCTAATGAAAACCAGATGGAAGTCTTTGAGGTGATGGGTCTAAAAAAGCCGTCTGCCGGTAAAGCTTAAAATGGGATTTTATTTTCTCCAGATTATGGTTCGGAAAATTTTTTAAAGTATCACGCCTGAAAACAGGCGGTTCCTGGGAGAATATTTAGAAAAGGTATAGGCCTTTCAACACAGACAGGGCAATCGCCCACATGGTTAATCCAACAAGGGTATCCAGAACTCTCCATGATGATTTTTTTGTAAACAATGGCGCAAGCATCTTTCCACCAAGACTCAAAGAGAAAAACCAGACAAATGATGCCATTACAGCACCGGCACCAAAAAAGATGTGGCCGGGATGTTTAAACTGGCTGGAAATGCTGCCCAGTAAAATAACAGTGTCAAGATATACATGGGGATTGAGCAATGTTACGCCAAGGGTTGTGAGAACCGCTATTTTTAAAGAGGACTCCGTCTTCTGGTTCGCAGAAAGGCTGTCGCCCTTGAAAGCCGACACAAAAGATCTGATTCCATAAATAAAAAGAAAACAAGCTCCGCCAATACCGGCAATTAATGAAAGGCTTTTACTTGAAGCAACAAGTGTACCCATACCCGTTACCCCCAGTATGATGAGAAGAGCGTCACAAACGGCGCAGATCAAGGGAATGATAATATAATGATTTGTTTTAACCCCCTGGCTTAAAACAAATGCATTCTGGGCGCCAATGGCAATAATCAGACCGCTTCCGACTCCAAATCCCTTTAAGAATGTTAACAGCATACAAGTCCTTGTTTTTTTTAATTCAACTTTCGGAGTTGGCAAATTCGAGTGGGGTCAGGCTTGCATAGTTGCGTTTATTACTCAATAAACGCAACTATGCAAGCCTGACCCCGCCTATGAATAAACCAAAAAAATAAAATATACGAATCATCATACAAAGTGCAATCAATTATTTTTATTTAATGATAAATCGGTTTTATGGTTCGAAATAAAACCCATCAACGATTATCAAAGGTGAAATCTTTAAATGTCCGGATACAGTCTATTTTGTTTTCTTGTGGATAATTTAATTGTGCTTATGTTTATTGAAAATAACTAAATAAAAGGAGAGCACTATGTCTTCAACCGTAATGACCAATAAACAGGAACTTGAAATATTTTCAGACTATGTTTGACCCTGGTGCTATTTCATTACCGGGAGTATTGAAAAACTTGAAAACAAATATGATATCAAAATCAAATGGCGGGCTTTTCCCCTTCATCCGGATACACCTGGACAGGGACGTACCCTGGAAGACCTGTTCAAAAACAAAGGGATACCCGTTGATGTGGACAAAATGATGGCCCATTTAAAAGCCACTGCAGCAAAGCTTGGGCTTGCGCTGGGTGATAGAAAAATGACCTATAACAGTAGGCTTGCTCAAGAGGTGGGCCTGTGGGCAGAAACAAAAGGCCAGGGCCATAAATTTCACATGGAAGCATTCAAGGCTTATTTTGTAGAAGGAAAGAATATTGCTCAAAAAGATGTTTTGTTAAATCTTATTGAAAATTCAGGGCTTGATCCCGAGGAAGGTAAGACAATAATTGAAAACCGGGAATTTTCAGATGCCGTGGATTCGGACTGGGAACGATCAAGGGCAAAAGGTGTCACGGCAGTACCCAGCTTTTTTTTCGGACTTGACCGTCTTGTGGGGGCTCAGCCCTATGAAGCCCTTGAAAAATTACTGGTAAATCATGGTGTAAAGCCTATTTGACAGTAAAATTATACTTGAAGGTTTTTGGTCAGGCACTAAATAGTGTTAATTATTTTCTTTTATAATTAGTTCTGCTAATAACAAACCATGGGAATAAGATTAAAAGATATCATTGATCTGGATTATTTTATCAGTACGGATGATGCCGTTGATTCTCCTGAAGAGATCCAATTGCAAACAATCAGGGATCGTAAAATTTATAATCAATGCAAGGGCACTGCTCAAACCGAAACAACACTCCTATTAAAATGGCTGACTTTTAGAAAAGATCAATTTTTTAAGGGAAAAGATAAAAAAAGAATACCCCTGCTGCCCGGCACCATTTTTTCGATCTTGTATTCCTGGATGTTTTACGCCATGGTTTTGTCAGGGGGCATTACGGGAATATCCCTGGCATATTCATTTCTTGCCTATCACGGGAACCGCCCGATTAATGTAACGATTTTTCTTGTTTTGTTTGTAATGCTGCAGGTCTTGTTGATATTATTTACCCTGATACTGCTGCTAATTCGTAGTATTGGAACAAAAACTCGAGGAAACCGGTTTGACAAATCCATCATCCATACACTGATCTCATCATTGTTTTTTGATCTAGTGCCCAAACTTATGAAAAAAACAGGGCAGGCCATTTTTCAAAAAAGCTTTGATACTCTGGACTATACCTCGTCGCTCATCCGGATTAAGAAAAGGGAATATAAAGATCTTTTATTCTGGCCGATTTTTATTCTTGCATCTGTTTTTGCTTTTAGTTTTTCAGCCGGCGCCCTTGGCGGGACATTTTTCAGGGTGATTGTCAGTGACATGGCCTTTGGGTGGCAGTCCACATTAATGGCCTCAAGTGACAGGGTTTATGATTTGGTTTCATTTGTGGCACTTCCCTGGTCCTGGTTTGTACCAGAGTCTTTTGCTCACCCGACCCTTGAACAAATACAAGGGTCCAGGATCATTTTAAAGGATGGTATTTCTATTCTGGCAACACAGGATCTGATATCCTGGTGGCCGTTCGTGTGTATGGGAATCTTGTTTTATGCTGTCATACCCAGGGGAGTTCTTATCATTACTGGGGTTTTAGCTCAAAAACAGGTGCTGCGGCAGTTTAATTTTAAACGGCCCAGGTTCAAGCAGCTAATTATCAGAATGCAGTCTCCTGTTCTGGGTATTGATGCCAATAAAACAAGGGTAAACAAAAACATTCAAAAGAACCTGAACAAGGATATGAAAGACAGACAGTCTTTTAAAAACAGCCTGGAAGAATCCGGCCAAAAAGCATTGCTTCTATTCTCAAAAACCGTTTATTCTGATGAAATAATTCAAATAGTTGTCAAGGATATTGAAACGCACCTGTTTTTTAATGTGACAGAGACCCAAGAAATCAGTTTTGATTTTGACAATGATGCTGATATCATCCGACAGAAGAGCCACAGTGATGTGGATCAGGTGATTCTGGTCCATGAGGTCTGGCAGCCACCCATAAGGGGCCTGCTCCACTATATGACACAGATAAAAGCGGTGATGCCGGAAGAAATTACATTATGCATATTTTTGACCCAGGATGTGGGGGGGGCAGATCTTTTTGTGGACCATACGGATATTAATTATAAGGTTTGGGAAAAAGCAGTGTTTAAACTTGAAAATCCTTACATAGAAGTGAAAAGGTTTATTTCGTTATGATACCGGAATTTGCCGTTTTAGGCCATCCCAATGAGGGAAAGTCTTCCGTGGTATCCACACTTACTGAGGATGATCAGATAAAAGTCAGTCCTGTCCCGGGTGAAACAACTAGTTCAAGAAATTATACTATAACAATTGACGGAAAAGACATTATCCGGTTTGTGGATACACCCGGATTTCAGGTGCCCAGACAGACCCTTGCCTGGTTTAAGGCATTTGATGGCGATCATGCAAACATTGCCGACCGGTTTATTGATTCCTTTAAAGATGATCCTTTTTATGCAGATGAATGTGAACTTTTAGGCCCGGTTGCCAGGGGTGCCGGTATTATTTATGTGGTGGACGGTTCAAGGCCTGTTCGAGATGATGATTTGGCTGAAATGGAAATTTTAAGGCTAACAGGGCAGCCGAGAATGGCCATTATTAATTCCAAGACAGAAGAAAAAGATTATACTCAGGATTGGAAACTTGAATTTAGAAAACATTTTAATTGTATTCGTGTGTTTAATTCAAATAGCGCTAATTTTACAGAGCGCATTAAAATGCTTGAAAGCCTTAAGGCCATTGACCAGGAATGGGAACACGCGCTGTCCCGTGTGATCATGGCATTTAAAGAGGACTGGCAGAAAAGAAATCAGCGGGTTACCACCTTAATGATCCAGTCCATTGAGAAAAGTCTGTCATTTTCCATATCTGAACCCATTACATCATCTTCTGATCAGGAAGAGATAAAAGAAAGACTTAATAAAAAATATCAAAACCATATAAAAGATCTGGAAAAGAAGACATTCAAACAGATCAGAGGACTGTTTAAACATCACCTTTTTGAGGTTCATATGTCAGAATATTCAATTCTTAAACATGATCTTTTTTCAAAACAGACCTGGGAGCTTCTGGGCCTGACAAAAGAACAGCTGGCAGCAGCAGGCGCCATCATCGGTGGCACCATGGGGGCTTTTATTGATACGGCTGCTGCAGGAATTACATTTGGTTTATTTACCGCTATAGGAGGTGTTTTAGGGGCCGGGTCTGCTTTGTTTGGCGGAAAAGAAATAACTAAGAAGAAAAGGGCTGGTATCCGATTTGGCGGCGATAAACTCAAACTGGGACCCAATAAGAATATTCAATTCCTTTATATTTTAATTGACCGGGCATTGATCTACTATTCCCATATGATTAACCGCCCCCATGGCAAAAGGGATTTGTCGAGCAGATCTTTGGATACAGATACTAAAAAGAAAGGATATTCCACAGGCTTTACGGCCAGTCAAAGAGATGTTTGTGCCAATTTTTTCAAAGCTGTGACGGGCCGTTCGTTTATCAAGGAGCAAAAGGCAATGTTAAAGTTTGAAGAATTGATTGAATCTGTACTAAATGACATATCCAGGGAATAGGCATGAAAAACACCCGGAAAATAAAAAGTATTTTTTTGAAAAAACTTGTATCCATATGGGAAATCCGCATATATTGATTTTGTACCTGAAAATAGTTGCCTGAAAATAGTTGACTGATAAATCAAAAGGAAGTCTATAGAATGCTATCAAATCTTTTCAGCCCGATCCGGATCGGTAATATGACCTCAAAAAACAGACTGTTAATGTCTGCCATGAGCATCAATTTTGGCGTGGATGACAATTGTTGTGTGACAGACCAGTTAGTTGAGTATTTTGTAGAAAGAGCTAAGGGCGGTGTGGGTATGATGCTGGTGGGGGGCGGAAGTGTCCACCCCGGAGGCCAGGAACTTCCTGATCTTCCCCAGATGTATAATGATGATTGTATCCCAGCTCTCAAAGATATGGTTAAAAGAGTGAAACAGTATGACACCCTGTTTGGGGTGCAGCTCATGCATGGCGGGCGTCAGTCATATCTTCCAAAAAAGGTTGCACCCTCACCCATTCCAGCACCTGCTGTTGTAAAGGGTGAAGTCAGAGCGCTGGAAATTCATGAAATAAAAGAACTTGCCTCCTGTTTTGGAGATTCTGCAAAGCGATGCCAAAAAGCAGGATTTGATTTTGTTGAGCTTCATGGTGCCCATGGGTATCTGATCAACCAGTTCATGGCGCCCAATTCCAATATCAGAACAGATGAATATGGTGGATCTTTTGAAAACCGGACACGGTTTTTATTTGAAATCATTGAAGATATCCAGGCAAAAACCGGCAAAGATTTTCCCATCGGTATAAGGATCAATGGAAATGACTATATTGAAAATGGATGGGATCTTAAAAGTACGGTAAGAATTGCACCATTGCTTGAAAAAGCCGGAGTGGTCTACCTTCATATTTCAGGCGGGGTTTACGGATCAACAGAATTGACGATTCCCTCCATGTACACCCCCCATGGATGTTTTGTCCATCTGGCCCAGGAAGTAAAAAAACATGTCAACATTCCCGTAATTACCGTGGGACGAATTAAGAACCCGGATCATGCCGATGAGATTATCAAAGAGGGAAAAGCTGACATTGTGTCCATGGGCAGATCTTTTCTGGCAGATCCCTATTATCCTGAAAAAGCCAGAAAGGGTGAATTTTCACAGATACGTCCCTGTGTGGGATGCTGTCTTGGGTGTATTCATGCAGTGCTGGCCAAGGAACCGGGTTCCTGTGTTGTTAATCCTGATGTGGGAAGGGAGTATAAACTCAAAGATGAAACCCGGCCTGAACAGGCCTTGAAAATACTCATTGCCGGTGCAGGACCTGCCGGTATGGCAGCGGCAAGACAATTTGCACTTCAGGGGCACAGGACGATTATCTGTGAACAAAAACAAGGATCCGGAGGATTGCTGTCCCTTGCTTCAAAAGCACCCGGTCGCGGGGAGCTCCATGATATCCTTGATTTTTTTAAAGCGGAGATAAAAAGGCTGGATGTTGAGATTCGGTATGACACTAAATTGACCCTGGATCTTATAAATGAAATTAATCCTGACAAAGTGATTCTTGCCACAGGGTCATTGCCGGATATGCCCGTGATAAAAGGGCTTTTTAAAACAAAAATGGATCTTGTGACCAATGTTGATGTGATCAGCGGGAAAGAACAGGTCAAAGATAAGGTCATAGTTCTGGGCGGCGGTATGACGGGTTTGATCACTGCTGATTTTCTGGCAGACCAGGGAAAACAGGTTATTGTTTTAAACCGGAAAAAGAGTTTTGCCGAGGAAATGGCCAGCAATGACCGGTATTATTTGAGAGAACGGCTAAAAAAAGGAAATGTGGCCTTGTATAAAAATGTATCGGTTAAGCAGTTCACAGATGATGGGGTTGTTTTTAAAGCTAATGGTGAAAATATCACATTAACCGGTTTTGAGTCAGTGGTTATTTCGGAAAAACACAGCTCCATCAGGGAAGCAAAAGAACTTGAAAGAAAAACCAAGATCCCGTTTCATTTGATAGGGGATGCAAAATCTCCACGGCATCTGATGTACTGCATCAGTGAGGCCGATGAAATAGCCCGTTTAGGGTAAAATTTTATGCAACGTTAACCCGGATATTTCACGAGTTGAGTTTGCCTTAGCTGTAAGTTGCAGGGTATGCAGCTGTAGATGTCTACCGCAAATATCCTGCAGCGAAGCAGATGAGGTAAAATCAGCTCGCCTGAAAGGTAAAAATTTAAGTGTTTTTAGTGACACGTTGTGCGTTGCCAAAATACCAAGATATTACCATATAAATAAAACACTTAAATTTTTATGAAATATCCGTGTTTATTCAATTTCAAATGCCCGTTCGCCATGAAGGGCATTATCAAGACCTTCAAGTTCATCATCTTTGTCTACCCGAAGTCCATTGGTACAAAATTTGGTGATAAAAATGACGATTAGGGTTGCTGTTGCACTGAAAGCAATCGTGCCGACAATGGACACAAATTGAATCCAGACCTGTTTTGGATTCCCATAGAACAGCCCAGCTGCTCCCTGGGTGATGGAAGGGTTGGCAAAAAGTCCCGTGGCCATGGCTCCCCATATGCCGCATAGTCCATGTATTCCAAAAGCATCCAGCGAGTCGTCGTAACCTATTTTGCGCTTAAGCACGGCCACGCCAAAATAACCCACGACACCGGAAACACACCCGATTACCAATGCCCCTGTCAAGGAAACAAATCCTGCAGCAGGTGTAATGCCCACAAGCCCTGCAATAGCTCCGGATGCAAGACCTAAAAGAGTGGGTTTTTTGCTGTGCTTCCATTCAACAAACAACCATGCAAGACCCCCCATGGCTGCAGCAGTATTCGTTGCCAGAAATGCTGAGGCGGCTATCCCGTTTGCTGCCAGTGCACTGCCAGCATTAAATCCAAACCATCCAAACCATAAAAGTCCAGCTCCAAGGGCAGTGAAGGTAACACTGGACGGAATCATGGGCTCTTTTCCATACCCCTTTCTTTTACCAAGAAATAGGGCCAGCACCAGACCGGAAATACCTGCGTTGATATGAACAACATTGCCGCCGGCAAAATCAAGGGCACCGATCTTGTGCATCCAACCTCCGCCCCAGGCCCAGTTGCAAACCGGGGCATATACAAAAGTGACCCATAAAATTGTAAATATAATCCATGAAGAAAATTTCATTCTGTCCACCACTGACCCCAGGATAATGGCAACGCTTATACAGGCAAAGGTCATCTGGAACAAAACAAAGATAATAGTGGGTATGGTTCCGGATATGGAATCCACATCAATGCCATTAAGGAAGAGATGGTTTAAATTACCGACAAACAGGCTTGAACTTTCACCAAAGGCAAGAGAATACCCCCATCCAACCCAGACAATACTGGCAAGACAATAAGCAACCAATGTCATGGCAATGGTATTTAACAGGTTTTTATACCTTGACATTCCACCATAAAACAAAGCAAGACCGGCTGGCGTCATCATCATGACCAGGGCGGTTGACATGGTTACCCATGCAGTATCTCCCGTATCAATGGTTCCGTCTTTGGCAAATGCACGGACAGCGTTTGAAAGTATTAGTCCCAGGACCAGCAAAAAAGTTTTAAGTGACATGACAGGTATCCTTAATTTTTTAATATTATTATTTTCTAAATTATTTCATCATTTGAGCAAACTTAGGTAGAGCAAACTGCGTGCCATAAAAATAATCCATCTGGGTTTGATTTTATAACCTACTGAAAATATATAATAAATTGAATAAAATGAAATATGAAAACAAGAATAATTTTAATTAATAAAATTATAACATCCAAATTTGTAACTTTTATATAGTTGCAATATTACAAATTTGTTTGAAATATTTTTAACTTACTTGACTTTGGTTTTATGTAAAAAGTGTTGGTGCTTTTGGGACAGGATTTGAGCTGTATCCGGTCAATAAATAACAATTTTGTAAAAACAGCAAAGCGCAAGAAATATATAGCAATCCTTTGATATCTTTATTTCAATAAAGATATGGGAAGGGTTTTTTCAACGATAAGGGTGATAGCGCCCCAGTTTGAGTCAAGCTTCCCGTAAAGCAGATAGGGCCTCCCATAATCCAGGGAATGACAGAAACTGGCATAGGGCTTTGGGAAAAAAACAGTTTCAACAATACCGGTTTCATCTTCAAAGGTCAGAAATTTCATGGGGTCTCCATGTTTGGTTTTTACGACTTTCCCTGTTATGAGCCATCCGGCAAATTTAACTTTTCTATTGGCAAACATAGGCAGGTTCATGGCTTTGATCGTACCGTGTTGCAAGATGATATCCTTGAACAGGATAATGGGGTGGCAGGCGCATAAAAACCCCAGGACCAAAAATTCTTTTCGAAGCTTTTCAACAGGGTTTTCAGCAGGAAGTTCCGGTATATTGGTGATGGATCTGCTGTTATTAAATCCAATGTTGTTAAACCCAATATTGTTAAACCCGTTAAGATTAAATAAGGAAGGCTGTTGATCCTTTTTTTTCCCTTGCTTTTGCCAGGATGCAAAGACCCATAAAAGGGCGGCCCTATTGCCCTGATCATCTAATGAATCCAGACTGCCGCTGTGCACCAGGGCCCGAACCTCATCTTCTCTGGGATTGACCCGGACAAAAAAATCTTCAAGGTTTGAAAATGCAGTTTTTTTTCGTTCTTCAATAATGGTTTTCATGGTTTTAAGGCAAAGATCTTTGATGGACAATAATCCAACCCTGAGATTGCGATTGTGCCCTTTCCAGCTGATATTGCTTTTGTTGATATCCGGGGGAATAATTTTGACATTCAGCCTTCTTGCTTCAGATACATAGGCAAAAGTGGAATAAAATCCACCCTGATTGCTGATGACGGCTGCCATGAACTCTGCCGGGTAATGGGTTTTTAAATAGGCAGCCTGAAAGGACACCCTTGCATAGGAGGCAGAATGGGGTTTGCAAAAAGAGTAACCAGAAAAGCTCGTGATCATTTTCCAGATAGACTGGATCTCTTTTAAAGAAACTTTTTTTACAAGTGCACCTTTTTTAAATCGGTCATAATAATCCGCAATTTCAAGTTCTTTGTCTTTTTTTGATATGATTTTTCTTAAGCCGTCGGCCTGGGCATGGGTGAACCCTGCTATTTTTATGGCCACTTTTGATACATCTTCCTGAAACACCATGATGCCGAATGTTTCGTTCAATACGTCTTCCAAAAGGGGGTGAATCGGCTCCCAGATTCCCGTATGAAGTCGTTTGATGTATTCCTGGATAAATTCATTGGCTGCCGGCCGGATAATGGAGGAATGGATCACAACATGTTCAAAATCACCTACCTTGGACTTTTTTTGCAACAGGCGCATGGCCGGGCTTTCAATGTAAAAACACCCCATGGTATTGCCCTGGGCCACATTCTGCTGGGTTTCATAATCATCTTCCGGGTCAAGATTGTTAAAGTCCTCAAATTTGCCGGACGATTTCCTTATACTGTTTATGCTGTCCCGGATTACTCCGAGGCTCCGGTTCCCTAAAAGATCTATTTTAACAAGACCTGCCGCTTCCGTGCTATCTTTTTCCCACTGGATAAGCGGCACTCCTTTAGGGGCTGTTACCACGGGTACATAGGTGTCAATGGGGTTGGGGGTAATGACAATGCCGCCGGGATGGACGGAAAGATATCTTGGGGTTCCTGTAATGGCCTGGGCATAGCCCATGATTTCAGGCCAGGGCTGTGGGAAATCCATAAACTTAAATTCAGGACGATGCTTTATCCTTTTCAAAAGATCGTCTTCAGCTTCATTTAGTTTCCAGAACCAGGGAAGCCGCTTTGATATTTTTCCGATTTCTGCATCCGGCAGCCCAAAGACTCTTGCCACCTCCCGGACCGCCATCCTGGGCTGGAACAGGATATGGCTGGATACCATTGCGCTATGGCCTTTAAACTCATTTAACACCCAGGTTAAGATATCGTCCCTTTCATCCCAGGCAAAATCAATATCAATATCCGGCGGATCAGTTCTTTGAAGATTCAAAAACCGTTCAAAATAAAGGTTGTATTTAATGGGGCAGACATTGGTGATACCAAGACAATAAGCCACGATGGATGCTGCACCAGACCCTCTGCCACAGATTCTTGATGCTCGTTTAACAATTCTTTCAACCACCAGAAAATATTCACAAAAATTCATTTTTTGGATGATATTCAATTCATGTTCAATCCTTTTGACAACACGACCTGACAGGCTTGAGCCATAGCGGATTTTTGCTCCCTGCAATGTCTTTTCGTATAAAAGCTTATCTGCACCAAGACCTGTGCCTTTTTTTAAGGGAGGCATGACAATACCAAAATCCGGTCCTGAAAATTCTATTTTTTCCGCCAGGCTAAAACTGTTTTTTATGGCATCTGGAAACACAGCAAATTTTTCCCGGTATGTCTTTGGGCTATCCAGAAATGCAGTATCCGGTGCTGCATCCTTATGGGTCAAGCGGCTCAAGCAGGTGTTGTTGTCTATGGCCCTGAGCATGTGATGAATTTTCGCGTCTTTTTTGTCTAAAAAAAAATTGCCGGGTGTTGCCACCATGGGAATGCCAAGTTTTCCGGCTGTCACGCACAGGGGATGCTGTTGGGACAGGGGATTTCGGGTAAGGTTGACGGCAACATCTACATTGTTTTGATGCCAGAAAGGTAAAAGGTCGTGGTTTTTGGTCAAAACCACAAGTCCTTTGGAAAGGTTTGGCAGAGCTGTTTTTAGTGAAAAGTCTTTCTCCCTGTGCCGTTGAGTGATAAGCCGGGTCAGATGGCTGTAGCCCTTGCTGTTTTTTACCAGGCAGACCGCTCTGTGGGGTGTATGGGGATCTGTGATCTCCGCACCAATGACAGGTGTTAACCCCTGATGCCTGCAGGCGTTGATAAATTTCCACATGCCGCATAAATTGTCTGTATCTGTAAGGGCTATCTTTTGATATCCAAGGGTCTTTGCATGGCAGCAGAGATCTTTTACAGAACCTGTACCCCACATAAAAGAATAATGGGATCTTGTGTTCAAGGCAATCATTGGTGCCTGTCTTTGTCAATCATTCTTAGCCCTCATTCTAAACCTTTATTGTTAACCTTTATTGTTAACCCGGCCTTTATCGAATTTTTGCCGAATTTTTCATGGATTTTGTCCATTGCCAGGATCAGTTCAGCCTGCTTTGTTTCTTTGGTTCCCGTTAAAAACAGGTCTGCCTGTATCGCGCCTTGGCAAAGCTTTTCACATATCAGGCGCATGTGGCGGATTCTGACCCTTCTGGTCCATGCTTTGTTTAAAAGAGGAATACATTTTTTAAACATGGCCATATCATTGGATGTGGGTGGAACAAGTTTTAGCTTTGAGGTAGTTTGCAGTCCATCTGAATAGGAAAGGATAATTTTAGTTGCACCACCTGTAAGTCTTCGGTTCCGCAAGGTTTTGCATATTTTTTCAACCATGAGATAAAGGGCGCTTTTAAGCAGGTCAGCAGTGTTGGTGTCATCGCTGAATTCATGGTCTGAGCGTATGATGGAAAGGTTTTCGCAATTGCAAGGGGTTGTGACGGGTGTTGGATCAATACCCCTGATCCAGTCGTAAAGCAGGGGTGCCCGGAAATGAAAGGGGATCTTAAGCTGTTCCAGGGTAAGGACTCTTGCCTGGGAGATAAAAAAAAGATTGAATTCAAAAAATTTTGTTAAATCTTTTTTTATAAGGCCGGGTATCAGATTGAGGGGTAATGGAGCAAGAAAAGCTTTTTCATCACCCGGTGGGACAATATACTCTCCCACAGGCTTGACAACCCGGGTGGCCACTTTAGCCACAAGTTTGTTGGTTGCAACAGACCATATGGGATCAAAATTAAATGTTTTCTTAAACGCTTTTTTAAGTTTAAAGGCCACATCAACGGAAGGGCCAAAAAGTCGTCCTGAACCTGTGACATCCAGAAATATGTGACCGTCTGATGTTCCTGATTCGATGAACGGGGTAAAGGTACATTCTTTTAAAAGATCTTTCATGACCCGTTCATATCGGTTGAAACTGGGTGGCAGAATTTTAATCTTTTTATTGATCCGCTTTGCACTGGCCAATGCCATACCTTTTCTGATGCCTTCTTTATATGCCTCATCGCTCATGTCATACACTACGGCCCGGGGCGCCCCCAAAGGAGCGATAACCAGGGGATAGCCTTTGAGGGACGGCTGTATATTGCTTTCCACTGCAACGGCAAAATCTGCAATGTTTAAATGAATGATTGAGCGGCTCATGTCTTCTGAGGGTGATAGCCCTTGAACAAAAGATCGATCAAGCGTAATGCATTTTTCGGGGCCTGGCCCCTTACATGATTATTAAAAAAAATACCACCTGTTGCAGCCTGGGCCATCAGGGTTGTTTTAATGGTGGATGCCCATTGGGCAAGTTCCCATTGGGCATAATCATAGTCAAATTGTTTTTGCATGTTGCCCGATCGCCATCCCTTGGAATTCCTGCCGTGAAAACGGACATAAAAAAGGTCTGGGTTTGTCACAACATCAAGTCGTGGAAAAAGGTTGGGCAGATCCGGTTCATCCACGGACACCAGAGTCACCTTTCTCCTTTCAAGTTCTGAAAATACTTTGTCATTTGCCCAGGAATCGTGCCGGAACTCTATGGCAATGGGCAGACCCGCAAGTTCATCCAAAAGTGCTGCAAGATAATTCCTGAAATTGATGGATCGTTCGAAATATGGCGGAAGCTGTATGAGAATACATAATAATTTTTGAGATTGGATTAGAGGCTCTATCCCCTGGCGGTAGAGCATGACTTCTTTTGTCCATTGCCCTTTTTTTATCTCATGGGTCATGGTCCGTGTGAGTTTTGCGGCAAACTTGAAATTTTTTGGAACTTTTGTACACATCCGTTCAATGGCCGGGGCCTTTGGCATCTGATACCAGGTATAGTTGAGTTCTGTTGTATGAAAGATCTTCGTGTAAAAATCAAGCATATTGGAAGAATGGGTGCCGGAAGGATAGAATCCTGATTCGATCCATTCTCCATATGAATAGCCGCTGGTGCCGACAAAGAGCTTGCATTCCATGGAAAGCATCTGGGTCATTTATATCTCCAAACCCGCAGGTCCGCGAACAATACCGATGACCTTGCCCTGGATCAAGACTTCATCAAATTCATATTTCTGAGACCTGAAATCCGGATTCTCAGGCCGCAGTTCAATAAAATCAGGGTGAAGGAAAAACCTTTTTACAGTGGCTTCTTCGTGATGGATCAAAGCCACAACAATCTCTTTGTTGTGGGCATACTGCCTGGGTTCACAGATAGCCAAGTCCTGATCAAGAATACCGGCATTTTTCATGGAATTCCCTTGTATTTTAAGGGCAAAAAGATTTTGCCCCGGGTATATCTTTGCATCTACCAAAAGATTGCCTTCCCATTCCTGCTGGGCATACATGGGGAGCCCCGCTGTGATGTGGCCTATAACAGGAATCTGCTTTTGTCTATGGGTAAAGTGTAAGTCACCGCTGTCATCCAGAATGTGAATGGTCCGGCTGTATCGACCGTCTCTTTTGAGGTATTCTTTGTTTTCAAGGGTTTTCAGGGTTTGAGCAACGGCAGCATGGCTGATGGCAAGTTCAGCGGCAATTATGCGAAGGCTGGGGGAAATGCCGCTTTCCTTAACTTTGTGTTTCAAGAAATTAAGCACCTTTTGCTGGCTTGAGGTCAGTTTTAGTCTCATGTTTTAAGCCTTTTCATATTTGATTTTGTATAATGTGACAATATTTTATTTAAATGTCAATGCAAATGTAAAGAGTTTGTAAATATAAAATCTGAACAAAAACAGAAATTAAAGCTTCATATGGTTAGACCATTCCAAATTTTTATAGCTTTGCCGTTTATGGGTTTCTGGCAATCGGCATGAAAATTCCACACTTTTTTTGGTTGACAACAAATGGTATATGGGCTACAGAATTCTTTAATCAGGCTGTAGAAGGGCTTTTTTAGCTATTTGTAGTTTTAAAAATTTAATGGGTTGGAAAATCTGTATGGCACAGCTAGAATTAAAAAATGTTAGTGTGAGGTTTGGTGGGCTTTTAGCATTATCTGATTTGAGTTTTACAATCGGAAACGGTGGAGTTGTGGGGCTCATCGGCCCCAATGGTGCCGGAAAAACAACTGTTTTTAATGTCCTCACCGGTGTTTATCAGGCATCGGAAGGCGAGGTGCTCTTTAACGGGAAAAGTATCCTTGGCAAACGCCCATATTCGATTTTTGAAGAAGGGATTGCCAGGACCTTCCAGAATATTCGTCTTTTTTCCGCCATGACGGCTGTTGAAAATGCCATGGTGGCAAGACACTGCCGGTCCTCCAAAGGGATCGTGGGATCTATCTTAAGAAGCCCTTCACAGAAACGAGAAGAAGCTTTTATTAAAGAAAAGGCTATGGAAGCCCTGACCTTTATGGGTGTTGGAAAGTATGCCGATGATGTGGCATCAAATCTGCCTTATGGCCTCCAGAGAAGACTTGAAATTGCCAGGGCCATTGCCTCGGAGCCCAAAGTGCTGCTGCTGGATGAACCCGCTGCCGGCATGAACCCCTCTGAATCCTCAGAGTTGATGAAAGACATTACACGCATATCAGAACTTGGCATTGATGTGCTCCTTGTGGAGCATGACATGAAGGTTGTGATGGGTGTGTGTGATCATATAGTATGTGTTGATCATGGAGTGAAAATTGCTGAAGGTAATTCAAATGAAATTCAGAATAACCCAAAAGTGATTGAGGCGTATCTAGGTCAGCCTGCCAACCAATAATTTTTAGGAGGAAAAAATGAGAAAAAGAGTTTTATCAATTATGATTATGGGCCTTATTCTGGTTCCATTCCTGTTTAGTGCAGTCTCTGCAAAAACCTTGAAAATAGGTTCTATGAGCCCTTTGACAGGCCCCTATGCATCTGATGGAACAGATATTAAAAACGGTGCCCGTGCTGCCATTGAAGTATTTGAAGAAGCCGGTGGAATGCCGGGTTATGACAAAATTGAATTTTTTCCCCAGGATACAGCCTGTGACCCAAGACAAGCCGTTGCTGCAGCTAACAAGCTCATCAACCTCGAGGTTGTCGGTGTTATTGGCGCCTATTGTTCCTCTTCAACCATCCCATCATCTGAAACGTTGGCCGAAGAAGATATTATCATGATCACCCCGGCTTCCACAAATGAAAAAGTTACGGATCGCGGCCTTCCCTATATGTTTAGAATGTGCGGAAGAGACGATGACCAGGCCCCTGCAGCAGCCAAATTCCTGAAAGAATCTCTGGGCGCAAAAACTATTTTTATCGTGGATGACAAAACCACTTATTCCCAGGGCCTGGCCGATGGCGTTAAAAAAGCCAGTATCGCTTTGGGCATGGAAGTGGTTGCCCATGAGCATGTCAACCAGGGCGACAAGGATTTTTCTGCTATTTTGACCATGGCAAAACGGGCCAATGCCGATATCTTCTACATGTCTCTCCAGGGATATTCTCCTGCAGCCATGATGACACTACAGGCAAAACGTCTGGGTATGGAATCTCAGATTGTAACCCAGGATGCCGTATTTCAGCCCAAATACATGGATGTTGCAAAAGAAGCCTCACAAGGTGTTTACCTGACCTATGGGTTTACAGATGAAAGCACACCTCAATACAAAGCCTTTGAGGAAAGATATGTACCCAAATATGGTAAGATTGCCGCCTATGCAACCTATGCCTATGATGCAGCCACAGCATTGTTATATGCCATCAAGGCCGCAGGGTCCACAGATCCTGAAATGGTTAAGGCTGAGCTGATGAAACTGGATTTCCAGGGTGTTGCAAAAAAAATCAAGTTTAATGCCAAAGGCGACTCTGGATCTTCTTATATTGCCTATAAAGTTGTCGGCGACAAGTTTGTCCCTTATTGGGAGCCGGTCAATGGTTTGATAAAATAACCCGATTAAATAATTTTGGTTAAATAATCTGGTTAAAATACGATGCGGCTTTTGCCGTGGCAAAGGCCGCATCTTTTGGTCCGCCCCAACAACCTAAAGTTAAGAAAATTAAATACAATGGAATATTTTATTCAGCAGTTGATTAACGGTTTAACCCTTGGCGGGATGTATGCATTAATTGCTTTGGGATATACAATGGTCTACGGTGTTATCCAGCTTATCAATTTTGCCCATGGTGAATTCTTTGCTGCCGGCGGATATGTGGGTGCCATTGCCCTGGCTTATTTTGCCGGGATCGGTTATATGGACACCCATCCCGTGATCTGCCTGACGGCCTCTTTTATGATTGCCATGGCCTATTGCGCCTATCTTGCAGTGGGGGTTGAAAAAATAGCGTATAAACCATTGCGGAAAAATTCACGACTGGCTGCTCTTTTGTCTGCCCTTGGTATGTCCATTTTTCTTTCCAATGGCATGATGCTCACCCAGGGGGTGTATGACAAAGTTTATCCCGGTGAGCTGTTCCAGGGAAGATTTGATTTTGGCATGGTAACCGTCTCCTATCTACAGATCATGATCGTATCTCTGACCGCCTTACTTTTAGTGGGCTTGAATTTATTGGTGTTCAAGACAAAAATCGGTATGGCCATGCGGGCCACGGCCCAGGACAAGACCATGTCAGCTCTGGTGGCCATCGGCAGCAATCGCATTATCTCCCTGACCTTTGCCATTGGTGCCGGCCTTGCCGCAGCAGCAGGTATCATGTACGGGCTTTATTACGGGTCAGTCAAGTATGACATGGGATTTGTTCCGGGCATCAAGGCTTTTGCTGCAGCTGTTCTGGGCGGGATCGGAAACATTACCGGTGCCATGATAGGCGGTCTGATCATAGGAATGGTTGAAATATTCGGTGCAGGCTATATCTCAGGAGAATATAAGGATGTGTTTGCATTTATAATATTGATAGGCGTTCTCTATTTTAAACCAAATGGAATTATGGGCGAGAATATAGATGATACAAGAGTTTAAGAAAGTTTGGAAACAATATACCATCGGCATGCTTTGGCTTTTGGGCCTGCTCTGGCCGATGCTGGGCATTCATGCAGACGGCACTCTCACCTTTCAGAAAACGATAACGGTGTGGAGTTATATTCTGGCTGGATCTTTTGTCTGTTTCATGATTTATATCATGAAGTCCGGCAGTTCCTTTAAATTCATAGCTGATCCGGTTTCCCGTGCAGCCAATGGGGTTAAATCCGCTTCCGCTGCCTTGCCCACCTGGGTGTGGCTAACAGTGGCTGCGGTGTTGGCATTGATTTATCCTCAGTTAGCAGGCCGTTATGGCACAGACGTGGCTATTACTGTGCTGTTTTATATCTGCCTGGGGCTAGGCCTCAACGTGGTTGTGGGTCTGGCCGGAATGCTGGATCTGGGGTATATTGCATTTTACGGTGTGGGCGCCTATACTTATGCCATCCTTAACACAACATATGGTCTGGCCTTTTGGGTCTGTTTGCCCCTGTCTGCATTAAGTGCATGTATTGCCGGCTGTATTGTCGGGTATCCAACGCTTCGCATGCGGGGGGACTACCTGGCCATTGTCACCCTGGGATTTGGGGAGATCATACGGATTATCCTCAACAACTGGATGACCCTGACCAATGGTCCCAATGGCATATTGGGGATCAAGCCCATTGGTATTTTCCTCCCCATATTTGAAAATGGATTTACTTTTGAACATTTCTGGGTGAAAAAGCTTCAGTTTTTTTATTATTTTGCCTTGGCTCTGGTTATCGTGGCAGTTATTGCAGTTCAGCGCCTGAATTTTTCGCGGGTGGGCCGTGCCTGGGAATCCATCAGAGAAGATGAGACAGCAGCTGAACTCATGGGGGTTAATACCTTTATTTATAAGCTTTTGGCCTATGCCATGGGTGCAGTGTTTGCAGGGGTTGCCGGTGCTTTTTTTGCCGCGCGCATGAAATTTGTCAGTCCGGAAAGTTTTACCTTCCTTGAGTCGGCCATGGTGTTGTGTATGGTGGTTCTGGGCGGGATGGGATCCATCCCCGGGATTATACTGGGGGTTATAGCCCTGATTGCCCTTCCCGAGATTTTTCGCGAGTTTCACTCCTATCGAATGTTGATCTTTGGCGCCACCATGATTATCATGATGCTCTTCAGACCTGCCGGTCTGATACCAGCCAAGCGCATGGGAACCCGATCTGAAGAAAAGGAGGGATAAGGACAGATGAGTTTGCAACCGATTCTTGAATTGAAAAATGTCCATTCCGGATATGGGTCCATCAAAGCTTTGAAAGGCATATCGCTCAAGGTTATGCCCGGAGAAATCGTGGCGATTATAGGTGCCAATGGTGCTGGGAAATCAACAACTCTTATGACCATCTGCGGTATTGTCGAAGTTGAAAAAGGCGAAATTTACTATGATGGTAAACTGATCAACAAAGTTTCGGCAGAAAAGCTTCCCACCATGGGGCTTTGCCAGGTGCCGGAGGGAAGACGGATTTTTCCCAGACTCTCAGTTATGGAAAATCTGCGGCTTGGAGCCTTTCACAGGGATGATACGGATCAGATTATGAAAGATATCCAGCATTCCTATGAGATGTTTCCTATTTTGGGGGAAAGAAAAGCACAACAGGGTGGAACCCTTTCCGGTGGCGAGCAACAGATGCTGGCCATAGCAAGGGCGCTTATGACAAAGCCAAAGCTTCTTTTGCTGGACGAACCGTCCCTGGGACTTGCCCCCATCATTATTCAGCAGATTTTTGATATCATTGCCCAGATCAACAAGGAAGAAGGTGTCACTATTCTGCTGGTTGAGCAGAACGCTAATCTTGCACTCCAGGCATCATCAAGGGGATATGTTATGGAAACAGGTGAAATCACCCTTGAAGATGAAGCAAAATCCTTGTTGACCAATCCCAAGATCAGGGAAGCCTATCTTGGTGAGTAATATGATCTAACCCTTGTTCTGAACAAAGGTATTCATTCATAATTTTCAGCCGGTTTCAGTTTAATTTGAAACCGGCTGTTCTGTAAACCGGCCCCGTGAAATTCAGTTCAATTGAATATAGTATGATGTATATTTTTCCTAACTATACGGAATAAATTTCTCATAGTTGTGAACTAATTTGCGTATATTTAACCAAAGGTCATACAATTGATAAACGCTCTTTTAAAAACAATTAATCACAAAGCGGTATCTAAAGAGATCCTTTAACCTATTACAGAATAATTAGATATTCTAAAATCCATCTTGTGGTATGAGATTTGCTTTATAGTTTGTTATTGAGTGAAAACTAATAATAAAAGTGATTAAGTTTTTTACAAAATTAGGGTTAAGTTAACATGAAAAAAAATATCGTATTATTGGATAATGACGGAAGGCGGTTAGAAAAGGACCGGCGAATATTTTCATATACCGTTTATTCCCCTGAAAGAAGATTTGGTGAAGACCGAAGATCCTGTGCCGATAGGCGTTGTAAGGCAAGATAAGATAGTTACTATTCAAAAAATCGCACCCCATGTACGGGCCGGTTTAAAATAAAGTTTATATTTTTTTGTCGGCATTTCTTCCTTTTATACATTGCTCTAAATGAATTTCGATTATATATTGACATTAAATCAATCAAATTGATAAACTATTTAAAATTTATATTTTTGAATTCAAACTGAATCGCAAATTTTCGTAACTCCTGTATTTTCCAATTGTTTATCAGCATTCCTGCCAACATTTTTTCGTTTACCATTAAAGTAGTTTAACATTAAATGGGTATAAAAAAAGGAGGGTATTATGGCAGTTTCCATTCTTATCAGAAGAACCCTTAAGGATGAAGCCACGGCAAACCAACTGGCACCTTTGATCGTGCAGCTCAGATCAAGGGCCACTGTTCAGACGGGGTTTCTAACGGATCAGACCTTCAGTTGTCTTGACTGTGAAGGGGAGTATATGATCATCACCACCTGGAATACCCTGGAAAACTGGAACAAGTGGATGTACAGCAAGGAACGAATGGCGATCCAGAGCAAGATAGATGAATTGCTGGGTGAGAAAACCCTGTACCGGTATTATGAACCTGTTGTGGGTGGCATCCCCCCTCGATTTTATCACAATCCAGGGTGATCCAAAAAGGATTGAATATTGACTAATGAATATTGCATAAGGGTCAATGAACCCCAATGAATTTATAAAGCCTATTATAATCTGATGATTTCAAACTCCTGATTACAGTGCTCAAGGAATTTTACCAGATCTTTAGAAGCAATGGTTGTTGTTGCTGTATTGACCAGAGGATGAAAATTGAGACGTTCGTTTTCCATCATTTCTTTGTCCAATATAACTTTAATATCATAGCTTTTTGCATTGATAACGGCAAAAGGAGTCACTGAACCCGGGATGACGCCTAACACCTGTGCCAAAAGATCTGGTTTGCCAAAGGACGGGCTTTTGGCACCAATTTTTTTTGCCAATTCCTTGATTATTATTGGCTTATCAGAAAGGGTGACCACTAAAAATAGATTTTTCTTTTTATCTTTAAAAAATAGATTTTTGCTGTGGACACCATCTATACCATCGTGTTGCAGGTTGGCTTCTTCAACTGTATATACAGCCGGATGCTCATGGTTTGTGTGTTCAATACCAATTTGAGCGAGTACATTGAGCAGTTCTTCTTGGGTTTGCAGCATATTTTTTTCCAATTATTTGGGTTCAAGGTTAAACAGGACATCGTTTTCCAGATAAACCTGCTCCAATTGTTTTTGATAATCAGTCAATTCTTCTCCTTTAATATTGGCCAGTTCCTGAACAATATACTGTATAACGGCCAATATGCCTGAGACATTGCCGATAAAGGGGATGGATCTTGACGGAACCACAAGGGAAAGGTCTGAAAACTGGATTACCGGGCTAATGGAGCTGTCACTTATGGTTAATAAGGTGTGCCCGCTTCTGCGGATCATTTTGCTTAACTTGATCAGTTCATTGGGATACCTGGAAGTTGCCATGAGGATTACCAGGCATTTGGGATGGGCATTGGTCAAGTAATCAAAACAGGTGGAGTCACTGCCTTTAAGAATGTGAATTCCTTTTCTGATTTTGGTCAAAGACCAACCCAGGTAATAAGCAAATGTATAGGATAGTCTTGAACCGACAATATAGACGGAATGGCTTTTATCCAGTTGCTCTACAAATTGGTTCATTGTATCTATATTAATATTTTCATATAGATATTTGAGGTTGTTTAATTCTTCCAGGATACCCCGGTGAAGCCGGTCTGTTCCGGGTTCCTTAATACCTTTGATGGCAGCTCTTTCAGGAAGAGAAAGGCCTGTGTTTACAAAATCTTTTAATGCGTCCTGGAATTCTGAATATCCTTTGTATCCCAGGGTGCTGACAAACCGAACCACTGTGGCTTCACTGATTCCACAGGTTTCAGCCAGTTCCTTTGTGGTCATGAAAACAGCCTTGGAAGGGTTTTGCATGATATAGGTCCCAAGAGTCTGGGCTTTGGGGGTAAGGGACTCCAGTTTATTGGATATATCATTAATTACGGGATGTGATGCTGGATCATTCATTATGGTTTCAACCTGCTATGAGTATTATGTTAGAGTAAACAATCATCATTATAACGTCCTAATTTTATTTATTGTTATAGAATAGAAATGGGTTTGTCAAGCATTCATGAAAGAAAAAATGTCATTTTAAAAATAAATGCTTGACAGGAATCATTTCATCAAGTAGTGAAGAAAATGGATAAGGAGTAATTTGGCAAAAATCCATAATTTTAAGAGAAGGCCAATGTTTTTGAAAAAAAAACCCATGTGGGGAAAAAAGACCAAGCTTAAATCAAGTTATGATGTGGTTATCATTGGAGGAGGGCTTCACAGCCTGGCAACAGCTTATTTTCTTGCAAAGGAACATGGCATCACCGATATCGCGATTATAGAGAAAAACTATATCGGATTTGGCGGTGCCGGCAGAAATACTGCTATTGTTCGCGCTAATCAGCGGACACAGTATAATGTCCCCCTTTATAAGGAAGCCCTTGATCTCTGGCCGGTTCTGACAAAGGACCTGGATTACAATTTAATGTTTAACAATTGCGGGAATTTAAACCTCATGCACAGCGAAGCTGCTATGAAGGCTGCCCGCATGACAATTGCCACAGCTCAGTTTCATGGAGTAGAAAGTCATCTTATTGATGCAAAAGAAGCAAAAGAGCTGGTTCCGGCCCTGAATATCTCTGAAGATATTACTTTTCCCATTCATGGTGCCATGTTCCATCCGCCGGGTGGTGTTGTTCGCCATGATGCAGTGGTCTGGGGGCTTGCAAGAGGTGCTGCCCAAAAAGGTGTTGAGATTCACCAGCAGACCGAAGCTTTGGGAATCGGCACAAAAAACGGTAAGGTGACGTCTGTAACAACCAGCCAGGGAGTCATAAATACCAAACAGGTATTGATTTCAGCCGGAGGCTATTCTGCTGCCCTGATCTATGACATGCTTGGAATCAAGCTTCCCATTAGTGTTTTGACAATTCAGGCCATGGTGACCCAGCCTTTGAAACCCGTTCTTGATCATGTGGTTTCCTCGGGTGCCTATCACTGCTATGCCAACCAGACTTTGAAAGGTGAAATAGCCACAGGTGCTCACATGGATCCATGGCCTAACTATACAACTTTGAACACAGCCCACTATATCAAACATCAAGCTGAGGCACTTTCTGAGTTTCTACCCTGTTTAAGGGGAGTCAGGTTCATGAGAATCTGGGGAGGTCTTGCTGATATGACACCTGACATGGCACCTATCATGGAAGGCAACAACCATGTTGAAGGCTTTTTCATGGATTGTGGATGGGGCTATTTTGGATTTAAATCCTGCTCTGCCGTTGGTAAGTACATGGCCGAATATATGGCAACAGACATTTGCCCTGACATGTTGAAACCTTTTGCTCTGAGTCGGTATCAAGAGCACAAGCTCATGGGTGAAACCGCTGCACTTGTGAATTACAGCCCAGATAATTAGCCGGCAATTAGACATAAGGAGAAAAGAAAATGGCATTAACGATCACATGTCCAATTTGCGGGAAAAGAAACGGATATGAATTCAAGTTTGGTGGAGAGGAAAAAGGCCCGAGACCTGAAGAAAAAGATCTTACACCGGAAGCCTGGTGCGATTATGTGCACATGAACAAATGTGTTGCAGGGGTCCAGCAGGAATGGTGGTTTCATAAAGATGGATGCGGGTCATGGTTTCCCATTTACCGGGATACAACCACAAACCTTGAACAAAAAGACCATAAGGCAACAAATCAGGAGGGCAAAAATGATGAACAGGTTTAATCATCTGCCTACATTGAAAGTAGATACGACTCAGAAAATTGCCTTTATATACAAAGGGAAAAAACACTATGGGGTAAAGGGCGATACCGTTGCAACAGCTTTATATGCAAACGGGGTCAGGATATTCGCCAGAAGCCTCAAATATCATAGGCCCAGAGGGCTTTATAGTCTTGACGGTGAATGCAGCAATACCTGTATGGAAGTGGACGGTATCCCCAATGTCAGGTGCGAAAACACGCTGCTTGAAGACGGTATGGTCATAAAAGAGCAGAATGTCAAAGGTTCTGCTGAAAATGATTGGATGTCTTTTCTGGATAAACTGGACTGGATGATGCCTGCAGGATTTTACTATAACGTGATGCATAAGCCTGCAAAAATCTGGCCCATTGCCATGAAGCAGATCCGGAAAGCTGCCGGACTTGGCAAAATCAGTCCTGATTTTGAGATGCCGGGTAAATTTGATGAAATTTTTCTTAATACAGATATCTGTGTAATAGGTGGCGGACCTGCCGGAATGATGGCTGCTCTTTCAGCCGCTCAAAAAGGTCTGCGCATAATTCTTATGGAATCCAGGCCCTGGCTGGGCGGATTTTTTGAATACAGATCAAGCCAATATAAAGAAGACCAGACCCTTAACAGCAGGGCACAAGATCTTGCAAACCAGGTCATGGCCCAGGAAAATATTCGGGTATTTACCCATACCTCTGCTGTTGGAACCTATAACAACAACCTGGTCACAGGATTCCAGATCGGGAAAAAAGGGGATGTATTTAACCAGCGGTATATTGAGATTAGAGCCAAAAGTGTTGTTGTTGCAGCTGGATGTATTGAAAGGCCTTTGATTTTTGATAATAATGAAAGACCGGGTGTCATGCAGATCGGATGTGCTCTGCGAATGGCCAATACCTATGGCTTGCTTCCAGGTAAAACAGCAGTGTTCAGTATAGGTCATGACCTGGGGCTTGAAGCCGCCCTTGAACTCCACGAACTTGGCCTTGCCATTGAATGCATTGCCGATATCAGGGAAGATGGCCAGGACCCGGTTCTGCTGAAAAAAATTCAAGATAAGAAAATTCTATTCTTAAAAGGGTGGGTGGCCACCAAAGTTCATGGCAGAAAAGTTGTTAAAAAAATCAGTATTTCAGCTATTGACGGCCTGGCTTCCAAAACCTTTTCCTGTGATTTTGTTGTGGCATCGGCTGGTATGACACCTGTAACCGGTCATATTACAGTGGCACAGGGAACGCTTAAGTATGATACCCACACCGGTTTTTTTCTGCCCGATGAAATGCCGGAAAAAATGCATGCCGCCGGTCGTCTTTTGGGTTTAAATGATGCTTTTTCCATTGAAGCATCTGGAGCACTTGCCGGTTTAAAAGCTGCCTTTGACTGTGAAGATTGTTCCATCCAGGAAATCGGTGAATCTAAAAAAGCCCTGGAAAACCTTCCAGGACCTGTCCGGGGAACAAAGCTTGTAACAGCACCTGTGAAAGGCCGTAAGAGTTTTATCTGTTTTGATGAAGATGCAACGATTAAAAATATTAAGCAGGCCATTGAAAAAGGGTTTGATGTGCCCGAACTGATCAAGAGGTTTACAGCGACTGGATTAGGACCTGGCCAGGGCGGGATTCCAGGTCATAACCTGCCTTTGTATGTGGCAAAATACATGGCTTTGCCGGATATTTCCATCAGGCCCACCAATGTCAGGCCGCCCCTTGTCCCCACATTGATATCCACCTATGCAGGGGTCAATCATCAGATGTTTAAAATAACGCCCATGGATGAAATGCAGAGAAAAGACGGTGGAATTTTCAGAAATCTTGGCGTCTGGCAGCGGGCACGTTATTTTTCAAATGATCTAACCTGTAAAAAAGAGATTGAAAATGTCAGATCCAACGTTGGAATGCTTGATGGATCAACCCTTGGTAAGTTCAGACTCCATGGACCGGATGCATTAAAAGCGCTCCAGCGGGTGTTTGTATCAGATATGTCCAAGGTAAAACAAGGCCGGATCAAATACTCAGCCATGTGTAATGACGATGGGTGTGTGATTGATGATGGAGTTGTCATTAAACAGGGAGAAAATGATTATTATTTCACCACTTCAAGCGGACGTGCAGGACAGACTGTTGAATGGATCAGATATCACACAAGATATGACGGGTGGAATTTTGCCCTGGTGAACCTCACTGATTCCTTAGGCGTGATCAACCTTTCAGGACCCAATGCCAGGAAGGTGCTGGAAAAAATTGTGGATATTGACATCTCAAATGAAGCTTTTGGATATTCTGAATACAAAGAATTTAAAATTCAGGATGCCGTTCAGACCAGAGCAATGCGTCTTGGATTTGTGGGAGAGCTTTCCTATGAATTGCATGTACCTTCTTCGTATATGAAGGCTGTCTGGCTCATGCTAAAGGAAGCCGGCAAACAATTCAATATCCAGAATTTTGGTGTTGAAGCCCAGAATGTGCTTCGTATGGAAAAATGCCATATTATTCTTGGCCAGGAATCTGAACAGAGAACAAATCTTCTGGATGTGGGCCTGGGATTTTTGTGGGATCGCAACAAAGCAGAAGCTAAAACAGTGGGTGCTGTAGCATTGCGCCAGGCAGAAAATGATGAGACCCGGCTCAAGCTTGTGGGATTTAAAACGGAAAATAATACAAGAGCTCCCAGGGACGGCGCATTGGTTGTGGATGAAAAAGTCAGGGGATATATCTGTACGGCAAGGGATAGTTTTTCATTAAACGAGGCAGTGGGTATGGCTCTGGTTGAGGCACCCCTTTCCAAGATCGGCACAAGACTTACGATTTTTGAAGATGAGTGCGGTGATGATCGGATTTATGGGAAAGTAGTTGCCATGCCGTTTTATGATCCAGAAGGTAAACGGATGAAAATGTAAGGGAAAAATCATGAAAGAAATACAAAGAGTTTCCCCGGTTGTAATAAAAAGTACACCTGTTAAAACACAGACAAGAGACAACTGGGAAGTGGTTATGGAGTATAAAGGAGAAGGTGACGGGCCATTTCTGGTTGACTTGAGCCACAGGCCTCGGTTTGATCTGCAGGATTCCAACCTTGCAGCCCAAAAACCTTTTGGAATTGAAATTTCTGAAACACCGGGCATTTGTGTCCTTGAAAAAGGGGTTCTTGCCAATCGTATGAACAGAACCCAGGTTTCATTGGTCAACCTGGATGGCGACGATACAATCTATATGCCCGATGAATCCGGATATACAGATGTTACAGAATCCACAATGTGTGTTGCTTTGATCGGGAAAAATGTTTTTTCAATTTGTGAAAAATTGACGGCACTTGATTTTATGGACCCGCAAAGAAAGGCACCTTTTCTTTTTCAGGGACCTTTTTCCCATGTGCCCTGTCAGATTGTAACATTGAACAAAGAGGGCGAAAACTCAGGATTGATATTGACCTGCTCACGAGGTTATGGAAGAGATATGATAGATTCCATTCTTCATGCAGGAGAAGAATTCGGGTTGAACCCTGCCGGCGAAAGCAGGTTTACCAACTGGATTAAAAGTCTTTAATTTTGGCATCTGCCGACAAACTAAATAAAAGGAGATAAATACCATGAACAAAAAATATGATGCAATTATCATTGGAGCCGGTGTCATTGGATCACCCATTGCCTATGAACTTTCTAAAATGGGATATAAAACCCTTAATGTTGACAAGCTTTCAGATGCAGGAGAAGGTTCAACCTCTGGATCATGTGCAATAGTTAGAGCCCATTATTCTACTGCAGATGGAGTGGCTATGGCCTATGAAGGCTTCAAATACTGGCTGGACTGGGAAAACTATCTTGATCATGTAGAAGATGAAAAAGGCCTTGCCAAATACATGAATACAGGATCAATCCTGCTCAAGTCCCAGGGCCATGATTGGAAAAAAGTTCAAAGTAATTATGATGAAGTAGGTGTGCCATACGAAGAATGGAAAAATGATAAGATAAGAGAAATGGTTCCTGTGGCTGACCTTCACGAATTTTGGCCGGTCAGACGTCCTGAAGATCCTAAGTTTTATGATGAGCCAACCAAAGAGCTTGAGGGTGCTATCTTTTGTCCTGAAGCAGGTTATGTTAATGATCCGACGCTTTCTGCTCATAATATCATGCGGGCGGCTGAAGCTAAGGGCGCACAATTTATGTTTAATGCCGAGGTTGTTGATGTCAGAAGTGAAAACGGCAAAGTAACGGGTATTACATTGAAAGACGGTACTATGATTGATGCAGGGATTGTTGTCAATGTCGGCGGACCCCATTCATTTAAGATCAACCAGATGGCTGAAGGTGTGTGGGAAGGCTGCAACATCAAAACAAAAGCGCTTCGTCATGAAGTCATGTATTGCCCTTCACCTGATGAGTATGATTATCTAAATACAGGGTATCACATGTCTGATGGTGATATCGGATGTTATGTCCGTCCGGAAGTGGGTAATACATTTCTCATCGGAAGCGAAGATCCTGATTGTGATCCCCAGGAATGGGTTGATCCTGATGATTTTTATGCAGGCAAAGGCGGACTTGGTAAGGATAATGTCCTGTCCGAAGAACAGTGGAAAGCACAATGCTACAGGCTTGGCAAACGGATTCCATCTCTCCAGGTACCCAATCAGCCCAATGGGGTTGTTGACCTTTATGACTGTTCTGATGACTGGATCCCGGTTTATGACAAATCTGATCTGCCGGGATATTACATGGCCATTGGATCAAGCGGCAATCAATATAAGAATGCACCCGTTGTGGGCTGCATGATGGCTGAGTTGATTGATGCCTGTGAAAAGGGACTGGATCATGATAAAGAACCTTTTCAATACAAATTCAAATATACTGAAAGATCTTGCGATGTGGGATTTTTCTCAAGAAAAAGAGAAATCAACTATAATAGTTCCTTTTCCGTAAACGGATAAGGCAGCTTTTATAAAAATATCTTAACAATGGAGAACACAAAGGAGTTATAACTTTTGCCTTTGTGTTCTTCATGCTATTTTTGGTAAATGAAATATTGCCCGGCCGTAAACTGCCAATTTTAAGGGATTACTGGGTTGGGCTTGAATATTTTTTAAGATTAAGTTTTAATAGTGGTAACTATTCAGCTCTTATGTTTGAAACCGCCCTATCTGATGGATATTTGTTTCGATGCTAAACGCTTAACCTCCTGCAAATATCCATCAGACAGGGCTTTGAGATAACGTCTTTTAACGGGCTAAACAATTACTAATGGTGAATAATAAATGCAAATCTATATTTGTGTTAAACATGTCCCTGATTCTGCTGCTCATATTACCATTCTTGACAAAAATCGTATTGATGAAAATATATCCTTTCTTTTAAATCCCTATGATGAACATGCAGTTACAGAAGCAGTTAAGATTAAAAATAATAATCCAGGTTCTGAAATTATAGCCGTCTGTCTGGGTAAAGATGATGCGGAAAAAACTATTCGATCCGCTATGGCCATGGGTGCTGACAGGGGTATTCTGATTGTTAGTGAGCAAAATCATGACAGCATTATAACTTCCCTTGCTCTTAAGGCTGCCATTGAACAGGACGGAAATCCAGGACTGATTTTTACAGGCAAGGAATCAATTGATGCTGAAGGAATGCAGACCCTGTTCCGAATAGGGGCATTATTTGACTTTCCCGTTGCCACAAATGTGGTCAAGCTGGATATTGATGCCGGCAAAGCAATCGTTGACTGTGAATTGTCCGGTGGAATTGCCAATACATATGAGATGTCTTTGCCCTGCATAATAGGTGCTGGAAGAGGATTGAACACTCCCAGATACCCGACCTTTCCCGATGTGGTTAAATCCAAAAAAAAGCCGATCCAAAAAATTGCGTTTACGGACTTGGGTATTAAAGATTCTGCCTCAAAAATGAGCATTGTCGAACTTGTACCCCTTAAGCAAAACCGGGAACCAAAACAGATAAAGGGGGATGCTGACCTTGTTGCAAAAGAAATTGTTAGAATCCTTAAACAAGAGGCAAAGGTAATTTGATGAAAAATATCGGAATCATCATAGAATTGGATAACAAGAGAATCAAAGAAACCAATTTCGTAATGATCACCATGGCAAGGGCAAGGGATACCCGGCTTTTTGCTTTTGTTATGGATGCTTATGCAGCTGGCGTAAAAGAAGATCTGGAATCTTTTGGTATCACAAATATCGTTGAAATTGGTCTGGCCCCGGACCAGCAGAACAACCCTGTTATAAGGGCTAAGGCCATGATAAATGCCATTAAGGAATTTAATATATCCATGGTTTTCGGTCTATCCTCAGCAAAGGGAAAGGACCTTTTGCCCAGGATCGCTGCCCTGATTGATGCGCCTCTTGTAATGGATTGTTTTTATGTGGACATTGAACAAAAACGTGTAAAGACATCCCAGTATTCAGGTAAAACCATCGCTACCATTCAATTAAAAGGGGAGATCCCGGTGGTGGGTATCAGGCCCAATGCAATTGAACCCATCAAGGCTCAAGCTTTTGCCCGGGTTTTGAAATTTGATTCAAGCAATCTTGCTGCCAAAGATTTCAGGGTTATTAAATCAGGTGGAAGTGACAAAGCCACTAACATAAACCTTAGCGAGGCTGATGTGATTATTGCCGGAGGTAGGGGTATGAAAAACAGTGAAAATTTCACCCTCCTTTCTCAATGTGCAGAACGACTAAATGCTGCTGTTGGTGCATCAAGGGTGGCTGTGGATTCAGGCTGGGTACCCTATTCCATGCAGGTGGGGCAGACAGGGGAGAAAGTAAGCCCAAAGGTTTATATCGCCTGTGGCATATCAGGATCTATCCAGCATTTTGCCGGCATGAAAACCTCGGGAATGGTTATTGCCATCAATACGGATGAAAATGCCGCTATCCTGTCAAACTGCGATTATTACGCCGTGGCCGATGCTTTGGAAATCATACCAAAACTGACAAAGATTCTGGACAATGGCTGATTTAAAAAAAAATAAGCCTGGAAAGTTTTTACAGGATCTGGATAATTCAGATTATTTGTCTATTTTTGATGATTTCAGTGATGGGGTCATCGTTACAAATGTCGATGGAGTTATTGTATATTACAATCGCGCCATGTCTTTAATTGATGAATTAGATCATGATACTGTAATTTTTCGTAAACTTATAGATGTTTATGACCTTGACGGCTCCACCAGTATCATTCTGCGGTGTCTGGTAAAACAAAAGCCCATAATTGATGTGCCCTTTTATTATCGGACAAGAATGGGAAAATTTGCGAATACCATTCACAATGCCATGCCGATTTTTCTTAAGAAAAAACTGGTTGGGGCCATCTGTTTTGTCAGAGATTATCATGCTTTGACGGCCACCATTGCATCCATGCCCTTGCCTGGTAAGGAAGAACTATTTGACATTGCCTCCATTACATTTGACAGGATCATAGGAGAAGATCCGGCATTTGTTGATGCCATTAATTCTGCACGAATGGCATCCAGCACACCATCGCCTGTGATGCTTCTTGGTGAGACGGGTACTGGCAAAGAACTGTTTGCAAGAGCTATCCATAATCACAGCTTGCGGGGAGCAAAAAAATACACACCTGTCAATTGTGCGGCTATTCCTGAAAATCTTTTGGAAGGTATCCTGTTCGGTACATCTAAAGGCGCTTTTACAGGTTCAGTTGACAAAGCCGGATTATTTGAAAGAACGGACAAAGGAACCATTTTCCTTGATGAGGTCAATTCCATGCCCGTGGGGCTACAGAGTAAAATCCTGCGAAGCATCCAGGAAAGCAAGGTCAGAAGAGTCGGAGCCCTGAAAGAAATTGAAACTGATTTAAAAATTATTAGTTCAGTAAACAATGATCCCCATATCTCAATTTCCAACGGAACATTGAGATCTGATCTTTTTTACCGCCTGGGTGTTGTGTTCATCCATATTGTACCCCTGCGGGAACGCATGGGAGACCTTGGTTTGCTGATAAACCATTTTATCGAAAAACATAATATAACCCTGGGTAAAAATGCGAAAAAAATTTCCAATGAAGTGATGAAACTTTTTAAAAAGTATAACTGGCCGGGCAATGTCAGGGAGCTTGAACATGTGATTGAGGGTGCAATGAATATTTTGGGAACGGATGAGGTAATCCGGATTCAGCATCTCCAGACCCATTTTACAAAGTGGTCTGTAAAAGCCAAGTCTGCAAGACCAAAAAAAAGATGGAATGATGTGCCTACACAAGATCGCAATTCCAATTTAATTAAAAATACATCAGACCATGAAAAAAGCATTGTAAAAAATGCTCTTTTGGAAGACAAAGGAAATATCACTAAAACGGCCAGGGCTCTTGGGATTTCACGGCAACTTCTTTATTATAAGATTAAAAAATTCAAAATCAATCGCGATGATTTAAATTAAGTTTTTCACTTTCCATCCTAAGAGCTAAGAGGCAGAACAAAGGTAAACAAACTTCCTTTATCTTTTCCTTCACTTTCCGCCCAAATAAGTCCTTTGTGGAGATCCACAAGCTTACGACTCATTGCAAGCCCCAGACCTGTTCCATTGAACATCCTTTTTGAAGACATATCCTCTTGTTCAAATATGGAAAAAATTCTATCCCGGTCTTCATGTTTGATTCCAACACCCGTGTCTGATACACAAATTTGAAGAAAATTTATTTCAATATCCAACAAATGAATTTGAGGTTGTGGCTGTCCGGAATTGGGAACCTGCAACTCAGAACCCATCAAAATCTTAGCCTTGACAACAATCGAGCCTTTAATGGGCGTGAATTTAACTGCATTGTTTAGAAGATTAATGATAATTTGTTTAAATTTTTCCTTATCCGCTTTTATTGTCGGCATATCCGGCTGCAGGTCTAATGTCAGGGTGATTTTTTTGTTATCAACAGATTCCATGACCCGATTCACAGCTCTTTGCAATTCATCCATGATGTTGAACACTGACAATTTTAATTCCATATCTTCAGTTTCAATTTTCGCAAGCTCAAGAATTCCAGTTACTAATTTTAAAAGTTGTTGCCCACTTCCCTTTACATTTTGGATATATTTTATTTGTTTTTCATTCAGCTCTCCATGGGTTTTGGTTTCCAAAAGTTGTGAAAAACCTATAACGGCATTAAGTGGAGTGAGAAATTCGTGGCTCATATTGGCAAGGAATCGACTCTTGGCCATATTTGCTGCTTCTGCCTGTTCTTTTGCACGCTTAAGATCAGCAGCAATCTTTTTTCTTTCAGCAATTTCCTCGATACTGCGTTGAAGTTCTTTGTTGGATGTCTGGAAATTATTCATCAGATTGTTGAAAGACTTTGTAATATCATGCAATTCATCAGTGTCTTTTTGTACATTCAGAACATATTGTTCACCTCTTTCAGCTGTCTTGATGATGTTCTGGAACATAAAGATCCGGTCAAAAACCTGTCTCAAAAGCAGCATTCCACCCAGAATGAGAAATAGAACTGCAAGAATAATTAGAAGCTGGTCAGTTTCAAAGGAGACTGGTTTTTGAAAAAAAAGATAAATTATAGTGAGAACGGGTATCAGGAAGATCAGCGCTTCAATGGTAATGAGTTTTTTTCTTAATGGATTCTGCAAATTATCGGGTTTTTCAATTCCATTGTTTTTCATCGGATCTTCTCCTATTTGTCAGGGAGCTTTCGTTTCCTTGAATATGAACATTTACAAGGTTGCCTTAAAAATTTCTATGGGTTTGCTCAATCCCTTTAACATCTTTTTCCCAATGGACTGGAAACAAAATTGTTCCTGACTAAGTGATGTCAGCGTCGTTTTGGTAAACAGGACTTGAAGCTCATCGGCAAGTCCGCAGAGGCGAGCCGCTATATTGACTGTGTTTCCGATAACAGTATAGTCCCGGAAGGATTCGTTGCCCAGACTACCCAGATAAATGTTGCCGGTATTAATGCCGATACCCACATTAAACAAATCAGATTCCTGGTTGCTTTTTGAATTTGACAATTCCTGGATGATATCAAGTGCACATCCAAGGGCGTTATCACTCATATTTGGGCCTTCAAATACAGCCATTACCTCGTCACCGTTGAGCTTTTCAATAATACCCTGATATTTTTTAATAATCCTGAGTTGCTTTCCAATATTGGTATTCAGTTTTTCAAAGACATCTGCAGGGGCCATTCCTTCTGAAATCTGGGTGAATCCCCGAATATCAGAGAACAGAATAGTCACATAAGCATCCCGATCCAACGGTTCTGCCTGAACGTGATGAATTTTGTTTTCAACCATTTTCAGTGTTGATAAAGAGACATATCGAGATAATTCTGCTTTTGTCTTTGCCAATTCGTCATATAACGCTTTAACACGTAGACATGAAATAATTCTTTCCAGCAATTCTCCTATTTTAAATGGTTTACGAATATAGTCGTCCCCTCCCGCATTCAAGCCCTCTATGGCGTGTTTTTGCCCTAGTGCAAGCGCTGTTACGTATATAATAGGAACATAGGGTAAAGACTTGTTTCCCCTGATTTTGCGACATACTTCATAACCATTCATTTTAGGCATCATGACATCTAACAGGATCAGGTCGGGAGGGTCGTTAAAGACTTTTTTCAGTGCTTCTTCACCATTTAGGGCAGAATCCACGATATATCCCTCCGGAGTGAGTATCTCTACCAAAAGTTCGACATTCATTGGAAGATCATCTACAACCAGTATTCTTATATCCGTATGTTTCATATTCATCCTAGTTTTTTCAGCACTGATGATGGAAAGTGTTTACGATTTTAGTATCAAAAAACACTATAGATTAAAGTATTATTAAGATATGATATGGTTTTTTGTCAAGTTAATCCGATGGTAGACAATAAAAAACATGCTTTTTCCATCCTGACTGACTATTCTTTCAATCTATGCATAACAAGTGTGCACAACAGTGTGGGCAATCCTATCCCTGCCTTTTTAACTTATAATAATTCGATACGGAGAATGGTTGCAAAAGCATTAATTGAATTGATTTTCAGTCAAATTTAATGCTAATAAATGCTAAATTTTAAATTTATTAAATTGAACTTTTCGTTTGGCAAATATTATGATAAAACACGCCTTTATCAAATGCAGCCAAGTGATGAATGGAGACTATAAGATGAGTTCTACAAAACAATATGGACAATTGCTTAATGTAGACTTAGGTTCAAGTGATTGCTGTGTTTCAGCCTTCCCTGAAACTGCAAAGCAGTTCATAGGCGGCCGTGGATTTAATATCTGGTATCTTTATCATAATCTTGCTTTTGGAACACATCCTTTGGCCCCTGAAAACATACTCTTGATGTCCTGCGGACTTCTTACAGGGTCATCTGCTCCCACCTCATCAAGGCTGCACCTTAATGCGCTTTCGCCTTTGACTGGAATATTAGGAAGTTCAAATATTGGCGGGTATGCAGGAGCCTGGCTCAGATCCTGTAACATTGCTTCTATCATCATAACAGGAAAATCAAAAACTCCGGTCATTCTTTATATTGATTCAAAAGGAGCCCGTCTTGAGGATGCATCCCATCTCTGGGGACGTGATACTTTTGAAACCCAGGAGATTATTAAACGATCCCATCAAGATAAAAAGTTAAAGATCCTGACCATCGGGCCTGGAGGAGAAGGCAAGGTAAGGTTTGGCGCGATTATGACCGAAAAAGATCATGCTGCCGGTAGAACGGGAATGGGATCGGTCATGGGATCAAAAAATCTTAAAGCAATTGTGATTTGTAAAGGAAGCCATAAACATTTTCCTGCGACCACACCAGCACAGAAACAAGCTGTTAAGGCCTATGTATCTCAAATAAAAAATTCATCTGAATTTAATTTTTTTTCAAAATATGGCAGTTCAGGATATGTAAAATGGGTAAACGACCTAGGGGTCATGGGCAGCAAAAATTATGGTAAAATAGGAACCAAACACATTGAAAGAATAGATGCAAGAAAGCTTGATAAAAATATTGTCCGGTCCAGCGGCTGTTTTCGATGTCCTGTACAATGCAAAGCCCAACTTAAGCTGGATGGATTGGAGAAAGACAGACTTTTTACAAGACCTGAATTTGAACCTGTTCTCAACCTTGGTCCAAAATGTGGTCTTAAAGATCTTACCCAGATCATTAAACTGGATAATCTGTGCAGCCGTCTGGGAGTTGACAGCACATCGACAGCCTCTGTTATTGCATTTGCCATGGATCTTTTTGAAAAAAAATTATTACCGGAAAATCTGGTTGGAGGTCTCGATCTTTCCTGGGGCAATGCCGACACCATGGAAAAATTAATTTTTCAGATGGTTGAGGGCAAAGGTCTTGGAAAAATTTTATGTCTTGGTGTCAGAAAGGCGGCCCAATTAATCGGCAATGGCGCATCAAAATATGCTGCCCATATCAAGGGGCTGGAACTGACTGCTTATCATCCATCAGCCATTATGGGCACTGCCCTTGGATATGCAGTATCCAGCCGCGGTGGTGATTATAATAATGTGTATGCATCCCTTGAATACAGCTGGACCAAAGAACAGGCAAAAAAAGAGTTTGGAACCCACGAAGCCGTTAATATTAAATCCATTTGCGCAAAAGGGTGGGTGATAAAAAAAGCAGTTACCACCAATATCATTATTGACAGCCTGGGTCTTTGCAAGGTACCCGTATTATCTCTTTTAAGATCCTTTAACCTTGAAAACGAACGATTACTTATCAATGGACTGACGGATTTAAGTTTTTCAAAAAAAGATCTATTTGATGCAGGAGAAAAAATTGCAAGCCTTGAGAAACTTTTCAATATCCGGCATGAAAAAGGGGATATTAAAGACACGCTTCCTGAGATGTTTTTTAATAAAGACAGCGATCAGGGATTGACCCTGAAAAATTTTGAAACCATGTTACAAGAGTACTACACTGCCATGGGGTGGGATGAAAAAGGTATCCCTCCTGAACCGGACTATAAAACAAATTTTATCAAATTGGAGGAAAAAAAATGATTCAATCTTCAAACATTCAATCCCGATCAGTTGGTATGAAGATTTTTACCGAGGACCAGATCTGGGAAATAAAACAGGCCGCCTTTGATATTATTGAAAGAGTCGGGTTTAAATGTCGGCACAAAGAAGTTCATAAAATGATGAAACAGGCCGGCGCATGGGTTAAGGAAGACAATATTAAAATTCCAAGACATATTGTAAAAGAATGTCTGGTTACAACCCCCAATGGCTGGACCATCTATGACAGAAACGGCAAGCGGGCAATGGAAGTGGAAGGGGAAAAAAGCCATTATGGTACATCCACTGCCAGTCCCTTTACACTGGATGCATTTACCGGTGAATTCCGGAATACCAGTATCAAGGATATTGAACTGGGTGGAAAAGTTGCAGATTACCTGGATGGCATTGATTTTGTCATGCCCATGGGAAGCGCCCAGGATGTGCCGGCAGATGCTGCGGATGTCCATGAATTTGAAGCCATGGTTTCCAACACGACAAAGCCGGCTGTTTTTATCGGTTATACAGCCCTTGGCTGTGAGTATGTTTATGAGATGGCGGCAGTTATTGCCGGGGGACAGGAAAACTTAAGCCAGAAACCTTTTGTTATTCTTTATCCAGAGGCTATAGCACCGTTTTTCTTCCCCGATGAAGTCATAGAGCGTATTTTTATTGCAGCCGATCGGTTTATGCCACAATTGCCGGGTTCCACTGTCCAGGCAGGTGCCACAGGCCCGGTAACCCTGGCAGGAGTTATCACTCAGATCACGGCAGAAGCACTTATCCATATCACCATTGCCCAGTTGCGAAAAAAAGGATGTCCTGTTTCCATGAGCGGCAATGTCGGTATTCTTGACATGAAAACAGCCCTCATGACAATGGGTGCACCGGAAAACAGCCTGGCCCTTGCTGCCCAGGCAGAGGTGGCACAATCCTTTAATCTGCCCACCTGGGGCTTAGCCGGAGCCACTGATTCCAAAAGCTTAGATGCCCAGGCAGGCATTGAAAGTGCCTTTTCAATATTGAGCCAGGGCCTTTCCGGCCTGAACCTTATCCATGATGTCGGGTATGTGGCTTCGGGCATGGCCTGTTCTCTTGAACAGCTGGTAATGGGCAATGAAGTTGTGGGGATGACAAAGCGTTTTGTGGAAGGCATTACCGTAAACAGAGAAACCATTGCAAGGCAGATCATGGAAGATGTGGGGCCTGGCGGTCATTTTCTGGTTCAGCAGCATACCATGAACCATTTTAAAAAAGAGTTGTCTAATGCTAAACTTATGAACCGCCAGGCCATTGATGGCTGGAAAGATGCCGGCAAACCCTCAATGGAAGACAGGGTGAAAAAAGAAGTCCGGATGATCACAGAAACCCATAAACCAGAACCCTTAAGCGACAAGATCCTTTCAGAACTGGACCGGTTGAAAAGAGAAGGTGAAAAGGAAATTCTTGCCAAATTAAAAAAAGGATAACCTTTAGTTCGGCCAGGAAATATTGAATATAATGAACAAAATTTGTCACTTTGGAGAAAAAAAGAAATGACCCAGAAAAAATATGACGCAATAATTATTGGCGCTGGAATCATCGGCAACAGCATTGCCTATGAACTGGCCTTGAAAGGTTATAAAACACTGAGCATCGACAAGCTGGGCGGTTCGGGTTTTGGCTCCACTGCGGGCTCCTGTGCTATTATCCGGCTTTACTATTCCTCTCCGGAAGGGGTGGCCCTGGCCCGGGAAGGATATTATTACTGGCTTGACTGGTCAAGATATCTGAATACCGTTGATCCTGACGGCATGGCCTATTACAAAAACACGGGTGCCATGGTTTTCAAATCTGAACACAACAAGAACCTGGCCCCTGTGATGGAATCCCTGGATGCCCTTGGCGTGGGCTACCTGGAGCTGAGCCCGGAAGACATGAAGCAATATCTGCCCAACCCGGATCTTCACTCTTTCCATCCCCAGAAACGCATGGATGATCCGGATTTTGGAAAACCCACCGGCGACAGCGTCAATGGGGCTGTTTTTGTACCGGAATCAGGCTATGTGAGTGATCCCAAGCTGTCCACCCATAATGTGGAAATGGCAGCCAGGAAACTGGGCTCGGATTTTATGTTCAACACCCAGGTTGTGGATATCCTGAAAAAGGATGGCAGGGTAGCAGGCGTGGCCCTGAAAGATGGTACAATCATCGAAGCGCCTGTGGTGGTCAATGTGGCAGGCCCCCATTCATACCTGATTAACCGCATGGCAGGGGTTGAGGATAAGATGAACATCAAAACCCGGGCTTTGCGGGTGGAAGTGGCCCATGTGCCAAGTCCTGCAGGAGTGGACTGGGAAAACACCGGCATTATCACCTCAGACTCTGACACGGGGGTCTATACACGACCTGAAGTCGGAAATCACGTCCTTATCGGCAGCGAAGAGCCTGCATGTGATCCCCTGGACTATGTGGACCCGGATGATTATAACGAAAATTTTACAGACCAGCTCAAGACTCAGGCCATGCGGGTAGCCATGCGGATCCCGGATCTGCCCATCCCCACCAAAGAACAGGGGCTGGTGGATCTCTATGATGTATCAGATGACTGGTATCCTATTTATGACAAGTCAGATCTGCCTGGATTTTATATGGCCATCGGCACCAGCGGTAACCAGTATAAGAATGCGCCTCCAGTGGGTTCTTTTATGAGTGAACTCATCCTATATTGCGAAAGCGGCAATGACCATGACAAGAAACCCCTGCAATACCGGATGAAATATATTAACCATACATTGAATATTGGTTTTTTCAGCCGGAACCGGGAAATTAACCAGGATTCCAGTTTTTCAGTTATCGGATAAAAAAGGAAATCACATGCAGAAATTAGAATCAATGGACATTGCTAAAAAGGCAATGGATATCATTAAAAAAGGCGCTTTTCTCACTGTAAAGGCAGACAAAGACATGAACACCATGACTATTGGATGGGCTAGCATAGGCCATATATGGAGAAAAGATGTACTCATGGTAGCAGTTCGTGAATCACGGCACACATTCGGTTTGATTGAAAAAGCTGATAATTTCACCGTGAGTGTTCCGACTTCAGATTATAAAAAAGAAGTATTATTTTGCGGAACAAAGTCAGGCAGGGATTTTAATAAATTCAAAGAATGTGATCTGAAAACAGCAAACAGCAAATATGTGGACTCCCCGATCATTGATATCCCGGGCTATCATTTTGAATGCAAAATCGTATACAAAACCGCAATGGACCCAAAATTTCTTGATTCCACCTACAATGAGAAACTGTATTCAGATAAAGACTATCACACCCTGTATTTTGGTGAAATAGAAGCCTGTTACAAAACAGAGTAATGATTGTTCATCATTACTCTGTTTCTTGCAAACAAATATTTTTTTTCAATCTCCCTTGCTGGTGGAAAAAAGAACTGGGATATCATAGGGGACCTCATTAAAAGGTAAAAGAAAACTGAAGGATTACAGGGATAGCCCGGGGGTTTTTTGATCCTTGATACCCAACCCTATAGCCAGTTATGTAGCAACTTTGTTTTGTTGCGAGTTTACCCCGCCGCCAGACCCCGCCCCAATTTATTAAAATAATACCCCGCCGACCCCTCGTATAGACCGATTATAGATCTGAGGAAGTACCAGGTCTATGAAAAAGAAAAGGTAAATGTGTGCATGTGTTTTTAACATAATACGTTCCGAACCGGAAACTTCATCCCGGTATACAGTGCCCTTATTCAAAGAGTCTGTTATAATATTTGGTTTTCAAAAGCCTTCCATTTAAATTGGAGCACTCAAATTTTAATGAATCAAGCCCTTATTAAATTTTATTTGAGACTCACCCCTTTTTATGGGCTCAGATAATACAATTTAACAGCGGTGGAAAATTATTAATTTCGCAAAGATTTGCATTATTAATAATTTTAAAAAAAATACAAAATTCAGGGTTTACCCTAATTTACAAAGATACTTTCTCACGATATATAAATGATGGAAAAAGATTGCATGCTTTAACGGGCACCTCCAAAGTTAATCTTTTTCTCTTGGCAGGACTTCGGTCCTGCCAAGCTCATTAGTGAAAAGGAGATTGTGCTTTGAACAAATTTGAACTGATCCAGAAAGTAAAAGACAAATGCAACTTGACCGGGCAAGAAGCTTCAGACCTTGTTGAACTTTTCTTTTCTGAAATGACAAAAGCATTTATTGCTGGTAAAAGGGTTGAAATAAGGGGGCTATATTCTTTTTTTATCAAAGAATATGAAGGCTACACCGGCAGGAACCCTAAAACCGGAAAGAAAGTTAAAGTGGCCTCAAAAAAACTGCCATTTTTCAAGTGTGGCAAGGAATTGAAAGAAAGGGTTGATTATCCAGCCAATTGAGAATGACCCTGAATTTGAAAAGTGGATGATGTGTTAGCCAAAGCTGATTTATTATTCTGTACTCAAAAACCTTGTAGATATTAGATTGTAGAGCCAAGCAAAAATTGCCCCTCCAATCAAACCATCCACAAACGCCCAGATAAATCCGATGAAACTGCCGACTGGAGATATGTTGAACCCACGATACAGGCGGCCAATTATAGTAGGCTCACCAGTTGCCCCATCAAAAGCGATTATCCACCAGGTCAACAAAAAAAGCCCAAGGCCCCAAACTATTCCGCAGGTAAGTGAAAACGCTTTGACATTTAGTTTCATTTTGGCACCTCCCTTTATTGGATGGCTAATTATTAATTATACGGCTCTGTTTATCTTGTAAATTTGAACGCTATCCGACCAGATAAATAAAAAAATTTGATTCAAAAGTTCTGTAACAATATTTCAGAAATCAGTAAAGATATTTACAAATAAATTTTAGCGAACAATATAATTGATTCAGAAAAAATTTACCAGAATGTTCTTTATTGGAAAAACTTTCATCAAATTTAATGGATATCTTTTAAATTTTGACCGGGCAAAAGTTAGAAATACTTTTTCTGGACAAAATCATACACAAGATATGATGGTAGGTGTGATATACACTCAACACTTGAAAAAGAATTATCATCCAGTCAAATTAATCTTGTTCTTTTTTTCTGTCAGTGCTAAACAGAGCTTTCTCAATTTCTTTTCCGGGAAACAAGGAAAGCACATGATACGGCTGCCTGCCAGATTGCGGATAATTAATATGGAACCCCGGGTTGCCGGACCGGTTTTCATGCTTTTGGCAGCCTTTCTGTTCACCATCATGAGTGTCCTGGTCAAGCTCATGCCTCAAAACTATACCGTCTGGCACTTTGGATTCATTCGATTCTTTGGGGGAATGACGGTCTTGGTGATATCGGCAGGCTTTCCCGGGAAGGGCACCCGACGCAACCCTTTTTCCGGCCATAATATTCCATTGCTGATCCTGAGGGGATGTTTCGGTTCCATTGCCTTTTTCTGCGTTATTACTTCTGTACGGATTCTCCCGATATCAACGGCCTGTGTTTTGTTTTACGCCTATCCCGTATTTGCAGGCCTGTTCGGATTCATTATCTACGGAGAAACCATAAACATTCGTCAAATGGGATGTGTTACCCTGTTAGTAGCCGGAATTATCGTTCTCTTCGACTTCAGTTTCACCGGCAATACCTATGGTCAGATCATGGCCATTCTTGGAGCCGTGTTTGCCGGAGTAACCGTCACTTTGATACGGTCCCTGAGAGCTAAAAATGGCCCGGTCATCATTTATCTTTATTTCTGCACCACAGGAACCTTACTCACCCTGCCCGCTTTTATCATGAATCCCATAGATCCTTCTTCTGCTCTGGAATGGGCCATGATTTTGGGAATTGTTTTTACATCCCTGGGAGCACAGCTTCTCATGAACCAGGGATTTTTCTTCTGTAAGGGCTGGGAGGGCTCGGTCTACATGTCCAGTGAAACTGTTTTTACAGCTATTGTGGGTATTATGTTTCTTAATGATCCGGCTACCTGGCGTTTCTTTGCCGGTGCATTGCTCATTGTAGGATCTGGCCTTGCCCTGGGCAAGCTGGGACAACGAACCCCTTAGTAAAAGCTGCCTCAGATAAGTTATCTGAATTTTTTATAGAGCCTGAATAAGATCTGCTGCTTTCGGCATTCTTATGACAGGTTCTATCTTACTCAATTCTTCGATGGGTATATGACACTTGATGACATGGCGGTCTTTTACCAACATTTCCTGTGGAAGCTCATTATCACAAATGTCACCAAGCCTCCGATGGCAGCGGGTGCAGAAGGGGCACCCTTTGGGGGGATTCATTGCACTTGGCAGGTCTCCTTCCAGCACTATTCTACGCTTGGTTATATCCGGATCAGCAATGGGAACTGCAGATAATAAAGCTTCTGTATAAGGATGATATGGGGGAGCAAATATTTCCTCTGTGGTTCCTCTCTCAAGGATATGCCCCAGATACATGACAACAATACGATCCGCCAGATAGCGGACAACACTTAGATCATGACTGATAAAAAGCAGGGTGGTTTTGTGTTTGCGCTGGATATCCATTAAAAGCTCAGTCACAGCAGCTGCCACAGATACATCCAAAGCAGACACGGGCTCATCGGCAATGACAATGCTCGGATTCCCGGCAAAGGCCCTGGCAATACCAATACGCTGCTTCTGTCCGCCGGATAACTGTCTGGGTTTCCTGAAATAAAAATCTCTTGGCAGTTTTACTGTATCCAGCAAGGTCATCACACGGTTAAAAATCTTCTTTTTATCGGTCTCAATACCAAATTGCCTGATTACCCGTGATATCTGTCCACCAATGGTATGGCTGGGGTTCAAGGTGTCAAATGGATTCTGAAAAACCATCTGCAGAGAACGGATCTGTTTGGTGGAACGGTCCCGAACTTCTATATCTGAAATATCTTTGCCATTATGGCGTATCTCTCCATCTGTTCCTGTTTCTAACCCCATTAGAACTTTGGCAAAGGTTGATTTACCACAGCCGGATTCACCAACAATAGCAACAGTTTCACTTTCATGGGCTGTAAAGTTCAGCTCTTCATTTGCTTTTACGAATCTGGCACTTTTACCTGTAATCATGGCCATGAATGAGGAATCTTTTACCTCGTAATATTTCTTCATGCCATCAACATTAAGGACCCGTTTGCCAATCTTAAGTGATTCTCTGACAGTATCAGAGGACAGGTTTTTTGTATGATCAATATCTTTATATCGTAAACAGCGAACACGATGATCCGGCGCCCCGCCTTCTACTGTCTCCATTTTAAAATGGTCTTTATTACACAAGCCTTTCTTAAAATGATCACACCGGGGCCCGAAAAAACATCCGGAAGGCCGTTCAAAAGGCAGGGGTAATTGTCCCCGGATCGGTTTAAGGGGAGCTGCATTCTTATCTGTTGTGGGCAAAGGAATACATGAAAAAAGCCCGTGGGTATAGGGGTGTTTTGGCGATTTAAAAAGAGACTTTACAGTTCCTTCTTCGACAACTTCACCGGAATACATCACAAATACTCGGTCACAGGTCTCTAAAATCAACCCTAGATTGTGGGAGATATAGATCTGGGAAGTGCCGAATTTTTTGCTGATATCTCCAATCAATTTAACAATTCCGGCTTCCACTGTAACATCCAGGGCAGTAGTGGGCTCGTCTAACAATAACAAAGAGGGTTTGGATAAAAGCCCCATGGCAATGACGGCCCGTTGCTGCTGTCCGCCGGATAGCTGATGAGGATAAGACTCCATCACCCGTTCTGGATCAGGCAGGTTGACATCCGCCAGCATTTGTACAGATCGCCTGCGTGCTTCTACCTTGGAAATATTTTCATGTGCCAGGGGCACTTCCATTAGCTGGGTGCTGATTTTCAGGCTTGGATTTAAAGAAGCAAAGGGCTCCTGATAGATCATTGATATCTCAGATCCCCGGATGCTGCGCAGTTCATTGTCGTTCAAAGTGGTTAAATCACGGCCTTTGAACGTTATGGATCCGCTTTTGATACCGCCGTTGGCACCCATGTACTGCATGATTGCCATGGCAACAGTTGATTTGCCACAGCCTGACTCCCCGACAATACCGATGGTCTCTCCCGGCTTAACCGTCAGGGAAAAATCAACAACAGCAGGTATTTCTCCGGCCCTTGTATAATATGAAATACACAGATCTTTACAAATTAGTACCGGTTCTTGGATGTCATTCATTATTTTTTACCTTTTAATCACGTAATGATATTTCACGCAAACCATCCGCTAATAGATTAAACCCTAGAATTAATGAAGAGATTGCAATACAGGGGAAAATCGTCATATAGGGAAAAACCATTGCCATCTGACGTGTTTCATTGACCATCCCGCCCCAGTCTGGGTCTGGCGGTGGCAACCCAAGGCCTAAGAAACCAAGGACACCAATGGTAATAATGACGTAACCCAGACGCAGGCAGGCATCCACAATAAGCGGGCCCCGGGCATTGGGCAAAATTTCAAACAACATGATTCTCCAGTCAGATTCGCCACGGGTCTGGGCGGCAGCAACATAATCCCGGTTGCGAAGGTCCAGTGTGAGTCCCCGCACAATACGCATGATGCCGGGCGAAGAGGCAAAGGTAATGGCAATAACAATATTCAATCCGGACGCACCAATGGTTGCAATAACGATGATGTAGAGCACCAGCACGGGGAATGATAAAATAATATCTGAAATACGGGACAGGATGTCATCTACCAGGCCACCGCGGTATCCGGCCTGAAGCCCCATCAAAATACCCACTGTGTAGGCACTCAGGGTTGCGAGGGGTGCAAAGGTCAGTACGGTGCGGGACCCCCAGACAATACGGGACAGGAGGTCCCGGCCCATATGGTCAGTGCCCAGCCAGAATGTATGACCGGAAGGCGCCAGAGTCCCTGGTTTGGCAAAGGGCAGAATATTTGCGTTGGGATCAAATTGTGCTATCCATGGGGCAAAGAGTGCGACGAGCACCCAGAACAGAACCAGAAAAGCCCCAATCATTCCCACCCAGCTTTCCCGCAGGAGTCCAAAAGATTTTATGACACGCCAAATCGAAGCGCCATAGCCCACAGAAGGCATTTCAGTAGTCGATTGAGTCGTCATTCGTAAGTCTCCTTAGCTGAAACGTATGCGCGGGTTAAGAAAGGTATAGCCGATATCAGCGATGGTTTGGGAACTTACCGCCACAACAACAGCCACCATTGCACAGGCTTCTAAAAGTGCAATATCATTGTTCAGGGAAGCTTCCAGGAGCAGTGCCCCAAATCCTTTATAGGCAAAGAAAAATTCAACAACAATAACGCCGGACAACAGCCAGTTGATTTGTAACATAATGACGGTAAAAGGTGCTATTAATGCATTTCGCAACGCATGTCTGATAATAACCTGTCTGTAGGGAAGACCTTTTAATACAGCTGATCTTATGTATTGAGATGTCATCACTTCTGCCATGGATGCCCGGGTCATACGGGCAACATACCCAAAATCATAAACCACCAATACCATGGCAGGAAGGATCAGTTGTTTGAACTCAAATCCTCCTGACATGGAGCTTGTTCCCGGTAGCCATTTTAAACCAAATACAAAAAGGGCGGAAAAAAACACAGCGCTGGCAAATTCAGGCACAGATGTGGTTAAAATGCCAAAAACAGATATGGCTCGATCCAGAATAGAACCCTCCCTCATTCCGGATAAGACACCCAGGGTTAATGACAAAGGGATCAGGATGGCAAAAGTCCAGAAGCCTAAGATGGCTGTATTCCATAACCGTGGCAAAAGCACGTCTTTTACCGGGCCTTTGTAGCGAGTGGACGTTCCAAGGTTGCCTGTGGCAAAATTGCCCAGCCATTTTACATAACGTAACACCACCGGCTGGTTGTATCCCTGCTGATCCCGCCACATTTCTTTTTGTGAATCAGAGGCAAAATTACCCAGAACACGTGTGGCCGGGTCACCTGTAAGCCCTGTTTCCAGAAGCAGGAAAAGAATTATGGATACGACAATCATGGTAAAAATCATGAACCCGATTCGCTTTAAAAGCAGCAATACCATTCTGACTCCTTAATCTTAGAACGTGGCTTTAGAGTCTGGTAAGGGGGAAACATCCCCCTTACCAGATATTACTATGTTGTCAATTAAGCCAGAGAAACCTTGTGAAAGCGATAGTATCTGACCGGATCCATCTCAAAACCAACCACATTATCTGAAACTGCCGTAAAAACAGATCTAAAGAAAGGTTGTACCATGACAGCGTCATCCTGGAGGATTTTTTCAACCTTTTCCATCTTGACCCGACGGGCTTCAACATTTAATGTTGCTTCTGCTTCGTTCAGGGCGGCATCAAATTTGGGATTATTGTAGCTGGATTCATTCCAGGGGACCCCGGCACGGTAGGCCAGGCCCAGTACCATGACAGCCAGGGGCCGGTGGGTCCAGGAGGTGAGGCTGAAAGGTGACGATGTCCAGATATCCCAATACTGTGCCATGGGCATGACATTCATATTTATAGTAATACCGGCTTTGGCACAGTCTTCTTTGAGCACGGCAACGGAATTCTGCTCCCAGACCCCGTCCGTATTTCCCACTGTGCAGGTGATTTCAATCCCATCGGGATATCCTGCTTCGGCAAGCAGTTTTTTCGCACCGGCTATGTCCTGTTTAAAAGGAGGCAGTTTAAAATAATCGGGATGGATACTGGCTACATGATGGTGTTCTGCAACAATCCCTAAGCCCTGATGGGCAATGTCAAGATTTCTTTGGGCATCACAGCATTTTTGTACGGCTTTACGCACGCGGATGTCGGTAAAGGGTTTTTCAGTGACCTTCATACGGATAACGCCGGTTTGTGTAGAGGGGATCGAGACAACCTTTATTCCCGGAATATTCTTGGCAGCTTCAAGGGTTGTCAAATCAAGGTTGTAGATTACATCCACCTGTTTTGAAGCAATGGCAGCCAGGTAAGCCCCGGCATCTTCACCCAGGTCAATAATACGAATCTCATCCAGAAAGACTTCACCACCCCAATAGGGTTCCTTGCGTTTTTTCAATACAGCTATCTCACCGACCTTGAATTCAGAAAGCGTGTATGGTCCGGTACCGACGGGATTTTTAGTCAGGTCCCCGCCCTCTTTTTCAAAATTGCGGTGAACGATGGGAGTGGGATAATTGTAAAGGTTTTCAGGAATAGACAGAACGGCTGATTTAAGGTTAAGTCTGACGGTATGATTATCTACTTTTTCCACGGCATTTTTGATCATGCGCTTGATGGGATTGCCTTTGGCATCTTTTTCGCCAGAGTCTTCGATCATGGCGTTAAACAGTCCCAGGTTGGATGATCCGGTTTTCGGGTCAAGCCACCGGGTAAAGTTAAATACAACATCATCTGCAATAAAGTCATCGCCATTTGACCATTTGACCCCTTTGCGGAGGTGAAAAGTCCATGTTTTCAGATCATCTGATGCTTCCCAGCTCTCTGCCAGGCCGGGTCTGGTGACATTATCCGGTCCGGTAATAACCATGTATTCAACAATATGCCGACCGACAATAGATTTCTGGGTCCATGACCAGGTGGCGGGATCAGCCATTTCCTGTACCTGCATCGCATATTTTAAAACCCCGCCTTTTTTCTGGCCGGCATAGGCTGTTGAAATCAGATCAGGTAAAATCTCTTTACCCAGTATTGCGCTTGCAAGGCTATAGGCAGTTGTAGCCGATATGCCCAATAAAGTTGTTGTGCGTAAAAATTCACGGCGGGAACATTTTCCGTAACCGTTCACGGCCTCAAACGCCCCGTTGAAAAGCGGGAAGACAGAAAGATAAACGGTATTTTGTATCGCAACCTTCAATAATGGAAAAAACCTTGAAGATATACTACTGCTTCTACCGTTTCATCCTTGATTAGAATGTTGGATTAAAGAAGGGTGGCAAAGAGGAAATTGTATGTTTAATTACGAATTAGGAAATACCGGCCTCATGATCAGCGTGAGGATACGCGCATCAACTGGGTACAAGGGATGGGGCTGGATCATTATTGAAATATGCCTGAATTGCTTGCAGTATAAAATTGAATGCTGATCGACCTTGTAATGCACATGTTGCAATTACAGTCCATAAACGTTCGGAACTTTTCCGTCCTTTGATGCTTCGTGTTCCTTGGGTTATGAGACGATCTATTACGACAAACCGTATTGCTTGTTCTGCCACATTGTTGGTAGGCTCTATTCCAGGGGTTGTGATGAACTCAAAATATGCTTTACCATGTTTGCGGAATCGGTTGGCCATATTTTTAGCTTCCCGTTTTTCTTCTTGCCCGTCCTTATTCAGTTGGCTCGGGACGTTTTGCAGGGCTGCGGTGATGATTCTTTCTTTAGCCTTCTCAAGGGCATTGGTGAAGTCTTCCTGGACCATATTGTCACGTTCATGAATAACTTTGAACATATTCCGGATCTCATCCAGGAGTCTATTGCCATAAGCCTTTGTTTGTTCATCCGGCAAAGTTGTCAAAAATCGGATGTCCCGTATCAAGTGAGCGATGCAAAACTGCATCGTGACGTTGAAATCCTTCATATACTTGCGATACGCTGAAAAATAATCACAACCCAGTACTCCATCAAATTCCTTACCCAAAACATCAATCAAAACCTTTGATCCACGGGACTTGTCGATTTTGAACAACACATACATTTCAGCCTTGAAAACCCATGTCCAAAACTTGACCTTGTTTTCCTTATGGCCAGTTTCATCGACATTCACTCTTTCCTCGAAAGGTAAACGATTGAGCAATTCACTGTATGGTGATTCGAGAGACTGACTCACCTTCTCGATCACTTTGCGTAAATATCCACGGGAAACCTTTTCACCAAGGACATCTCGAATAAATTTTCTGATTGTGGAAAACGATGCATGACAGACATTTTTCATATAGGCAACCATGGCTGTCAAGCGCTCTTTAAAAAGCCCTTCCTTGACGACATTAACAGGGAAAGGCATATAATGAATTTTCTGACATTTATCGCACCATACCGGATACGAACGATGCTCTTCTTTGATTATCGGCACTTCAACCAGTTCCATTTGCTGGATTATGCGAGGGGGTGTATCAAGCATACTGACTTCCCCGTTGCATACCGGACAAGCGGTAAGTATGTATGGATGAGTTTTGTCAATCTCACTATCGATGAAGGGAGGGCGATCATGCCTCTCATGGCCTGGTTGGCCTCCGATTTTGCGAGCTCCATTTTTTTGTCCTTTTTGGTTTTTGATTTTTGGCTTTGTAATATCATCAGAAGATGGGCGTTTGCTGGAATTTGAAGAGTTCTTTGAAAGCTTGGCAATTTTGATCTCCAAGGCCTTTATCTGCATTTGCTGAGATTCAATAGTACGGCTTAGATCACACAGAATCTTGACCACAACTTTCGGTCCGGCATTATACAAGGCCAATGATTCATCGTTAGTCATGACATAGTTCTCTGCGAAAGTTTTTAGTCAAAGGATAAATATATACAGCCTTTTTGGAAAGTAATGGTTGGCGAGATTTGCTGAGCTTGCCCTGGCCCGTTGTTTCTCCCACAAACTTCCAATTGTCTGCTTTGTAACATGTGCCGAAGTATCGCTCTGTGTCTACGAATGTTTCAAGCAGATAAACCGGATGGTGGTATAGATTTTGCCAATCTTGTGACAAACAATGACGGTTTGATGCCAGGAGATATGATGCCAGGCAGGAAACTTGAACCCATGGTAAAATCAAAAATCGAAGATTGTTGGCGATCAAATGAAGATTGTTTTCTCTGATTTTTTTGCTCCAGCCAATGAAACGATCTCGCGCACCAATATACCATGGTGCTGAACCCCATGCCAAACATGCAATAGGACGATCACCGGAAAATGCCATATATTTGAGATGCTCTCCAACTGGTTGTGTGTAACCAAGGTAGTGATACTCGTTTATAAGGCCATTAAACATTTTTTCAAAGGACGTTCTGCGAACTTGTTCAAGCTTGATAGGAAACAGGTCGCCGACTGTACAATGAACAGCAGTTTCATCCACTATTACCTTGGTTGGCTCCTTTCGCTTTGCAAGAGGGTTGGGAGGGGTGAATTTCCGGGCTGGCTGTTTAATAAGGCCATTTGATTCCAATAAAAGAAGCAGGCTCCGGCAGACCATATCTTTTAGAACACCGTTAGGCTGTCTCCAGTCCCATTCCCTACAGACTTCTTGAGAAATGAAGCGCCTGCTTTTGTCAGGATGTAATTTGATAATCCTTCTGATGGTCACGATATCTTGCTTGGTGACTGATCGCTTCCTATATGTTATGATAGTTTCCATTCCTGACAATATAAACTATCAGGAATTGGAACGCAAATTATTTCTCAAAAAAATTGCGGTGACCTGGTAAATATTGAATTCAAACCGATTATTGCCCGTGAACGGTTACCATTTTCCTTCCATGAGGCTTTTTTTCATTTCCTCAACACCGGGATGCACTCTTTTAGCTGATAGATTTTCTTTTTTTTCGGCCATAATTTAATTCCTCCAAAACGTATTAAGTTTTTAAAAATGAAACGCTTACCAAGTAATCAAAAATAAAATTTATATTCACTAAAGTGATTAAAAAGTGATTATCTCATTTTCGTATCTTAGAGATGAATCTTACAGGATTCATCACTTTGATTATGATTGCTGCGCCTGTGGCGAGTTTATTAGAAATTTCAAGTGAAAGTCAAGAAATAATATAGTCAAATGAATTTTATTCATTTTGTAATACAGAATTAACACATCAATAATATTATTCTTTTTAAGATAGTGCTTATAAAGTCAGGTGCGTTATCTGGCGACTATATAGACATGTTTATTCGTTAATTCTTATCAAGAAAAAGGCCTGAATGCAACCAGCAATTCATAGTTGCACTCTTTTTTAGCAAACGGGTTAATCTTCAGGAGGAGGTGTGTTCTCATTTTCCTCGACAGGATTGTTTTGTTTCTCCAGTTTGCGTTGCTTTTTTTCTTCTTTTTTCTTTTTCTTTGCCATTTCTTTCTGGCGCTTTTCAAATGAATAGTTTGGCTTGAACAAGATTAAATCCTCATTAATGTTTTGTGTTTGATGCAAAAAAGACTGCGATTTAAAAAAGACCCCGCAGGGTGCGGGGCCTTTCCAATTCGCATTTCAGTGTTTACTTCTGGACAACATTCTCTGCTGCCGGTCCTTTGGGGCCGTCTACAACGTCAAAAGTTACCCGCGCACCTTCAGTCAGGGATTTAAATCCCTCGGACTGAATTGCTGAATGATGAACAAATAGATCCTTGCCGCCATCCTGCTCGATAAAACCAAAACCTTTTGAATCGTTAAACCATTTTACTGTACCTTCAGCCATCTTATATTACTCCTTTGTTACGGGTCCCTTAGGGGAACCACTATTATATAGCCGAGGCATCATTTGATACTTCGACTGGAAGTCTGGGTGTCCAGACAAAATCGGTTATGGGTGAGCTGTCCGGCTTATGCCGGAAACAGAGGCAAAAAACCCGCTGTGTTGGTTTCTACCCCGCCCGGTTGCAGCTGGTTGCTTTCTTCTGGGCATCTGTCGTGAAAAGCGGTCCCTTTTTTCTTCAACAACTATCTCTTTTGGTTCCCAGGCAAAACCTGGGGTTGCCTGGCGGCGCATCTTTTTGCCCAGGTTCCGCTCAATGAGAGATATAATCTTGCTGTCTTCCTGGCCGGCAAAGATGAATGCCTGCCCGCTCCGTTCTGCCCGGCCCGTACGCCCGGTGCGGTGGGTATAAGTTTCGGCCGTATCCGGCACATCATAATTGATGACATGGGAAATCCCTTTCACGTCAATCCCCCTGGCTGCAATATCTGTTGCAACCAGAATTTTGAAGGTGCCATCCTTAAAGCCGTCCAGCGCCTGCTGTCGTTTGACCTGGGAGAGATTGCCCTGAATTGAAGCTGCGCTAAAGCCGGCCTTTTGCAGCACCAGAGCCAGGCTTTTCGCCTTGTGTTTGGTACGGGTAAAGACCAGGGTACTTGTCATTTTCTCTTCCTGGATGATGCTCTTGAGTAAAGAGGTCTTCTGCTCTTTTGCAACCTGAAACAGGACATGGGAGATTGCAAGGATCGGCTGGGTATGGTTAATTTGTATGGTTGCCGGATTTTTTAATATGTTTTCCGCTAAATGGCGGATTTCTGTGGGCATGGTGGCGGAAAAAACCATGGATTGACGGTTTGTGGGCAGCAGCTTGATGATCCTGCGGATGTCCGGAAGGAATCCCTTGTCAAACATGTGGTCTGCCTCATCAAGAACCAGCACCTCAACAGCGCTCAGGGAAAAGGCCTTGTCATTAAGAAGGTCCAGCAGGCGGCCGGGGCAGGCAACGATAATTTCTACACCATTTCGAATTGCTTTGACCTGGGGATGTTTACCCACGCCGCCATAAATGGAAAGACTGCGCAGGCCGGTTTCTTTTGCCATTTTGCTGATATCAGCATGGATCTGTTCGGCCAACTCCCTGGTGGGTGCTACGATCAAGGCCCGCACTTTTTTGCGGGGACCGTCCAGCAGCCGCTGGAGAAGGGGCAGAACAAAGGCTGCCGTTTTCCCGGTCCCTGTCTGGGCCAGGCCAAGGATGTCCCGACCTTCAAGGATCGGGGGAATAGCTTGTTTCTGGATCGGGGTGGGGATAGTATAGCCGCAGGCAGCAATGCCGGCGTTTACTTTAGGGTCAAACTTAAAATTGTTAAAACTCATTAATACTCCTATATATTTAGTGATGATCTGCCAGGGCGGTTCCCTGGTTTATAGATCTGCGGATTCATTAAGATCCGCTGGTTATTTGTTTAGTTGGTTTTATGGGAAATGCGTGGGATGATGATGCTGAGGACGTCTGGGGCAATCAACAGGCCATGGCCCGGGTTAGTCTCTGTCAAGACGTGATAAGGGTTTGTATTATAATTTGTCATTTAGCTTCTCCTGTTTATTGAATCAGCAGAAACTTCAGTGGCAACGAACGATGTTTGGGAAAACAACGAGGTTAACGAGGGCAACCTTGAAGGAAAATCTGATTCTACTTAATGTATTAAGTTGCATCATACACGATTGTACAGATATTGCAAGGAAATAAAAAAGAGGGAGTAATCTGAAGCCTTTTAGATATTTTATTCTTTTAGATTCCTATTTTTAAATTTTGTGTTATTCTTGGCAAAAATTGGAAAAATACTTGCAAAATATTTCTAAACAAATTCACAGTGCATCTCTGGAGATTTTAAATGATCCGGGTGTCTGCCTCCACCTCCCCCATCACTCCGGCCGGTAGCATGGTTCAGGCCAATGCGGAATTTCTGGCCGGGGCATGTGTTACCCAGACCCTTTCCCCTGGGATGCCTTTGATTTATGGGTGCCTGGGACATCCTGCCGATCTGAGAACCGGAGGTATCTCCCTGGGATCACCATCCCGGTTTGCTTTTAAAGCAATGGCAACGCAAATGGCTGAAAAATATAATTTACCCAACCGGGGAATCGGGGCTGTGACAGACGCAGGACAGGTTTCCGCACAGAGCGGATACGAGGCGATGATGACACTGAGCAGTGATTATCAATATCGCACCAGTCTTATTGTTCATGGTGCCGGTATTCTGGCCAGTTTTGCACAATTCAGTTTTGAACAATTCATGGTGGATCTGGAAATTATTAGAATGTTGAACAAAAATAATGAGCCCCTTGTTGTTGATGAGGCATCCATGGCTCTGGATATTATCCGACAGGCAGGGCCCGGAGGAGAGTTTCTGACCAGCCCCCATACGCACAAACACTGTAGGACACTGTTATTTCAGCCGGAACTGGCCCCACCCAAAACTAATACCCCCCAAGCCTATAGGACTGCTTTTGCCCGTTTGATTGAAAAAGGGCTTTCCCGGCTGGAGGAAAAATATTGCACCCCGGATATCCCCAAAAACATTCAACAAGGTATGGATGATTATATGAAGGAATGCGGTATTCCATCGCTTACACTTGAAAAGGTGCTTTCGGCCAAACAATAATAAAATATGAACTTTTTTTAAAGGAATTTTAAAATATGCATCAAAACAGAGATCTCCGTATCACAACCATCAAAAGCAGAAACGTGCACTGTTCCGGCATGGGCCTTGGCATTATCCTCCTGGATGAAACCTACCCCGGTTTTCCCGGGGATGTGAGAAATCCCAGTGCCTTCCCATACCCTATCCAGTATGAGGTGGCCCAGGGCCTGGACATTAGCAAACTGGTTCGTGGCAAAGACAAGGATCAATATCTTGATACCATACTGACAGCCGCTTTTAAACTTCAAAAAATGGGGTGCCGGGCCATTGCTGCCGAGTGCGGTTATTTTGCCTTTTTTCAGAAAGAGGTGAGAGCCCGCCTGGATATTCCCGTGTTCATGTCCAGTCTTCTGCAGGTTCCCTGGGCCCAGTCCATTATCAACCCGGATAAAGTTGTGGGCATCCTTATGGCCACCCAAGCGGACCTGCTTGAAAAACATCTGTCCAGCGTGGGTGTACTTCCCGGAACCAACTATGTGGTGGGAGGCGCCATGGACGGTGGTTTATGCCCGGAATTTGACAATCTCTGGACCGAAGGAGTGAGACCGGAAATACCACAGGCTGACTATCAGCGGGCTGAAGCGGATTTTCTTAAGGCTGCCACGGCATTTTATGAAAAACATCCCAACATGGGGGCAATGGTGCTGGAGTGTACGGGTTTTCCCCCTTTTGCCAGGGCCGTGCAGAGAGCCATCAATATTCCGGTTTTCAGTTGGGGAACCCTCATGGATTTTGCCCATATGGTAACGGTGCATCGGGACTATTACGGCTATGTGTAAATAGATTTCGCCAGGCTTCAGTTCTTCTTGACAACCGGTCTGTAAAAACCCTGGAAAAGCAAATTAAATCCCTGGTTGAAAAAGATTTGACTAATTTGTTTTCTTCCTTGACGATCGGCCTTAAACGGAATAATCGTATAAAAGTTAAATTTTTAAAACTCGAAAGTCCAGTGGCAGAACCGATTTGATCTATTAAATTTCAATAAAAAGGTAATTTTAGTGACCAAAACACCGGAACAGGAAGCCAGGGAAACCATAGATAAAATGCTGTGCCAGTCCGGCTGGGATGTTCAGGATGTCGGGAATGTCAACATCCATGCAAAAAAGGGCGTTGCCATCAGAGAGTTTCCCTTGAATAAGGGCCACGGCTGTGCAGATTATCTTTTGTATGTGGACGGCAAGGCTGCAGGAGTTATTGAGGCAAAAAAGACCGGCAATACCCTTACCGGTGTTGAAATTCAGTCAGACAAGTATAAAACAGGGCTTCCGGCAGATCTTCCGGCATGGTTTCGTCCCCTTCCTTTCTGTTATCAGTCCACAGGCGTTGAAACCCGTTTTACCAATGATCTTGACCCGGTTCCAAGATCCCGTAATGTGTTTTCATTTCATCGGCCGGAAACGTTTGAAGAGTGGGTAAATGAAGAACCTTCCGCTTGTCTGGATAAAGTTGCTGAAAGACAGGCGCCTTTTGGCAACCCTTCCACTCTGAACCTGCGGCTCAAACAGATGCCAGCGCTTATGGAAGAGGGTTTATGGCCTGCCCAGATTATAGCGATAAAGAACCTGGAAAAATCTCTTGCTCAAAATCGGCCCCGTGCACTGATCCAGATGGCCACAGGTTCGGGCAAAACCTTTACAGCCATCAATTTTATCTACAGATTGATCAAATTTGCAAAGGCCCGCCGTGTGCTGTTCCTTGTCGATCGGGGAAATCTTGGCCGGCAGACCCTGAAAGAATTCCAGCAGTATATATCCCCCTATAACAATTATAAATTCAGTGAAGAATATATTGTCCAGCACCTGGGTTCAAACCTGGTTGATAAATCCGCCCGGGTCTGCATCTGCACGATCCAGAGGCTTTACTCCATGCTCAGGGGTGAGGACCTTGCCGAAGTTGACGAGGAAGAATCGGTTCAGGGCCTTGAGAATGTTTATGATAAGGTGCCGCCCATAGAATACAATCCGGCCATTCCCATCGAAACCTTTGACTTTATCATCACGGATGAATGCCACCGCTCCATTTATAATCTCTGGCGCCAGGTGCTGGAATATTTTGACGGATATATCATTGGCCTTACGGCCACGCCCAGCAAACAGACTTTTGGTTTTTTCAAGCAGAATCTGGTCATGGAATACGGGCATGAACAAGCGGTTGCTGATGGCGTGAATGTCAATTATGATGTGTACCGTATCAGGACCCAAATTACAGAACAGGGCTCAAATGTGGAGTCGGGCTATTATGTGGATGTCCGCGAAAGGGAAACCCGCCAGATCCGCTGGGAGCGGTTGGATGAAGATCTTGAATATGACGCAGATAAACTTGATCGTGATGTGGTGGCCCCGGACCAGATCAGAACGGTAATCAGCACCTTCCGGGATAAGCTCTTTACAGAGATTTTCCCCGGCCGTACCGAGGTACCAAAGACCCTGATTTTTGCAAAAGACGACAGCCATGCCGAAGACATTGTTAAAATCATTCGAGAAGAATTTTCAAAGGGCAATGAGTTTGCCCAGAAGATTACCTACAAGACAACCGGCAAAAAACCTGAAGATCTGATTGCAGAATTTCGAAACAGCTATCATCCCAGGATTGCAGTGACTGTGGACATGATCGCCACGGGCACGGACATCAAGCCCCTGGAAGTTGTGATGTTCATGCGCAGTGTAAAATCCCGCAGTTTTTTCGAGCAGATGAAGGGCCGGGGCGTGCGTGTCATCAACAAAGATGACCTTGTGGCTGTTACACCGGATGCCAAGGCAAAGGATCATTTTATTATTGTGGATGCAGTGGGCGTGTGTGAGCGGGACAAAACAGACTCAAAGCCCATGGACCGGAAAAAAACCGTGTCTTTTGAAAAACTCCTCCAGGCCATAAGTCTTGGAAATGTTGATCCGAACGTGATTTCATCAGTGGCTGCCCGCCTGTCCCGCCTGAATAAAAACATGTCACAAGAAGACGGCCAGAAGATCATGGCGCTGACCGGCGGCAAGCGCCTGGGCGGTCTTGTTTCTGATCTTGTGAATGCGCTGAATCCCGACAATCAGGTGGAAAAAGTCCGACAGGAAAATACAGGGGCAGATTCCCCCACTGAAGAAATGGTTAAAAAGGCCGCAGAAAGCCTGATAAAAGAAGCTGTTAAACCCTTGTACAATCCGGACTTAAGAAATCTGCTGCTCGAAATTAAGAAAAAGAACGAGCAGATCATTGACAATGTGAGTTCCGATGCAGTAATAGAAGCAGCCTTCAGTGCAGAGGCCCTGGAAAAGGCAAAGGGCATGATCAGGTCTTTTAAACACTTTATTGCGGACAACAGGGATGAACTCACTGCCTTGCAGATTCTTTATTCAAGGCCGTACACGTCACCCTTGACATACGAGAATATAAAGGAGCTTGCAGATGCCATCAACAAGCCGCCCCACCACTGGACAGAGGATAACCTCTGGGCGGCCTACGCCGCACTTGAAAAAACAAGGGTGAGGGGGGAAAGCTCTGCAAGGATAATGACGGATCTGGTGTCGCTTGTGCGGTTTGCCCTTGATCAGGAAAATGAGCTGGTGCCGTTTCCGGAAAAGGTGGATGCCAATTTCAAGGCATGGCTGTCACAGCAGGAGAAAAAATTTGATCAAGATCAGGTTCGCTGGCTTGAAATGATCAAGGATCATATAGCCGGGAACCTGAGCATTGAAACCGATGATTTTGAATATGCGCCTTTTTCACAGGAAGGTGGACTTGGGAAGGTGTATCAGTTGTTTGGGGTTGAGTTGAATGGGATTTTGGATGAGTTGAATAGGGCGTTGTCAGCATAAGAAAGTAATTATATAATGGCATTAACCATACCCGTAGCAGAAATTGTTAGCAAAACAAAAAATCCACTTCTTTGGAAACATAAATCTTGGAAGCGCGTATTACTTGGGGAAATAGCAACTGTATTAAATGGATACGCTTTCAAATCGGCTAAGTTTTCGCGAGGGAAAGGAACACCTTTAATTAGAATTCGGGATGTTTGCAAAGACTCGACTAATACAAATTATGAAGGTGAATTTGATGAAAAGTATATAGTAGACAAAGGAGATTTATTAATCGGAATGGATGGAGATTTCCATTCTGGAAGATGGCGTGGGCCAAAAGGCCTTTTAAATCAACGTGTATGTAAAGTTGTTTTAGAAACCGAAGATTTTTTAATCTCTTTTTTGGAGTATCTATTGCCGGGCTATCTTAAAGCTATTAATGATGTTACCTCTTCTGTGACAGTAAAACATTTATCTTCACAAACAATAAAAGAAATACCTTTACCTTTCCCCTCTGTCGTCGAACAAAAACGAATTGTTGCAGAAATCGAAAAACAATTCTCCCGACTGGATGAAGCGGTTGACAATCTCAAACGCATAAAAGCCGATCTCAAACGGTACAAAGCCTCGGTCCTCAAAGCTGCGGTTGAAGGTAAACTCACGAAAGAATGGCGAAAAGCCAATCCTGATGTTGAACCAGCCGGCAAACTTCTTAAACGAATTTTAGTGGAACGTCGAAAAAAATGGGAAGCAGCAGAACTTGCTAAAATTAAGGCAAAGGGTAAAGAGCCAAAAGATGATAGGTGGAAGAAAAAATATAAAGAGGCTGATTCCCTAAGTGCTGGATGGGTGCATGAACTACCAGAAAATTGGTGTTTGAGTAACGTTGCGCAACTCGCATCTCAAAAACAAAATTCAGTAAGTAGTGGTCCATTCGGCTCAAATCTTGGAACAAAAGACTATGTTGAATCAGGAATACCTGTAATTAGAGGGAAAAATATTCAAGCAGGTCAGATACTATTAAAAGATTTTGTTTATATCACCGAAAAAAAGGCAGAAGAAATTAAAAGAAGTATCGCTTGTCCGGGTGATGTGGTTATTATAGCAGTCGGTTCCTCAGGGCGACCAGGTATTATCCCTACTGAATTAGATCGCGTGATTCTATCCCAAAATTGCAATAAAGTTACGTGCGATATAAGTATTATTCTGCCGGAATTCTTAAATTTATGTCTTCAAACTGATTTTATGCAAGAACAAATCTCTGGAAAAACAACAGACACAGTTAGGAAGTTTTTTAGTTTGACTAATTTTAAACAAATTGTTGTTCCCCTCCCTCCAATTCAAGAACAAAGGGAAATACTAGAGATTACAGATGTACAGATATCAAATATTGATAGATTGGAGGCACAGGTTGATGTAAACCGAAAACGATCCGACCGCCTCCGCCAATCCATCCTAAAAAAAGCCTTTTCCGGCAAACTGGTTCCCCAGGTCAATGAGGATGAATCCCCGGCAAATTCACAGAAACAAACAGCCTGACTATAATCAATGCGCTAAAATTCATTTAATACTTGAACTATGGCGCATGAAATATATCTTGACAATTAAAAATAGTATATGATATGCGTAATTATTCATACAATAAGTGAATAAAACCGTTTTGGATATACCATGGAAATACTGACAGGCATCGGAAAAGCAGACCGGGAGAGAATGGCGGCCATCATCCGCAATACAAAAGGCACGATATCTGTCACGGATGCGGCAGGGATCTTAAATGTTTCCGCTTCGGATGCCGCTAAGATGCTTTCCAGGTGGTCAAAAAACGGGTGGATGTCCCGGGTCCGCCGGGGGCTTTATGTGTCTGTTCCCCTGGAATCCCCGACCACGGATGTGCCCCTTGAGGATCCCTGGCTGATTGCCGACCGCCTCTTTTCACCCTGCTATATCGGTGGCTGGAGTGCGGCTGAATATTTTGACCTGACAGAGCAGATTTTCGGCACCATTGTGGTCATGACCGTTCAAAAGCCAAGAAACCGCAGACCTGACATTAAAGGCACAACGTTTATGCTGCGCACGGTTCCTGAAAAAGCCCTGTTTGGACTGAAACCTGTATGGAGAGGACAGGTGAAACTATTTGTATCTGATCCTGCGCGTACCCTGCTTGATCTGCTCGTCGAACCTTTCTTTGGCGGTGGAATCCGGTCTGTAAAAGATATGCTGACAAATTTTCTATGGTCTGAAAACAAGAACCTGGAACTATTGATTGACTACTGCGATAAGCTGGGAAATGGGTCTGTTTTTAAACGCCTGGGTTTTCTGCTTGAAAAAATCGCCCCTGATGAAACCCGTGCCATCGAAGACTGCCGCAAAAGAATGACCGCAGGAAATGCAAAGCTTGATACAAAATTGAACAACACCAGGCTTGTCACCCGATGGCGGCTGTGGGTCCCGGAAAACTGGAAGGAGATGGAATCCTTTGATTGATAAATCTGAAATAATGGCGTTTTCAAAACAATTTGGACTCAGGGCAAATGTGATTGAAAAAGACTATGTGCTCAGCTGGGTGCTTGCCGGTATATTCAATCATGGAGAGATAGGCGCGGACTGGATCTTTAAGGGGGGGACCTGTCTTAAAAAATGCTATTATGAAACCCATCGGTTCTCTGAAGATCTTGATTTTACACTGATGAAACCTGAACATCTGGATCAGGAGTTTCTGGTCAATTGTTTTAAAGATATCTCCGAATGGATCTATGATGCCACGGGTGTTGAAATCCCAAAAGAACTCATCCGGTTTGATGTGTATCAGAATAACCGCGGCGGCCTGTCTGCCCAGGGGCGTATCGGATACCGAGGCCCCCTGCAGCCGGGAGGCGATCTTCCCCGCCTAAAGCTGGATTTAACGATTGATGAAATCCTGGTGCTGAATCCTGTGGTAAGGGATGTCCATCACCCTTATTCAGACTGCCCGGATGATGGAATACAGATCAAATGTTATTGTTTTGAGGAAGTTTTTGCTGAAAAATTAAGAGCCCTGGCAGAGCGGGAACGCCCAAGAGATCTGTATGATGTGGTCCTCCTGTATCGTCATGAGAAATTGAGAGCCATGAAAGATATTATTTTGAGTACGCTTGAGAAAAAATGTGCGTTTAAAAATATACCTGTTCCCACCATGGATACCTTAAGAAATCGCCCCGAACGCGAAGAACTGGAAGCGGAATGGGCTAACATGCTGGCCCATCAAATGACATCACTTCCTGCTTTTGAACTGTTCTGGATAGAGATTTCACAGGTAATGGACTGGCTGGGGGGGGGGAAGAAATGAAGAAAAGGGAGAATAAATGAGTCCGGCAGATATTGTACAAAAATTATGGAACTATTGTAATGTCCTGCGGGATGATGGGATGAGCTATGGTGACTATGTGGAGCAGTTGACGTATCTGCTGTTTCTTAAAATGGCGGATGAGCGGACGAAACCACCCTATAAACAAAAAAGCATGGTGCCGGGAAAGTATGACTGGCAAAGTCTGCTGAAAAAGGATGGGGATGAGCTCTTTGATCATTACCGTCATGTTCTGGAAGATTTGGGAAAGGGAAAAGGCCTTCTTGGACTGATCTTTATGAAATCCCAGAACAAATTCCAGGACCCGGTCAAACTGAGGCGACTGATTGTTGACCTGATCAATACGGAAAACTGGTCTGCAATGGGTTCAGATGTCAAAGGGGATGCCTATGAAGGGCTGCTTGAAAAAAATGCCCAGGATACCAAAACAGGTGCGGGCCAGTATTTTACACCCCGCCCCCTGATCCAGGCCATGGTGGATGTAATGAATCCTGCGCCCAATGAAACCATTTGCGATCCGGCTTGCGGTACCGGCGGTTTCATCCTTGCAGCTCATGATTATATGGTTGAGCAAAACAAAAATATGACCAAGGCAGAGAAAAAAGACCTCAAAGAAAAAACGTTCAAAGGCTGGGAACTAGTCCAAAGTACTGCCCGCCTCTGTGCCATGAATCTGATGCTGCATGGTATCGGCAGTGATGAGAATCTGCCGATAATCGTATCAGACTCCCTGGCGGCAGATCCGGGTGACCGTTTTGATCTGGTCTTAACCAATCCGCCTTTTGGCAAGAAAAGCAGTACAACCATTGTCGGCGAAAACGGTAAGGTGACAAAAGAAAAAGATATTGTTGTACGGGATGATTTCTGGGCAACCACGTCAAACAAACAGCTCAATTTTATCCAGCATGTCAAAACCCTTCTTCGACAGAATGGCCGTGCGGCCGTTGTTGTCCCTGACAACGTACTGTTTGAAGGCGGGGCAGGAGAACAGGTCCGCAGAAAACTCATGCACGAATGCGAAGTCCACACCCTTCTTCGGTTGCCGACCGGATTGTTTTATGCTCAGGGCGTAAAAGCAAATGTCTTGTTTTTTGACCGCAAGCCTGCTTCGGAAAAGCCATGGACAAAGAAACTCTGGATTTATGACCTTCGGACAAACATACATTTTACACTCAAGACAAACCCTTTAAAACGACAAGACCTTGATGGCTTTGTAAGCTGCTATAACCCTGAAAACAGGAATGATCGCCACCCCACATGGACCGAAGAAAACCAGGACGGCAGATGGCGTTCCTATACCTATGAAGACCTTGTCAGCCGGGATAAGGCCAGCCTCGATATCTTCTGGCTTAAAGACGACAGCCTGGAAGACTCGGAAAATCTTCCTGACCCCGGTATCCTTGCCCAGGAAATTGTCGAAGACCTTGAGGCGGCCCTTGGACTTTTTCGAGAGATAGCGGAAGATTTAAACGAACCGGAAACCGATGACAGATAGGGTTTACTATTCCACAGGTTGCGCAAAAGCATGGCTGGCATAAACCTATGGCATTGGGTCAGGCACTGCTTGCCGGAATTTTTTTTAAGTTATCGATTGGTGGCGGAATCAAAACGAATTTACCCACATGTTTCTTTTCGGTGAACTCGCGTTGTGCCGCCACAATCTGCTTGAGTGGAAATGTTTTTGCCAAAATTGGCTTTATCTCACCTTTTTCGATGTAGGAAATAAGGTTTGAGAAAACAGGCTCATCCCAAGCAGTACATCCGATCAGGGTCAAGTCTTTTAAATAAAAATCACGCATATCAAGTGTCACGAGCGGTCCGGCAATGGCGCCCGAGGATACAAACCGCCCGCCCCGCTTCAGCACTTTGAGCATCCCTCCAAAGCCTTTTCCTGCCACGTTGTCAACGACAACATCTACGGGTTTTTCTCCCAGGCCAGCCACAATATCTGCGTCTCGGGCAATGACTTGATCCGCACCGATTGCCCGTACATTTTCAATTTTTGCCTTCCCCGCAATGGCGGTTACAAAGGCTCCCCGACGTTTTGCCAGCTGTACGACTGCCGATCCGACACCGCCCGACGCACCAGCTACCAACACATGCTCTCCTTTTGCCACCTTTGCCCGATGGATCATATTTTCAGCTGTACCATAGGCGCATGGGATCGTGCCAAGCTCGGCATCGCTCCAATCACAATCCACGGGGAAAACCTCGGCAGCCGGTACTTTCACAAATTGCGCGAATGCACCGTCAAAATCAGAAGCTATCCAAATATTTTCCAAAGAATCCCATCCCTTGCTTCTCATACAGGCGCGTACCAGCACACGCAAGCCGATAAGGCATTCATCCACCCCCGTTGCAACAGCCACCACCCGGCCGCAACAATCTGTACCCTGAATAAACGGAAATGGCGTTGCCTCATTCCAGCCGCCATCTCCCTGTGCATGTGCCTCTTTTTTTTCTCTTTTGCCCGTGGTAAGTTCTTCTGTGCTCGTTGTGACCTTGGAAGAGTACCAGCCAAGGCGGGTATTGATTTCAGTATTGTTTACTCCTGCGGCAAGTACCTGCAAAAGAACTTCCTTTGGGCCAAGTGCCGGAATCGGAACATCCTGATAAACCAATTTTTCATATCCGCCGTTTCCGGTTGTAACAACCGCTTTCATGGTTGCTTTGCAATCTGTGAGATCAAAGCGATCCTTTGGGGGAGTTGTTGTCCTTTCTTTTACCATGCTGCTCCTTTTTGATTTCATTTTTTCAATTCCGAGCGCGGGTCAATTTGTAAGGCCATTTGCGTGGTATGTTTCATGATCATAAAATCCACCTGGTCCTCTACGGGGATGATTCGAGCAATTTCTTTGTGTCTTAAAAATAAAGAAACCAGTGCATAGGTGACGCTGACACCTGAAAAATAAATAAAGAACCCATATGGCGTATCCAGCAGTCCCATGACTGATGCCGCAGCAATAGGACCTATCACAGCACCAATACCATAGAAAAGCAAAAGTGCAGAGCTGACATTAACAACATCCTCAGGTTCAAACATGTCATGGGCTCTTGCTACAGCAGCCGGATAAATGGTGAACATAACCCCACCAAACATGGCAGTCGCTGCCATAAAAACCCAGAACTGGCTTTGAGAAGCCACAATCATCAAGGCGCTGACCACTGCAAAAACACCGCCTAAAACAGGAATTACCTTTGATCTGTCAAACCGATCTGAAAACAAACCCAGGGGCCACTGGAACAAAAGCCCTCCCAATACAGTGATGGCCATGAAATAAGATATCTGGGAAACACTTAGATTTGTTTGATGGCAAAATACCGGCCCCATGGTGTAAAAAGCGCTATTTGTCAACCCGGCGGTAAAACAACCCAGTATTCCCAAAGGGGCTTTTTTAAGAATAATTTTAAGCTTGACCGGTTCAGTCTTTGGCATTTCAGGATGAATGGAACGGGTTAAGGCAATGGGAATAATGCAGGATACCAGTAAAAAACCAATAACAAAAAACAGTGTTTGATCTTTTATATCTCCAATGTTGAGAAGCTGCTGCCCAACACTGCCACCCAGATAGCACATAACCATGTATATGGAAAAAACCCTTCCCCGTGTCTGGGGTTGAGCACATTCATTGAACCAGCTTTCTATGACCATGAACAGTCCGATTGTGGCTATACCGGTAAAAAATCTGAAAACCGCCCATGCCAAAGCCGAAATATAAAAGCCATGAAGCATGATCATGGCTGTGGCAAGGGCGGCAAATGCGGTGAAAGCCCTGATGTGCCCGACGTTTCTTATCATGGGACGGCAGTAAATGGCCCCGATTACAGAACCGATAAAATAAGAGGTTAAGATCAGACCCGTCATCTGGGTTGAAAATCCCTCAATGGTTAGTTTCAAACTCAGAACGGTTGCCAGCAACCCCAAACTCATTGCCAGCAAAAACATTGAAACGTATAGTGCAATAAACGATTTTAATATGGATGTCATCCGAAATTTTCCAGTGATTGTTGTGTAAATAACATGATGTTTTTATTGGGCGAAGTAATTGATTTTCCAAAAAAACTCAACCCAGGATCGCATAATAATCCAGGGTGTTTATTTTGTCAATTAATACATGGGTTTATTTTAGGGTATCCGGTTGAAAATCCATTTTTTCAACCGGATACCGAAGCTGGAAATACCATTGCCGTGTGATGGATAAAATTTTAAATATTTTTTTTATCTGAATCGGCTGATGCTAAAGGGCGTGATATCGATCTCCGGTGTCTTGCCATAAACCATGTCACATACAAGTTTTCCGGTTCCAGTTGCCAGGGTCAGACCCAGCATGCCGTGACCAGTTGCTATAATAAGGTTTTCCTGGGAGGGGGCCCTGTCTATTATGGGTAAATCATCATAGGTCATGGGTCGAAAACCGGTCCATTGTTCGATGACAGGATGGCCCAAAGGTTCCTTTAGAAAGGCAGTTGCCCCTGAAATCAGTTTTGAAAGGCGTTTGGGGTTTAAATTATCATCATACCCTGAAAATTCCATGGTTCCGCCCAGGCGATAGCCGCTTTTCCATGGGGTGGCCACCATGCTTTTTTCATAAAGCGAACAGGGATAGGTAAGACATATGCCTGGTCTTTCCATGGTGATACTATACCCCTTTCCCGGCTGAACCGGCAGATCAAGTTTTAATTGTTTTAAGGTCTGGGGAGCCCATGCCCCTGTTGCCAGAACAAATGCATCTGCCTTGAAACTGCCTTTAATGGTATTTACTCCAACAACGGTATTCCCTTTGGTTTCAAACTCCAAAAGGTTGCAGTGCTCTTCTATGATAAGTCCTTTTTTGCTCAGTTGTTTTCGCCAGGAAGCCAGAAGCATGTCTGGTTTGAGATGCCAGTCAATTTCATGGAGCCATGCACCGGCAATATCATTTCTAAGGGCAGGTTCAAGTTGCAGCAGCTCTTTTTTGTCAATTCTTCGGGCCCCCATATTATAAGTGCTCAGAAAATCGTTGGTGGTTTGATACTTTTCAAAATTTTTCGGGTCCTTGAACACGCTTAATATGCCTGTTTTTTCAAAATCGCAGCTCATTCCATCCATGGCCAGAAGTGTATCAAACAGGCTGATGGAGTAATTCAAAATTTCGTATTTTCCCTTGGCTGCCTGTGTCATATGGGAGGCATTGCATTTTGAAGCAAATTTTAACAGCCATATCAAGAGTTTGTAATCCAGCCTGGGTTTTATATACAGAGGCGAGGTTCTTTTCAGGGTTTTTACAATTTCATCGCTGACCGTTCCCGGAGAACACAAAGGTATGACACCACTGAAATAAAGCAGGCCACAGTTTCCATGGGATGCCCCGGCCCCGATTTCATTTTTTTCAATGATTCTGACGCTTGCACCTTTATCAATTAAATAATGTGCACAGGCAAGACCAATGACCCCGCCCCCGATAATAATGACTTCCTTGTTCGATTCCATGGTATTTTCTCTTTTGTCGATAAATTATTTGATTGTTATTTTAAAATTCAGATGGATTGTCTTAATTTAACCTTTTTAGTTTTCATTGATATCTTTGCCGATATTCAGCACGGTTCGGCAAAAATGAATACTTTTTTTGATGGTTGCAATCTCCAGATGCAAGGCTGTACCCTTGTCTTCCAGGCTTATCCCCATCTCGGTCTCGATATTGATCCGGTTGGTGGGGGAGTTGTTTTTAATGAGCTCATATGCTTTTTTCATGTCAATATCACCATCACCAACGGCCACCCCGCTGACCTTAAAACCATCCCGGCAGAAATCAATGCGATCATCCCTGAAATGATTTGTAAATGCAACAGGAGCAAGATTTTCAATTGCTTTCATCGGATCTTCAGCAATATGCCAGGCATTTACTGTATCAATGCAGGCTCCGACAAACGGATGATTCACCTCTTTGAGTACCCAGAGAATTTCTTCTGAAAAACTGTCACAATGATTTTCAAGGGCCAGGCGGATGCCGTACCCCTCTGCCATTGGTGCAGCTTTTCCCAGTATTTGTGCCGTTTTTTGCAGATAGGGCATGACCTCTGGATGAAATCTGCTGCCAGCCCTTGGCCGGGGCCGGGGTAAGTCCATACTGACCTTTACCACATCTGCCCCCAGCAAATGTGCCGTGTTCAGCCCGTCTTCCAGATTATGCTGGATACCGATGCCGAAATGCCCCAGATCAAGGGACATATTGTACTCCAGGTAAAGTTTTTTTTCTTTTGCTGAAATACCAACTTCCCTGAGAAAAGAAGGTTCCAGGTTTTCCAGTACCCCGTCATCCAGATGAAATCCATCCAACCCGAGTTCAATGCCCAGATCAAAAAGCTGGAATGTGCTTAATTGTCTTTCCCAGGGCAGTTTAAATCCTGCCCATGCCTGACCGATCCCATGAAGATATAAACTATAAGTATGCAGTCCCAATAGCATATGGTGATTTTCCTTTTTATTTTCATGCATTTTTGAGCACATAAAATATTTCCTTTTATTTCTTTTTTAAATTATTGAAGTCTGGTATTTATATCGGGTCTGCTTATTAATGAGGTTACCGCCGCAGACCATATCCAAACCGTCTTTAAGTTCCCTGTTCAGAGAAAATTCTTTTATCCGGGACTGATGCTTATCTATCAATTCCAGGCAGGCATCCATTACCAGCGCCTCCACCAGCCCGCCGCCAATGGTGCCATTGGCAATCCATCCGATTATATTTCGGTTATATTCCACGATCAGCTTCTGATCACCTTCTTTGGCTCATTCAAAGAGGTTAGCATAGGATGGTAAGGAGGTTTTTGTCAAGACTGTACGGAACAATAATTGTCTGGAAACAGCAGTTTTTAAATCATTTGACCATCGAGAATTTCACACTGAATCAGGCTGGGTTATTTCTACGTTATTTTTATTGACAAACACGGGTACCTAAGTAATTATTGAATCCAATTTTGCATAGTTGAGATTTAATAAAATAGAGGCTTGGTGAAAGACTTATTAACAGCTTTCTGATATTTTTCACACCCGTACTCCTCTGGTTAATGCGTCTGTTTGTCATTCCAAACCTGGGATTATTTCGATTGTCATTTCTGCTCAGTGATGATGAGGGAAATATGGTTTTTTCAATGATTAATTATGCTGCATTTTTATTGTCTTTTGAAAACTTCAATACAACGATGTTTCTGTGAGTGTCAATTATGAAAACAATCAATGAAAAAGTAGATGTTCTGGTTGCAGGTGGTTGAACGGCAGGCCATGGAGTCAGATGATGAAACATATAAAAGAAGAGGCCAGAACCATACCCGTAATGGCTGAAACAGATGTGCTGGTGGTTGGGAGCGGACCTGGTGGCCTCACTGCAGCCGTTGCTGCCGCAAGGGAGGGCGTTGATACCCTGCTGATGGAGCGCTATGGCTGTTTTGGAGGAGTGCTGAGCCAGGTGGGTGTTGAGGGAGTTGCCTGGTACAGGCATGAACAAACCGTTGAATCCAACGGAATTGGTAATGAGTTTGAGGTGAGAGCCAAAGAACTTGGCGGCAGCTCCAAAGAACCTCAATCAGATAGTGAAGCCCTTGATGCTGAAATGTTTAAGGTGGTAGCGGACAAAATGGTTCTGGAAGCGGGTGTCCGTCCTCTTTTGCATGCAATGGCAGTAGACGTGATTATGGATGGCAATATCATCAAAGGTATCATCATAGAAAGCAAATCAGGCCGCCAGGCAATATTAGCCAAACGAGTCATTGATGCGACAGGGGATGCCGATATTGCTGCAAGAGCTGGAGCTCCTTACTCTAAAGCGTCAAAAGAAGAGCTGATGATGGTGACGGTCATGTTTGCCTGCCGGGGGATCAACCGGGATGTCTTTCAAAAATATGTCAAAGAGGAGTTGAAGCCCAGTTACGCTGACTGGGCAGGGGAGAGCTGGGGTCAGACCACATCGGGCAAAGAGGAAAACATGTTCAGCCCGTATATTGAAGATCCCTTTAAGAGGGCCGTTAAAGAGGGCTTAATTTCCCTTGACGAGAACATCGCCATCGGCGGAACCTGGAGCACCCTCTCTCCTGAAGGCGATGCCACCCAGTTGAATATGGTTCATCTGCTTAAAAAAGACTGCACTGATGTCTGGGATCTGACAAAGTCTGAAATACAGGGCCGTGATACCGTTCTCAAGGCAATAACCGCCTTGAATAAATATGTGCCCGGGTTTGAAAAGGCCCGATTGAGAAATTTTGGCATGACCCTGGGCACCCGAGAGTCCCGTAAGATAGTCGGTCGTTACAGTCTGACGGAACATGATGTGATGAATCAGGCCCGGTTTGATGATACCATCGGTATCTTCCCTGAGTTTATTGACGGGCGTGGTATTATTATCCTGCCCACAACAGGGCGGTATTTTCAGGTACCCTTTGGATGTATGGTTCCCCAAAAAGTTGAAAATTTGCTGGTAGTCGGACGTTCTGTTTCCGGCGACCAGACCGCCCATTGCGCCTTCCGCAACATGATGTGCTGCACGGTCACAGGTCAGGGGGCAGGTACGGCTGCCGCAGTTTCTTTAAAAAATGGTGTGCACGTCAGCAATGTTAACATTGCTGACGTGCAGAAATTATTGATTAAACGGGGAGTAAAAATTAAATAAACAGAGGACTGTTACAATATGTTTTGACTCAACGGCCGTTAATTTTCTTAACTTTGAATCTCTTGCAGTGCTGTTTACAAGGCAAACGCTGCATCCGGCATTTCCATAATCGCCGGGATATTACCCAGAAGCGCTTCCATTTTGCCCAGGGTAGATGGTAGTACCCAGGTAATAAAATATTGGGCCGTTTTTACCTGGCCTTGATAAAAAACCTTATCTTTTTTCTTTGCTTTTTCAATTTTGGGGGCTGCCACCACTGCACGCCAAAGCTCCAGCCATGCCAGGCAGACATCCCCTGTGATATCCAGGAAAGGGTGGGCAGTTGCAAAAGCATCCAATACTTTTTCAGACATGGCCGTCATGCCCATGTGCATAGCTAATACACCCAGCTTGTTTACGGCCAGTTCCACCTTGCCGGCCAAAGCATCAAGTCCTTCAATTTTTTTGGCTGCTTCAATGGTTTTATTCATTTCACTTAGAAGATCCATAAAGGGTTTACCTTTTTTCAACCCTAGTTTTCTGCCAAGAAAATCCATTGCCTGTATCCCGTTGGTGCCTTCATAAATGCTGGTAATTTTGCAGTCTCTAAGCAGTTGTTCCTGGGGATATTCCCTGATAAACCCATACCCACCAAATACCTGGACACCCTGAACGCAGACCTCAAAGGACCGGTCAGTGCAATATGCCTTGACAATGGGGGTTAAAAGTTCAATCAAGCCATCATATTTATCTTTTTCTTCTTTGTTTTCAGCAATTTTGACTTTATCAAAACAAAGAGCTGTATAATAGAGCAATGACCGCATTCCATCGACATAGGCTTTCATGGACATGAGCTGGCGTTTGACATCTGGATGATTGATAATGGCAACGGGTTTGGGGTCCTTGTCAAATATTTTCATGAGATCCGTGCCCTGAATTCGTTCCCTGGCATAGTTAACTGCATTGATATAGGAAGCCGTTGCAAATCCGAATCCTTGCATTCCCACACCAAGCCGGGCTTCATTCATCATGACAAACATTGCCTTCATACCCTTGTTTTCTTCTCCGAGAAGCTCTCCTGTACAATTACCTTTGGAACCAAAAGACAAAGAGGCCGTGGAATTGCCGTGGATGCCCATTTTTTTCTCAAGACCTGTACAGACAACATCATTGGCTTTGCCAAGGCTGCCATCCTTGTTCACCCGATATTTGGGAACCAGGAATAATGAAATTCCCCTGGTACCGGCAGGCGCACCTTCAATTCTGGCCAGTACGGGATGGATGATATTCTCGGTCAGGTCATGATCCCCGCCCGAGATAAAAATCTTATTGCCCGTGATGGTAAAAGTTCCATCTGCGTTGCGTTTGGCCGTGGTGGATAAATTGCCCACATCAGAGCCGGCTTCAGATTCTGTCAGGCACATAGTACCGGCCCACTTACCCGTGTATAGGTTAGTCAGATATAATTGCTTTTGTTCTTTGGTGCCAAATTCTTCCACCAGTTTGCCGGCCCCGTGGGTAAGCCCCGGGTACATCAGGAGGGAACAATTGGCACCGGTGAACAATTCACCGGCCGTTGTTGCCAGCACCTGGGGCATGCCCTGGCCACCGAATTCCGGGTCATCACACATGGCTATCCATTCCCCTTCACAGAAAAGTTTAAATACCTTGTGAAAGGATTCAGGCACCCGGACATTTCCATTTTCAAGGGTGCAGCCTTGTTCATCTCCATCCTTGTTTATTGGTAAAAGTTCTTTAACCGCCAGGTTCCTGGCTTCGGATACAATCATATCCATGGTTTTTTTATTAAATTCTTTGAACAATTGATGATTTGCCAGATCTGAAACATCAAGCATCTCATGTAGTACAAATTCCTGATCACGCCTGTCTGCGATTGATTGCGCCATTTTTTATTTCTCCATATATATAGATATTATTTTAAAATTCCATTAGTGAACATGTCAAAAATCACGGAAAGCCGTTCTTTCATTTCAATTTCATCTTCATCCCGGAACAGGGATGCCCATGCAGCAGAGTGAGCAATATCACTGAATAGGGTGGCCATGTCCTGTGAGGGATAAGATTTGAATTCAGTCTGAGCAAGACCCTGCTCAAACATATCCTTGAACAATCTCACCATTTTCTCGTGGAGCTTATTAACCTTCTCGTTAAGTTTGGGCATATTCACGGCATCAATATTGTTTCTCTCTGAAATATAAATTCGGACCACATCCCTGTTGGCTTTGTAAAAATCAGCCTGGGCAAACAAAGAGGCTTTGAGTTTATCGCACACAGTCATTTCCTGATTTTGACTGATCTCAAATAATATTTGCCCCAAATCGTGTACCCTGTTGATGACAAGGTCGTGGTACATTTCTTTTTTCCCGGGAAAATATTTATAGATGGTGCCAAGGGGATATTGAGATGCCTTGCTGATAAGGGCCATGGTCGTGCTGTGAAATCCATTGGAGGCAAATATGGCAAGAGCTGTCTCAAGTATTTCTTTGCGTTTCCTTAAGTCATCCCGTTCTATTCTGGTTAATTTCCCCATAAACTCTCCATCTTTATTTCAAATTAAGAATATATATTCTATAAATAGAAGACATGTTTTTGTCAAGAAAATTTAATGGTATAACTCCATTTGACTAAAAAATCGTGAACAAAATATTATTCTTAAAAGTTGTGGAGATTGGCGTAATTGGGCCATATATAACAAATACTCATGTATTATATTATAATTATTAGTTTGACTTATAGTTATCAATATCAATATAACCATAACCGTGTAAAGCAAAGGGATCGGGAGAAATCACCCTTGGTGCTTTATCCCGTTTTGCTTGACCAAACGTATGCAGAAAACAAATTTTAGAGAAAGATATTAATGACCAACGAAATTAATGGAGAAACAAGAATGGACAGAGAGCCAACCTTACGTAGGAAAACGGCACTTTCCTACAAAACTGAAGAAAAAACAGTGATGAGAGGCTATAATTTAAGTGATATGGCCGAAGAAGGCTATTCGTTTTATGATGCCATGTTTGTGCTCTTCCAGAGCCGTATTCCCACGGAAAAGGAAGAGAAAATGCTTAAGTATGAAATGGGTGTATTTCTTGAACACTCCATGTCTCCTTCGGCAGTTGGTGCAATTGGCGTAAGTGCAGGCAGGCCAAATCTTCCCGTTTGCGTTGCAGCAGCTATTTCTACTTTTGGCGGTGTTCATGGCCCGGGCGCAGCCCATGGGTACATGCTGAACAAATACCTGGAAAGAGGCCAAAAAGAGGGAAAAACTGTGGATGAAATGGCCAAAATTCTGGTGGATGAGTACATGGATAGTGGTACGCCGGTCATGGGCATGGGGCAGCCCCAGCATATTGACAGTGATCCCAGGGCAGAACCGATTCATCTTAGACAGGAAGAACTGGGGCTTGAAGGTGTTTATCTTGAATTTCAAAGGGCCCTGGAAAAATATTTTCACGCAAGACGCAAGGCTGACGGACGTTCCTATGTTGGTGTTAATGTCGTAGGCTCCGGGAATACGGCATTGATGGAAATCGGGTTTTCTCCCAATGCTGGTTGGTGTATCGGCAGTGTTGTGCGCGGATTCAGTTGTGCTGCCCATGCTTTATACAATATGAAAAAAGGTCGTGCATGGGGTGCTTCCAGAAATGAACCCATGGTTCAGATGATTGATTTGTCCATGATTAAGTATGTGGGGCCGGAAGACAGAATCGTGCCGAAACAGGAAGAAAGACAGGAATATGCAAAAAAACAGAAAGAAGAAGGAGAATATAAACAATGGGTTATCTAGATCAGGAAAAAACCGATGCGCTAAACAAGCTGAAAAGAGAACGTGGGATCGGTAATCTGGACAGTGAGAAAAATCCATTTGATTATCATGCCAGGGAATACGGCACCATGCCACAAGATGGCAAACGTGCCCCGTTTCAATGGGTTTCTGAAGTTGCCTATAAAAATGTCCATAGGATTGTGGCCAGGGGGTATGACACAACCGAGCTGATGGAAGAAGGTTATGGGGTTATTGAAGTTCTGTTCGTAGATTACCAGGCCCGGATACCCACCATTGAAGAAGAAAAAATGCTTAATTATATCATGATTATGATGCTGGAGGACGGGCTATCCGGACCCGCCGCTATTTCCAGAATTGTCGCTAAATCCAAGACTTTTCTGACCCAGGCCTGTGGGGCATCAATCATGGCGTTTGGACATGCCTATGGTGCCTATTCAAGCTTTGGGAACAGGGCTGAGGATTATATAAAAAAGGCTGACCTCGAAAACCTTACCTTGAGTGAAGCTGCCAGACTTCTTGTTCAAAAAGACGGTATTGACGAAGCATTGGGTGTTTCAAGTCTTATGCTAAAAGATCCGGCGGCAAAACGCATGATCGCCCGGGCAGAAAAACTGGGTGTGGCCGGAATAAATATTCAATTCATGAAAGAAGTGGTAAAGGCTGCCCAGGCCGTAAGTTCCGAACCCGTAGATATTGATATGCTCGGGGCAACCGGAGCGGTGATGCAGGATCTTGGGTTTACCCCTGAAGCAACCTGGGCAATTCTTGCGATTACGCGTTCATTTGGTGCCGGGGCTCATTATATTGAAGAGGTGGAAAGAGGTGATTTGTCAAGAATGGGGCAGCAATTATCGCCCAAAGAGGATTATGATGGTCCTTCCGACCGGCCTGTCCCACCACTTAAAGACAGAGAAAAAGTTTCTGAGTCCGCTATCTGCAAGACTCCTGAAGAATGGAAACAGCGGTTTGAGAAAATGAAGGGAGTCAGGGGCAGTGGCTTTTCCATTATTGAAGAAGTTGCAGATCCCAGCAAGAAATCCGGAATGAAAAAGGTAGGAAAATTATAATAATTTTATCGTTTTTAAGAGGGAGAAGATAAGATGGAGGTTGTCAAACCAGTTAAAAGAAATGTCCTTCTCAATCCAGGGCCTGCTACAACCAGTGATGCAGTGAAGTATGCCCAGGTCATACCAGACATTTGCCCGAGAGAACAGGAGTTCGTAGATATTATGACCCGTGTTCGTAAGGATCTGGTCAAAGTCGTCCACGGAGATCCTGAAAAATACACTTCAGTGATTTTTACGGGATCAGGAACCATTGTTCAGGATGTCCTGGTCAACTCTCTGGTTCCTGAAGGCAAAAAGATTATGGTTGTCAACAACGGGGCCTATGCGGCAAGAATGGTTAAAATTGCCAAATATTACCATATTGATTGTGTTGATCTTCAATCCTCTACAACGGGATTGCCGGATCTTGATGCAGTAAAAAAGGCCATTGAAGAGGACAAAGACATAGCCGTGGTTGCGGCTGTCCACCACGAGACGGGAACCGGAGTTTTAAATCCCGTCAGGGAAATCGGCCAAATTGCCCATGACAATGATTGTATTTTTATTGTGGATACTATTTCCACCTATGGATTAAGACCCATTGATATTGAAGAAGAAAATATTGATTTTCTGATGTCCTCAGCGCAAAAAGGCCTGGCAGCTATGACGGGCGCTTCCTGGACTGTGGGAAATATCAAGGCCATTGAAAAATCAAAGGATTATCCCACAAGATCTTATTATTGTAATCTTTTCATGCAATATGATTTTTTTAACAGGGTTGGGGAAATGCACTTTACCCCTCCTGTTCAGACAATCTATGCCCTTGCCCAGGCTATTAAGGAATATTTTGAAGAAGGGGAACAAAACCGTTGGAATCGCCTTCAAAAATGTTGGGAGGCAATCCACAAGGGTTTAGAGCAGATCGGACTTGACTCTGTTATCGATAAGCAGATCCAGGGCAAGCTTGTTGTTACAATCAAAGCCCCGGATGATGGTAAATTTGATTTTGCCACCCTCCACGATTATTGCTTTGAGCGCGGGTTTACAATTTACCCGGGCAAAATGTTCGGCCTTAAAACATTCAGGCTGTGCAATCTTGGATTAATCTCCCATTGTGACATTGAAGATTATTTTGTGACGGCTAAGGAAGCATTTAAGCAGATGGGGTATACACTTCCCATAAAATAAGGGTGAGACTTTATTGAACATTATTCAAAAGTCTCAGAGTTTTAATAGTGACATATAGGTATCAAGAATTTTTTTAAATATATTAATTACATAATTTAGATGGAGAAAAAACATGGAAGACAATATTCAGGAAATGTATGAGAAAGGCAGAAAAGCATTTGAAGAAATTGAATTCTGGCCCCAGGAAAAAGTTGATATGATGGTACAGGCCGTTGCCTGGGAACTGGTAAAGGACGACGTCAGAAAAAAATTGGGCGACTTGGCCGTTGACGAGTCCGGCATCGGGAACAAGGAAGATAAGTGTGCTAAAATTAAAAATAAAACTTTGGGTACGCTCTGGGATCAAAAAGGGATAAAAACCTGCGGCATGATTGATGAAAACAAGGAACTGGGTGTGCGGACCTTTGCAAAACCCATTGGTGTTATTGCCAATGTTGTGCCCTGTACAAATCCTGAATCCACAATATGCTGTCTTGCTTTAAGCACCCTTAAAACCCGTAATGCCATGATCGTCACCCCCCACCCCAGAACTCAGAAAACTTCCTATGAAACAGTCATGCACGTTCGAAAGGGACTAGAAAGAGTTGGCGCTCCCGTGGATTTGGTTCAATGTATCAAACAGACAAGTCATGCTGCAACCTCTGCTTTGATGAGTGTCTGTGACTATGCTGTTGCAACGGGTGGGGCTGCTTTGGTTAAGGTTGTCTATGCTGCCGGAAAGCCTGCACAAACTGTAGGTGCAGGGAATGTGGTCGCCATTGTGGATAAAAGTGCCAATCTGGCAGAAGCTGCAGAAAAGATCAAGATTTCCAAAATTGCCAACAATTCTGCTTCCTGTTCATCTGAAAATGCCGTGGCAATTTATGAATCATCCTACGATGCCATGATAGAAGAACTGAAAAAACAGGGCGGATACATGTGTTCCACTGAAGAGAGAGAAATGCTCAGAAAGTATATGTGGCCTGATGGAACACATTTGAACCGTGATGTTGTTGCAAAACCTGCAACCGTGAATGCTAAAAATGCAGGGTTGTCTGTTCCTGACGATACTAAATTTCTTATGGTCATCGGCGAAAAAATCGGGCCTGAAGATCGTTTCTCCGGCGAGAAAATTTCACCTGTTCTTACTGTATGGAAATGGAATGACTTTGATGAAATACTTGAACGCCTGGGGAAAATTCTTGAATTTTCAGGTGAAGGCCATTCAGTTTCCATCCATACTGAAGATGATGATCAGCGCGTGAAACTGGCACTTAAAGCTAATGTTGGACGTGTTGTCTGTAATTTCCCCCATGCCCACGCAAACAGTGGTGGGTGGGACTGCGGACTTCCAGTAACAGATACCCTGGGCGGCGGGAGCTGGGCTGGAAATATCACCAGTGGAAATATAAACTGGAGTCATTTTTTAAATTACACCCTTCTTTCCATTCCCAAAGAAAAATATATGCCTAGTGAGGAAGAATTTTTCGGGGAATATCATGAACAATATGGAAAAGATTAATCTATGTATTAAATGACAAAAGATTGTATTTATTATCCATCAATATTTATAGTCATTTTATTTTACCCCGGGGTTACAAATGACCCCGGGGCCAAAATAGTGGATGGAATATGATGATAAAGGCCATAATTTTCGATTTCGGGCAAACCCTTGTTGATTCAGCTGAAGGGTTTAGATCTGCCGAAAAAATAGCCAAAGAAAAAGTGTTCTCAAGCCTGTTTAACCTGTTTCCAAAAGCAGGTGATGATCAACTGCAAATTTTTCTAAAAGAATACCGGCAGATTCGCAAAAACTTTCATGCAAAATCCAATTTTTCCCGTTTTGAAATCTGGCAGGCAGTTTACGAAAGGTTCAATTGCAGGGCTGATTATAAAAAACTTACACAAATGGAAACAGATTATTGGAAGCTTGTCCAGTCTATGACAAAACCATTTCCTGAAACCATAGGTGTTTTGGAAAAACTTGCAAAACAATTCAAACTGGGTATTATTACAAATACTCAGGGGCAAAAAACTTCTGGAACCCATCGCATAACCCTTTTCCCTGGTATTGAGAAATTTTTTGAAACCATTATTGTTGCCGGAGAATCAGGGATGCCGGCAAAACCTGATCCCAAACCGTTTAACCATAGTTTGGAAAAAATGAATATCAAGGCCAGCCAAGCAATGTATGTGGGAGATGATTTTCAAAAAGATGTCCTTGGAGCCGGTTCAGTCGGGATGAATCCCGTATGGCTGAAACATTCTCTTGTGAAGCGGTCCTGGCCTGATCCGGATACCAACACACAGTTTCGTGTCATTACAAATCTTAATCAACTTCTAAAAATCAGTGTTAACAGGCACGATTAGTGACCAGTACATCATCCTTTCGGCAAAGCAAAGCGCTTATTTATAAAAGATTATGGGCTTGTGTAAGAGCCTTTGAATTTGAAGATGCTTTAAAGCTCATTCAACAGGTTTTTAAAGATAGAAATATTATAGTTGATTAACTGAAATTTTGGAGAATCAGTTGAGTAAAGAGAAATTTAAAATTATATTTTACTGCTGGTTCATATATGGTTTTTTTTACCTGAACCGATTAAATCTTTCTCCAGTTATTCCGCTGATCATGTCAGATCTTGATATTTCCCATGCCGATATCGGCATTATCGGGGCTTCGTTTTATGTTTTCTATACACTGGTCCAGATTCCCGCAGGCCATCTGAGTGATTTGTTCGGTGCCAGGAAGGTTGTTTTTGCCGGAGGATTGATTTCCGCTTTTTCAAATATAGTATTCAGTTTTGGCAGCGGATTATGGCATCTGGTGCCCTCCCAATGTCTCAATGGTCTGGGACAGGGATGCGGGTTCAGCCCTATTATCAAAATCATAGATCAGCACTTTTCTTTCAGGCAAAGGGGGAGAGTATTGGGCCTGGTCATGACATCCACTGCTGTTTTTACAGTTGCAGCATTCTTCCTTGCCGGGTATATCGGACAAACATTGGGATGGCGCGCCGTATTCTGGTCAGCACCCCTGGTTTTTATACCCGTACTTATTATTTTTAAGATAGTCATTAAAGAATCACCGGTTGAAGCGGATTCCAAAACGGATGGCAACGAGTTCAAAAGCCCGAAGGTAATTGAAAACAGACCTTTTGTCATGATAAACAAAAAGGTTTTTTCAAGGGAAATGTGTCTTTTAGGCTCGGGCTTTTTTTGCCTGTGTTATATCACCTATAGTAATTTGATCTGGCTGCCTTCTTTTTTGTTTGAAAGTTATGATATGCCCCTGGTTAAAGCAGGTTTCTTCGCAGCTCTTTACCCTTTGGCAGGAATTGTTTCCCGGCCTTTGGGAGGGTATATTTCCGATGTGGTTTTTAAGGGAGGGAAAAAAAAGACCATCTTGATCGGGTTATTCGTTATCTTGATATCCACATTGCTGCTATCCTGGATAGAAGATTTAAATATCAATATCGGTTTTATTATGTTAATCGGATTTTTTGATAATTTAATCGGCCTTTTGTTTTTCGCCTGGATGCTGGATCTGGTGCCGAAAAATAATAGCGGCAGCGGTGCCGGGGCACTTCAGTTTTTCGGCCATATGGGGACGACTCTGTCTATATTTTTTTCAGGCATTGTTGTGGATTTGTTTCATTCATACCGGCCTTTTTTTATGATCCTTTCGATGATTTCGATTTTAGGAATCATATCTATATGGTTCATTGCTGAATCCGAAGAAAAAAGTCCATAAAAGTAATTGTTTTGGAGCAATCCTATACGTCCCTTGTGGGTGTTGATGCTAAACCCTTTGGCATTAAATCCCTTTTAAATGCGAACTGAGCAAAGGGCAGGGACTAAATAATAATATTATTTTTAATTGAACGGTGATATTCAAGTGCCCAGTGATCAACCTTTTTAATCAATTGTTTGAGCACTTCAGAGAAATATTTGTCTTTATGATGCACAATATAAAATTTGTGCGTGATCGGCGGCCCTGGGAACGGCAGCACAGAAAGTTTTTTTTGTTGGATATGACCATAAACAGTATTCCTTGAAACCAGTGCAATGCCAAGGCCGTCTTCCACAGCTTTTTTGATGGCCCTGTTGCTTGAAAGTTCAAGGGAAACAACAATATCCACTTTATTTTTTCTTAGAAAATCATGTGTGATCTGAAAGGAAAGGGACCCTTTTTCATGGATAATCATGGATTGTCCTGAAAGATCCATATAGGTTAACCTTTTTTTCTTTACAAGGGGATGGGATGGTGAAGCAACAAAAATCATATGATCTTCAAGGATTTCACGGCAAATTACTTTTTCGTTTTTTATGGGATAGGATATAAACCCGATATCATTATTCAGGTTGGCAACATTTTCCACAACAAGGTTGGAGGGTAAGATGTTTACTGAAAAGCGTACATTGGGATGTCCTTTGCTTACCGGATTCAATATTGGCGGCAGATAATAAGCTCCAAAACTCTCGCTTGCATCAATACGGATATGGCCCTGTTTTTGCTGTAAGAATTCCCTGATCGTAGCCTCGGCATGGATTTCAAGATCAAATATTTTTTCAGCAATTTTATACAATGCAATGCCGGCATCCGTTAAAACCAGCTTTTTGCCGAATCGGTTAAAAAGCTTTATGTCATAGTATTCCTGGAGACGCTGAATACCTTTTGTTATGGCCGGTTGGGTAACATTGAGTTCTTCTGCAGCTTTGCTTAAAGACCCCATTTTGCTTGAAAGGTAAAAAATTTTAAGTTGACCAAGATTCATATCAATAACTCATTATTATGAAAATTTAATTTATCATGACAAAATTATATACACTTCATAAAATATCAATTCAAGTTCTTTTATTGCTTTGCAGGATCTTGTTAATTTGAGTTCAAAGCATTAATCGGGAAAATTGGCAGTAATTTGAGATAAAGGTTTTATGGGTTATTGATCAGATTAATAAATCGCTTGAGTGGTCCAAAAATATGCTTTTCCCTGTGATGGATCATATAAAATGTTCGATATAAAGGTGTGGATGACAACGAAAGTGCGATGAGTTTTCCCGATTCTATCTCCTTTGCAGCAACTTTTTTTGAAATCGGGGCGATTCCCGTACCACCTTCCACAGCTCTTTTAATGGCTTCATTATTGGAAAAGGTTATGGGCATGGTAACAGAAATATTGTTGGCTTCGAGCAGATCATGGATCATTTTCTGGAAATAGGACCCCTGCTCATGCATGATGATCATATGCCCTTCAAGGTCAGTGGCCTTGATTTTTGTTTTTTGTGCCAAAGGGTGAGAAGGATCCATGATTATCACTATTTCATCTTTAACGATCTCAATAGTGTGTATTTTTTTATCTTTAACTGGAAAGGAAACAAAACCTATATCATTTTTTAAGTTAATTGTGTTTTCAACAACCAGCTGGTTGGAAAGGACCTCTAAAGTGACCCGGACCTTAGGAGACTTCACATTAAACCGGTTGATGAATTCCGGAAGATAATATGCCCCAAAGCTTTCAGAAGCGCTGATCTTAATGTGTTTTAAGTTTTCATTTTGAAAGTCAGCCATGCAGTCATCAGCCAGTTTATCCAGTTCAAATATTTTTTTTGCAATCTGGAAGAGATTGTCGCCGGCCTGGGTCAACTCCATATTTTTGCCCAGCTTATGAACAAGAGGGACTTCATAATATTCCTGAAGTCTTTGGATACCTTTGGTTATAGCTGGCTGGGTAATATTTAATTCCTGGGCCGCATGACTCAGGCTTTTGAGCTTGACTGTAAGATAAAAAAGTTTGAGCTGGTTGAGGTTCATGGGTTTCCATCTTAAATTAAATGCAAAATTAGTCAAGTAGCAACTATGGCCTTTCTCAAAGAGAAAATAGCAACAAGCCTGGGCCTGCCAGGGTCCATTATCGGATACCCTCAACCCCCATACGCAATAATTTATTAGGAGTGGAGATCAGCGGCACTTCTTGACTAAGTTCAATAATAGACATATAGATAAACACCTTACCTATTGCTTGATGAGATAACTTATATTTCACTCATTTTAAAAGGAGAACAAAGGCCTGTGCAGATCAGAAAATTGAACGATATTCTATTATTAGTGATCTTTTTTATATGTCTGCCATCGTTAATGTGGGGGGAAACTAACACTCAAGCATCTCTGGACGATAAAAATTCCCTGGTTCAGTTTGAGCAAGCTGTTGAAGCTGGAAAAATACACCTTGATGTCCTGGAAATAGAACTGATTACAGAACGACGAGGGCTTAAGGAAGAAGAAAATCAGCAACAGATCTACAGGACCCAGATGAATTCTCTAAGAAACTTTCTGCTTGTTCCTGAGATCAGCATTTCCGTCCTGGAAAAAGGTGTTGAGGAAATTGATATTTCAATATCTTTAATCAAATCAAAAATTCAAAGAACAACGGGAAAACAGGGTAAATCAAGCCAAACTCTTTCTGCGGTAAAAGATAAAATCATTTTAATCGATCAAAGAATTGAGGAATCCACTTCTTTCAAGGACAAAGACATAATCAGGGAAACCGGAATAAAGGAATTCAAGTCCTACCGAACAGTTCTGGGAAAACAGCAGAAAGCTCTTCTAAACATGATGGATATGCTGTCTTCAGAAATAAATACCAACAACGCGTTGCTTAGATCTTTTGAAGATCTCCGGATGACATTGAGAAAAGAGATCAAAGACAAAAAAGAAAGACTTTGGTTCCAAAGGGATGTCATCGAATTTAAAACCTTTTCGTCTAAAAATTTTTTAAAGGAAACTATTAGTTCATTTGCCATAATTGGACAATTGTTCACCAATGAATGGCTATCGTTGAAATTATCCCAGTTAATGGAGCATATAAATCTTAGCGAGGTGATGGTCATTGTTGTGTTTTTTTTGTTCGGTCTTTTCTTTTTTCAGGGGTTGCCTGTTCTAAGAGGTAAAGAACTCTACAAGAACATTATCCACAATCGTATTGGATATCCTATAGTTGTCCTTGAGGGTTCCCTGGTTATTATTTTCTGGATACTGCTGACAATTATATTTTCAAAAACCCAAATATATTTGATTTTTCCAGATTTTATAAAATTTATAAAATCATTTTTAACTATAATTCTGATCACTAGGATCGCATCTGATTCCATCCGCCTGATTGTCAACGAAAAGGGGCTTGTATTCTTTAAGGCTCTGTATGGGTGGAGAAATTCATTTATATGGGGAATCAGACTGTACTCTCTTGTTTATCTTTTGATCTATAGATTCCTTTCTTTGGATACCGTAATTTTGACATTCATTCGGATTTTTTCCGAGGCCTTGCTTGTTGCTGGTGTGTTTTTATTCTGGAAGGCATATAGAAAAATGGAAAGCCAAACCAATGGCATAGAGATGAAGCTGTTGAGCGTATGGTCAAAGACTGTGGTGCTTACAGGTCTTTTTGCCGATATTGCCGGATACGGACATTTTGCATCCTGGTGGTACATATCCTGGGGGGTTTCTTTAGTGATTATCAGCGTGTGCATACTGCTTGTGTATTCAATGAAAGATATTGATCGTAAATTCAAGGAAAAAATTGAACGGGATTCCCAAAGTCCTTACGGTATATCTTATCCATTTTATTGGATTTTATCTAAAGGACTTTATTTTTTTATCATTGTATTTGCACTGACGGGGCTTGCATTTTCATGGAGTTCAAGTGATGTTTTTTTTGTGTGGCTTTGGGAGATATTTAACAAAAACTATGTGATCGGAAAAATTGAATTGAGTATGGTAAACTTTGCCTATTCGATTCTGATTATTCTTTTGACCTATCTTTTTACTTGGTTATGGGAAAAAGTCATGGCCAAGCATGTGTTAAAAGAAAGCGGGCTGTCCACAGGAGCAAAAGGGTCCGTCACTACCATTTCAACATATGTGATTTGGTTGGTAGGTATCCTGATCAGTCTGAGTGTTTTTGGACTGAATACGACTTCACTGGCAGTTGTATTCGGGGCATTGAGTATCGGGCTTGGATTTGGTCTGCAAAATATATTCAATAATTTTGTCAGTGGTCTGATTCTGTTGTTTGAACGTCCCATACAGGTGGGCGATGTTGTTGAAGTGGGAGGCATATGGGGAGAAGTAAAAAAGATTAATGTTAGAGCCACACTGGTTCAGACCTATACCAATTCATCGCTCATTATTCCGAATTCCGAGTTCATCAGTGCCCTGGTGACCAATTGGAGTCATAAAGATCCTTTTATCAGAAGGGATCTGATGGTAGGCGTAGCATACGGGTCAGATACCACACTTGTAAAAAAGCTGTTGTTACAGGCAGCTGATTCAATGACAGAGGTGTATGATAAGCCGCAAAAACCCCGGGTACAATTCATCAATTTTGGGGACAGCTCTCTTGACTTTCGATTGAGATTCTGGTCAGATATTGATAATTTTATTGAGGCGGAAAGCAAATTAAGATTTGAAATTGACAGGCTTTTCAAGGCAAACAAAGTGGTTATTCCCTTTCCACAGCGAGATCTTCATATTGTAAGCGGACCACAAGTCAGATTGGAAAAAGAAACTAAGGATTCAACCAAAACAGACGTATGAAAACCCTTTGATTTTTGGTAAAAAAATGCAAAATAAAATCAACAAAATTATAAAGTCCATGGATGTGAAACAGGATCGGGATGATGCACAGTCAAAAGCTTTTACCATTTTTAAAACAGGACCTGAAGCATTGGATATCCTTGTTGAACTTGCCAACTCTGTTGAACAAAAAGAAACGGATGCCGATAAAAAGAAAAAACTGATCAGGGCTATTATTATAGCAATTGCCCTGTTTGCTCGTAAAAGAATTTTCCTGAAACCCAGATTGCTTAGCAACTTAAAAGCCATAAGCCTTTTGTGCAGGCTTTCATCACAAGGATATCATTCTGCCGGTGAAGTTCTCCACACTATCGGGTATTCTGATTTCGATATTCAAAAAGAAAATTTGTTATCATTGCCGATTGTTGATAAACACGATAATGACAAAGAGATTTCTGTGAATGAAGCGTTGGAGGAGATAAAAATAGCTCAGTTGTTAACCCCCTTAAATATTTTTGAAAAAGATTGTTTCATACTTGGTTATTCAAAAAGACACTCCCATGAAATATATAAAATCGGGAAAAATGACTTTGTCTACAGGATGAAAAGACGTAATTAGATCAAATGGATTTAATATCAATCCGTAAAACAGTTTTATATGAGACCTATTGATATTTGTATGACATTTAATTCGTCTGGCAGGTTTTCGATAAAATACAGTTTTATATTTTCAAGTTTCTATTGACAGAAAACCAGTTTATATCTTACCATTGCGGCGTATAAAATTGTTTTCTGGCATAATAGATGCCCTTGTCATAATTTCCGAATGTGATACATACAAGTAGCATTTTTCGGTCTGCAAAGGATGGCTTTTTGTTACATTCCCAATCGAAATTGGCAGAAGACAAGAGTTTCATGATCGGGTGGAAAGAATGGCTGGTATTACCGGATCTGGGTATCCCAGCCTTAAAAGCCAAAATAGACACGGGTGCACGAACCTCTGCCCTCCACACCTTCAGTATTGAGGAATTTACTACCCAGGAACAACTGATGGTGCGTTTTGGTATTCACCCTTTGCGGAAACAAAATAATATTGAATTATTCTGTGAGGCGCCTGTATTTGATCGTCGTCTTGTTAAAGACTCGGGCGGCCATTCTGAAATGCGTTATGTCATTGAGACAACAGTTATCCTGGGAAACATGCAATGGCCAATCCAGATATCACTTACCAGCCGTGATGGCATGATGTTCAGGATGCTACTGGGACGAACAGCCCTTAAACAAAAGTTTATAGTAGACCCTGGTCAGGCCTATCTCACCGGACGGGCATTAGCCAAGTCTTATCCAAATCCTAAAATTAGGAGACACCCAATATGAAAATCGGTATTCTTTCCCGCAAAGCAACAATCTATTCAACCAATAGTCTGGTTGAAGCCGCAAAAAAACGAGGGCACTTTGTATCGGTAATTGACCCGCTACGCTGTTATATGGACATCACCTCCCATCATCCTGCTATTCACTATAAAGGAGAAAGGCTAGAAGGATTTGATGCGATTATCCCACGAATTGGAGCATCCATAACCTTTTATGGAACGGCAGTCGTACGCCAATTTGAAATGATGGGGGTATATTGTGTAAACGAATCAGTGGCCATCAGCCGTTCACGTGATAAACTCCGCAGCCTGCAGCTCTTAGCCCGAAAGGGTATTGGTCTTCCGGTCACGGGATTTGCCCATAGCACAAAATTTACGACTGATCTAATTTCAATGGTGGGTGGCGCACCCCTGGTCGTAAAAATGATTGAGGGAACCCAGGGGGTCGGAGTCGTTCTTGCAGAGACCCAACAGGCAGCCCAGAGCGTTATTCAAGCCTTTCGCAGTCTTAAAGCAAATATTTTGGTCCAGGAATTTATACAGGAGTCCCGGGGCAGTGATATCCGTTGCTGGGTTATTGGTTCAAAAGTAGTTGCAGCCATGAAGCGCCAGGGTGCAGAAGGGGAATTTAGGTCTAATCTGCATCGTGGCGGGCAGGCAACAAGGATAAAAATCACACCTGAAGAGCGCTCCACAGCAATTCGGGCCGCTAAAATAATGGGGTTGCGGGTGGCCGGTGTAGATCTGCTGCGATCAAATCACGGACCCGTGGTTATGGAAGTTAACTCTTCGCCTGGCCTGAAAGGTATAGAAACGATCACTGGTATAGATGTGGCCGGTATGGTGATTTCTTATATTGAAAAAAACGCAAGTCCTGGGAAAACTAACACAAAAGGTAAGGGGTGACATGCAAATCCCCATAACTATCGCCAAAACACAGGTGACTCCTGGAACGCAGGCAACCATCCATATCCCCGTACCCCGGCTGTACACCCAGACAGCCATGGCCATGCCTGCCCATGTCATCCACGGGCGTAAGAACGGCCCAAGACTTTTTGTTTGCGCGGCTATCCATGGTGATGAAATCATTGGCACTGAAATTATCCGCCGTCTCATTAAACTCAAAAAGGTCAAAAAACTTCGTGGCACTTTGATTGCCGTGCCAGTGGTAAATGTCTACGCTTTTGAGCAGAATTCACGATATTCCCCGGACAGGAGGGATCTGAACCGATTTTTCCCAGGGTCTCAAAAAGGTTCATTAACTTCTCAGTTGGCTGATACGTTCATGTCTGAGGTTGTCAGGGACAGCCAGTATGGTATTGACCTGCACGCCGGTTCCAACCATCGGGCAAATTTTCCACAAATTCGGGTTGATTTTGAAAATCCAGAGGCGCTTCAATTGGCCAAGGCCTTTCGAGTGCCGGTGGTGATCAATGCTAGCATGCGCGACGGCTCTCTTAGGAAGGCCGCAGCTGAGGAAGGCGTTCACACAATACTATATGAAGCCGGTGAAGCACTACGTTTTGATGAAGAGGCCGTAAGGGCAGGTGTTAGGGGGATATTATCTGTAATGACAAGTATTGAAATGCTACGCCCGTCAACGCGTCGACCCACACCGCAAAACGATCAACTAATTGCCGACTCAACCTCCTGGGTGAGAGCTCCAGTCAGTGGGATTTTACATATGGAATCTCCCCTGGGTGCCAAAGTAACTATAAATAGTCGCATTGGCATAATTGCAGATCCATTTGTCGATCAGGAAATGGTTATACGTTCACCCGTCTCAGGAATGGTGATTGGTCGCTTGAACCTTCCCCTGGTGCACAAGGGAGATGCTATTATTCACATTGCCCACCTGGATAGCCTTAAAAAAATCGAACCGACTATCGAAGAATTCCGGGAAGAGATGACCGACGAAATTTCGACAGATGATATTATGAATTTTTAACAGAAATCGTTGATGTTAAAAACTTCAGTTTCTGCGACTGTTGAGATGCCCCGAGCCTTTTCTACATTGCTAACTGCAACCAAAAACGCATCTGAATCAGGATTTTCCAATGTGACACAGAGGTATTCGGCAATAGTCTCTTCTCTGTCCAGATAATCACTATCATCGAAGTTACCTCGTTTGGCTGGAAATTGGATTTTTATCTTAAAACTATAACATAAGGTTATATAAAATTAAAATTAGTATTTTGACTTGTTGCATGAAGACCTTGATAAAGAGGGAAAAAAGTTATGCTGGAATTATAGACAATTTAATTGAAGTAGCCCAGGCTTTAACCAGGCTTTAGCCGGGGTTTTTAAAGGATAAAAGGAGAGAACCATGAGAGATCAGGCCAGGGTAGTTATCATAGGCGGTGGTGTTTTCGGGACCAGTGTGGCATATCATCTTACCAAAGCTGGCTGTACGGATATTGTCCTTGTGGACAAGGGCGAATTAACAAGCGGGACTACGTTTCATTCTGTTGGTCTGGTTTCCCAGTTCAGGACATCTCCTTCTTTGATGAAGATAATGAACTATACGATTAAATTGTTTAATGAGCTGAAAAAAGAAGTTGGAGAAAATCTTGGCTGGCATACGGTGGGAAGCCTTCGTCTTGCATCAAGTAAAGAGCGCTTAAAGTCCCTTCGGCGAGAGGTCAGCCGGGCAAGAGCCATTGGCATTGAAGCCGAGGTCATCACACCTTCTGAAGCGCTTGAAATAGCACCTTTTATGTCGGGTGAGGGGCTGCACGGAGCCGTCTGGGTTCCGGATGACGGCCATATTGATCCCAGTTCCATAACCTATGAACTGGCTCGCCAGGCAAAGCGGCTGGGAGCAGAGATCAATACAGGCGTACGGGTGACGGACATTGAAGTTGATTCAACAGGGCAGGTGACAAAAGTCATCACTGATAAAGGTGATATACTGACTGAATGTGTTGTCAATGCCGCAGGAGAATGGGCTCCACGTATCGGAGCCATGGTGGGTGTGAATATTCCAATGGTGCCCTTAATGCACCAATACCTGACCACTAAACCCATTCCCGGGCATGAACTGCCCTCCAAAACCCCGGTTATAAGAGATCCTGACAAATTGTTTTATTGCCGCGAAGATGTGGGGTCCTTTCTGATCGGTGCATTTGAAACCAATCCAAAAGAATGGGCAACCAAAGGTGTTCCCTGGGAATTTAATCAGCAATTGCTGCCTGCGGAATGGGATTTGTTTGAGCCGGTCATGGAAATGGCCATGGAAAGATTACCCATTCTTGAGCAGGCAGAGGTAATAGAGCTGATTAACGGGCCGGACGCCTTTACTCCGGATGGTCATTATGCTTTGGGTCCTGTTCCGGGATTAAAGGGTTTTCTGGTTGCAGCCGGTGGTTCAATCAATGGTATTGCAGGCGCAGGCGGGGTGGGAAAATTAATATGTGAATGGATTCTGGAAGGGGAACCTTCCATAGATACCCATGAAATGAATGTCAGACGTTTCGGGCCCCATCTTAAAAATCTTGACTATGTTACCCAACATTGCCGGGAAGTGTACCGTAATTATTATCACCTTCATTTCCCCAATGATGAAAATGTATGGGGACGTCCCTTAAGGACCAGTCCTTTTTATCCGCGACTCAAGGAGTTAGGTGCTGTATTTGGGGAGAAAAACGGGTGGGAACGGGTGAATTATTTTGAACCGGGCAAACCCTGGCGACAGGCCGGCTATGATCAAAGTAACTGGGGCTGGGGAAAACCCGACTTTTTTGACCGGGTCAAGAAAGAATCCCTTTCGGCACGGCAGAATGTTGCAGTTCTTGACATGACCTCATTCGGTAAAATAGATGTTAAAGGTAAAGATGCCCTTGATCTATTACAAAAACTTGCAATATCCAATCTTGATAAGGCATTGGGATCACTTACCTATACACAGTTTTTAAATAAAACAGCCGGAATTGAAAGTGATGTAACTGTCTGTAGAATTGCAAAGGATTATTTCAGGATCGTTTCAGGAACCTCATTTGTTTCCAATGATTTAGGCTGGATAAAAATGCATGCGCAAAAGGGCTATGATGTGGCAATCAAAGATGTTACAAATGAATTTGCCTGTTTAAGTCTGTTCGGTCCTAATGCCAGAAAAGTGCTTGAAAAGATCACTCAGGCTGATGTGTCCAATAAAGCCTTTGCATATCTGACTGCAAAAAATCTTGATATGGGAGGAGTTAATGTCTGGGCCCAGAGGGTAAGTTATACAGGAGAACTTGGATGGGAACTTTACATGGCGAATGACGATGCACTAAAGATCTGGGATGCCATAATGGATGCGGGTAAACAATTTGATATCTCACCCATCGGCTATAAAGCCCTTGACGGTCTTAGAATTGAGAAAGGGTATTTGTACTGGAGTGGCGATATTTCTCCCGGGGATAACCCCCTTGAGGCAGGTCTTGGATTCTGTGTTGATTTCACTAAAGATGATTTCATAGGAAAGGATGCTCTTTTGAAAATCAAGGAAGCAGGGTTAAAAACAAAGTTATGCGGTCTTACCCTTGATGCTGAATATTGCCTGTTTGGTGGTGAATCTGTTTACAAAGACGGTAAGATTATCGATCGTATCAGAACTGCCAACCATGGTTATTGTGCCAACACTGATATTGCGCTTATATATCTGCCCCTTGAAATGTCTGAACCAGGCACAAACCTGGAAGTTGAAGTAATGGGTAAGATTATTAAAGCTAAAGTGGCTTCAATGCCCATAATTGATCCAAAAGGTGCACGCATACGTGCTTAAAAAATAAAACCATGTAAAAATATATTGTAATAATAAATAAATGCGGGAGATCCAACAATGCTGAATCATACAAGAATAGTCGTTATTGGTGGAGGTATCACAGGATGCAGTGTTTTGTATCACCTTGCCAAAGCCGGTGTTAAAGATGTAGTTTTGGTGGAAAAAGGAGAGCTCACTTCGGGAGCCACCTGCCAGGCCGCAGGCATGCTGACCCAGTTCAATACCTCACAGACCATAATGCGGATGCGCCAATATAGTACTAAGTTATATAAAAGTCTTAATGCCTTCAGCGAAGTGGGAAGTGTAAATATTGCATCAAGCCCGGAAATGCTAAAAACATTTCAACGGAATGTGAGCCGTGCAAGGGGCATTGGTCTTGACGTTGGTATTATTTCAGCACAGGAAACCATTGACTTGCTGCCCTGGGCATCAAAAGACAGCCTTTATGGTGCTTTCCATTTGCCAGGGGACGGTCACATTGATCCCCATACGACAACCTATGCAGTGGCCAAGGCAGCCACAAACCTTGGCGCACAGATTTTAACAAACACCCGCGTGACGGGTATCGAACTATTTCTAAACGGTGAGATCCGCAAAGTTATTACGAATAAGGGCGATATTGAATGTGAAATTATTGTAAATGCAGCAGGTATCTGGTCAGCACAGGTGGCTGCAATGGCCGGGATTTGTATCCCATGTACGCCCGTTGTGCATCAACATATTGCAATGGAAGCGGTACCTGGCAGTGAGATCCCGGCAGACAGCCCGACATTTCGCGATTATGATTATCTTGTCTATGGCCGTCCTGAAGGTGGAAGCTATCTTGTGGGGGGCTGGGAGATGCATCCCAAAACGATCTGGATAGATGGTGTTCCCTGGAATCATGGCGCCTCAGAAGTACCCAATGATTTTGATCTGTTTGCTCCCATGCTTGAAGAAACCATCAAACGATTCCCCTTTATAGGTGATGCCGGTGTGATTCGTCTGGTGGCTCACCCGGATGCTTTTACACCGGATGGAGGTCCTTTACTTGGACCCTGGCCTGGCCTGAAAGGATTCTGGATGGCAGCCGTATCTAATATGCAGGGTTTTGGCGGCGGGGGTGGTATTGGTAAAACCGTTGCTGAATGGATCACCCAGGGCCAGACAGAATGGGATGTATTCCCGTATCGCGCCTGGCGGTTTAGTAAACATCACAATCAGCCGCGTTATGCTGCCGAATGTGCCAAAGAGGTTTACAGATATTATTATCGCACAAAGTATCCCCACGATGAAAATGTTTCCATGCGTCCTGTTCGAATGAGCCCATTCCATCACAGGCTTCAGGATTTAGGTGCAGTTTTTGGAACAAAAAACGGGTGGGAGCGTGCCAATTATTTTGATCCAAAAAAATCCTGGCGCTTGGCAGGCGAAGACCAGCGGGAATGGGGCGGCTGGGTCAAACCATCTTTTTTTGAAAACATTGCAGCAGAGGCAGAAGCCGTTCGAAATAAAGTCGGCCTTTTTGATATGAGTGCTTTTGGTAAAATTGAACTTAAAGGCCCGGGCGCATTGCCGTTAATACAGCGACTTACAGATAATGATCTGGATCGTCCCATAGGATCTGTTACTTATACTCAATTTTTAAATGATCAGGGCGGTATTGTAGGGGATGTCATGATTACCCGCCTGGATTCTCAAACCTTTCGAATGATTACGGGCTCAGCTCTTGTTGACTCTGATCTGGGATGGATCCGATTGAATCAAAAAGAGGATGACCTTTTTGTTGACATCAAAGATGTGACGGAAGACTATGCAGTGATAGGCCTGTGGGGGCCCAATGCCCGGGAGGTATTACAGAAAATTACAACAACAGATATTTCCCATGCATCTTTTTCTTATATGTCTGCTAAAAACATAGAAGTAGAATCATTGCCCGTTTTTGCCCAGCGTGTCACCTATGTGGGTGAATTGGGCTGGGAATTATACATTCCAAAAGAAAAATCTATTTTTGTGTGGGACAAACTATGGACAGCGGGTAAAGATTTCGGGATAAGACCCTGTGGATTCAAAACCATAGATTCCCTTAGACTGGAAAAAGGCTTTCTGGCGTTAACAAGTGATATCACACCTTTGGAAACCCCATTTGAAGCAAGACTTGATCGTTGTGTAAAATTGGGGAAGCAAAGTGATTTTAACGGGAAAAAAGCCCTTGCTGCTCTTAAAAATCAAGGGATAAAACAGCGCCTGCACACACTTGTAATCGGTGATGAAGAATATTTAACCTTATATGGTGGCGAAGCTGTAACCCTGAACGGAAAAACAATTTCACGCCTGCGAAGCGCAGGATACGGGCATACCATCAAAAAAAATATTGGTTTTGCGTATCTGCCGATAGATTGTATGGAAACTAAATTTTTTGTGGAAATATTTGGAGAAATGATATCGGCAAAAATTGCACCTGATGTCTTATATGATCCCGAAGGCCAGACAATCCAGAGATGATTTAGCAAAAATTGTTGCCAGGTCACCATATAAATTGCCTGTAACATTAGAGGTGCATCTTAAAAGCGATATTTATGATCAAGAGATGTTTAATCTTAAAGATGCATTGGGAAAAGCACAAAAACTTGATGAAATGGTAAAAAATTATAGAAAATAATCAATAAAAGTTGCTGTTTGCTTCCAAAAAGATTACCTGAAAGTTACGACATTACAGGAGGGACTATAGTGGAAAAACGCCAGGTTGTCATAAAATGCGGCAAAGAAACACCAGATCCGATCACAGGCATAGAATATCCGATTCCAGATTGTTTGAACAGCCTTCGACAAAAAGCAGATGTCATTGTCACAGAAAACGAACAGGAAACAACCATACTGAAAGCCATCTCGGGTGCCACGGTTTTGATGATAACTTATGGAAAGGTTACGCGCAAGGTTATCAAAGCCGGTATGCCAACGCTTAAGGCCATCGTAAAGATAGGAACAGGCATTGATTCCATCGACATTGATGCAGCAAAAAAATATGGTGTCCGGGTGATAAATTGCCCGGATTATGCTCAAAATGCCGTGGCTGAAGGGGCTTTTTTGCTGCTCATTAATTGTATGAAAAAATTTGGGCCTGTCCATCGTTTTGTTTATAATCATGGATGGATGGGTCCCGGCCGGGAAAATAAAGGATGGAATCTGGAAAATAAGCTTGTGGGGATGGTGGGATTAGGTCATATCAATTCTCAGTTGGCCTGCATGTGCCAGGGTTTTAAAATGAAAATACAGGCCTATGACCCCTATGTCACAGATTCGGTGATGGAAAAACAGAGCATTCATAAAGTTGAAGAACTTGATCTATTGATGGCAACTTCGGATGTGGTTGCCGTTTGTCTTCCTCTGAATAATGAAACCGCAGGTATAATTTCAGAGGAACGTTTAAGACTCATGAAATCAAGCGCTTTTATAATTAATGTCAGTCGTGGCGCAATTATTGATGAACCGGGGTTATTAAAAGCTTTAAAGGAAAAAACAATTGCAGGGTGCGGCCTGGATGTTTTCTCGGAAGAACCGCTTCGAAAAGATGGGCATTTTTTAAGCGAGTTGTTAACCATGGATAATGTTGTGATTACTCCCCATATAGCAGCCTGGACCCATGAAACATGGGACAGTCTGCAAAACGAAGCCCTGCAAAACGTAATAGATGTTTTGGAAGGGCGGGACAGTACTATTCGATCTTTGGATCCCCGACTGCAAAATCAATCCAATTGCATTTATCCAGCACTATGATTATGAGGACAAAATACAGGAATGAGAATTTTATCAGTTTCTGATCAAGTTGAGCCCATGCTTTATGAACCGGGTGGTGATAAATGCTTTCCCGGAATAGATCTTATCTTGTCTTGTGGTGATCTGCCGGCTGAATACCTGACCTATCTTGTAACTATATTCAATGTGCCATTGTTTTATATCAGGGGAAACCATGATGGGATATTTGACTTAAAACCACCCCAGGGGTGTGTTGACCTGCATGGCAGGATAGTAGTATATAAGGGTGTCAGGATAATGGGTTTGGAGGGGTCCCACTGGTACAACGGAGGGCAGCACCAATACACAGAGAAACAAATGGCAAGGGTGATTTTGAAAACAAAGTTTAAAATCTGGTGGCACAAAGGGATTGATATCGTTGTTTCTCATGCACCGCCAAGGCATGTCCACGATGGTAAAGATATCTGCCACAAAGGGTTTAAATGTTTTAGGGGCCTTATTAACAGGTATTCTCCCAATTATTTTTTACATGGTCATATGCATACCAGTTTTAAAAATCAAAAAGAGCGGGAAACTATAGTTAATAAAACAGACGTCATAAACACTTTTGGATACCATGTGTTTGATTATATAAAATGATAAAATACTTAAAACAATTATTTCTTAGGAACGATAACGTTGATGACAACGGTATAAAAAATTTTGCCGACGATCAACACAAGGAAGAGGCCTATGATGAGAGGCATCTGGGCATCCAGGCTGTTCTTTTGGATAAAATTGTAGGCAGTGTAGGACGGTATAAGGATTTTAACCAGCAGTTCCGGTTAAAAAAAGATCGGCCTTCGGCAAGACTTGAACAAATTAAAGAAGCATTTAAAAAGAAAATTATGCTTCCGCCCATCATCCTTTACCAGATTAAAGATGAATATTATGTCCTTGATGGTAATCACCGTGTTTCCGTTGCCAAAAAATTGGGTTATGAATTTATTGACGCCAAGATAACAGAATTTCTTCCCTCTAAAAATACGCTGGAAAATATCATTTACAGGGAAAAAGCAATATTTTTAGATAAAACAAAATTACCGGATACAATCCAATTAACAGAAGTGGGGCAGTATGGCCGTTTGTTAAAACAAATTGATGAGCATCATGGTTTTTTAGTGAAAACCAATGATGTTGAGATTGATGATCAAATGGATTATCTTTCAGCAGCCATGGACTGGTATAAAACTATATATAAGCCTCTATCAGCCATTATCAAAAACAGCCGTCTGGACCGTCATTTCCCTAAAAGAACCAAGTCAGATCTTTATGCGTATATCTCAAATCACCAGTGGGAGAAGGGGAAAGAACGCGAATACGGCATTGGAATTGATCAATTGATTCCTAAACACATGGAGGAGTTCAGATTAAAAATGGAACATTTAAAGGACATTGAACTGCCGGAAATGAAACACTGGATATCGGCTTTTATATTAATAGAAGTAAAAGTCGGAAAAGAACACGAGGTAATGAAACGGCTCCATAAATTGGAAGAAATCCGGGAGGTCCATTTTGTACACGGCGTATTTGACCTGATTGCAAAGATGATGATGAAACGCGAGTTATTGTCTTCTGATGCAGAAATCATCGGTCAATTTGTTCATAAAAAAGTCCGTCAGATCCAGGATGTGACCAAAACCCAGACTCTGATCCCCATATCTTCCATGGAGGAACCACCCATATTCAGAAATTCATAGGGCAAGCTTTAAGTTAAATGTGGAAAAATAACCATCGAATAAATTTCTTATAATTCAGTCTGAAATTTTAAATCAATCTATTCTTTAACATTTCTCGAAAAAATCTCGGCTTTAGAGCAGCTTGTTATTTTTTTTTAGATTTACTATCATGATCCGGGATTCATACGACAGATTTGCTTAAAAGGAATAACCTATGGATAATCAGAAAGTAAAACGCAAACTTGCCGCCATTCTTTCAGCTGATGTTAAAGATTACAGCCGACTCATGGGTGATAATGAAGTTGAAACCATAAAGTCCATTAAAGCCTGTCGAGAACTACTTTTCCAGAAAATTTCCGCCCACTATGGTCGGGTTGTCGATTCTCCCGGAGACAATATCTTATCCGAGTTTTCAAGCGTTACAGATGCCGTGGAGTGTGCAGTAGAGATTCAGGCGGCTCTGATAGCACAGAATAAGGATCTTCCGGAAGATCGAAAAATGGAATTTAGAGTGGGTATCAACCTGGGAGATATTATCGAAGATGATGAACGGATTTATGGAGATGGAATTAATATTGCCGCAAGGCTTGAAGGCATTGCCGAAAAAGGCGGTATCTGTATTTCCGGGTCTGCCTATGATCAGGTAAAAAACAGATTGTCTTTAGGGTATGAATTTTTAGGCGCTAAGGAGTTGAAAAATATTTCCGACCCTGTACCAGTGTACAGGGTTCTGACAGACCCAAAGTCGGCTGGAATACTCAAATATAAATGCATAAAAGATGACCCAAAATACAAACGTAAAAAACGCACGGTTGTAGGGATTATTTTAGTCCTTTTGCTGGTTGGTGGTGGTGCCTTTTTTAAGAAGGATACCCCTTTTACACCAGGTGAGCACCGAAAAATGATCAAGCAGACGTTGATGAACCTGAGAATCCCTGACAAGCCATCTATTGCAGTATTACCTTTCGTTAATATGAGCGGCGACGAAGAGCAGGAATACTTTTCCGATGGACTTACAGAAGATTTGATAACAGATTTATCAAAAGTCTCAGGACTTTTTGTGATTGCTCGTAATTCTGTATTTTTCTATAAAAATAAAAATGTAAAGATTGATAAAATCGCCCATGACCTGGGTGTGAAATATGTTCTGGAAGGCAGCGTCAGAAAGATGGGAAACAGTGTCCGTATTACAGCACAGCTGATCGATTCAAAAACAGAAGGTCACGTCTGGGCGGAGCGGTATGATCGTGATTTGAAAGATATTTTCTCCCTCCAGGACGAGGTGCGTGAAAAAATAGTCACTGCACTGGCTGTCCAGATGACCAGTGATGACAAAAAACGGATACAGATGAAAGATACTGATAATCTGGAAGCCTATGATTACTATCTTAAGGCAAATGAATTATGCAACTCAACGGATCTTGAGACATTGGTCCAGGGCCGGGAGCAGCTACAAAAGGCCATCAGTCTGGATCCGAAGTTTGCCAAAGCCTACTCAGCAATGGGCAAAACTTTTTTTACCCAATGGGTTTTCGGGCCGGACAAGGATCCGGAAATTTTAAATAAAGTTTTTGAGTGGGCTCAAAAAGCAATTAAAATCAACCCGGATGAACCGTCCGGATATAGTATTCTGTCCCACTATTATCTTTGGACCAAACAGCATGATGCGGGTATTGTTGAAATAAAAAAAGCGATTTCCCTTGATCCGAATAACCCGGAATGGATGGCAGCTTATGGAGATTTGCTGACCCATTCAAACCAGCCTGAGCAGGGAATCAGCCTCTTTCTAAAAGCAATGCGTCTGGACCCAAAATATCCTGTCTGGTATATGTATGGTCTGGGGCACGCCTATTTTTTATTACAGGATTATGACCAGGCTATTCCGACCCTTGAAAAAGCAGTGGAGCAGGATCCCGGTTTCTGGCCCTCATATCTTCTGCTGGCCGCCTCCTATGATGCCAAGGGGATGAAAGAGAAATCCCGGAAGGCAGTAAAAAGAGCATTGGAAGAAAACAAAAATCTTCCCAATGAAAAATGGGAACAACTGGTGCCGTATAAAGATCCTGCTGCTGAAAAACAAATGATAGACGCATTAAAAAAGATTAAAGTTTATCAATAGGCTGCCCAAGATCGGTTCGCCTGTTTTCGATCAACCAGGCAGCGATTTTTTCTATACCCTGACAAACCATTGGACGGGTCTTCTAAGCGATACCCTTTAGTAATAATTGCCGTTCTCCACTTCCCCGATGGTTTCATCCAGGATATCAACAACCTGGTCCATTTCTTCCATGGTGATGGTGAGGGAAGGTCTTAAGGTGATGATATTGCCTTCAATGGTTTTAAATGCCAGTCCTCTTTCCATGGCTTTGTACATGATGCAGTCTGCTTCTTCAACAGCCCTTTCTTTTGTCGCTGAATCCTTGACAAGGTCAATCCCCAAATGAAGTCCCACACCTGCAATATTACCGATAAGCGGATGTTTTTCTTTGAGCTCATTTAAACGGGACAATGCATGGGCTCCCACTTTGGCAGCATTTTCCACCAGATTGTATTTTTCAATATAATTAATTTCAGCCAATGCCGCAGTTGAGCAAAGGGCATTTTTTTCATGGGTATAATGGCCGATGGAGCGGTGTTCAAGATTGTCATAGCGCTGCTTGGTCACAATGCCTGCAAAGGGTAGAAGCCCGCCACCCATGGATTTGCCTAAAACCAGGACATCCGGTGTGATAAAATGCTCGCTGGCAAACATTTTACCTGTCCTGCCAAATCCTTCGATAACTTCATCAAATATAATGAGGGCACCGTATTTTTCGCAGAGATCTTTTGCCCCTTCCCAATAATTTTTGCTGGGAACTACGGGGGTTGCTGAAATGGGTTCGCCAATGATTGCAGCCACGCCGGGCTCTCGTTCCAGTATTGTTTTGACCTGGCGCAGGTATTCATTATCCACCTCATCCTGATTGGAAAAACCCCAGGGATTGCGATAGTAATTGGGAAATTCCACATGCATGGCACCGGGCATCATGGGTCCTATCCCACCTTTGAAAAGTTCTTCTCCGCCCACACTGGCCGCGGCAAATCCTGCACCGTGAAAAGAATCCCAGAATGAAATGGTTTTAAAGTGGCCTGTTACCTGCTTTGCAAGGGTAATGGCCATTTCAATTGCCTCTGATCCGCCGGGACAGAAAAGAGATTTGCAAAGACCTCCGGGAGTAATTTCGGCAAGCTTTTGGGCAAGATCAACTGCTTTGCAATTTGTATAACGCCTGGGGCAGAAGGTCATCTGGGTGTCCAGTTGATCCTTTACCGCCTGGATAATTTGCGGGTTGTTAAATCCGGCATTATGTACACCATTGCCGTGCATATCCATATATTTTTTGCCTTCAACGTCTTCAATATATATACCATGGGCTTTTGACAGCACATTCATCACAGGGGTGGACAGATTCTGATGCAAAAAATATTTATTGTCCCTGGTACAAATGGATTTAGCAGTTTCAGACAAATTCATTTCCCAGTATTTTTCCCGGTTTTGGCTTGTGTTCACATCTCCCTGCTCACTTGCAAAACGGCCTGACTTGCTATGGTCCTGAGAATTCATTTTTTCAATCCTTATTAATGTGTAAATCCGGTCGCGTAAAATTATATTTTGTAAATATTATTGCCTGAACTCAGCTTCAATTTCCAAAATTGATTCTTCAAGAATATTGAGCGCCTTATCCATTTGTTTTTTAGTTATGATTAGAGGAGGTGTCAAAGTAAGGATATTGCCCATGGTGATCTTGAAACTCAATCCCCTGGAAAGCGCAGCATACATGACAGCTTCAGCTTCATTTATTGCCCGCTCTTTTGTGATCGGATCCTTTACAAGTTCAACCCCTAAAAAAAGTCCAAGACCCCGCACATCTCCGATCAAGGGGTGGCGTTCCTGCATTTTTTTTAGTTGAGACAGGGCATAGTTGCCGACATTCTGGGCATTTTCGGCAAGTTTATTTTTTTCAATATAATTGATAGTGGCGAGGGCTGCAGCACATCCTACAGGACTTTTTTCATGGGTGTAATGTCCAAGCGCACGGGTTTCGGCAAGGTCCAGGCCTTTGCGGACAACAAGTGCAGCCAGGGGGAAAATACCGCCGCCAAGGCCTTTGCCGATGACAACCATATCCGGTTCAACATTGAAATTTTCAAATGTAAACATTTTGCCCGTCCGGCCGAGACAATGGGGGACCTCATCGAAAATGAGGAGCGCTCCATGCTTGTCACAGGCCTTTCGGATGATCTGCCAGTATTCAGGCTTTGGAATATAGGGAGTGCTGCGGATGGGTTCTGCTATAACTGCGGCAACGTCACCTTCTTTTTCCAGCATATACTCAACATACTTTGCACAAGTCATATCACACCCGCCTCTATCGGCACAGCCAAAGATACACCGGTATTCATCAGGGGGAGGAGCATGCTCCGTTCCCGGCATCATGGGACCCATGTCCTGGCGGAATATGGCTTCGCCTCCTATGGATATGGCATCCAGTGATGCCCCGTGGAAGCTGTCCCACATGGAAATGGTTTTATGCCGTCCCGTTGCAACACGGGCAAGTTTCAATGCCATTCCAATGGCCCCTGTACCACCCGGGCATAAAAGAATCTTATCAAAACTATCCGGGGCAATTTGTATCAGCTTTTTAGCCAGATCCACGGCAACCTGGTTTGTATATCGGCGGGTACAAAAGGACAACTCATCAAGCTGGTTTTTTACAGCTTCAATCACTTCCGGGTTGGCAAAGCCGACCTGATGGACATTATTACCATGAAAATCCATGTACCTTCTACCCTGTAAATCTTCAATATAAATACCTTCACATGTTTTCATGCCGTTCAGACAGGGGGTGGAAAGAGACTGTTTTAGAAAATAGCGGGAATCTTCTTCCAAAAGTGATTGTGTCGCATCATCAAGATTTTCTTTCTGCCATTTTTTCCTGCGCAAAGAAAGATTGATATCCCCTTCTGACCTGTGTAATTTTGCCATTATTATCTCCCAATACCCATAGGTTTTTTTTACAATATTCTTCTTTTTAAAATTATTGCCCTTCTTGTACCCGGCCTAAAGAGTAACGTATGTTAATAAAAATTTCCAGGTTCTCCGCCTGCGCTAAATAACCAATTAAGTCAAAACAGGTAAATCAAAACAGGTAAATCAAAAGGGTATATACTAATTTTGATGATTGACCTATGATCATATTAAAGTCAAAGTAATAATTATTATGTCGTAAATGATATCAGGTTATATGTGCCGGGTATTGATGAATCTTGTTCAGTAAATAAAATAACCTAAAGTTATAATAACCATAATATTAATTAGTTTGACTTATAGTTTGTATTGGTTTTACTCTTATGAAATATATAACAATTAGTTTGATTTATAGATTAAAAATAGATTAGAAATTAAACAGGATTCAGTTGTTAATCATAAATAATTCAATATGGGATTTGTCATTACGTGTTTTATCTCAACAACATATTAAAAAATTTCAGATCAAAGGAGGTGTGCACAAAAATAATTGCATTTTTTTAAGGAAGTGACTTATGTCCTGGTTTTAAACATTCCAGGTAAATCAATGGTTTTTAGAAAGGAGAAATTATTATGAAGTATAAAATTTTTTTCACTGTTCTAATGGCAGCTTTAATTACATTTACAAGTCCGATCACCAGTGTATGGGCTTCAGATTCCATCAGTGCATATATGGGATTTTCACGGGAAGTTAATGAGGCACTTGCAAAACAAATTCAGGACAAACTGGGTATTGAGGTGAAGAATATTACCCTGTCCTGGGGCGAGATCTGGGCCAGGCTGAAAACTGAGTCTCCCAGGTTTAATGCAGACATGGTGTTATCATTTGGCGCATCTGAAGCCATAAACGGTGCTAAAAAAGGATATTATGAAGCCTACCATTCTCCAGGCTGGGATGGTATTGATGCTGCTTTTAAATCAAAAGACGGCACATACTATGCCCTTGGAACATTTTCCTTTCTCCTTTTAGGCAATACAAAAAAACTTGCTGAAATGGGGTATGAAATGCCAAAGAGCTATAAAGATCTTCTGGATCCAAAATGGAAAGGTCAGATTGTTATCCCCTCCCCAAGAACATCTGGAACTGCTTTTATGATCAACTATTCTTTTTTACAGCTCTACGGGGAAAAGGACGGCTGGGACTATCTTACCAAACTGAATGAAAATGTGGCGTTTTACACAAAAAGCGGGAACGCACCAACTGATCTTGTAGGCCGCGGAGAATATCTTTTAGGCCTTGGTGCAGACGAGAATGTATTGAAACGCATGAAGGACGGATACCCACTGATCTGGTCTGTTCCTGAAGAAGGTATTGGTTATGAAGGCAATTATTGCACAATTTTAAAGGGAACTAAAAAACTGGCTCTGGCTAAAAAAGTCATGGATTATCTTGGATCTGAAGAGATCAGCCATTTCTTAGGTTCCATGGGGTATATTCCGCCTCGTGAAGGTTCTGTCAGTGCACTTTATGGCGAAGTCCAGCCGAAGTTTATCAAGCTTGATCATGCATGGGCAGTTGCGAACAAACGTAAAGTCGTTAAACAGTGGAAAAGCAGGTTTCTCATGAAAGAGACTCCAAAGGCAAGAAAAGTAGGTGATGAAAAAGAAAAAAAGGCTGCAGCACAGGAATAGTTTTTTTTAGGTCCTTGTGCAGTCTAATTCAAATAATTTAAGCGAAGGAATCAGGTGATGGCAGAAGCAGTTACAGGCAATGCTCAACGCAGCCTCTGGTACAAAATTAGAATATTTGTCAATTCGCATCTAGTAAATATGTTTGCCGGTGGTCTGTTTGCGCTTCTTGCCATTTTCCTGGCCTTCCCCATCGTCATGGTTTTTATAAAAAGTCTGTGGGGAGATGACGGCTTTACATTAAGCTTTTACCAGGAATTTTTTTCCTACAATTTTTATTATTGGTCATTTTTAAATACCATGATTTTAGGGCTTTCAGCCATGGTCATTCTTGTGGTTGTTGGTTTTTGTTTCGCTTATATGACAACAAGGGGACCACATTGGCTGCGAAAACCTTTAAAGGTTTGTGCACTGATGCCTCTTTGCGCCCCACCTTACATATTTTCTATTTCTTTGATCACCCTTTTTGGGAGAAACGGGATGGTTACTAATTTTTTTGACCTGAATTTTAATATTTATAGCTGGACCGGTGTTATAGTGGCACAGTGCCTGGCGTTTCTCCCCCTATCTTATATGATGATAGAAAATGTTTTAAATTCCCAAAACCCTTCCCTTGAGGAAAGTGCCTCGGATATGGGTGCCTCGGAATTTACCATTATGCGTGCCATAACCATTCCTCTTGCAGCACCGGGTGTGCTCAAAGCCGCTCTCCTGGTTTTTGTCATGACCATTGCAGAGTTTGGTAATCCTGCTATTTTGGGTGGCAGAATCCCTTTTTTAGCCCCGGATACCTATCTTATGATCACAGGAGAAGGAGATTTTAACATGGCTTCCGTACTCTCCGTGGTATTGATGGTACCCTGTATCATTATTTTTATTATTCACAACTATATTTTAAAAGGAAAAGGATATACCACAATCGTCGGCAAGCCCACTGCTGTTGATCCCAAAGAGATGACACCCGTGATAAAGTATTCTCTTTTAGCGATTGTTATTCCCGTGGCAATCATGGTTCTCTCATGTTTTGTTGTGATTGTACTTGGAGCTTTTGTAAAAATAGTCGGCGTTGACAATACATTTGTTATCGACCATATGCTTAACATGCAGTCCAATACCGCGATTTTTAACAGCGTTAAATTGTCTCTTCTGGCCGGCCTTTTTGGTGCGATTGTTGGAACTCTTTTAGCCTATGTCATAATGAGAGGCAAGTTCAAGGGCAGGAAAGTAATGGAGATGCTTGCATTATCAGGGTTTGCGCTTCCCGGAACCGTGATCGGTGTCGGGTATATCATGGCCTTTAACAAACCCCCTTTTCTCCTGGCAGGTACAATATGGATTCTTATATTAAACTGTGCTTTTAGATTCCTCGCAGTGGGGGTAGAAGCAGGTATAAGCAAACTGCATCAAATCAGTATTGAAATTGAAGAAGCTTCTGCTGATCTGGGCGCTGATTTTATCACCATCTTTTTCAAGGTGATTCTTCCCATCATGTTCTCGGCTTTTATCGCAGGGTTTATATATACTTTCATGACAACCATGATGTCATTGAGTTCTGTTATATTCCTCGTAACACCAGGGTTTGATCTGGCCGCTGTATATATATATCTTACTGCACAATTAGGAGAGTTGGGGCTGGCCTCGGCTGCAACCGTTAAAATGATGTTAATAGTTGTTATCTGTTTTGCATCTTTAAAACTGCTTGCGAAAAAAACCGGACTGGATGTAATTGAAAAAAAATAAGGAGCAAAGACGAATGGGTAACAAAGAAACACCAATGCTGGAACTTGTGGATGTCCATAAGAGTTTTGGAGATGTCAAAGTATTAAAAGGGATATCAGCTTCCATTTCTAAAGGGGAATTATTAACCTTTGTCGGGCCCAGCGGATGCGGTAAAACAACCCTTTTGAGGATCATCGGAGGTTTTACTCCCATAACGTCGGGTAAGATTATTCTGGACGGTGAAGATATTGCTGCTCTTCCTCCGAACATGCGGGATACCAAAATGGTTTTCCAGAGTTATGCCCTGTTTCCCCACATGAATGTCAGAAAAAATATTGGTTTTGGATTGAAATTAAAAAAACTGCCCCAAAAAAAAATTGATGACCGGGTGGATGAACTTCTTGCTCTGGTTCACCTGGATGGCCTGGGTGATCGAACAATCGAGCGGATCAGCGGCGGTCAGCAGCAGCGGGTTGCCCTGGCACGTTCCCTGGCTCTGGAACCCAAGGTACTGCTCCTGGATGAACCCTTGTCAAATTTAGATGCCAACCTTCGGGTTGTCATGCGTGACGAGATTAGAAATATCCAGGAACGTATCGGTATTACCACGATATTTGTCACCCATGATCAGTACGAAGCAATGAGCATTTCAGACAGGCTTCTGGTCCTCAATGACGGGATAATTCAGCAGATCGGCAGTCCCAGCGATATTTATGAAACACCGGATAACCAGTTTATAGCCGAGTTTGTAGGGTATGTAAATTTTCTTGAGGGCAAAATTGAAAGTTTTGATCAGGATTCTTCCGGGCTTTTCCTTGTGTCCACTGAATATGGCGATATCTCCTTAAACAAAATCAATGAAAAAAATTTTGATAAGGGCGATAAAGTTTTTCTGGTCATTCGGCCTGAAACAGTAACACTTTTTCCTTGGGATGCCGAAGATATGCCCAATATGCTTAAAGGTAAGATCCAGCACTCCATGTATGCCGGGAATCTTGTCAAATATACAATAAAATGTGGTGATCGTGAAATTCTTATTGATCAATATAATCCCAAGGATTCCATTAAATTCAAACGCGGTGATAATATAAAATTTACAGTACCTAAAACAGTTCACGCAATACCCAAAAAGGCATGAATATCAGGAAGTTTTTAAAATCTGCTTAAGTTCGGAACCGGATAAATATATGCTTTGATACCAGATGGCAAACCATATCTGTCAAAAGACATAAGTCTAAACGACAGATATGGTTTGTCAGTGATTTAAACCGCTTTTTTCGTCAATATTTTTTGATATTCTATAATATCCTCGATGGTCAGAACAGGAAAGCCATTGTCTATTGCAAACTCAACTACTCGCGGAAGTCTTGCCATGGTTCCGTCGACATTTGTAAGCTCGCAAAGAACACCACAGGGTTTAAGCCCTGCCAGACGCATGAGATCAACTGTGGCTTCGGTGTGACCACCCCTTTCCATTACACCCCCGGGTTTTGACTTTAAAGGAAATACATGTCCGGGACTGTTCAAATCCTTGGGTCCGGCATCATCAGCACTTGCCGCCTGAATGGTTTTAACCCTGTCATAAGCTGACACCCCGGTGGTAACACCCTTGGCAGCTTCTATGGACACGGTAAAAGCTGTCTGATAATGACTGGAATTGTGTTTGACCATCATTGGCAGACCCAGAGATGTTATTTTGTCATCAGTCATGCACAGACACACAATCCCGCTGCATTCCCGGATCAGCATTGCCATCTGGCTCTCAGTGATGAATTCTGCGGAAAAAATCAGATCCCCTTCATTTTCCCTGTTCTCATCATCCGTGACCAGAACACCATTGCCTTGTTGAAGCGCCTTAAGCGCCTTTTCCACCCTTTTAATCGGATCTCCAAATCTCGATAGAAGACTCTGATTCATGAACCTACTCCTTACAAAAAAATGTTAACGTACATGAATCAGGGCGTAGGAATAAAGAACGACCAGAGCGAACACTTTTAAATCTTTGCATGCGCAAAGATATACAAGTATCGCATGGGTTTATCCTCTTCCATCCGGACTATAACCGTCGGCTCTGGAATCACACCAGATCTGCTGTCCTCCATCAAATTCTATGGAGCGCTCGCGGGCTTTCCGGATCATTCCGGGATACCGCCGGTGGGGAATTTCACCCCGCCCTGAGAATAAATTATAAACTCGAAGATCTATATCATATTTGGCAGTTATATTAAACCATTATAATCCTTTTTATTTGATCTAAATTATAGAATTTATTCTACCCTGATGGTGCAAGATACCGGGGGGATCACAAAAAAAATCCGGGTTGACAGAATTTCTATAAACAAGTAGTGTCAACGCTTTAACTTTTCGGGATACATAAAGGGCCCTTCATATGAAACAGACAGCAGCCACTCTCGCTGAATCGGAAGCCTTCCGGTTTGAGCTGGCCAGATGGTCCATATTTGCCATTCTCATCCTCACTTATATTTTGGTCTATTTTCACCGCATGGCCCCGGGAGTGGTCTCTGAATTTCTCATGGCAGACTTTAACACCAGCGGTACCCGTCTGGGAGCCCTGTCTGCCATCTATTTTGCAGTCTATGCCCTGATGCAGATCCCCTCAGGTGTTATTGCCGATACTCTGGGAACACGGACATCCATTATCTCCGGGAATCTGGTGGCTGGCCTGGGTTCGATCCTTTTCGGTATGGCAACAGGGTTTGAAATGGCCTGTGCCGGCCGTTTCCTGGTGGGGCTCGGGGTTTCAGTGGTCTTTATTTCCATCATGAAGAACAATTCGGTCTGGTTTCATGAAAAGGTTTTTGGCATCATGAGCGGCCTGACCCTTTTTTTCGGAAATCTTGGGGCTGTCCTGGCTGCCGGCCCCCTGGCTCATATCCTAACGATATTTCACTGGCGCACAGTTTTCTTAGGCATAGGCGTCCTTTCAATCTGCCTGGGCCTGGTCGGATTTTTATTGGTCAGAAACAAGCCCCAGGATATGGGCTTTGATCCGCCCAATTCCTATAAAGGTCAATCCCAAACTCAAAACAGGCATTGGTTGAGCAATCTCAAGGATGTGATCATGACCTTAAGAGTGTGGCCCGGATTCTGGGTGCAACTTGGCATGATCGGCAGCAGCTATGCCTTTATGGGACTCTGGGGCATGCCCTATCTGCGGGATGTCCATAACCTGAGCCGGGCCTTTGCAGCCAATCACATGACCATCCAATTGCTGAGTTTTGCCCTGGGCGCCCTTTTCTGGGGATGGGTGTCAGATAAAATTGGCAGGAGAAAACCCTTTCTTATATCGGCAGCAGCAGGTTATGTCTTGTCCTGGTTCATGCTCAGGTATCTGCAGTGGACACCAGGAATAACCGGCTATATGATCTTTGCCTTTATGGGGTTTTCAGCATCTGGTTTTGTCATCACTTTTGCCGCAGCCAAGGAAATTGTTCATCCACAGCTTTCCGGCATGGGCGTCAGCGTGGTCAACACAGGTTGCTTCATTGGCACGGCCCTGACCCAACCTCTGTTCGGTTATATTGCCGACCTGACCTGGGACGGTACCATGGTAAAAGGTGTCCGGATTTACAGCGCCAACGACTACCATAACGGCTTCATTGCTATGATCATCTTCTCGATTATAGCCTTGGCAGCAACCTTCAAGGTCAGAGAAACCTTTTGCAGGAACAGTTTTGAAGGGTAGCCCTACTTTTCCAGAGCATTAAAATATTTTGAATTTTCCAGTATAGAATAATTGAGCCTTGAATGTGAGTGAGTGAGCTTGAAAAACCCTTTCACATTCACAACATCAATTATTCTGAAATGTACCAGTTGAATTTCAAATCTGAAACTGACAAATCTATCCATACTGTATCTTCTTAATGATTTCAGAATACAGGTTTTTGGAATCCGACAATAATATTTCGATCATTCAGATTTTCTTTCACCCTGAATTTTTCGAGCTGTTTTTTCTCCTCTTCTGTTAAAACCTCAAGCCGGGTTAAAAGCTGTATCACAACAGAAGAAAGAACCGACATACTACCATCTTCGATTTTAACAGCCAGAGCCAGCCCTTTGTCTTTTATTCCAACGCAGTATACACCCTCGGCCCCGACTTTTCCGATCATTTTTCCATTCGTGATTTTCATCAGTTCAGTACAGAACCCATCAGTTCCGGCAACCATTTCCGGGTTGGCTACCATGGCATTGAAAATTTTGTCTGAATGAACTCGGTTTTGTTTATCTAAAATTCCACTGTTGCTGAGTTTTAAAAAGGAAACAGCCATATTGTACAAGGGTAACGCAAAAACAGGGGCGGAACATCCATCAATTCCCAGTGTGATCTTTTCCACGGGGTACTCACAAAATTCACCAAAGGTATTTAATATATCTTTTTGTGTTTCATGTTCAGGGTCTAAATAATGGCTTATATCCCGCTTCATATAAAGAGTGTAAGCCAGCATGCCTAAGTGTTTACCTGAGCAATCATTGTAAAACGGCCTGTCGGCCAAACCCTTCCTGGCAAGATCAAACGCATGGGAAAGTTTCAGGGAGGTCGTATGTCCGCATTGTAAATCCGATTCCTTTAGATTTATCTTTTGTAAAATTGATTGAAGTGTATCAATATGATTCGGCTCAGCATAGTGTGATGCACACATAATGGAAATTTCTTTATCAGTAAAATCAAAAAACCGGGCTGCACCGCTTTTTATAAGAGGAAGAATCTGAATGGGTTTGGCACATGATCTCATATATGTGTATTTATAGGGATCGCCCTTTGAGTAGATAATATTCTTTGAAACATCAATAACAGCGATATGTCCGCAATGAATTCTCTCAACAATATCTCCCCTGCTCACCTCAACAAGAGGTACTGCTTTTAAATCAGAATGAACTTTATTCATAACAATTGCCTTTAATTTTTTCAGAATTATGAGCCAATTTTAAAATCATACAAATAAAAATTATATATCAATGTAAGATATCAATGTAATTTTTTTAATAAAATCAAAATATTAGATTTAATAAAAATGAAAAAATACTTTATTACATTTGAAATATCAACAGAAATAATAAAAGGATACAACAAAATCACTCTCTTTTTAAAATTGTTAAGAAAAATATCGCTCTAATAACACCTCGGACTATCTTCATTTTATAGATGCTTTTTGATATCAAGAAAAATAATCACCAGACACCAGATGTTAATGATTATATTTTTTGATTATTGGTATCAAATCTATTCATTGGACAAATAACATCATCAGATATAAATTATCCGCCAGGAGATGCGGCTATTTTTGATTTAATTTGTTAGTGAGAAGATACAAATGATAAATTTTCATCCATTACTGGAATAATAAATTGTAGAATGATATAAATCATTCCAAACAAAATAGATAATAATTTGAACAAAAAACAACATTTAACAAAGGCGGTAGGATGAAAGTAACGATATTACAGGGAAGTGCCAGAAAAAAAGGAAATACTGCCAGGGTTTTAACCTGGGTTGAAGAAGAACTGATAGGCCTCGGTCATGAAGTTGATAGTATTTACCTGCATTCTAAAAATTTAAAAGGCTGTTTGGGATGCGCCAAGTGTAAGGAAAAACCAGACACCATAGGGTGTGTTCAAAAAGATGACGTGCCGGAAATTTTGGAAAAAATGATCGATTCACAATTGATTATCTTTAGTTCTCCATTATATTTTTGGGGATTTTCTGCCCAGATAAAAGCGGTAATTGATAGAACATACAGCCTTTATACCAATTATAATATGCCCGATCATGCATCACTTATCGATGGCCGGCGGCAGGCGCTTATTGCAACAGGAGCTGGACCATATGACGATAATGCAGAAGGCATGGTTGCAGCTTTTGGACGTATGCAAAAATACCATAAGGCGATTAATGCCGGGGAACTTTTTATTGATTCCTGCACAACACCGGATGCGTTGGGTGATTCAGTTCAGCAAAAGGCCATTGAATTTGCCAGAAAGATTGTTGCATAGCGAGTCATAAGGTAATCAATACGTTTTTTACATAGAAAGGTGGATTGTGGATTCAAAATTCCCGAGACATGATCCTTGATCTTAAAAAAAGTGCACCATTCATTTGGTGCGCTTTTTTTATTAACTCACCCACGTCCCATGACAGTATCCGTATTGTCGTTGAATCAGATCCGGCATCTAAACTTTTTCAAGAGTTAGATCCCCTGCCTTTTCTATAGCTTGAAGGATTGTCGTGAACCATGGAAAAAAAGACCTTGTTAAAGGTTCTCAGGCTTTCAAATCCGACTTCAAAGGCAATATCAATAATTTTTTTGTTCGTGCCTTTGAGAAGTATTTTAGCCTGGTCAATCCTAATCTGGTTCAGGAAACTAGAAATTTTTACACCAGACTGCTGCAGAAAGGTTCTTCCCAGGTGGTCAGGACTCATGTCAACGGCATAGGCAAGGCTTTCCCGGGTGATCTGCTCGGCATAATTCTCTTTAATAAATGCTTTGACAATATCAATTTTTTCTTTGGTTTGTTGTGTAATTGTTTTTTGTGTCTTTTTTTGATCAAACTTTGCAATGGTTTGTTCCCGAAGTGATTTAAACTTAAGCTGGGATCGTATCCTCGCCATGAGTTCGTCCGGGCTGAAAGGCTTGGTTAAATAATCATTGGCTCCTTTATCAAAGCCTGAAAGTTTATCGGAAATATCAGCCCGGGCTGTCAGGATCATAATGGGCAGGTCCTGGTATTGTTTTTTTGAACGGACATTTAGGATCAGTTCATATCCATCCATTCCAGGCATCATCAAATCTGCAAGGATCAGATCCACGTGATTTTTTTCCATTAAATCAAGTGCAAGAAGGCCATTGGCAGCCGTCAGAGTGGCATATTTTTTTTCTAAAAGTTTATCTAAAAAATCCTGCATATCTGGATTGTCTTCCACAATTAGTATAGTTTTAGAGGGTTTAGCCAAATCCTGTGAAATACTTTGATAGGATGTAGAATTCAGATCTTCCGGTAAATGAAACGGCAGGATAATAGTAAACCGGGCACCTTTATCAGGTTCACTTTCCACAAGGATTTGCCCGTTGTGCATTTCAATTATCTCTTTTGTAAGGGCAAGTCCGATTCCCGTTCCTTCATATTTTCTGGTGGAAGAGGAATCCACCTGCAAAAACCGTTGAAAAATTATCTGTTGCTTGTCTTTTGGGATGCCTATCCCAGTGTTTTTAACAAGGATTTTCACACTATTTTTTGTCAGGGATAAAACAACTTGAATGCTGCCTTTGTGATGGTTGAATTTCAAGGCATTTGAGAGCAGATTAAAGACTGCCTTCTCGAAAAGTAAAGGATCAACAGATATGGTTATGCCATTGGTTTTATCCTTGAAAAATACTTCTATATCATTTGTCAAAGCAGCAGGCTCGATATCAGACACACAGGAGGCCACAAGACTTGAAATATTGCATGGACTTATCTTAAGAACCATTTTCTGTGCATCAATTTTAGAAAAATCCAGCAGATCGTTTACCAGTTTAAGAAGCCGCTTTGTATTTCTCTGCATGGATTTTAAAATAGAAAAACCCTCCTTGGAAACATTTCCTATGCTTCCATTTAACAAGGCTTCTAAAGGGGCTGAAATAAGGGTAAGCGGGGTGCGAATCTCATGGGAAACATTGGAAAAAAAACGAGTTTTAATTTTGTCCATTTCTTTTAGCTGCTCATTGGCAATTTGAAGATCCCGGGTTGTATGCATTAATTTTTGGGTGCGAAGGTCTACTTTTTCTTCAAGGCTGATGTTCAGTTGTGCCAAAGATTTTTTCATAAAATTGATTTTATCGGCAAGACCCAGTGCCATGATTAAAAGAAAGGCCAGGCCTTTGATATGGATATAGTCAATATAGTGATAAGGGATAATATCAAGGTTGGATAAGATCCATTCAAGATTTGAGATCAGGTACAAAAAAATCCCTGCCATTAAAAATTTGCCTGCCCTGATATTTTTTTTAATGGCTAAAACAGCAGGATATATCAAAATCAGGTAATACATATCATTGATCATCATAGTGATAAAAAGTACAGGTTTTATACGATCAAGAGGCAGGAAGATTGTTCCAATGGCGGCGATGGAAAAAAGTGCCACCAGGGAAAGAATCAGCCGGTCTGTCCTGGGGGCGATAACTTTGATATTGATAAATGACCGGCAGAAAAGGAGAAAAGAGATAAAGGAGAACAGCAGACCCAGACAGATGACATAGAATCCTGTAAGGGCATTTTCGGGCCATAGGAACTGAAACCCGAATCCGGAAGACGCCAAATGAAGCATCAAGCCTGAAATAGTCATAAAGGATAAATAAAGATAGCTGATATCTTTGACGATAAAATAAATAAAAATACTGTAAAAAAAGATGCATAAAAAAACACCGGAAAAAATTCCAAGAAGGGCGTTATTGTGCTGTATATGCTCAAAGAATCCATTTTTTGTCCAGATGCGTACGGGGACAATGTCCCTAAACCATGAATCCACCCGTGCGTAACAGGTGTTTGATCCGGGGGCGGCAGTAAAATTAAATGCAAAGGTCTTGTAATGCAATTCTCTTTGATCAAGGTTCTGGGGGAAGTTACCCTTTTTCATGGTAAACCCATTTTTACCCGGTATAAACAGATCAAAAGAGCTGTAAAAATGTTTATCAAGTTCCAGGACAAGGTCAACAGGTGTTTTGCTTTGATTAATAATTGTAAATCTGATCCACCAGGAATGGGGGGTAAAGTCAAGGCGGAAAATACTTTTTGGGGATTGAACGAATAAATCAGATACGGTTTTTTTTAAAATATCATTTATGCCCCACGTAACAACGCCTTTCTTTGAAGGGGTTTGAAAAAAGGACAATTTGGCTTTATAGCCCTGGTTTAACACCATAAAATCAAATTTAATTATAGAATCTGAATGCAGTTCTCCTGACAACATTTTTTGAGTAAAAACAGGGTCAATGTTCCAGTTGGGGCTTAATTGTAAAAACAATTTTTGCTCATTTAAAAATTCAATATTTCCCCCAATATATCTGCCGTTAAAATTTTCTCCTTCAAGGGATATGGGGGCGGCCATCGTGGGGCTGCAAGGCTGTATAAACAGAGAAAAAATAAAAACAAAGAAAAAGAATTTATATTTTCTAAAAGCTTTCATAATTATTACATACCACTAAATCTTGCAGGATTACAGCCCATTTCTGTTCGGACTAAAATTGACCATAAGAACTTTTCTGTCCAGCCGTATCATTGCCGGACACCCTTAAAATTAAATGATATTTAAATCTGCGAAAACAAAAATTTTAAATTAAAAGGAGTTTTAAAATGAATCATCCATCTCAAAATCGTGTTCTTTTTTTAGATAACCTTCGGTATGTGCTGGTGTTTGGTGTGGTCATCCAGCATGCAGCCAACAGCTATATTGGCCTTGACTGGTGGCCGGTAATGGATAGCAAAAGCAGCTTTGTATCGGGGATCAATACATTCCTGGATGGATTTTTAATGCCATCGCTGTTTTTTCTGGCTGGATATTTTTTCCTGTTATCTGCCAAAAAAAAATCTTTGCCCTCATATATAAAGGCGAAATTAAAAAGACTGGGACTGCCCTGGCTTTTTTGTACTCTTTTTATTTGCCCTGTTTTGCCTTTTGTATACCATTTTACAAGAAATGGTTTTGTGATCCAACAAAGTTTCTGGTCCGTGTGGAAGGCCTTGTTTAAGAATGCAGCTACATTTTATACTGGATTTTTACCGCCCATGGACGTGGTAATGGAAAACATTCTTTTTTACCAGCGCTACATGTGGTTTCTGGGACTATTGTTCCTGTTTTTTGTGATCTTTGGGTGCCTGTATCATGCGCTGCCCTCCTGGTTTGACATTAAAACTGTGAAAGATATCGACCACAAGGCTTCTATTAGCCGGGATGTCAAGATTATCCTGTGTGTCGGCCTGATTACCTTTGTGGGGTCCTCCATTATTATCATGACCATGTTTGCAATGACAAAAGGCATCTCAAACCCTGAAACCTGGGTGAGTCTGGGAAACCTGGTTCAGTTTCGCATATCCAGGATCTTTTTACACACAAGCTATTTTATCCTCGGCATTGTGGCATACAAAAATCTTTGGGTTGAGAGAAAATGGCTGACGGGTCATATCCGGGCAAAGGGAGGCCTATTATTATTTGTGCTGGTTTTGTTTTTTATGGTTAAAGACCAGATGATAAACTGTCCTGAGCATCTTGAAGAGCTATTTGGTCTGATGTTCTGGTTAGTCTTAAATTTTGTATGTATTACAGCCCTGGTATTTTTTGTCTCCCTGTTTTTCAAGTATATGAACAAACCTTCCCGATTCAATGAAAAAATGGCCAATAGTTCGTACAATGTTTATTTGAGCCATTATATCTTTATCAATGCTTTCCAGTTGGCACTGCTTCCCGTTCAATGGATGCCCGGTGTTTTAAAGTTCATGATCGTATTTGTTTTAAGCCTTATTTCAAGTGTTACTATATCCTGTTTCCTTGTTGAAAAATATCCCGGGAAAACAGCTTTTATGATGTTCGGTCTGTTTTTAATATTGTGTTTAAGCTTTTAATAAAATTTTATGCAATGTCAGGATTTATTCTTCCCGGTGATGGGAAGCGGAAAACTTCAGCCTGTGAAGAAATAACACCAGGCCCCAGCACAGTGCCGGCCAGTGAAACCAGATTCGACCTGAGTATGACAGGATATTGATGATTAAAAGAAATCCGATTATTCCAAGATAAATCTTTAAATGAATGCTAAAACGCCTTGAGGCTCTTATTCTCTTTTTAGTTTTAGCTGCTCTTAATTCCTGATCGGTTTTTTTATGTTTTCTCAAAAAACTGAAACGGTTTTGATGCCTGCTCTTTTTTGGGGCAGGCATGCGTTTATCTGTTTTTGTTTGGTCCGGCCAGATATTTACTCTATACGCACGTAAGGGTTTTGGCATATTTTTGGCAACTTGTTCTCCCATATACTCATACCCCAATGGCAGCTTATCCTCTATCTGATCATAGGCGGTCCGGGAAATGCAGATACCGCCGGCATCAGACAATGCTTCCAGGCGTGCAGCAATATTGACACCGTCTCCATAAATCCGGTTCCCTTCGATAATCACATCTCCAAGATTGATGCCGATCCTGAATTCCATTTTTCGGCGGTCCGGCAGTTTTGCGTTCCTGGCTTTTAATTCTCTTTGGATTGCCACAGCACCCTGCACGGCATCAACCACACTTGAAAATTCAGCCAAAAGATTATCCCCCGGCGAATCCACAACACGGCCGTGGTGCTGAAGGATCAGGGCAGACATAAGATCACGATAATCGGTTATGGTGGCGACAGTGGCAGATTCATCATCCTGCATCAGTCTGGTGTAATCTTTCACGTCTGCACTGAAAATTGCTGCCAGTTTTCGTTTTGTTCCCTTGTCTTCCATAAGCTTACCTTAATAATAAATCAATTTATGTTATATGATTTTTATCCGCTCACAGTTTTAATGAAGCATGAATTGATTAATTTGTAACAGGATATTTAATAACTGTAAAGGTTTAGATAACCCTGATCCACCATCAAAGTGTCACCTGCACCGTTGCCTTCGATCGCTCCTCCCTGCGGTGTATGGCTTATCCCCCGGTCATGGGGGGAAACAGGATGATGGTGTCATCGGGAGACAATCTCTTGTCTGATTCGCTGTATCGTCCGTTGACCAGGATGACTCGTTCGACTGTGGTCGGGATTTTCAAAATGTTTAGAACCTCTTGTACCTTCATATTGGAGTGCCAGGGAAGAGAAACTTCTTTTCCACCCCGGGAGTACTGCCGCAGGGTGGAAAACAGTTTTATGGTAACATGGTCAGGCAATGCCCAGTTCCGACAGTTTTTCAGGGGTTGGTACACCGTCATTGGACCAGCCTCTGAGGGCATAATAGTCATCCAGCATTTCATCCAGGTGGCACACCGATCCCCCGGAGGTGCCGTCGGGCAGGGGATCTTTTGTCAATCTGGGCGGCAGGGAGTCGTTTTTTCTGGTAAAGCCTGCCTTGACCAGAAACTGACGTTCGGCATTGGAGATCCGTTCGCCGGCCCGGGCCAGTTCTTCCAGGGTATAGTTCGCACCTGTGGCGGCATTGATCAACTCCAGAATACCGGTTGGAAGCATTTCAAGTTCCAGGTTACCCAGGTTTCTGACGGAATAGAAGACACAGAGTCCTGCAGCATCAATGACACAGAAAAAGTCCTGCCAGATTTTGACCAGGTTGGCTTTGCCCTTCCATTCCAAACGATCAATGACTTTAGGAACCCCTAAAAGTTCAAAATAGGCTGGATCTCCACGCATGTGGGAGCCGCCAATGGGGGAGGTGGCATAGGCAAGACCCATGCCCTGGGAACCCCTGGGATCATAGCCGGGAAATTCCTGTTTCTTGGATACCATGGCAAGCTCGGGGTGTTTGTATTTTTCTGCCAGACGATAACTGCCCTGGGCTAAAAGATCTCCGAATCCCTGCCTGAATGCTGTCTGTTTTGTCAGTTCCACAAGGGCATTGGCATCTCCCCATATAAGGGTGCGACCCACCTCTTTTTCAGTAAGAAGGCCAATGTCGTAGAGTTCCATTGCGCAGGCAATGGTGGCACCCATGGTTATGGTGTCCATGCCATATTCGTTGCACAAATAATTGGCTTTGGTCACGGCAGCCAGATTGTCCACCATACAATTTGATCCCATTGCATATACGGTTTCATATTCCGGTCCTTCTCCCTGACCCTCAAATCCCGGCTCTTCCACTTTGGTCTTTCGACCACAGCCGATGGGGCAGGAAAAGCAGGCCGAGTTTTTGACCAGGTATTTTTTTGTCAGGGTCTCACCATGGATCTTTTCCCAGTTGTCAAAGGTGCCCTGCTGCCAGTTCTTGGTAGGCAAAACGCCATAGCTCTGGGTGGCCATGACGGTCACGGCCGTGCCGTGGAGACGTAAAGGCGGGGGGTTTTCTTTAGCAGCTTTACGGAAGGCATCCATCAATCTTTTATTGATGGCTTTAAACCCGGCTTCATCAGCAATGGGAATTTTCTGATCCCCGATGACGACAACAGCCTTCAGGTTTTTGGCTCCCATGACGGCGCCCACACCGGACCGGCCCGCTGCCCGGTCTTTATCGTTCATGATCGAGGCAAAGAGGACGCCATTCTCACCGGCCGGACCAATACAGGCCACTTTGGCGTTTTCATGGGTTTCAGTCACCAAGGCATCTGTGGTGTCGTGGGTGGTTTTTCCCCAGAGATGATCGGCTGGTTTTAGCCGGGCCGTATTGTTTTCAATGACAAGGTAGACAGGCTTATCTGCCTTTCCTGTAAAGATCACGGCATCAAATCCGGTCTGCTTAAATGCTGCAGGAAATTGTCCTCCTGAGTTTGAGCAGGTAATTGCCCCGGTAAGGGGGGATTTTGTCATAACCATGTACCGGGCACCTGTGGGGGCCATAGTACCGGTCAAGGGGCCGGTTGCCATGATCATCATATTTTCAGGCGACAATGGATCGCACAAAGGGTCAAGCTCCTGGTTCATCAAATAAATACCAAGGCCCCTGCCGCCGATATAGTCACGGGCAGCCTTTGGATCCAATGGTTCCACAATAATTTCTCCTGTACTCAGATTGACCCTGAGAAGTTTTCCTGTCCATCCATACATGATCGGATTCCCTTTAAATTTTATATGTTTATTCTACAAAGTCATTCCTGCTTACCCTATTTTGAGCAGACTGCTTGAATCTCAGGCGGCTTAATTCTATTGATAAACAGGATAGAATTTTTCAGGATGTTTAAACATCTAATATATCCTGAAGTTTCAAATCTTTTTTATCATATGTAATAGGAAATGAAAATATAAACTCGATTAAAAATTTTGATTGAATTTTATCCAGTTACCGGAATTTTTGCACCCCTGTAAGACTTAATAGTTAAAATTAAAGAGGATCAAAATGAAATAGTGTTCATAAATTCAGTCCGCACGGATTATATTCTTGACAGGAATATAATCGTACACTATGTAAGAGGATCTATTTTTCGCGAAAGAAAACTCTGGCTACACACATTAGGTCAGTTAACAATCAAAAAGGAGAATTGTATGAAAAAAGCTTTTTTAACTTTTATTATGGTTTCATTTGTCAGTGTCTTTTTGTCAGGAGCGGCGATTGCAAGAGACGCAGACACCATAATCGTTGTCATGAAATCAGAAGCGGTTGGCCTGGATTTCATGCGAAGTTCACTTGATGACACCATGAGCGTTTGCCGAAATATTCATGGTTTTCTCTTTGCCCCCCAGGAAGATGCATCAATTAAGCCTGCCCTTGCAAAAGAGTGGGAGAAAATTGACAGTTTGACTTATAAAATCACTCTGAACAAAGGGTTAACATTTCACAATGGTGAACCCGTTAATACAGAGGCGGTTAAGTTTTCCTTTGACCGCGTTTTTGACCCTGAAGTTAAGAACCCGCACAAAGGAAAGCTTTCAGCTTTTAAAGAGATTCAGGTTATTGATGATCTGACGTTTATCATTAAAACAGAGAAGCCCTACGCCCCTGGACTCTATATCATGGGCCTTTACTTGCCTATTCTGCCTCCAAAGTATGTTAAAGAAGTGGGAAATGATGCATTCAATCAAAAGCCAATAGGGTCTGGTCCATTTAAGCTTGTGAAATGGATGAGAGGCGAATCTGTTACACTTGAAAGGTTTGATGGTTTCTGGGGCCCCAAACCTGACTTTAAAAACGTTGTATTTAAAGCCATACCTGAGGAAGCTTCCCGGGTTGCCGCTCTCCTGACTGGAGAGGTGGATATCGTAAGCGGGATTGCAGTCCATCAAAGAAAAAAAATAATAGCATCTGAAAATGCCTATCTTACCCCACAAATGGGGGTTATGCCATATCTTGGCCTGAATACCTATGAAGCTCCCTTTAATGATGTGCGGGTTCGTCAGGCGGCAAATTATTCTGTTGACAGGGCATTGATCAACAAGGCACTCTTTAATGGCGAGGCAATTCTCAGTGCCGGACCCATCAGCCCGAGAACCTTTGGTGCAAATAAGAATCTGAAACCCTATCCGTTTGATCCTGCAAAATCAAAAGAATTGTTAAAAGCTGCCGGTTATCCCGACGGGGTTGAAGTGCGTCTTGCATATCCCACGTACATGTCCCAGATTCAGGAGCAGGCAGAAGCCATTGCAGCAAATCTTATCGAAGGCGGTTTCAAGGTTAAACTTGAATCTTTTGAACGGGCCGTTATGTGGCAGCGATACAAAGCCAAGAAACATCAAATGTATATTTATTGGTGGGATGATGCACCAGAGCCTGATCGTTATATGTTCTCTTTGTTCAGTTCAAAGAGCCGGGATTATTATTATAAAAACCCTACAACAGATGTTTTGCTGGACCTTGGCAGAACTATTATAGACCGGGAAGAAAGAGCCAAAGTCTACAATGAAATTGACCGGCTTCTTTATGAAGACAGCCCCTGGGTTTATCTTTACATCGTGCCGGATGTCATCGGCGTTTCCAGTAAAGTGGATTACAAGGGTAATCGTGACGGAATTATCGATACATGGACGGCAAAGAAGAAATAATAAAGTATAATAAACAGGTGCTGCCGGTAAATCCTATGCCGGCAGCACGTAAATTAAAAACTATTGAGGGGTAGGAAAAAGTTGACTCTCTGTTTTGCTCTACTGGTAGATAAATGATGTTTTACCTGGGTTGATTTATGTTACGTTATATTCTTAAAAGGCTTTGGCATACCGTGTATGTAGTTGTCGGTATCTCTATGATCAGTTTTTTCTTTATTCATCTTTCCGGAGATCCCGTGATGCTTATGTTGCCTGGAGACGCATCCGACCAAGAGATAGAGGAACTTCGCGAACAACTGGGTTTTAATGATTCGCTTCCCAGACAATACTGGCGGTTTGCATACAACGCTGTTCAAGGTGATTTGGGAAATTCTTTATATTTTAATGCGCCTGTTCGGGAAATTGTTCTTGAACGGCTTCCCGCCAGCCTTGAACTTGCTGTTGCCGCAATGCTTGTTGCCCTAGTGATAGCGATCCCTCTGGGTATTATTTCCGCAGTGCGGCATGGTACGATGCTTGACATGGGGAGTATGTTTGTCGCACTTTTTGGACTTTCCATGCCCCATTTCTGGCTGGGTATCATGTTGATGCTCTTTTTTTCAGTATTTCTCGGCTGGCTGCCGACTTCCGGGCGGGGAACCCTTGCTCACCTGTGTATGCCTGCGCTTTCACTGGGTCTTCCATTGATGGCCATGTTTGCCCGCTTGACACGGTCCGTTATGCTTGAGGTTTTAAATCTTGATTATATTCGGACAGCCAGAGCCAAAGGTTTGAAAGAAACCATCGTCATCGGCAAGCATGCCTTGAAAAATGCCCTGATACCACTTGTTACCGTTGCAGGGATGCAGTTTAGTGCAATTCTTGGCGGTACGGTCATTATTGAAACCGTGTTTGCATGGCCCGGGCTTGGCAGACTTGTTGTCCAGGCTATTTTTAGAAGGGATTATCCTCTGGTGCAGGGAATCGTTTTTGTTCTGGCTCTTATATTTGTAGGGATGAATTTAATCGTTGACATCCTTTATGTTTATTTGGATCCACAGATAAGTTACACAGAGGATGAATAAAAAATGAATGAAAAATCATCCGGATTAATGGTTATAACCGAAGAGATCTCTCTTCGCTTGAAATACATGGCGAGTACAATTAAGGAAGTTGGGCGCAGACCCAGCGCCCTGGCCGGGGGAATATTGCTACTGATTATTTTGCTGACCAGTATTTTTTTCCCCTTCTTTTATTCTGTGGACCCGCTTGATGTGAATTTATTGCAGCGGTTCACCCCTCCTGTGTGGCAGGAAGCAGGCAGTCTTGCATATCCTCTTGGTACGGACAATCTGGGGCGAGACATCCTGGCCAGAATATTTTATGGGAGCAGAGTTTCTCTTATCGTCGGGTTTGCCGCTGTTTTCGTGGCTGAGATAGTGGGAATCATTCTGGGGCTTATTTCAGGTTACTATGGCGGGAAAACAGATAGTATCATCATGAGGATTGCCGATATATTCAATGCATATCCATTCATGCTGTTAACCATTTCTGTAATGGCAGTTCTGGGACCTTCCACTTTAAATTTAATTTTAGTACTTGGGATTTCCGACTGGGTTACCTATGCCAGAACCATCCGGGGAAGTGTGCTTTCCCTTAAGAACAAGGAGTTTGTGGAAGCGTCCAGGGCGATCGGCACATCCCATCCCGTCATCATTTTTCGACATATCCTGCCCAATGTAATCTCGCCGCTGTTAATTCTGGGTACTCTGCGGGTGGGAAGTATTATCATCTGGGAAAGCGGGCTTTCTTTTCTGGGTATGGGCGTTCCGCCTCCCATGCCGACCTGGGGCCGAATGCTTGCCGAAGGCCGGGTATATATCACAGAGGCCTGGTGGCTTGTCTGCCTTCCCGGTTTTGCAATACTGCTGACTATTTTATCGGTGAACCTTCTTGGAGATGGATTGAGAGATGCATTTGATCCACGACTGAAGAATATTTAAGTTTCTTAAAAAAAAAGAGAAGGAAAAAGGGAAAGTGAAGAGGGTTTTAATATTGGGCGCAGGTTATACGGTCAAGCCAATGGTTGATTATTTTCTCGACAGATGTGGATATGAAGTCACACTCACTTCCATCATAAAAAAAGAAGCTGAAAAAGTAATTAACAACAGGCCGGGGGGCACGGCTGTTTGCTGGACATTGGAACAGGTTGACGTTCTGGACAGGCTGGTTAAGGACGCTGACATGGTGATTGCAATGGTTCCTCGGTTTTGTCACGCAAAGGCACTGGATTTGTGTCTGAAATATAGTAAAACCATGTTAACTGCTGATTATATGCATTCTGAAATATCTGCTTTTGACGAACAGGCAAAAGAACAGGACGTCCTTATTCTCACAGAGCTTGGTGAAGACCCGGGTCTTGATAATATGGGCGCCAAGCAGATGATCGATGAAGCAAAGGCGCAAAATGGCAAAATTATCAGTTTAACTTCGTATGGAGCGGGCCTGCCATCCTTTGAACACAATCGTAACCCTTTTGGGTACAAATTTTCATGGGATCCAAAAGGGCTGATGAGATCCGCAGTATCGCCGGCAGCATATATTGTGAATGGAAAAAAAAAGGAAGTCCCTGCAAAATTTGAGCAAACCAGGATAGTTGATGTCCATGGTATTGGAACTTTTGAGGTATATGCCAATACGGACTGCTCTCGATATGTATCTATTTTTGGACTGGACCAAGAGTGTAGTATTTTTAAAGGATTGCTAAGATTTCCTGGATGGTGTAGTGCAATCGCTGCTTTTTTAAAGCTGAAATTGGTTGAGAATACTATTGAAGAAGATTTTGAGAATACAACTTATGCTCAGTTGATGGCGCGTCTGGTGGGTGTGAAAACCATAGAGAATATCAAAGCGGATGTGGCCAAATTTCTGGAAATAAAGGTTGATGATGATATTATTAAAAAAATGAATTGGCTTGGAATTTTTGATTCGATTCAAATACCTTTGAAAAAAGATAATAATTCTGCTGTTCTCGTTGATTTAATGTTAAAGAAAATGTCCTATACTTTGGATGAAAAAGATATGATCATTGTTCATAACGAAATTGTCGTTGAATTTCCTGACAGGAAAGAAAAAAGAATATCCAGCATGCTGGTTCTAGGTGTTCCGGGAGGATATTCAGCAATGGCAGGTGCTGTTTCCTTACCCATTGCAATTGCTGCAAGACGTATCCTTGAGGGCAAGGTCAAAAGAACCGGTGTTATTATGCCCACCACACCTGATTTGTATCAACCCATACTGGAAGAGATGAGTACCTTTGGCTTTTCATTCAAAAGAGAAACAATACTTTTATGAGTTTATTACGCATCAATTCGCTTCGTACTTATTTCAAGACCCGGTCAGGTATTGCCAGGGCTGTTGATGGTATCAGCCTTGAAATAGAAAAAGGTGAGGTCCTGGGAATTGTAGGAGAATCCGGATGCGGGAAAAGTGTAGCAGCCCTTTCCATTCTAAGGCTTCTGGCAATGCCGCCTGCCTATTTTGCAGGTGGGGAGATTCTGTTTAAAGGTCAAGACCTGATGCAGTTGACGAATAATGAAATTCGTGCCATTCGCGGAAACAGGATCAGCATGATCTTCCAGGAGCCCATGTCCGCTTTAAACCCTGTCTATACTATTGGGAATCAGTTGTCTGAAGTTTTTCAAGTCCACCATAAAGCCACAAGAAAACAGGCAATGGAAAAATCCCTGGACATGCTGACAAAAGTCGGGATACCTGATCCTTTGGCCAGGTTAAAAGCATATCCCCACCAACTTTCTGGTGGTCTGCGTCAAAGGGTTATGATCGCCATGGCCCTGGGATGTTCCCCGGAACTTCTTATTGCAGATGAGCCGACAACCGCATTGGACGTGACAATACAGGCTCAGATTCTTGATTTGATAACAAAACTTCAGGATGACTTTGACACAGCCGTAATAATCATCACCCATGATCTTGGGGTAATTGCAGAGACCACGGACAGTGTATTGGTTATGTATACCGGCAATGTCATGGAAACCGCAACCACGGTTGATCTTTTCGAGAATCCAAAACATCCCTATACAAAGGGTCTTATTAAAGCAATTCCTTCTGTTAATTCAGACGAGTCAGCAGATTTATATGAAATCACAGGGACTGTTCCAAGCCTTTTTGATCTGCCCCAAGGTTGTAAATTTAATACACGATGTCCCGAAGCCATGGATATCTGCCGGCAAAAGCAACCAAAATTGATGCAGATAGGTGAGGGACATAAGGTCGCGTGCTGGGGTGTAAACCATGAATAATCTTCTTGAAGTATATAAGTTGAGTAAGTATTTTCCTGTGAGATCGGGTTTGTTAAAAAGACAAACCGGGTATGTATATGCCGTGGACCAGATCTCTTTTTCTCTGGAAGAAGGAGAGACATTAGGCCTTGTCGGAGAATCCGGTTGCGGTAAATCAACTGCCATAAGAACTATTTTAAATCTTATTACGCCTTACGCAGGCAAGGTAATTTACAACGGCCAAAACATATTTGACCTCCCATTTAAAGAGCTGCAGAAGATTCGTCAGGATATCCAGATAATATTCCAGGACCCTTTTGGATCACTCAATCCAAGGATGACTGTTGCGGCAATAATTGAAGAACCGTTGAGAACCCATCGTGTCGGTGACAGGCGGTCCCGAAGAGAAAAAATCGCAAAGACTCTTGAAACAGTAGGCCTTCTTCCCGAGCATATGAAACGGTTTCCCCATGAATTTTCAGGCGGTCAACGCCAGAGAATTATGCTTGCAAGGGCATTGATTTTGAGACCTAAGCTCATTATTGCCGACGAGCCGGTTTCAGCACTGGACGTTTCTGTTCAGGCACAGATGCTCAATCTGTTAAAAAAATTACAGAAAGACCTTGGTTTATCCTATATATTCGTATCCCATGACCTGGGCGTTGTTCGCCATATAAGCCATAAGGTTGCGGTTATGTACCTGGGTGAAATTGTTGAGATAGCCGCAAAAAATGATCTGTATATCTGTCCCAGACACCCCTATACCATTTCACTCATTTCTTCTGTTCCCATTTTAGATCCAAGGATGAAAGACAGGAAGAAAAAAATTCTTAAAGGGGACGTTCCCTCCCCGCGGAACCCTCCGCCTGGATGCAGGTTTCATACAAGATGTCCTGAATGCATGGAGATATGCAGGAAAGAAAGACCTCTGGCAAGGCAGATTAAAGAAAACCATATTGTATCCTGCCATCTGTTTGAAGACAAAGAATTATGGATACCCCGTGACCCGATGGAAAATTAACCAGTGGAGATGAAAGAAAAATGAAAGCGATTGTACTTGGTATGGGGCAGCAGGGCAAAGCTGTTATCCATGATCTGGAACAAAGTAAGATTATCAGCCAAGTTTTTGCTGCTGATCTTTTTGAAAGTGATGCCAGCCAGACCCATGCCGATGATTATTTGAATAAAATGGGATATTCCAAAACCAGAACCATACGCCTGGATATTTTAAAAGAAAAGGATTTGGCTGGAAAATTCTCAAGTCTGGATGTCAATGTGGTCATTTGTATGCTGCCCATTGAACTGGCATTGACAGCAGCACGTGCTGCAATTGATACGGGTATTCCCTTTGTAAGCTCAAACTATACCTATGATTTAAAGGGTTTGGATGATCTCGCCAAAGAGAAGGGTGTCATTATCCTTCCCGAGATGGGACTTGATCCCGGGATTGACCTTGTCATGGGACGTCTTGCCATTGACGAACTTGATGTGGTTCATGGGTTGTACTCCTATGGCGGAGGGGTGCCGGCACCTGAATGTGCCGACACAAGTCCCATAAAATATAAAATTTCCTGGATTTTTGACCGGGTGCTGGCCGTTTATGTTCGTGAAGGACGGCTTATCAAAAACGGTAGGCTTCATATTGTGCCGGGCAATGAAATCTTTAGAGAAGAGAATATCCATGAGATTGAGTTTCCTGACATTGGTGCTATGGAAGCATATCCCAATGGAGATTCTGAAAGATATGTAAAAATTTTTGGTCTGGGCAAAGAGCTTGTGGAGATGGGCCGGTTTGCCTTGAGATGGCCGGGGCATTCAAAATTCTGGCGAATCATGGTGGATCTGGGTCTGCTGGAAGACAATACCATTAAAATAAATAATGCTGATATTTCGCCCAGAGATTTTCTTGCCAACTGGCTCACACCAAGACTTCAATTTGGAAAAACAGAAAGAGATCTTGCCCTGTTAAAGGTTGAGGCCTGGGGGCTTAAAAAGGGAAAAAAAGTAAAAATCACCTATGATCTTCTTGATTACAGGGATCTTGAAACAGGACTTTTTGCCATGAATAGAACGGTTGGCTTTACCTCAAGTATTGGCGCACTGATGATCCTTGAAGGAAAAATTAACCAGCCAGGTGTTTTATCCCCTGTAAAACATGTCCCTCCCCTTGAATTTATGGAGGAAATAAAAAAACGCGGTATGGAAATTGTGTATAAAATTGAAGAATTAGATTAATGATGTTGATTAAAATTTTTCATGTCAGTTTTCCTGACATTTTTTATGTTAACAGGAGGGGAAAATGCCTGGGAATATAAGTGACAAGGCAGTTCAGGAAACCAAAATTCAGGAAAATATCGGGATAAAGATCAGGCAATTGCGCAGTAACAAAAAATTAAACGCAGTAGCCCTTTCATCAAAGGCCGGCATTTCCCAGGGGCAGCTTTCAAAAATTGAAAACGGTAAAGCCACCATATCCATAAGAAATCTGACTCGGCTTTGCAGTATTTTAGAAACGCCTTTAAGTTTTTTATTTCAATTGGAGGAGGAAGCAAGTCCGGAACAAAATATCATCAGCTCAGTGGCAGGCCTTGAGAATCAAGGTCTGCACTGGTTTGCAAGAGAAATTTCAGCTTATACCAATGGGGCTGTTGCCCTCAAACCCCTTGGACCCTTCCAGTTTGGCACTGCCATTGAACAGATAAAATATGGCTTTAAGGGAAATCTGGATCTTTTTGTGGAAGGAATTGTGCATTTTGAATCAATGGCTCCAGTATTAAAACACCTGATCCTGCCATATTGTTTCAGAAGCGAAGAAAACAGACAGGCTTTTTTAAAGACCCGTTTTTTTCAGGAAAAAGTCATCAATCGGTTACTTGAAAATGGTATTAGATTATTAAACCCCAAATGGAACTGGACGCGGGGTGTGGAAAGGGTTCTACTTTCCCGCAAACCCATCATTTCTCCGGAAGATGTTAAAGGATTGAGAGTAAGAGTATATGAATCCGATGTGCTTGCAAAATTCTGGGAAAACATGGGTGCAATTCCAGTAACCATACCCTGGTCAAAAGTCAATGAAGCTTTAAAAAATCATAAAGTAGATTTATTGCCCACCATGAAGGCCTTGATATACAATAATGGATATTGCGAATATGCAAGGTATATTACCCTGTTGGGCGATATTCCCAGCATTTTGGGGGTTTTTATTTCAGAGGAAAAATATAGATCTTTTTCCTGTGGCATTCAAGAGGCATTGGGCAAAGCCTGTGACAGTGCTGGAGAAATTTTTTCCCATAATGTGGATCTGTTGGAAAAAAAGAATGAAAAATTAAATCTAAGCCATTATTCTGTGGCTTACCTTAAAGTGGATAAACTTCCCTGGAGACTTAAAATGTTTAAAACAAGAAAAAAGATGATGGATCGGGGGATATTGCCCAAACAGGCCTGGCCTGAGATGGAAAATGCCTGTTAATACAGGTTGTCCCTTTTGGGATACTGGGAATAAATTATTGGAATACAGATATATTAGCGCCTGGAAACGTATAAAAATAAAGGAAAACATAGATCAATGAAAAAAATAGCAGTTCTTGGTTCCGGTTTTGTGACAAAACCTGCAGTGGATTACTTTCTTGATAAATGCGGATATGAAGTAACACTCACTTCCATAAAAAAAGATGAAGCTGAAAAATTAATTAACAATAGACCCAAAGGAAACGCGGTCGCTTGGACAATAGATCAATCGGATCTTTTAGACAAAATAGTGAGCAATGCGGATCTGGTGATGAGCATGATACCGCCTTTAATGCATATCCCTGTTGCAAAAGCCTGTTTAAAACATAAAACAAACATGGTGACAACTTCCTATATCAGCCCCCAGATGGATGAGCTGCACGCAGAAGCCCAAAAAAAAGATATCCTGATTTTAAATGTGATTGGTGAAGATCCAGGAATGGATAATATGGGTGCCAAACAGATGATCGACGAAGTCAAAACCCAAAACGGCAAAGTTATCAGTCTCAGATCCTATGGTGCGGGCCTCCCTTCTTTTGAGCATAATAATAATCCCTTTGGCTATAAGTTTTCCTGGAGCCCCATGGGTGTGATCCTGGCAGCCAAGACTCCGGCCGTTTATCTTGAAAAAGGGGAAAAAATTGATGTGCCTGCAAAAGAACTCTTCCATCATAACAAACCCGTGGACATGGAAGGGATTGGAAGCTTTGAAACATATCCCAACCGCGATTGCAGAGGATATGTGAAACATTTTGGATTGGACGATGATGTTTCCATATACAGGGGGGTTCTGCGGTTCCCGGGATGGTGCGACACAATGAATGCGATAATAGCGCTCAATCTTCTTGACAATACCCGGGAAAAAGAATTTAAGGCAACAAGCTATGCACAGTTTACAGCATCTCTCATGGGAACTGACGACAGGGACGATATTTTGCAAAAGGCTGTGGATTTTCTAAAGATGGAAAAGGATTCAGACTCCATTGAAAAGCTCAGGTGGCTTGGCCTTTTTGATGATAGTCAAATTTCTATTTCCAGGGGGACCAATGCAGATGTTCTTGTGGATCTCATGTTAAAGAAGATGTCCTATGGACGGGATGAAAAAGATATGGTTATTGTTGCCAATGAAATCATTGCCCAATTCCCGGATCATAAGGAAAAAAGGAGTGGTACCATGCTTGTCACGGGTATCCCCGGGGGAGACTCTGCCATGTCAAGGGCTGTTTCCCTGCCAGCTGCCATTGCATCTAAACTTATTCTTAACGGCAAAATAAAGGCCAAGGGGGTGCATCGTCCCCTGTCTTCTGAAATATACATCCCTGTGCTAAAAGAGATGAAAGATCTGGGCCTATATTTCAAACGGAAAACAACAAAGTTATAATGAGACCTGTTTTGAAATCAAGAAAATTATCCGGTTTTACAACCGAAATTCTGGCAGGATTCATATCCAGTCTTTCTCCGGAGATGATTCCCGCTACAGCATTTGAAACGGCAAAAAAATGTATTATTGATATTGCAGCAGCGTCTCTGGCAGGATTTAAAATGGTTTCATCAAAGGCTGCCGAAAATATGGCAAAAGATCTGTTTTCCACGGGAACTTCTTCTGTATGGTTCTCAGGAGAGTCTCTTAATGCGCCTGGCGCTGCTTATGTCAACAGCAGTTTTGCCAGTGCCCTTGACCTGGATGATGGTCATCGCAAGGCCATGGGCCATCCCGGAGCCGCCATAATTCCTGCAGCACTGGCCGTGGCTGAAGAGATAGATGCCAGTGGGATAGACTTTCTTACGGCAGTGGTCATTGGCTATGAAATTGCAGTAAGAGTGGCATCGGCCAGGGATCATGAAAAGCTTGATACGCTATCCTCTGGCAAATGGTGCCCATATGGGGTTGCTGCTGCTGGTGGCTGGTTGTACAGACTTGCTCCCCATAAACTTGCCCAGGCAATATCCATTGCCGGGGTTCAGGCACCTGAATTATCAGCTTCCGGGTATAGTAAAATCATGGGCAACAATGTTAAAGAAGGAATTCCCTGGTCAACGGTAACCGGACTTTCAGCACTTATGCTTGCCAGGAATAATTATTCAGGACCTTTGGACATTCTTGACCATCCAGGGTTTTATGATTCAAAAAAAATAATTTCAGGCTTTGGAGAAAATTATGCCATTGAAAATGTATATTTTAAGCCCTATGCCTGCTGCCGCTGGATTCACAGTGCAATTGATGCGCTTTTGATTTTAATGGATATCCATGATCTGAAACAAGAGCAGATACCAGGCATTGATGTTTTCCTGTTTAAAAGAGCGCTTATGCTGACAAACCAGACCTGTCCTGAAACCCTTGAGGGAGCACAGTATAGTGTGCAATACGCCATGGCAGTTGCTGCGATTAAAGGAAAAGAAGCACTTTGTCCCATGAAACCTGATCTAATCGGCAGAACAGAAATTATATCTTTTGCTGAAAAGATAAGGCTTTATGAGGATCTGGAACTCACCCATCTTTTTCCAGACTTTACTCCTGCCAGGATTGTGATACATTCAATAAAAGGGGATTTTGAAAAATTTGTTAAAACTCCTTTGGGTGATCCGGCAAACCCCATGGACCTGGAAATGATTGAGAACAAAATCAACCTGATAGCGGATCAAAACTCCTTTTCCAATATTGCATCCAGGATCGTGGATAATGTAAAACAGATTGAAAATGATGACGTGCGCAGTCTTTCCAATATCCTGGGTCATAAATGGGATTCAGGATCACCCCAAAAAAAATAATGATAAAATTCTGATAAGGAAATAAAATGAAGAAAATTTTAATTATTGGTGCAGGTCTGGTTGCAAAACCTGCTGTTCAATATTTGTTGAATCAGCCGGAATTCCACGTTACAGTGGCAGACCAGGTTAAAAACAAGGCTGCAGAAATTTTGGGAGACCATTCAGGCGGAAATGCAATCTGTCTTGATGTGAATGATAAACTATCCCTTAAGAATGCCATTGCAGATTCAGATGTTGTTGTCAGTCTTCTCCCATGGGTTTTTCACCCCGTGATTGCAGCGTTTTGTCTTGAGCTTAACAAGCATCTGATAACCGCTTCATACGTTAAAAAAGAGATGCAGACGTTCCATGAAAAAGCCAGGGAGAAAAAGCTTGTATTTCTCAATGAAATGGGTGTAGATCCCGGCATAGACCATATGGCGGCAATGAAAATAATCAATGAGGTTAAAATGGCAGGAGGAGAGGTTACCAGTTTTTGTTCATACTGCGGAGGACTTCCTGCCCCTGAAAACAATAACAATCCTCTGGGATATAAATTTTCATGGAGTCCTGATGGTGTCATGCTGGCAGCCAACAATGACGGCCGTTATCTTATGGATGGAAAGATTATAAATGTATCAGGAAAAGACCTTTTCAGGCATTATGATCTGATCACCATTCCCGGGGCCGGTGTTTTTGAAGCCTATGTCAACCGGGATGCCCTTCCCTATATGGATCTTTACGGGATAAACTCGGTAAAGAACATGTTTAGGGGTACATTGCGGAATGTCGGCTCCTGTGAAACATGGGATTACTTTAAAAAATTAGACCTTTTAAATCAAAAAAACAGGTTTGATTTTAATGAGGTCTCACCCTTACAGGTATTGGCAAAGATTGTCAAAAGCCCAGGGCTTGAAGTCATAAAAGATGTTGCCCGTTACCTGGAAATTTCCGAACATTCTCTTATACTTAAAAAACTTGAATGGCTGGGTCTTTTGAATGAGGAAAAAATAAATATTGGCACGGCTTCTGTCTTTGATATGTTTGCCCACATACTTCAAAAAAAACTTGTCTATAATAAGAATGAAAAGGATCTTCTTGTGCAGCATCATGAATTTACTGCCAGATATCCGGATGGAAGGCAAGAGAAGATAACATCCACAATGATTAATACGGGAATTCCTGGTGGGGACAGCTCCATGTCCAGAACCGTTGGACTGCCCGTGGCCATAGCCGCAAAAATGGTAGCGCAGGGAAAAATTGATCACTATGGCGTAATCATCCCGATTTACAAAGAGATTTATGACCCGCTGCTTGCAGAGCTTGAAACCATGGATATCAAATTCAAGGAAACAAAAGTAACACAGGCGTAAAATTATCATAACATTAAAAACAGATTCCCATGGCTTTATCAGGATGTTAATATAATCTAAAAATATTCAAAGGAGGGGAGATGATCCAGACAAATACTACTTTGAAGGCCAGTCCACAGTTTCGGATGCTGACCGAAGATCAGGTTGAGAGAATCAAGCGAACTGCTTTCAAAGTATTGGAAGAAGTCGGCTTTAAGGTTTTGCATGGCGGAGTACGCAAAATGCTTCAGTCGGCAGGCGCAATCGTTCAGGGTGAATCCGTCAAGGTACCGGAGTTTATTGTTCAGGGCTGCATATCCTCTGCGCCAAAGGGGTGGAGTCTTTTTGATCGACAAGGCCATCGGGCACTGGATGTTTCCGGTCGAAACAGCTACTATGGAACCTCAACTGCCAGTCCGAATACCAAGGATGCCCTTACGGGTGAATATCACAAAACCCGGGTCGAAGATCTGGCATGTGCAGCCAAGGTGGCTGATGCACTTGAGAATATTGATTGGGTCATGCCCATGGGATCGGCCCAGGATGTACCAGCCATGGCTGCTGAATTGCACGAATTCTTTGCCACTGTAACCAACACAACCAAGCCGATCGTTTTTTTAGCCTACTCTCCCCGTGGAACCGAGTTGATTTATGATATGGCTGCTGAGGTGGCTGGCGGCATGGACAAACTCAGGGAGAAGCCTTTCCTTGTCCTCTATCCAGAATCGATTTCGCCATTGATCATGCCGGCAGAGGTGGCTGACAGGATTTTGATCGCAGCCGATAGAGGTCTGCCCCAAATGATGGGACCAACCATCCAGCCGGGAGCGACCGGGCCGGTGACCATGGCCGGGGCAGTGGCCCAGGGTGTGGCAGAGTCGATGTTTTGTGTTGTCGTGGCCCAATTGCGCCGACAGGGTTGCCCAGTAGGGCTTGGTTGCAACTTCGGCATTCTGGACATGGCCCAGGGGTTGATGAGCATCGGTTCTCCGGAAATGAGCCTGGCGCTTGCCGCCCAGGCCGAAGTGGCTCAATCCCTGGGCTTGCCCACCTGGGGATTGGCAGGGGCAACAGATGCCAAATGTCTGGATGCTCAGGCCGGAGCAGAAGCAGCTTTTCATATTTTAGCCCAGGGTCAGTCAGGCCTGAATCTTATTCATGATGTTGGATATATGGATATGTCAATGGCCTGTGGTGTCGAACAATTGGTTATGAGTAATGATGTCATTGGTATGGCTAAAAGATTTTTAAGCGGTTTTGAGGTAAGTGATGAGCACCTGGCCCTGGATGTCATTCGTAAGGTGGGTCCTGGAGGACACTATCTTCAGCAGGAGCATACCATGAAACATTTCCGGAAGGAGCTTTGGAGATCCAGGGTTTTCACTCGTCAGCCTTTTGAACGTTGGAAAGATGAGGGTTCCAAAGATGTAGAGACCAACGTCAGAGAGGAAATCAGACGTATCCTGGAAACCCATAAGCACGAGAGCTTGCCAGAGGGAGTTCTGACTGAATTGGAACGGATCAAAATTCAAGGAGAGAAAGAGCTTACCTGCAAATAAAAATCAGTAGTTTTTTTTAATAAAAAATTTAGATAAATAAGGAGTTCAAAATCATGTCCAAAAAATATGATGCCATAGTCATCGGGGCTGGGATTATCGGGGCCTGTGTGGGGTTTGAGTTGGCCAAACGGGGTAAAAAAGTTCTCAATGTTGACAAGCTGTCTGGATCAGGCCTTGGTTCCACGTCTGGATCCTGCGCTATTATCCGGCTGCACTACTCCACACCGGACGGGGTAGCTATGGCACGAGAGGGCTATTACTACTGGCTGGACTGGCTAAAGTATCTCAGATCTGTGGACAAAACAGGTATGGTCAAGTACATAAATACGGGTTGTCTGGTTATCAAAACCCAAAAAAACAACTACCTGAAAGATGTGATGGCATCGCTGGATGCGATACACGTGGTCTACGAGGAGCTGGATAGTGACGGAATCAAAAAAATGTTGCCCATCGTTAATACCCATGGGTTTGGTCCCCCTAAGCTTCATAGTGATCCAGGCTTTGGCGAGCCCACTGATGAAAGCATTGCCGGTGCCATCTATGTTCCGGAATCAGGTCTTATCAGCGACCCTAAGCAATCGGTTCACAACGTACAGGCGGCCGGTGAGAACGCTGGCGGAGAATATCTTTTCAAGGCTGAGGTAACGGAAATCCTTAAAAAGGACGGCCGCTGTGCCGGGATCAAGCTGGCCGACGGCACAAAGATAGAAGCACCCGTGGTGATCAATGTGGCAGGGCCTCACTCCTATATAGTGAACCAGATGGCCGGCGTGATAGATGGAATGAATATCAAGACCCGGCCGCTTAGACAAGAGGTCTGTCATGTCCCTGCACCGGAAGGATTTGACTACAATAACCTGGGAACCATCATATCCGATGGCGACGTCGGCTGCTATTCACGGCCGGAGATAGGCAATCATGTCCTCATCGGCTCAGAAGATCCTGCGTGTGACACGCTTGAATACATAGACGACCCGGACAATTACAACCAAAATTTTACGGACCAGTGGACAACCCAGGTCATGCGCGTGGCCCAGCGCCTTGAAAATCTGCCCATACCCGGACCCGGAAAAAGTCAGGGAGTGGTGGATCTTTACGACGCATCAGATGACTGGATTCCGATCTATGATAAATCTGATTTACCCGGATTTTATATGGCTGTCGGTACATCAGGCAATCAATATAAAAATGCACCTGTGGTGGGGGTGCTCATGGCCGAGTTGATCAACGCCTGCGAAAATGGCCACGACCACGACCGGGATCCAGTAAAGTTTACCATGCATTACACCAAACGGGAGTGTAATATCGGTTTCTACAGCCGATTGCGGGAAATAAATCCTAATTCCAGCTTCTCGGTCATTGGATAAGATAAAGACTGAAGGGTATGATTCGAGTTTTTGTTTTGAGAAAAGAAAAAAATGTTTGATTAAAATGCAATGACAGCATACCTTATTAGTTTATTGAATGATTTAATCATTAAAAATAAGATTACGTATTAGTGTGATTATGGTTCCCAAAAAAGACATTCTGCTCTCAGTAAAAGATTTACGAACCTATTTTAATGTCAAAGAAGGTTTGGCAAAAGCGGTTGACGGGGTATCCTACAATATTAAACATGGAGAAATATTGGGACTTGTGGGTGAATCCGGATGCGGCAAAACAGTTTCTGCTCTATCAATTTTAAAGCTGCTTGACATTCCTCCTGCTGAGTTCCATTCAGGTCAAATCCTTTTTAAAGATCATGACTTGCTGCAAATGACAGAACAGGAGCTTAACACAATTAGAGGACGATCTATATCAATGATCTTTCAGGAACCCATGACTTCACTGAACCCTGTACTTTCCATAGGGTTTCAGATAGATGAAGTCATGATCAACCATATGGATATAACTGCCAAAGAAGCTCGTGACCGGACCATTGAGCTCTTGAACATGGTTGGTATTTCTTTACCCCAAAAGCGGGCAAAGGAATACCCGCATCAGCTAAGCGGTGGAATGCGGCAAAGAATAATGATCGCTTTAGCTTTAGCCTGTGATCCGGAACTGCTAATCGCTGATGAGCCTACCACAGCTCTTGACGTAACAATTCAGGCACAGATCCTGGATATCATGCTTAGTCTTCAAGAAAAACTGAATACAAGCATTCTTTTAATAACCCATGATCTCGGGGTTATTGCAGAAACAGCAGATAGAGTAGCTGTTATGTATGCAGGAAAAATAGTGGAAGAAGCGGATGTAAGAACGATTTTTCAAAATCCACTTCACCCATATACGCAAGGGCTATTGAATTCTGTTCCTAAAATCAATAAAATTGATTCAGCAACCCGGTTGCAGGAAATTCCCGGCATTGTGCCAAACCTGTGCTATCTTCCTGAAGGATGCGCATTTTTTAATCGATGTCATGTCAAAGAAAAAATATGCCAATCAGAAAAACCAAGACTTCTTAATATCGAAAACAATCATAATGTTCGGTGTTGGATAGTGCAAAACAGAGCGTAATAAGGCATTATGCAGTGGAAATGGAGAATATAAATGAGTGAGAAACTTTTGGAAGTTAAAAGTCTTAAAAAATTTTTCCCTGTAAAACCCGGTTTCTTTTTCAAATCAAAAGATCATGTACACGCTGTCGATGGAGTCAGTTTAAGCGTAAAACCCGGACGTACTTTAGGTCTGGTTGGTGAAAGCGGTTGCGGAAAAACCACAATGGGAAAGACGATTCTGAAACTTATAGAGCCCACTGATGGTCAAATATTTTTTAAAGGTGAAAATATTACAGGATATACTCGGCAGGAGATGAAAAAAGTCAGACGTCAAATGCAAATGATTTTCCAGGATCCGTTTTCATCACTCAATCCCAGACACACTATTGGATCCATTCTTGCAGCTCCCTTAGAAATTCATGGACTAGCTGATGATAAAAATATGGAAGACAAAATTTCAGGGTTTTTAAAAAAAGTTGGGTTATCATCTGAAGCCATGCGCCGTTATCCCCATGAATTCAGTGGGGGCCAGCGTCAGCGCATTGGCATTGCCAGAGCACTTGCCCTTTATCCGGAATTGATAATAGCGGATGAACCGGTCTCAGCACTGGATGTATCAATTCAGGCCCAAATACTTAATTTAATGAAAGATCTGCAAGAAGAATTAGGCTTAGCTTACATCATTATCGCTCATGATCTAAGCGTAGTAAGCTATATTTCTGATGAAATTGCAGTTATGTATCTGGGTAAAATAGTAGAAAAAGCATTGAGAACAGACTTTTATGCAGAGCCTCTTCACCCTTACAGCAGGGCGCTTATCTCCGCTATTCCGGTTCTTGATCCTGATTTTAAAAAAAAACGTGTTATACTGAAAGGTGATGTGCCATCGCCCATCAATCCTCCTTCAGGATGCAGATTTCATCCACGTTGCCCCTATCGGTTTGAACCATGTGATAAGAGCGAGCCGTATTTGGAGCAAGTGGGAAAGGAAAACCATTTTGTCGCATGCCATTTGAAATTTTGAAAATATCCCTAGTGATAAGCGTTAGTTTTTTATGCTTTAAGGAGTAGCTTTTGTTTAAATATATAATAAAAAGATCGCTGCAGGCTATCCCTCTTCTCATAGGCGTATCCATCATTGCTTTCTCCATAATGCATCTTGCGCCTGGAGGACCTCTTTCTGTATATACATTAAATCCGTCAATTACAGCCCAGGATATTGATAAAATCAAGGTCATACTGGGTCTTGATCAACCCATTCATATCCAGTACGTAAAATGGGCAACGGGTATGTTCACAGGAAACTGGGGAACAACTTTTTTTGGCGGCAGACAAGTCTTTGACGTTATTGTAGAAAGAATTCCTGCTACATTTCTATTAATGGGATCTGCAATGAGCATTGCGATAATTATCGGTATGTGTATCGGTATTCTTGGCGCTTTTAAACGGTATTCAGTATTTGATTATCTTGCCACCACCGGAGCAATGGTTGCACTGTCATTTCCCACTTTCTGGTTCGGGTTAATGGCAATCTACATATTCAGTCTTAAACTTGGATGGTTACCGTCCGGCGGTATGTTTACCCTTGGCGGTGAAGAGGATTTCTTTGACCTGTTTCGGCACCTGGTGCTTCCCACTGTTGTGCTTGCCCTTGTACTGGTTGCTCAATGGAGCCGATATACCCGATCAAGTTTTCTTGAAGTAATTCACCAGGATTACATCCGTACGGCTAAATCCAAAGGCATAAAAGGATCTAAAATACTTTTCATACACGCGCTTCCAAACGCCATTGCTCCTCTCATTGCGCTTGCCGGAGTCCAGTTACCATGGCTTTTCAGTGGCGCGCTTGTTGCGGAAACAATTTTTGGCTGGCCCGGAATGGGCAGACTTTTTGTGGATTCTCTTACTATGAAAGAATACCCAGTTTTAATGGGGCTGGTAATGTTTACTGCAATTGCCGTAATTTTTGGGAATCTTATTGCAGATCTAATAAACGCGGTTTTAGATCCAAGAATTGCACTGGAGTGAAAATTAGAATAAACAGGAATCAAAAAAAATAATATGAAAAATAGCCCATCACAATTGGTGTTGTCCCAAAAAAACGAATCTGTTGAATTCTATGAAACGCAACTTCAACGCTTGTGGAGACGTTTCTCAAGCCACAGATTAGCCGTTATAGGGGGATGTATTGTATTAATCCTTTTAATCAGTGCTGTATTTGCAAACCTTATATCGCCCCATGACCCACTGGACCTGGATACATCACGCCGCTTTATTGAGCCCTTTACAGATACCCATTTCATTCTCGGGACTGATGAAATGGGGCGTGATACCTTTGCAAGACTGTTACATGGAGGAAGAATAAGTCTTATCGTCGGCATAGCTGCAATGTTTGCAACGGTTGTAACAGGCTTATTGGTAGGGCTTGTTTCAGGCTATTACGGTGGGAAGATAGACAGTATCCTCATGCGTTTTACAGACACCATTTTATGTTTTCCCCAGGTTTTTTTACTTCTGATTCTTGCGGCCTTTATTACGCCAACTGTACTATCAATCGCCCTGATAATAGGATTTACCTCGTGGATGGAGGTGGCTCGCATCATCAGAGCTCAGATCCAATACATTAAAAAACAGGATTTTATTGAAGCAAGTTTTGCTTTAGGGGCTTCAGGCAGCCGCATCATGTTTCGAGAACTATTGCCCAATGCCATGGCTCCAGTTCTTGTATCAGCCACCTTAAATGTAGCCAATGCAGTGCTGATGGAATCTTATATAAGCTTTCTGGGTTACGGAATTCAACCGCCACTTGCCAGCTGGGGAAATATGTTAACCAACGCCCAGGCGTATTTCGATCTTTCCCCATGGCTGGCGATTTTGCCTGGCATCATGATAACATTAACCGTTATGAGCTTTAACTTTTTAGGGGATGGTCTAAGAGATGCTTTGGACCCTCGTTTAAAAATGTGGACATAAACCGTCTCGTTCGACTTAAAGTCGGACAGACACTCAACAATAAGTAAGGAGGATTTAAGTGATGAAAGATTCTAAACCATCCGATTTTACGCGCAGAGAGTTTATGAAGACAACAGGTTATGTTGCCTTTTCCACTGTAATCGCAGGCAGCGTATTGGGCATAACAAACCCTGCATGGGCTGCCAAGAAAAGTGTCATTGTGGGTATGACCCAGGAACCTGTAAATTTTAATCCACTTCTCTATGTGAACTCCGGAACCGAAGAAGTTCCAGAAGCATGTATGTTTGATGCGCTCTGGGA